>Ga0214917_10004629_pt1 | contig 15191 bp, 11 predicted proteins | sample LL_1208_BB_MetaG_FD_177983 | JGI IMG/M metagenome (GOLD analysis project Ga0214917, IMG submission 177983) | Freshwater microbial communities from Lake Lanier, Atlanta, Georgia, United States - LL_1208_BB | ecosystem: Environmental > Aquatic > Freshwater > Lake | place: USA: Georgia | collected... | reverse complement strand
CTGCCGCTGATGCTCATCCGGCCTTTCCTCCCGGAAAGCCCGGTGTGGGCGGCCAAGAAGGCCGCCGGCACGCTCAAGCGTCCGAGCATCCGCGAACTCTTCAGCCCGGCGCTCGTCCGGGCCACGATGGTGACGACGCTCGTGTTCGCGGCCAGCTACGGCCTGGCGTTCGGCGCCATCCAGCAATTGCCGCAGATCCTCGGCGGTCCCAAGGGGCACGCCGCCATCCTCGGGGCGGCCAAGGCGGCGCAGGACGCCGCCGTCGCCCGGGCCGCCGAGCAGGGGGAGACGCCGCCCGCCCCCGGCAAGCTCAAGAGCATCGCGGGCAACGCCAGCGACGAGGCGGTCGCCACGGTCACCATCTTCCAGGAGATCGGCGGCCTGGTGGGCCGCGTGCTGCTGGCCTTCGCCGCCCTGCGGATCGCGGGCCGCCGGCTGCTGCTGCGGCTCTTCCAGATCCCGGCGCTCGTCTTCGTGCCGCTGTTGTTCTGGTGGATCTCGACGCAATTGGGCGATGCCGCGTCGCTGCCGTGGATCAAGGCGGGCATCTTCATCGCCGGTCTGCTCACGGTCGCGCAGTTCAGCTTCTGGGGCAACTACATCCCGCTCGTGTTCCCCACGCACCTGCGCGGCACCGGCGAGAGCTTCGCGGCCAACATCGGCGGCAGGGTGCTGGGCACGGCGGCGGCATGGCTGACGCTCACCCTCTCCGCGGCCACGCCGCCCGATCCCGTGAGGATCGCCGTGGTAGGCGCCGGCGTGGCGGGGGCCTATGCGCTCGTGGGGGCGATCCTCACGCACTGGCTGCCGGAGCCGGACGCCGACGGCGAGCACGGCTGACGGGGTCCGCGATCCCCGCTCGCCTCGCGGCCCCCGGCCCCTGCGCGGGCCGGGAGACGAGCCCGCATCACTGCAGGCTCGTCCGCGGAGCCCGCGGTGCGTCGTCGGGCAGCGTCGGCACGGTCCAGATCACGTAGATGCCGACCGCCACCGCCGCCAGCGCGACGTACCGCAGCCACCACGGCAGGCTGTTGAGCAGCAGGCTGCAGCCCACCACCGCGGTGACCATCAGCAGCGCGCGGTGCTTGATGGTGCGGCGGACGCCGTGGTAGTGCTGCCAGTCGTCGAGCGTCGGCCCGAACCATTTCGAGCGGTGCAGCCAGGCGTGGATGCGGGGCGAACCGCGGTAGAAGCACCAACTCGCCAGGAGCAGGAACGGCGTGGTCGGCAGGAGCGGCAGGACGGCCCCCACGACCGCCAGCCCCACGCAGGCCCAGCCGGCGGCCACGTAGAGGAAACTCCGGATCGGATCGGTGGTGGGGCGGAGGTCCATGACGCTGCGTCCGGCAGGGGGGGCGGTCGCTTCCGCGGGGATTCTATCACGTCTCTTTTTTCCGTATGCTTTGGCACTCGACCACCACCCTCCAGCCGTCCATCGCTTCAGGAGACCCTCCCATGCCGCTGGTTCCCATGCGCATCCTGCTCGACCACGCCGCCGAACACGGCTACGGGATCGCCGCGTTCAACGTCAACGACATGGAGCAGATCCAGGCGATCATGGAGGCGGCGAAGGAGACGGAGTCGCCGGTGATCGTGCAGGCCTCCCGGGGCGCCCGCAGCTTCACCCAGGACAACTACCTCCGCCACCTCATGCTGGCGGCCGCGGAACTCTATCCGTGGATTCCGATCGCCATGCACCAGGACCACGGCAACTCCCCCGCCACGTGCACCAGCGCCATCGACAACGGGTTCACCAGCGTGATGATGGATGGATCGCTCAAGGAGGACGGCAAGACGCCGGCCGATTACGACTACAACGTGGCGGTGACGAAGGAAGTCGTGAAACTGGCCCACGCCCGGGGCGTGTCGGTGGAGGGGGAACTCGGCTGCCTGGGCTCGCTGGAGAGCGGCCATGGCGAGGCGGAGGACGGTCACGGTGCCGAGGGGCAGCTCTCTCACGACCAGTTGCTCACCGATCCGGCCGAGGCGGCGCAGTTCGTGGCCGACACCGGCGTGGACGCGCTGGCGGTCGCCATCGGCACCAGCCACGGCGCGTACAAGTTCACGCGGAAGCCCGACGGCGAGGTGCTGGCGATGAAGCGGATCGAGGAGATCCACCGGCGGCTGCCCAACTGCCACCTCGTGATGCACGGGTCGTCGAGCGTGCCGCAGGAACTGCAGGACGTCATCAACGCGTACGGCGGCCGCATGCCGCAGACCTGGGGCGTGCCCGTGGAGGAGATCCAGCGGGGCATCAAGCACGGCGTCCGCAAGATCAACGTCGATACCGACTGCCGCATGGCCATCACCGGTGCCATCCGCAAGGTGCTGTCGGAGAGCCCGGAGAAGTTCGATCCCCGCGACTATCTGAAGCCGGCCCGGGAAGCCATGAAGAAGGTCTGTGCCGAGCGGATGGTGCAGTTCGGCCAGGCGGGCAACGCCCGCAAGGTGCCGGTGGTCTCCCTCGGGGAGATGGCCGGGCGGTACGCCAAGGGCTGACGGCCCCGGGCCGCGGGGCCGCCGACGGCCCTCGAACGGCGGAAAAAACCGCGTTGCGGCGTTTGCCCATTCGGCCTATCGTCCCGACCCCACGGGTCGATGAAGCCCGTGGTCTCCCGCCGGGACCGTTCCCATGCCTGTGCCTCCGTCGCTTTCCCGCGACGACCGCCCCGGGGCGGTCGAGCGGACCGACGCCGACATCCTCGAGCACGGCCGCGGCATCCTCCGCGCCGAGGGTGAGGCGGTGTTGCACATGGCCGGGGCGCTCGACGGGTCGTTCTGCCGTGCCGTGCGGATGATCGCCGACTGCACGGGCAAGGTCGTCGTGACGGGCATCGGCAAGGCGGGGCTCGTCGCGCAGAAGATTTCCGCCACGCTCTCCTCGACCGGCACTCCCAGCCACTTCCTGCATCCGGCCGAGGCGATGCACGGCGATCTCGGCGTGCTGCGGCGCGACGACGTCGTGCTGGGCCTGTCGCAGTCGGGGGAGACGGAGGAGATCACGCGGCTGCTCCCCCACCTGGCGGCGGCAGGCGTGCGGATCATCGCCCTCACCGGCAGGGCCGACAGCACCCTCGGCCGCGCCGCGAAGGTCGTGGTGGCCACCGGCGCGGTCCGCGAGGCGTGCGGGCTGGGCCTGGCGCCGAGCACGAGCACGTCGGTGCTGCTGGCCTTGGGCGACGGCCTGGCGCTCGTCACGAGCAGCCTGCGCCGGTTCACGCACGAGGAGTTCGCCGCCCGGCATCCCGGCGGCGCCCTGGGGCGGCAGCTGATGCGGGTGGACGAGGCGATGCGGCCGCTCGCAGCGTGCCGGACGGCGCGGCCCGACGAGACCGTGCGGCAGGTGTTCTCGCGGCCCTTGCCCGCGCGGCGCACCGGTGCCGTGATGATCGTCGACGACGCCGGCCTGCTGGCGGGCATCTTCACCGACAGCGACCTCGCCCGGCTCTTCGAGCGGCGCAACGACACGGCCCTCGACGGGCCGATCCGGGGCGTGATGACCTGCCGTCCCACGACGGTGCCGGCGGGCACGCGGCTGCGCGACGCCGTCGCCGTGTTCGAGACGCGCCGCCTCAGCGAACTGCCGGTGATCGACGCCGCCGGCCGTCCGCTGGGGCTGCTGGACATCGTCGACCTGGTCGGCGTCACGCCCCCGCAGGAGATCGACGTCGGCCGCGAGCCCGCCCGCGACGAGCACCGCCCGCCGCTCGGGGCGGCGGCCGCATGAGCGGCGGCACGCGGACCGCCGTCGCCGCAGTCCCGGTCCCCCCGCTCCCTCCCGTCACACCAGCCACCCTCCCGATGCCAGCTCCCTCCGCTCTCGACCGCCGCCTCGCCGACGTGCAGCTCCTGCTGCTCGACTGCGACGGCGTGCTCACCGATGGCGGCGTCACCTGGGGGGACGACGGCGTCGAGCGGAAGACGTTCCACATTCGGGACGGCCTGGGCATCCGGGCCTGGCAGCAGGCCGGCGGCCGGACCGGGATCATCACCGGGCGGTCGAGCGGGATCGTGGAACGCCGCGCCGCGGAGCTGGGCATCGCCTTCGTCCGCCAGGGAGTCGACGACAAGGTCGCCGCGGCCGCCGAGATCATCGCGGCCTGCGGCCTGTCGTGGGAGCAGACGGCCTTCATGGGCGACGACCTTCCCGATCTGCCGGTGGTGACGCGGTGCGGCGTGGGCGCGGCCGTGGCCGATGCCTGCCCCGAACTGGCCGCCGCCGCCGCCGTGGTGACCCGCCTCCCCGGCGGCCGGGGGGCGGTGCGGGAATTGATCGAACGGCTGCTGCGGGCCCGGGGTGCGTGGGAGGGGATCGTCGCCGCCTCCATGCAGCCGCGCGGCGAGGCCGGTGCCGGCCGGGCCTAGGCCCGGCCGGCCGGCTCATCCACAGAGTGTCGCTGGCATCCATGGAACATCGCCTCGGACGCACGGTGCGGGTGTTTCTCGTCGTCCTCGCGGCGGCCGGATTCCATCGGCTCACGGTGGTGCCGTTGGTCGAGCCGCGGATGCACGACGCCCGCGAGGTGGTGGAGCTGTCGCCCGAGCAGGCCGCGGCGATCCGCGCCCGCGCCGACCGACGTCTCGCGGCGTTGGGAGACATCTTTCCCGCGGGGTCGTGGGAACGCGACGATCCGATCGTGCTGGAGAGTCGCCAGATGCGGCTGCTCTTCAAGCAGTACCAGGCGCTTCCCGACGGCCGGGTGAACCTCGTGCCCTGCACGCTCGTCGTGCTGCCCGACCGGAATCGGGTGGCCGACGACGGCGGCGGCCGGACGCTCGTGCTCCGCGTGCCGCAGGGGGCGGTGCTCGAGTTCGACGAGCCGCTCGACCTGCGGCAGGGACGGCTTGCCCGCCTCATCGGCGGCAGCCTCCGCGGCCAGGTGACGATCCGCGGTACCCCCACCGCGCCCGGCGGCGACGACGACATCGAGATCGTCACCCGCGACGTGGAGCTGGAGGAGTTCGAGGTCCGCACCGCCGAGATGGTGCAGTTTCGCTACGGCCGGTCCACCGGCAGCGGCCGGTCGCTCGAGGCGCGGCTGTTGCCGCGGGCCGGGGGGGCGGAGCAGGGGCCGAGCATCGGCGGCGTCGATTCGATCCGCCTCGGCCGCGACGTGCAGCTGCGGCTGGAGGGGTTGCAGGGAGGCTTGCTGCCCGGCGGCCGACCGGCGTCCGATCCGGCCACCGCCGCCGACGCCGCCGCGCCGGTGCTCGTCAGCTGCCGGGGCAGCCTGTGCCTGAACGTGTCGGCCAGCGTGATCACCTGCGAGGACCAGGTCGAGGTGGTGCGGACGCTGCCTGGCGGCTCGACCGACCAGCTCGCCTGCGAACTGCTCGCGATCGTGCTGGCCCGGCAGGCGACGGCCGCCGGCAAGGCGGAGCTGCGGCCGGTCGAGATCCAGGCGAAGGGCACTCCGGTGGTCGCACGCAGTGCGGCCGCCGGGCTCGAGGCCCGGGCCGCCCGCCTGGGCTACGAGATCGGGACGCGGCGCATCCTGCTCGACGGCGAGGAGCCGGTGTCGCTCGTGGCCCGTGGCACCGAGATGGAGGCCCGGTCGATCGACTACGTTCCCGGCCCCGCCTCGGCACCGGGCGCACTCATGGCCGTCGGGCCGGGCTGGCTGCGGACGCGGTCGCCGGGATCGCCGCCGGCGCAGGCCCGCTGGCAGAAGTGGCTGCGGATGCGGCCGGACGGCGAGGGCCACGTGGCGTCGATCGCCGGCGATGCCGAGGTGGTCGTGGAGTCGCAGGGCCGCCTGGGCGGCTCGGAACTGCACCTCTGGCTCGATCTCGCCAGGCCGGTGGCGGGACGGTCGCAGCCGGCCGGCACGGCGGAGCCCGTTGCTGCCGGCCCCGACCTGTCGGGCGTGCGACCTTCGCGGATGCTGGCCCGCGGCATGGTGGAGGTGGACGCCGAACAGCTGGCCGCGCGGACCGACCGCATGGAGATCTGGTTCCGGAGGCAGGAGCCGGCCCACGGGTCGCCGCTGCCGCCGGCGGTGACTGCCGACGGGCAGAGCGGCCCCGCGGTCCCGCGCGGAGCCGGTGCGACGGCCCCGCCGCCCGGACGACCGGCAGCCGACGCCCCCGCCGGCAGACTGGTGGCGACCGCGGCGCTCATCCGCGGGCTGGTGTCACTGGCCGGCGATCGGGGAGAACTCGAGGAGATGTCGCTCGAGGGGCAGGTGCACGTGGCCGAGGAGCAGCGTGGCCCCGCCGCGCCGCAGGCGGCGGCCGAGGCCGGCCTCGAGATCCGCGGCGACCAGATGCAGCTCTCGCGGCCGATGCGATTCGATGCCCGGGCGATCGTGTCGGGACGTCCGGCGGAGGTGCGGGGCCGCGGGCTCGACCTCCAGGGACCGCTGGTCGATTTCGATCGGGGACGCAACCGGCTCACGGTCGACGGTGCGGGGCGACTGCAGGTGCCACTGGCCGCGGGCACACCGGGATTCGATGCGCTCGGGTTCACCGCAGCCGCCGGCGCTCCCGCGCAGCCCGCCCCGTCCGCCGCGGCCCCCGGGGCGCTCGACGTGAACTGGCAGGGGCGGATGGACTTCGACGGACAGACGGCGCGGTTCGTCGACCGTGTCGTCACCACGAGCGGCGGCACCGCCGTGCGGGCCGGTTCCCTCGACGTCGTCTTCGACAGGCCGCTCGTGTTCGCCGCGGGCCGGCCGCAGCCGGCGGCACGTCCCGACGTGGCGCGGATCGCCTGCGGCAGCGGCGTGCAGATCGACAGCGAGTCGGCCAGGGATGGCACGCGGTCGGTGGAGCAGCTGTTCGTGCGGGATCTGGTCATCGATCGCGGCACGGGCAACGTGACCGGCACGGGGCCCGGACGGCTGGCGAGCACCCGCTTCGGCCGGCCGCCGGCGATGACGCTCGCGGCCGCCCCGCAGCCGTCCGGCGCGCCGCCGGTCGCGGCGTCCCCGGCGCAGGCCGATGAGCTCACGTATCTCGGCGTCCACTTCCAGCGCGGCATGCGGGGCAACATCCAGCGCCGCGTGATGGAATTCCAGCAGCGGGTCGAGGCGATCTGGGGACCGGTGGCGCGATGGGGCGACACGCTCGACCCCCATGCACCGGCCGGACTGCCGCCACGCGTGGTGACCATCTCCAGCGACGTGCTCGGCGTCGGCCAGGCGCCGCCGGCACCGGGACAGCAGCGCAGCTCGATCGAACTGGCCGCCGGCGGCAACGTGCTGGTCGAGGGGGAGGGGTTCACCGCCAGAAGCGCGCGGCTGACCTGGAGCGAGGCGAAGGACCTGCTCGTGTTCGAGGGGGACGGTCGCAGCGACGCGCAGCTCTTCCGGCAGGCGAAGGTGGGGGCGGCGACGTCGAACGCCTCCGCGGGCAAGATCCTCTACTGGCGGGCCCTCAACCGGGTCGACGTCGACGATGCCCGTTATCTCGACATGGATCAGCTCGGTGCGGGTGCCGCGGGCCTGCGGGGGCCCGTGCCGGCCACCGGGCCGGCTGGGCCCGCGGGGCGGCCGGCGCGGCCCGTCAGCCGGCCACTGCCGGGCACGTGACGCCACGGCCGCCCGCCGCGGCGCTTGCCCGTCCGCCGGCCCCGGTCACGACAGCCGACGGGACTCCTGGTCGAGCGCGTCGAGGACGAAGCGGACCGCGGCGACGTGTCGATCGGCTGCGGCCGCGGTTGCAACGCGGCCGCCGGCCGCCGGGGACGTCCGTTCGAGCAGCGCGGTGTGCGGGATCCCGAGCGCCCGGAGCTTGCTCGCCAGCCGTACGGCCCCGTCGTGCCAGGCGACGTCGTCGGGCTCGCTGGCGAACCACTGGTGCCGCGGCCAGTTGAGCGGGTGCACGTGGAGGATCGCGGTGTCCTGCCGCGCCCGCTCCACGTCGGCGTAGGTCTCCCAGAGGGTGTCGTACAGGGCGCCGTCCTGCCGGATGTCGCAGTCCCGCATCGCCAGGTGGTAGTCGATCGCCGGTGCGACGGCGGCCGCCACCGGAAACAGCCCGGGGTGCCGATACGCGATCCGCAGTGCCCCCTGGCCGCCCATGCCCGTGCCGATCAGGGCGATGCCCGGCGGACCGACGCCGAACCGCGACGCGATCTCCGCCCGCACCGGTTCGATGACGAACCGCTCCGGAGTGCGGGTGGCGTCGAAGGCCGGCATGATGCGGTCGAGCCACCATGAGCGGCCGGTGCAGGGCGCGAGCGTCGGCAGTCCGGCCGCTTCCAGCGCGGCACGCAGCCCGGCCGAGGCGGGAGGCGACCGGTCGTCCCCGCCGTCGAGCCCGTGGAGGTAGATCAACGCCCGGCCGGGCAGCGGGCGGGGAGGCGTGTAGAGCGTGCAGGGATGGCCGGCGACGGAGATCGTCGACCAGCCATCCGCGGCGGCCGGGGCCGGCGAAGGGTGGAGGGGAGGCATGGCGGAACGGCGGTCGTGGGGCCACCGCATGACGCGGCGACGAAAACGTGGATAATCCGAGCCGCCGCGGCCCGGACTCTCCACTGTAGCACGGCGGCCTCCCTCGCTCCGGTCGGTCCGTCGATGCACGTCCTGCTCACCGCCGATCAGCTCGCCGCGGGCATCGACCGTCTCGCCGGCGAGGTGCGCTCGGCGTACGGCGACGCTCCGCTGACGGTCGTCGGCGTGCTCACCGGCAGCGTCGTGGTCGTGTCGGACCTGATCCGCAGGCTCACCGGGCCGGTGCGGCTGTCGATGGTGTGGGCCAGCAGCTACCGGGGCACGGCCACCACGGCCGGTGCGCTCGAACTGCGGCTCGACCTGCTGCCGGATCTGGCGGGGCAGCACGTGCTGCTGGTCGATGACATCTTCGACAGCGGCAGGACGCTGGAGGCGATCCTCGCCGACCTGCGGGACCGGGGGGCGGCGAGCGTCCGCTCGCTGGTGCTCCTGCGGAAGCGGGGCCGGGCGCAGGTGACGATCCAGCCCGACTTCGTCGGGTTCGACATCCCCGACGTGTTCGTGGTGGGCTACGGACTCGACTACGACGGCGGCTGGCGGCACCTGCCCCACGTGGCCGCCCTCGACGCCGCCGACATCGCCGCCGGTCAGCGGGGCGGGGCGTCCGCGGGGAGCTGAAACGCGGGCAGGTCGAGGCCGAGCGACGTGTCGGCCGCCCGGAGGTCGCTGTCGGCCCGCCAGTATTCCTGCCGGGCGTTGATCTCGGCGATGTCCGCCTCGAACTTCGCCTGTTCGCGGAGCGTCACGCGGAGCACGTCGCTGCGGCCCAGCCGCAGCTGCTCCCGCTCGGCCAGGGCCACGAGCCGGGCCAGCTCCAGCCGATGCGTGGCCTGCTCGTGAAACTCGAAGGCCCGCTCCAAGAGCGAGAAGGCGTCCTGCACCTCGGCCCGCACCTGGTCCTCGGCGTAGCTGAGCTGCCGGTTGACCTGCGTGAGCTGCGCGTCGAGCGTCTGCAGCTTGCCGTAGGCGTCACGTCGCTGCACGGGCATCTGGAACACCAGCGCGGCCTGCAGCACCTGGCGATCGAGGCCATTGGGTCCGGAGAGCGGGCTCTTGCCGAATCCGGCGTCCTGGTTGCCGGTGATCTGGCCGTCGACGCCGGGCAGCGTCTGGTTGACCGCGAGCTTGCGTTCGACGAGCAGCTTTTCCCGCTGCAGCGACAGCCGCTGGAATTCCGGCCGGGCCGCCGACGCCCGGGCGAGCGATTCCTCGTAGACGGCCACCGTCGGCGCGACCGGCGGCGGCATCGGCCGCATGCGGCTGCGGGCCGCCAGGAGCGGCCGGCCCGCCTCGTCGCGGTGGTAGAGCGACAGCTCGATGGACGACTGCTGCATGGCGCGATCGGCCTGGACGACGAGGCCGTTGCGCAGCGCGATGTTCTGCTGGTTATCGACCCGCTCGATGTTGGCGACGATCCCGCCACCCACCTTGAGGGCCAGCTGCTTGTCCCGCTCGGTCGCCAGCTGCAGGAGCCGTTCCGTCGCGGCGTACCGCTCGCCGCTGCCCATCCACACCCAGTAGGTCCTCGCGGCCGACTTCATGTAGTCGAGCCGGCTGCGTTCGATCATCGGTTCGGCCAGCGAGACGTCGAGGGCGGCCTGGGCCCGGGAGGCCCGGGCGCGGTCGATCTCCCGATCGCGGGCGAGCGGGATGGTGAGACCTCCCCGCCATTCCCCCGCGTCGGCCGTCTTCTGGGCCAGGTTGTAGGTGGGGAAGTCGCCGAAGCCGGTGCGGAAGCCGCCGAAGGCGCTGATGCCTCCTGTCATGAACTGCTGCGAGAAGCCGAAGTCGGAGCGGTAGTTCTCGTAGGTGCCGGGCGCGAGCGACTGGCCGGCCATGGTGACCTTCGTGTCGAAGGCGCCCATGGCGGTGGTGAGCTTCCCCGAGGCGATGCCCCGCTCGCGCTCCACCGCCTGCAGGAGCGGGTAGCTGAGCATCACGCTGCGGAGCACGTCGGCGAGCGTCAAGGGCTCCGGCCGGTCGTCGATCGCGAGGCCGGGCAGCTGGGGCGAGATCGAGGGCTTGGCGGCGGCGACGGCCGCCGGCGCCGGCGGCCCGCCCGCGCCGGCAGCCGGAGCGGGCAGTTCTTCGACGGCCTGCTGCGACGCGGCCGCCTCCCGCGGCGCGGCGAGCGTCAGCGGGGCGTCGCTGGCCTGCAGGAACGATTGCGTGAGGATGGGCTGCAGGCCCAGTGCGGAGTGGGCCGGCTCGATGTCCATGGCCCCCGGGGCGGGCGTGAAGGGCCCCGGTGCGGCGGCGTCGGCGGCAGCGGCCCGCCGCGGTGCCGAGACGATGCCCACGGCGACGAGCAGGGCCGCGCACCGCAGCACCGCCCGCAGCGTGGTCTCGTTCGCTCGTCGCATCCGTGCCATCGTTCGCCCTGTCCGCGGTGGTCGCCTAGCCGACCTTGATCTTGGGCGGCTTGGGTCCATCCTTGCCGCCCTCCTTCTGCTTCGTCGCCGGCGCCAGCACGGGCGGGAACCCGTTGAGACGCCGCCAGATCTCGTACCCCAGGGGCACGCGGTTGAGGAACACCCAGCCGATCGCCTGGTTGCCCTGCCGGAGAAACTGCGGGTCGGGCCAGGCATCCGCCGCCAGACGCTGTTCGGGCTCGACGAGCACCCGGAACTTCCCGGCCCCGCCGCTGGCGGCATCGACCTGGCGGATCCGGCCCCCGAAGGTGCCGATCGCCAATTCGGGCCAGCCGGAGAACTGCACGGCCGGCCAGCCCTCGAACTGCAGCCGCACGTGCGGCATGTGTCCGGTGCGTTCGGCATAGGCGAGCACGAGCGGCGCATCGACGCCGTCGAGCGCGAGTTCGACGACCCGATCGTTCGTATCGGGAACGACCGTGCACAGGTCCTCCCCCTCCTTGACGTACTGGCCGCCCTGGCCGACGTTCGCCGCGATGCGGAACACGACGCCGTCGCACGGGGCGCGGACCAGCCGCGCCTTGAACCGCTCGATGCGGTTGTCGAGGTCCTGGATCTCCCGCTCGATGGAGAACAGGTTCTGCTCGCTCTTGCGGAGATTGCCGCGGGCGACGGCGATCGCCGACAGGCCGGCGGCATCCGCCTGGAGCAGCAGGGCCTCCTGGGTCATGAGTGCCGCACGGGCCCGCTGGATCTCGGCGGTCGCCTTGTCGGTGTCGGTGGTGGCGCGGTCGGCCCGCATCCGCGCCTCGTCCCGGGAGAGGCGGCTCTCCAGCCCGCCGAACTGCGGATTGTTGAACAGGTCCTCGAACATCCGGAAGCGGTCGCGTTCGAACGTCTGTGCGAACTCGGCGTTGGCCCCGGCCTGCTCGGCGACCTCGATGGCCCGGCGGGCCGCCTCGCGATTCGCCTCCGCCGCCTTCACCGCCGCCTCCCGGGCCCCCTCCTGGGCCTGCGCGGCCGCCGCCAGTTCCGCCACCTCCAGCCGGGCGGCGTCGAGCCGCTCGGCGAGGAAGGCCCGCTGCGCGTCGAGCCGCGCGGCCAATTCGGGGTCGTTGTCCTCGATGTCGACGATCGGATCGTTCATCTTCACCCGGCTGCCCTCGACGACGTGCCAGCGGCGGATCTGCCCGGAGACGCGGGCCGTGAGCACCTGCATCCGCTCGACGGGGGCGTAGGCGATCACCATGCCCTGGCCCTGCACCGTCTGCTGCCAGGGCACGAGGGCGAGCAGGAACGGCGCGGCCAGGAAGACCAGCAACAGCAGGCGGGCCACGGCGCGGACCGCCCGCGGCGTGCGGGCGCCGTCGAGCGCCGTGTGCGGCCCTGCCGGGCTGTCGGGTGTGGTTCGGTGCGCGGTCATGTCCACTCCACGATCCGGTCGCAACGCCGCTTGATGTCGTCACGGCAGGTGACGACCACCAGGGTCCACGGTGCGGCGCGGTCGAGCATCGAGGTCACCAGTTCGGGGCAGCCTTGGATGTCGAGGCCGTCGAGCAGCCCGTCGACGAGCAGCAGCCGCGGCCCGCCCGCCAGGGCTCGGGCGATCGACAGGCGGGAGATCTCGTTCGACGAGAGCGGCATGCCATCGGAGGCCAGCGGTGTGGCCACGCCCTGCGGCAGCCGTGCCACGCGGTCGGCGAGCCCCACCATCTCGAGGCTGCGCCGGACATCGGCCGCGGACAGGTCGGCCCGGCCCACCCGCACGTTCTCGGCGACCGTGTCGGCGAAGGTCTCGGCCCGGCCCACGTAGGCCAATTGGAGCCGCGTGGCCGCCCGGTCGAGCGACCGGGCGTCGATGCCGTCGAATTCGAGCAGCCCCTCGCCGGGCACACGCAGCAGCCCGAGCACCTCGAGCAGGTGGGTCTTGCCGCTGCCCGACGGGCCCGACACCGCGACCCGCTCGCCGGGCCGGACGTCGAGCCGCTGCGGCGGCCGGCCCTCCCGGATCACTTCCGCCGCCACTTGCATGGGCCGGTCGTCCACCGCGAGCCGTTCGCCACCGACGGGCTCGAGCGTGAGCTGGTCGAGGACGCCGAGCTTGTCGAGCGAGGCCTGGAGGTCGTAGAAGACCTCGATGTACTTGCCGAGCTTGGACAGCGCGGTCAGGACGAGCGTGACGATCAGTTCGCCCGCCACGAGCTGGCCCAGCGTGAGTTGGCGGTTGATCACGAGCCAGCCGCCGAGCCCCAGCAGCACGGTGCTGCCCACCGCCTCCAGCAGGAGTGCGAACAGCGTCTGCCGCCAGACCACGCGGAAGTGCCGCTTCCGCGCCGCCACGTAGGCCGCGGCGAGGCCGTCGGCCCGCTGGAGGGCCAGCGTGCCGCCGCGGCCGAAGCGGAACGTGTGGGGGCACTTGGCGATCTCCTCGAGCCAGGCCGCCATGTCGAACTTGGCGTAGCTCTCGTCGATGCTCGTGCGCACGCCCCCGATCCCCAGCACGGCCAGCAGGAAGACGATCAGCAACACCATCACGGCGGCGAAGGTGAGCAGATAGGGATGGTAGAACGCGAGCACGGCCAGGCCCACGGCCGTGATCATCACGATCCCGACGCCGTCCACCAGCAGGGTCGCCAGCGACTTCTGCACGCTCGACACCTCGAAGAAGCGGTTGACGATGTCGGTGGGGTTGCGGCCGCCGAAGGATTCGATCTCCGCACGGGCGAAGTGGCTGGCGAAGGCATCCGCGGTCCGCACGAACAGCCGTCGCTGCAGGCACTCGGCGACCAGGGTCTGCAACGCGCGCAGCAGCGCCGACACCAACAGGAAGCCGAGCATCACCAGCGACAGCACGAGCACGGGCCAGAGCAGGACGCCGAAGGCGACCGTGTTGACGAGCGCCTCGATCGCCGCCGGCACGACGATGGAGAGCAGGCCGACACCCAGCGCGAACGCCAGCAGCGTCAGCATGTCGCCGCGCTCCAGCCGCAGCAGACCGGAGAGTCGCTGCCAGGGCCGCACCCGTCGCGGCGTTGCGTGGCCGGCCGGGGCGTGGTTCATGCGCGGTCCATGCAGCGAGTGGGATTGGCTGGCGGGCGACACGACGCCATCCACGGCCTGCATCGACCGCGTCTGGAATCAGGGTGTCTCGGCGACCGCTTCGCCGTCGCCGCGGGTGTATAACGAGAAGTACAGGTGCGTGTCGATTTCATTGTTCACCTGTCCGACGTGGCCATCGACGTAGCCGTGGATGACCACGCCCCCCTGGTGATGGCTGGAGGGGCCGAGTTGCGGGGTCGACGACCCGTAGCCGCCCCAGGCGGGCGTGGCCTTGGTCTGTTCGAGCAGGGCCGACGTGCCCGACCAGATGCGGGTGGTGGCGTTGAGCGTGCCCTGGCCCGTGGCCGCCGTGACCCAGGCCCGCGATCCGTCAATCCACGCGGACTGGGTGGCCTCGCGAGACTCGGCGAGCAGGAACGTCTTGGAGGTGCCGTCGGAGATCATCGACAGCGTGACGCCGGTCTTCGAGTTCCCCGGCTCGGTGCCCCAGGTCTGGAGCGTCATGGCGCCGCCGCCCCCCGACCCGCTGTCGGGCGCCCCGGCCGCCGAATAGCCCTCGCCGGCGGTTCCCTTGTAGGTGGTGATGGCGGCGGCCGTGACGTTCGTGGTGCCGTACGCCGTGGCGGCCCGGGCGTTGCCGGTGAACGACGGGCAGACCAGTTGCGGAAGCGATACGAGCGCCTGGGCGGCGTTCACACCGCCGCCGGCATACGCGGTCGAGAACCGGCCGGAGTTGGTCGACAGCGTGTTGTAGAGGGCGGCCTCCTCCAGGAACGGAAGGCAGAGGGCCACCCAGGAATAGCCGCCGCCGCCGCCGTTCCAGCCGCGGTCGCTCGCGGCGGGAAGCCGGCGGCGGGCACTCTCGAAATTGAGCACGGCGAGCCCGAGCTGCTTCACGTTGTTGTTGCAGGCGGTGCGGCGGGCCGCCTCTCGTGCAGACTGCACGGCCGGCAGCAGCAGCCCGACCAGCGTGCCGATGATGGCGATCGAGACCAGCAATTCGACGAGCGTGAAGCCGCGTGGGCGTCGGAGTCGTGCCATGATGGGTGTTCCCCCTGGAGGATGGTCGTGCCGCAAGACGGTGCGGCACCGGAGCGGCCGCAGCGGACGGCAACCTTCCGGCCCGCAGCAGCACCCCCCGGCCCGCTTCATGGCAATTTGTAGGCCGCGATGCCACATCGTACAAATAGAAGGTAGCGTCTTCATGCATCGAAAATAGCGATAAGAGGGCGATCCCCCATGAACTGGCTCAACTACCACCACCTTCTCTACTTCTGGACCGCGGCCCGCGAGGGGAGCATCA
>Ga0214917_10004628_pt1 | contig 15191 bp, 6 predicted proteins | sample LL_1208_BB_MetaG_FD_177983 | JGI IMG/M metagenome (GOLD analysis project Ga0214917, IMG submission 177983) | Freshwater microbial communities from Lake Lanier, Atlanta, Georgia, United States - LL_1208_BB | ecosystem: Environmental > Aquatic > Freshwater > Lake | place: USA: Georgia | collected... | reverse complement strand
CGCGTGCCGCTGCGCGACCACGTCACCGTGCCGGGGCGGGTGGACTACGACGCCCGTCGTCAGGTCGACTACGGGGCGCCGGTGGACGGGATCGTCTCCCAGGTGAACGTGCGGGTGCGGCAGCGCGTGAAGGCGGGTGATCCGCTCGCCGAACTCTCCAGCCGCGACGTCGGCATGGCCCGCAACGACGTGCGCAAGTGCATGGCCGATCTCGAGATCGCCGCGAAGGCGGCCGATTGGGCCGCGACGATCCAGAGGAACGTCGAGGCGATGCTCGTCGCGCTGGAGCCCCATCCACCCCTCGACGACATCGACCGACGCTTTGGGAAGGAGGTGCTCGGGAATTACCGCCAGCTCATCCTCGGCAGCTACTCGAAATTCGTGCAGGCGGAGAAGGTGCGGGCCAGCACGACGTCGCTCGAAAGCGGCGGCGTGCTCTCGGGACGGATCGTGGAGGAGCGGCAGAGCAACCTCGAGGTGGCGCGCGAGAGCTTCCACGCGCAGTGCGAGGAGGCGCGGTTCATGACCCGGCAGGAGCGGGACAAATCGGCCGCCGAGCGGGAGCAGGCCGAACGGGTGCTCGAAATCTCCCGGGAACACCTCCGGGCGCTCGTCGGCAACTCCGCTGTCGACGACGCGACGGGGGACCAGCCCGACGACGATTCGCTGAGCACCCTCGTGCTGCGGTCGCCGATCGACGGGCTCGTCGAGGACATCTTCGTGGCCCGGGGCGAGCGCGTGGCTCCGGGCAAGCGGATGTTCGTCGTGGCCGACACCTCGACGCTCTGGGTGCGCGCGATGGTGCACGAGCGGCAATGGACGGCGGTGGACGTGGCCGACGGGCAGACCGTGAGCGTGACCGTGCCGGGGGCGCTGGTCCACGACGCGACGGCCACGATCAACCACGTGGGCGCGACCGTGGAGGCGGAGAGCCGCAGCGTGCCGCTCGTGGCGGAACTCGACAACGATGACGCCCATTACAAGCCGGGCATGTTCGTGTGGGTGGACCTGCCACAGGGTGCGCTCCGCGATGCGATCGCCGTGCCCGCCGAGGCCGTGATGCGGCATGACGGCAGGACGTTCGTGTTCGTGCCCGAGGGGGGCGGCCGCTTCCGCCGGCGCGACGTGCAGACGGGGATCGAGACCGACGCGCTCATCGAGGTGACCAGCGGCCTCGACGAGGGGGACGAGGTCGTTTCCCGTGGAGCCTTTCTCCTCAAGAGCCGGCTGCTCCTGGAGAAGGAGACGGAGGGCGGCTCGGCGGCAGCGCGGACCCCGCCGGGAACCGCCAGGCCCGGAGGGAAGGGCCGGCGGCAAACCCACGAGGGGCTGGCCGTGTCGTCGAGCCGGCCGTGGCGGCAAGCGAAGCCATGGATGGCGAAGTGCAGCCGACACGGAGAGAGCGGAGGCCTGGAGGGCCGGAGCGAACGTCCGGGCGAGGCGACGCGGGCGGCCCCGGTGCTCGACGACATCGTCGGATCACACCCGATCCCCGTCAGGCCAGGAGGGCCGGGTCGCCGCCAGCCGACGGAGGTCGGCCAAGGCAAGGTCGGCAGGATGCCGAGCCTCGCCGTGAAGCCGAAGAACGGCACATCAGCGGGATGCATTCCGCCGGGAACCGCCAGGCCCGGAGGGCCGAGTCGCCACCAGCCGACGGAGGTCGGCCAAGGCGAGGTCGGCAGGATGCCGAGCCTCGCCGTGAAGCCGGAGAACGGCACATCAGCGGCATGCATTCCGCCGGGAACCGTCAGGCCCGGAGGGCCGGGTCGCCACCAGCCGACGGAGGTCGGCCAAGGCGAGGTCGGCAGGATGCCGAGCCTCGCCGTGAAGCCGGAGGCGCGATGCTCTCGGGCCTGATCGAGTGGTCGTTGGGCAATCGCGTTCTCGTGATCGGCCTCTTCGTCGCGCTGGCCGTGGGCGGCCTGCTGGCGGCCACGAAGATTCCCGTCGACGCGGTGCCGGATCTCGTCAACGTGCAGGTGCAGGTGGTCACCGATGCCGGCACGCTCACGCCCCTCGAGGTGGAGCGATACATCACGTATCCCGTCGAACTGGCCATGAGCGGTCTGCCGTCGGTCGAGGAGACGCGCAGCCTCTCCAAGTTCGGCATCTCGCTCGTGACGATCGTGTTCCGCGAGGGCACCGACATCTTTCTCGCCCGCCAGCTCGTGGCGGAGCGACTGGCCGAGGCACAGGCCCTCATCCCGCCGGGGCTGCCCGATCCGGCCCTCGGCACGCTCTCGACGGCACTCGGGGAGATCCTCCAGTTCGAGGTCCGCGGCCAGGGGCACGACCTGATGGAACTGCGGAGCCTCCTCGAATGGGAGATCGCGCCGGCGCTGCGGGAGGTGTCGGGCGTGACCAACATCAACAGCCACGGCGGCTATGCGAAAAGCTACCAGGTGCAGATCGACCCCGACCGCCTGTCAAGCCACGGCATTCCACTCTCCGAGGTCATCGACGCGCTCGAGCGCAACAACGCCAGCACCGGCGGGGGCTACATCGTCAAGCACGACGAGCAGCGGTTCATCCGCGGCCAAGCCCTCCTCGAAGGCGTCGACGACATCGGCCAGGTGGTGGTGCGTTCGCCCGCCGGCGGTGTGCCGATCCTCGTGCGCGACATCGGCACCGTCACGATCGCGCCCCTCGTGCGGCAGGGGGCCGCCACGCGGGACGCCCGTGGCGAGGTGGTCACCGGCATGGTGATGATGACGCGCGGCGAGAACAGCCGCCGCGTGGTCGCCGCCGCGAAGGAAAAGCTCGACGCCATCCGGAAGACGCTTCCCGCGGGGGTGACGCTCGAAGTGCTCTACGACCGCTCGGAACTGATCGCACGGACGCTCGACACGGTGCTCCACAACCTCGCCGAGGGCGGCCTGCTCGTGATCGGCGTGCTGCTCGTGCTGCTGGGCAACGTGCGCGCGGGACTGATCGTGTCGCTGGCGATTCCGATGTCGATGCTCTTCGCCGCGAACCTCATGTGGGCCTGCGCGATCCCGGCGAGCCTGATGAGCCTCGGGGCGATCGACTTCGGCCTCGTCGTGGACAGTTCGGTGATCATGGTCGAGAACTGCGTGCGCCGCCTGGGACTCGCCCCGCCCACCGCCTCGCGTCTGGCCGTCGTCCGCGACGCGGCGATCGAGGTCCGCGGCCCGACGATGTTCGGCGAGCTCATCATCGCCATCGTCTACCTGCCGATCCTGGCGCTCGAGGGCACGGAGGGGAAGCTCTTCCGGCCGATGGCCCTGACGGTGCTCTTCGCCCTCGCCGGCTCGCTCGTGATCTCGCTCACGCTGATGCCGGTGCTCGCGGCGACGGTGCTCTCGCGTGAGGAGGAGCACGAGCCGCTCGTGATGCGGCTGTTCCATCGTCTCTACCAGCCGCTCGCGCGGCTGGCCGTCCACCACCCGGTGGTCGTCTCGCTCGTGGCCGCGGCGCTCGTGGCCGCGAGCGTGCCGGCGGCCCTGCGGCTCGGGGCCGAGTTCATGCCGCGACTCGACGAGGGCGACCTGCTCGTCGAGATGGTGCGGCTGCCGAGCGCGACGCTCGAGGACTCCGTTCCCGTGACGACGCGCGTCGAGCGGGCACTCAAGGCCTTCCCCGAGGTCAAGACGGTGTTCTGCAAGACGGGCCGCCCCGAGATCGCCAACGACGTGATGGGCGTGCAGCAGACCGACGTGTGGCTGATGCTCAAGCCGTCGTCGGAGTGGCCCGCGAAGATCTCCCGGGACGAACTCGTCACGAAACTCGGCGCGGCGCTCGCGGCCGTGGCGCCGGAGGCGAACCTCGGCTTCAGCCAGCCGATCGAGATGCGGGTGGACGAGCTCGTGGCCGGCGTGAAGGCCGACGTGGCGGTGCTCGTCTACGGCGACGACCTCGACGTGCTCGGTGCGGTCGGGAAGCGAATCGAGCGGGTCCTCGAGGGCATCCCGGGGGCGGCGGACGTGCGGGCCGACTGGCAGGCCAACATTCCCACGCTGCAGATCGATGCCCGCCCGGAGCAGCTCGCCCGCCACCACATCGACGGCGCGGAGGTGATCCGCACGGTGGCCGCGATGGGCGGCATCGACGCCGGCGTGATCTTCGAGGGCCGGCCGCGGTATCCGCTCATCGTGCGGTTCGCGCCCCAGTGGCGGGAGAACCCCGATCTCCTGCCGCAGATTCCCGTGGGCTCGGCCGGCAGCCGCCCGGTGCCGCTCGGAGAACTCGCCGACATCCGCATGGAGGAGAGCCCGCCATCGATCGAGCACGAGAACTCGCGCCGCCGGACGTTCGTGTCGGCGAACGTCCGCGGCCGGGACGTCGCCGGGTTCGTGCGCGAGGCGCAGGCCGCGGTGGAGCGGCAGGTGAAGCTCCCCACGGGCTACTCGCTGCGCTGGGGAGGCGACTTCGAGAACCTCGTCTCCGCGAGCCGCCGGCTCGCCCTGATCACGCCCGCCGTCCTGGGGCTCATCGCCATCCTGCTCTACGCGAGCTTCCGGTCGTTCCGGCTCGCGGCCCTGATCTTCGTCGCCGTGCCGGTGGCGGCATCGGGAGGCATCGCGGCCCTCGCGCTCCGGGGCATGCCCTTCTCGATCGCGGCGGGCGTCGGCTTCGTGGCGCTCTTCGGCGTGGCCGTGCTCAACGGCCTCGTCTGGGTGGCGGGTGCGGAGCACGCGAGGCAGGAGGGCCTCTCGCCACGCGAGGCGGCGATCGTGACGGCCGGGGTGCGGATCCGCCCCGTGCTCATGACGGCGCTCGTGGCGAGCCTCGGGTTCCTGCCGATGGCCCTGGCGACGAGCGCGGGCGCGGAGATCCAGCGGCCCCTGGCGACGGTCGTCATCGGGGGGATCGTCACCTCCACGCTCCTCACCGCGTTCGTCGTGCCCGCGATCTACCCCTGGTTCGCCCCGAGGTCCCTGCCCGACTGACAGGGTCGGCAGGCGGCACGCGCTCGCGTCCTCACCGCGGACGCAGGAGCAGGTGGCAGTAGTCGGCCGCAGGCAGGTCGCACGTCCGCCACTCGACATCGAGCACCCGCTCGAGCCGCAGGGGCGACCGGTCGATGAGCGCGAGCAGTTCGTCCCCCGAGTAGGTCCGCAGCGTGAAGACGCACTCGCGTCGCTCACAGCCAGCCGGCGTCCGGACCCGGATGCGGGACCGCACGGTCTCCTTTCGATCGGACGGTTCCGGGGGGCGGTAGTGGGCCGTCTGCTCGACGTGGCACCGTCCGCGGGCCGCGGTCCAGACGTCCCGCGTGGGCCGCTCGGCCCCGTACGCCGTGATGGAAAGGCCCACGACATACACGCCCCTTCGCCGGAGACACGACGCGACCTGCGCGAGGTGCGCGAGCATCGCCGCGTCGTCGGGAAGGTGCCGGATCGTGTTGACGAGGTTGAAGGCGAGGTCGGCGCGACGGCCGACGCGGGGGGCGAAGTCGGTCATGTCGGCCACGAACAGCGTCACCCGATCGTCGACCGCCGCACGCTTCGCCCGGGCACGGGCGTCGTCGATCATGTGCGGGGCGAGATCGAAGCCGATCGCGCGGTGGCGATGCCGGGCGAGCCAGCGGAGATGACGTGCGGTGCCACAGGCCGGCTCGAGGAACGTGAACGGGCCGGCGTGGCGGGCGCACGCGGCGGCGAGGCCCACGAGCCGGCGCGCCTCCGCGGCGGTGCCGGCGGCGTGCAGGATGTCGTAGACGACGGCGTCGCCGTAAAAGTGGTTGCGATCGGGAGCCTCGCGCATGGCGGGGGATCGTAATGCCGCACCGCGCGGGCGTCCATCACGGCGCGGCTCCGGGAATGACGCCGGCCGCCTCAGGGCAGCGGCTGGGTCGCACGCAGGTAGGCGAAGAGGTCGCGGATCCGCTCGTCATCGAGGGCGTCGAGGAGCTTGTCCGGCATGATCGACCGGGGGATCGCCTGCATCTCCTCGATCTCGTCCCGGGGGATCGTCACGAGGCGGCCGTCGGCGCCCTTGATGACGACCACCTGGTTGTCCTGATCGGCGACGAAGCCGTTCACGCTCCGACCATCGCCCGTGACCACCACCACGTTCTCGTAGCCCTCGCGGATCTCCAGGCTCGGGTTGACGACGTTCAAGAGCATGCGGCGCACGTCGTCGCGCTGGTAGGAGGTGAGGCTGGGACCGATCTCGCCCCCTTCGGAAAAGAGCACGTGGCATTTGCCGCAGTGCTCGCGAAAGAGGCTTCGTCCGGCCACGGGATTGCCGGCCGCCTCCCCGAGCACGCCGACGAGCCGCTCCACCTCGCCCCGCAGCCGCCCGGCGTCGCTCGACAGGGCCTCGCTCCAGATCGCCTCGATGCGCCTGCGGAGAGGCTCGTCGTCCACGAGCAGCATTCGCTGGACCACGTCGGCGGGCACGCCGGCCGGATCGACCGCACCCGCCTCGATCGCCGTGAGCCACGCCTCCGTCCACACGCGCCGGCTCGCGAGCACCGACTGGGCCACCAGCCGGGTATCGGCCGGCAGCCGGTCGTGGAGGCCGATGATCGCGGTGGCGATGCGCGGATCGTCGAAGCTGCCGAGGGCCCCGAGGGCGGCCGCACGCACCTCCGGCTCCGCCGCCGTCTCGAGCACGCCCGTCAGCACGCCGGCGCTCTCGGGGATCCGGGTCTCGCCGAGAATCTCGATCAAGGCCACGCGTTCGCGAGCCGGACGCGTCGTGTCGCCGACGACACGGAGTGCCTCGTCGATCGCCTCACGGTCCCCGCGGCGCATCCGCAGGGCGAGCGATCCTCCGCCGGCCCGTGCCAGCGCCCCGGCCAGTTCGTCGGGCATCGTCGCCACCGTCCGGCCCGCGAAGGCCTCCTCGAAGCCCTTCATCAGCCGCGCAGCCGACTCGGTCTCCGGAGCCAGGTCGAAGAGCCGGGCGCAGGTGAGCAGGTTGTGCCGTCCGCCCGCCTGCGCGAAGCGGCGCATGACCCGCTCGAGAAGGTGCTCCCGCACCAGCGGCGCGGCCCTCAGGGGGGCGTCGGCCAAGCATGCCAGCACCGCGTCGGGGTCCCGCTCGCAGTGGGCCTCGATGGCCCACCAGAGCATGAGCGGCTGAAACGGGTCGTCGAGATCGCCGGCATGCGCGGCGAGCGCGGCCACGATCGGCAGGCCTTGCGCCGCGGGCAGCCGCCGGGCGGAGGCGGCGAGCTGGACCCGCGTCTCGACGTCGGGCTCCGTGGTGGCGAGCCTCCGCAGGCGTGCGGCCCCGGCGTCGGACACACGGCCCGCATCGGCCAGTAGCCGCACGCTCCAGAGGCGCACGTGGGCATCGGCATGATCGAGCGCGTGCAACGCGAGCGACTCGTCGAAACCGCCGGAGAGGTGGATCCCCCAGAGGGCCTCGAGCGCGGTCTGCCCCGTGTGCTCGTCGAGCATCGTCCGCAGCAGCGGCACCACCGATCGATCGCGTCGGTCGGCGAGGAGGCGCAGCGCCATCTGGCGATGCCAGCGGTTTCCGTGCCGGAGCAGGCCCGCGAGCGCGGCCCCCGACACCGTGCGGTAGTCGAACCGCTCCGGCCGCGGGGCGTCGACGCCCCGCAGCCGCCAGACGCGCCCCGTGTCGGGCGTGACGCGCCCCTGATGGTGGCTCGCGTGATCGATCCGCTGCTCGTGGAAGTCGGCGACGTAGATCGCGCCGTCCGGTCCGCTCTTGATCTCGACGGGACGGAACCAGGGGTCGCGGCTCTCGAGGATGAAGCCCGCATCCGCCGTGCGGAACGTCGCGCCCCGCGGCCGGATGTCGGCGGCGACCACGTGGCTCTGCAGCGGCGCGACCGCGAAGAGGCGTCCCGCGTGGCGCGGCGGCAGCGCGCCCCCCTCGTCGATCACGAAGGTATGCGTGAAGCGGGCGACCGGCGCGTGCTCGATGTGCTCGAAGAAGCCGAAGGTGAACGGGTTCGACAGGTCCCCGTGCTTGCCGAACCCCTTGCGGGAATAGCCGCCCTGGACGTAGTGGAAGCCGCGGGTGTCCCCCCCGTTGTGGCCGGAAAAGATCCGCCCCTTGGCGTCGATCTCGAGGCCGAAGGTGTTGCCTCCGCCCTCCGCGAAGACCTCGTAGCGTCGCGTCTCGGGATGGTAGCGCCAGACGAGCTGGCCCATGGAGTGGAGCGGTGGTTCGTCGCTGCCGAAGCGTCGGATCGCCCCGGAAACGGTGCTGCCCTGCGCGCCGTAGAGCCAGCCGTCCGGCCCCCAACGCAGGTGGCTGGCGACGGAGTGCGTATCCTCGATGCCGAACCCCTCGAGCAGGACCTCCGGATCGCCGTCGGGAACGTCGTCCCCGTCATGATCGGCATAGAAGAGGAGATACGGCGGGTTGAGGACGAACACGCCGCCACGTCCGCGGGCGAACGACGACGCGATCGACAGGCCGTCGACGAACGTGCCGTGACGGTCGTACACGCCGTCACCGTCGGTGTCCTCGTGGAACGTGATGCGATCGCGGCCGGGCACGTGCCGCGGCGGCGGCTCCGGCGTGCGGTCATACACGGTCCGCAGAAACGTGTCCCGACTCACGGCGGTGAGACCGGCGGGGTGCGGATACTGGCGGTAGTTCATCACCCAGAGCCGGCCCCGCTCGTCGAAGTCGAGGAAGAGGGGCTGGCCGATCTCCGGCTCGGAGAGCACGGCCTCGAGGACGAGGTCGTCCGGCACGTCGAACCGCGCGAGCGACTCGGCCACCGCCAGCGGGCCCTCCTCCCCCGGCAGGCGCCAGAGCGTCCGTTCGATGTCGGCCCTCGGCTCGACCTTCGCGAATGCGGCGGGTCCCGGGGGAAGCGCGGCGGCGTCGGCCTGCCGTCCCCAGCCGGGATCGTCCGCCGGCAGCGACAGCCATGTGCCGGCGAGCACGATCCCCTCGTCCCCGGCCAGGAGCGCCGGCGGAGCGACGTTGAAGCCGCTGCGACCGTCCCGTGCGTGGACGCGGATCGCCACGACGTTGGCCGCTCCCCAGCGCAGCGCCGCCGGGTCGATCCGGTGCCGGTCGGATCCACCGAGGCCGCTGCGGAACCTCGGCGGAAAACTGCCGGAGACGCCGACCGAACGGCCGTTGATGACGATCTCCCGGGCGTCGTCGACCGGCTCGAGAAAGAACGTGACCTCCCGGCCCCGCCACGTTTCCGGCACCTGGACGACGCTCCGGTACCACACGAATCCTCCCGCGCCGGCGGGCGGCTTCTTCCAGATCTCCGGAACGGCGACCTCCTGCGCCTCGGGCGGCGCGGCCACCGCGACGCGCATCCCGGTGACGACGGCGACGCATGGGCATCCCACGCTCGCCACGGCGCACAGCCCCGTGACCAGCCCGACACGCCGATTCGACCGGATGCCACTCATGACGACGCCCCCGAACAGGCGCGCGACACGGGAGCGGGTTCCCCGACCAGGAGGGCCGCCCCCGGTTCCACGCCGCGCCAGGATCGCCTGCGGCCCTCGGTCACGCGACGCAGAAAGCCGCCGAAGTCGTCGAGCAACGAATAGATGACCGGCACGGCCAGGAGTGTCAGCAGGAGCGAGAGGGTCTGTCCGCCGCTCGCCACCACCGCGATCGACCGGCGCTCCTCCGCCCCGGGACCGGTCGCGATCAGGAGCGGCAGCATGCCGGCCACGAACGAGATCGTCGTCATGAGGATCGGTCGGAGCCGGTCGCGGTTGGCGTCAAGGATCGCCTGCCGCTGCGGCAGGCCCGCGGCCTGAAGATCCTTCGTGTGATCCACCTGGAGGATCGCGGCCTTCTTCACCACGCCGAACAGCACGAGGATGCCGAGCGCGGAGTAGAGGTTGAGGGTCTCGCCCGTGGCCCACAGGCTCGCGAGGCCGAAGGGTACGGCCAGCGGCAGCGACAGGAGGATCGTCACCGGATGGACGAGATGCTCGTACTGGGCGGCGAGCACGATGTACATGAACACGATCGACAGCATGAAGGTCCACTGGAACTCCCCGAGCGTGCGCTCGAGTTCCCGTCCGCGGCCCATCACGCGTGCCGTCACGCCGGGCGGCAGGCCGATTTCCCGGGCCGCATCCTGCGCGGCGACGATGCGGTCGCCGAGCGCGTAGCCGGGGGCGATGTTGGCCCGCAGCGCCACCATCCGCTGACGGTCGAGCCGATCGACGCGGCCGGCCTGCTCGATCACGTCGAAGGCGACGACGTTGTCGATCCGCGTGAGCGTCGCGCCCGCCGAGGTGCGGAGCGGCTCCGCCGCCGGCAGTTCACCCATCGGGTCGTCGGCGGTCGCGGCCACGACGGTGCCGGCGGGCTGGGGTCGTCCGCGGAGGTAGAGCTGCGAGATCGATTCGACGTCGCCGCGGTCGATGCCCACCAGCCGCAGTTCGACGTCATACACCTCCCCATCGGTCCGATCGCGATACCGCGACACGCGATCGTCCCCCCCGACCGCGATCCGCAGCGTGTCGGCGACCTCCTGCACCGTGATCCCGAGGTCGGCCATCCGCTCGCGGTCGAGGCGGGCGAGCATCTGCGGCTTGTCGGTGCGGAGCGTGATGTCGACGTCCACCACACCCGGAATCCGCTCCATGCGTCGACCAAGCCGCTCGGCGAACGGCAGGAGCACCTCCACGCTCGGCCCGGTCAGCGAGAGGTCGATGTCGACCGGCGGTCCCTGCCGGAGCGACGTCAGGTTGCGGATCGCGGACCGCACTGCGGGGAGCCCCGCGAGCGCGGCACGGACCTCGGTCATCTTCTCACGCTGCGTGAAATTGCCCCGCCACGCGGCCGCCGGATCACCGGCCAGCAGTCCCGCCCACAGCCGCCGCAGGCTCGCCGTCCGCTCGTCGATGTCGGTGAGCCGGACGTAGAGCGAGCCGCGGTTCACGTCGCCGGTCGACGCTCCGACCGTGGCCAGCACGAACTCGACGCCCGGGATCGCGCGCACCCGCTCCTCCGCCCGGCGCACGAATCCGTCCATCGCCTGCAGGCTCGTGCCCGCGCTGGCGGTCAGGCTCACCTCGAATTCCGACTCGTCGACGTTGGTCGGCACGTAGTCCCGCTGGACGACCCCGAACAGCCAGACATTCGCCGCGATCACGGCGCACGAGACGGCCACCACGGCCCAGCGGTGGTCGAGCGACCAGCGGAGGGTCGCGAGATACCCGCGTTCGAGCAGGGCGTACGGGCCGCCGCGCGAGCCCCGACCGGCGGTCGCCACCCCGGGCCGCAGCAGCCGGCTGCACATCATCGGCGTGAGCGTGAAGCTCATGACCATCGAGACGAGGATCGCGACCGTGGCCGTGATGCCGAATTCGTAGAGCATGCGGCCGGTGACGCTGCTGAGAAACGACACCGGCAGGAACACGATGACGAGCGAGAGCGTCGTCGCGAGCACGGCGAGCCCGATCTCCCGCGTGCCCTCGATGGCCGCCTCGACGGGGGGCATGCCCTTCTCCTCGATGCAGCGGTAGACGTTCTCGAGCACGACGATCGCATCGTCGATGACCACGCCCACCATGAGCACGAGCGCCAGCATCGTCACGTTGTTGAGCGTGAAGCCGAGGAACCGCATGAACGCGAAGGTCGCGATGATCGAGCCCGGGATCGCCACCGCGGCGATCAGCGTCGACCGCCACGATCGCATGAAGACGAGCACGACGACGGTCGCCAGCAGGCTGCCGGAGACGAGGTGCCCCTGGATCTCGTCCAACGCCGCCTCGATGTAGACCGACTGGTCCTGCAGGATCTCGAGGGTGGCCTCGGGCGGAAGCAATTCACGCGACCGCGCGAGCCGTTGCTTGATCGCATGGATCGTCGCGACCGTGTTGGCGTCGCTCTGGCGTTCCACCGAGATGACCACGGCCGGCTCCCCGTCGAGCCGCGCGAGCCGGCGCACCTCCTTCGTCCCGTCGACCACGGTGCCGAGGTCACCGAGCCGCACGGCCCCGCCGGTCGCGCTCGACACGACGAGGTCGGCGAACCGACGCGCCTCGGGCACCCGCCCCATCGTGCGGAGCGTGAGCTCCTGCGGTCCGGTGTCGACGCGTCCGCCCGGGATCTCCACGTTCTGTCGGACGAGCGCGTCGCGCACCTCGAGCACCGAGATGCGGTAGGCGGCCAGTCGATCCGCGTCGAGGTCGATCCGCACGGCCCGCGGCGCGGCGCCGAGGATGCTCACGTTGCCGACGCCGGTGGCCGATTCGATCACCTCCTTCACCGACCGCTCGGCGAGGAGGTAGAGCTCCTGCGTGGAGAGCGGACCGGAGAGCACCAGCGTGAGCACGGGCGAGGCGTCGAGATCCTGCTGCCGCACGACCGGCGGCTCCGCAGCCGGCGGCAGCCGCGGCCCGACACCGCCGATCGCGTCGCGCACGTCCTGCACCGCCGCGTCGAGCGGGCGCTCGAGACCGAACGTGATCATCACGAGCGACCGCCCCTCCATGGACAGGCTGCGCAGCTCCTCGATCCCCGCCACCGTGGCCACGGCGTCCTCGATGATCTGCGTGACCTCGCTCTCCACCTCCTCCGGCGCGGCGCCCGGATACGCCACCGACACCGTCACCGACGGGAGGTCGAGCTTGGGGAAACGGGAGATGCCCAGCTGGGGATAGGCCACGAGCCCCGCGACGACGAGCGCCGTCGTGAGCATGAGCGCGAAGACCGGGCGGCGGACGCAGGTCTCGGCGAGCCATTGCATTGCGACGCCTCCTGCGAAGCCTCGGGCCGCTCGCCCGAGGCCGGATGGACGTGATTCAGTTGGCCCGGCTCACCCCGTTGGCCGCGTCGGCATGCTTCACGACGAGGTCGCCGGGGGCGAGCCCCGAGACGATCTCCACGAGGCCCTCGGTCCGTCGGCCGGTGCGCACGGGCACGCCCCGCGGCTCGCGTCCCGGCTCGAACAGCCACACTTTTTCGGTGCCGGCGAACTCCAGCACCGACGTGGCCGGAACGACCAGGGCCTCGGCATCGGCATCGATCACGACGTCGGCCTGCGCGAACAGCCCCGAACGGAGCAGCCCGTCGGGATTGGGGATGTCCGCCTCGAAGAGGAGCGAGCGGCTCATCTCGTCGAGCACCGGCGCGATGCGGGCCACCGCCGTGCGGATCGGCTCGGCCGATCCGTCGAGCTGCACCGTGACCGGCTGACCCTCGCGCAGCTTGAGCGCCTGCCGCTCGGGGACGGTGCCCCGAAAGCGGAGTGGATCGGTGCGCACGATCGTCACGAGCGCGTCCCCCACCCGGACCGACGCGCCCGGCGCGCTGCCGTGACGGGACTGCACGAGCCCGTCGAACGGCGCCCGCACGGCGGCCTGTGCCCAGGTCTCCCGGGCGAGCGCCAGCTGCGCACGGTGCACCTTGACGATGGCCACCTTCTCCTCGACCTGCTGCATCGCGGCAGCGAGCGTGGCCTGAGCCACCGCGACCGCGGCGATGCCGGTGTCGAGGTCGCTGCGGGACACGGCGTTGCGCTCGGCGAGCGCCTCGAGCCGCACGAGCTGGGCGCGTGCCTCGTCGAGACGGGCCCGCTCGCGAAGGACCTCCGGCGATGCGGTGACGTCGATGGCGTCGGCATCCGCGTCGGCGTCCTTGCCCGCGTCCACCCCCGCGATCGTCTCGGCGACCGGGTCGAGCCCGAGGGCGGCGCGGGCCCGGCCGAGCTCGGCCGCCGACTGGGCGAGGCGGAGCCGCAGCTCGCTGTCCTCGAGGCGGATGAGCACGTCCCCGGCACGCACCCGCTGCCCCACTTCCACGGCCACCTCGGCGATGCGGCCGGCGACTCTGGCGCCGATCACGGTCGACTCGTCGGCCACGAGTCCTCCCTGGGCCCGCACGGTCGCCTTCCACGTGCGCGGCTCGACCTTCACCGTATCGGCCGACTGGGCGGCCGCCTCGGGGGGCGACGACGCCTTCGACGGCCCGGTGTCATCCACGATGCCGACGGGCCGCTCGGGCGCCGTCGAGCCGCACCCACCGGTCGCGAGGAGGCCGCACACCAGACCGGCGACGGCGGACCGCGCTCCGGCCCGGCGGCATGTTCCGGGACGACGAAGCGGCATGCGAAACACTCCGGTGGACGGTCCGGACGAGGCGGCGGGGGGACGACGCACACGGTGGGAGGGCGGACCGGTCCGGCGACATTCGCAGGGCGCCGCCGCAGCCTGCCGACCGAAGCCGGAGGACTGCCGCCCGAAATCCCCAGTATGACCTCGATGGCGCGCTCGCACAAACCACCCGCACCGGCGCCCGGGCGCCTGCCCCGCGCGGCAGCGCGAGGCGCGGTCAACCGACGGCGCGCCGCCGGCTCACCGTTGCGGCCTCGCCTCCCACGCCGGCGGAAGCGCGGCCGAGTCGGGCCCGTACGTCCGCGAGACGACGAAGCCGCTGGCCTGCGACGTGGAGAAGATCCGTCCGTTGCTCACGACCGCACCGAGGCACTCGCGGGAGTCGATCGCCGGGCTGGTGGAGACGAGCCTGCCGTCGGCGGAGAGATCGATCATGTCCATCTTCGCACCGAGCACGGAGGGCTCGCTGAGCGTGAAGCGACAGCACGCGTAGTTGGTGAGGATGCTGTGGACGACGGCGCCGGTGTCCCGGTCGAAGACGTTGCCCCGTCCGCGGAGCGCGTTGAAAAAGAGAAAGCGCTCGCCGACACTCACCACGTTGAGGGCCGATGTCACCACGTCCGACCGCCAGACGAGCCGCCCGTCGCGCGCGCCCAGGCACCAGACTCGGCGGTCGTCCGGCGCGGGCACCGGCTCGCCGCCGAACGTGAAGAACGTCTCGCTGCCCTGCGCCGCGTACTCCCCGCTGCCCGAGGCGTCGATCGCCACGCGGCCATGCACGACGGGGGGGAACTGCCGGCGCGACGCGGGGCGGGGAGACGCGCGGTCGCATCGGCGGCATCGACCTGATGGCAGCGGCCTCGGGGGGCGACCGGTCGTCGAACCGTGGTCGTCGCGGCACGGTCGTGGGCGGGCGGCCTCGTTCCTCCGCCGCTCAGGCCGAGGCCGGCTTGCCGATCGAGAATACGCGGTATCCGATGCGCTCGAGCTCCGACCGCGGGAGGATGGTGCGGCCGTCGAAGACGCAGGCGGGCTTGTGCATGCCGGCATGGATCGCCGCGAAGTCGAGGGACCGGAACTCGTCCCATTCCGTGAGGACGGCGAGGGCGTGGGCCCCGGCCGCGGCCTCCGCCGCCGAGGCGGCCACGACGAGCCGCGCATCGGTCCCACCCGGCCCCAGCACCTCGT
>Ga0214917_10004626_pt1 | contig 15198 bp, 14 predicted proteins | sample LL_1208_BB_MetaG_FD_177983 | JGI IMG/M metagenome (GOLD analysis project Ga0214917, IMG submission 177983) | Freshwater microbial communities from Lake Lanier, Atlanta, Georgia, United States - LL_1208_BB | ecosystem: Environmental > Aquatic > Freshwater > Lake | place: USA: Georgia | collected... | reverse complement strand
CCCTTTCCTTCCAGGGAACTCCGGTCAAACAGACCCTCCCCGGTCAGGATCACATCCGCCGCCCCGATCCTTTTTGGCAAATCGAGCCAATCGGAAACCAGATCCGCGCCCGGCACCAGCTCAGCCCCGGCAAAAACCATCAGTCCAAAACCGATACCCCCGGCCGCGCCCGTTCCCGGAATTTCCAGAAATTCTGTTCCCCGGCCGGATAACCGCAAAAGTCGTTGCGCCATCGTGGCGGTGATCGCTTCAAACTTTTCGAGATCACGGGGAAACAGGCCTTTTTGCGGGCCATAGACCCGAACCGCGCCACGCTCCCCCAGTAACGGGTTGGTCACGTCACAGGCCACCCGGATCCCGGGAAAGCCGGAAGGCAAGGCGCCCGTGACTTTAAGGATCCCATCCCAGCAATCGGGCGGAACAACCTCCATCTCCTCGCCTTGGTGATTCCAGGCCTGCAGGCCCAAAGCCTGGAGACAACCGAGGCCAAGATCGGAAGTGCCGCTTCCCCCGATGCCGAGCAAGAGAAGGTCCGCACCCTTGTTTGCGGCCGTCACCAGAAGTTCGCCGGTACCCCGGGAAGTTGTTTTCCAAGGATTCCTTTCTTCCGGCGAAAGAAGTGCCAATCCGCTGGCCGAGGCCATCTCGACGATGCCAATCATGCCTTCACGATCCGCAGGAATCCGCAATCGGGACCGCACCACCGGAGCCAGTCCCTCCCACGGCACCAGGCCAAATTCACCCTCCACCCTTTTAGCAAGCGGTCCGGATACCCCAACCCGGTGCAGCGTGCCTCCCGCGGCTTGGGTCAGAATCCTGGCAAATCCCTCCCCACCGTCCGTCAGCGGACACAGATCAAGATCCGGGGTGAACCTAATTTTTTGAAACGACCGGGCGACCACCTCACAAGCCTCCTCGGCCCCCAAGGCATCCTTGAATTTATCAAAAGCGATCAGAGCACGCATGGATGAGGATGCCGGCTCCAGCCGACCGACACGTCGAATTTGAACTAGCTCAGCGTGACCTTGAACTTGAAAGGGCTGTCATCCGCACCAAGAAGAATCTCGTTATCCCCACCATGCAGATCGCAGGTCAAGGTGTCCTCGGCCAGACCGATCGGTTTGTCATTCACCACCGTTCCCACGGTGCTTCCGCGGTCGCGGACAAAGAAGTGATCCCCTTCCCGTTCGATGGAGCAGTGGTTCCGGGAAATCTGGTACGGCTTGTCGTCGGCTACCGCCAAGTCGTTGGCGGCAAAGACGGTTGCCCCCTTGCCCTGCACCTCGTGTTTCCGCCCGATCCGGAAGGGAAACTTGGAAATGGTGATCACCGGTTCGGGCAGGCGCACCTTGGCATGCTCGGTCAATGCCTGCAGAACCACCGACTGATAACCGCCAGGAGGCGGGGGCGGCGGAGCGGGTTTGGCCGCGGCGGCCGGCACTCCAGCAACGGGTTTCGCCGCCGGCACCACCGTGCGGGTAAGTTCGAGGGAGGGCGGAGGAGCCACAGGGACCGCCACGGGAGCTAGGACTCTCGGCGCCGGAATGGCGGCAGGGACCACCACGGCAGCGGCCTGTTCAGCCTTGGCCCGTAGCCTCATTTCCAGACGGAGACGGTCGTTGGCCGTCCGCAACCTCTCAAAAAAAGAGGCCATATAGGGAATCAGGACCTCGGGACGGGAGAGCACCAGATCATTGAAGTTCTCCGGCGTGAGCACCTCACACTCCGTGACTTCCAAGGCCTGGGCGGAGGCGGAACGCGGCCGCTCATCCACCATCGCCATTTCACCAAAGATGTCCCCTTCCCCCAGTTGGGCCAGGATGACGGGCTTGCCGTCGGCCAGGATACTGATTTCCACCCGGCCGCGGAGGATGCGGTAAGCTTCCTGGCTCGCTTCCCCTTCCCGGAAGATTACCTGACCCGGCTGGAAAACGGCTTGGTTGGACATGAAGAGAAAATCATGGGGACGGCCCGACCTGCGGGCAAGCTTGCCCCATGCTTTGGTCGTTGAGCCAGGCCCTCGGCTCTTTTAATTATATTCGTTTATGTCAGCAGCGGCCCGTTTCCCGGCATTTTTCACGATTTGCCTTCTTTTGGCATCCTGCCAACCGCCCGCGGAACCGTTCCACCTGCCGGAAGGCTTCGATTTCAAGGACTTCACCTCCGGCCAGGCTTACGATACCGGTTCCCTCCGGGGAAAACTTTTGCTCGTCAACTTCTGGGCTGCCTGGAGCCCGGCCAGCATCAAGGAGCTGCCCGAATTGTCCGCGCTCGCCAAGGAGTTCGGCCCCCAAGGCCTCACCACCCTGGGAGTTTGCCTGGACGATGCCCAACCTTCCGAGCTGCTGGTCTTTGCCGAGCGCCAAGGCGTGCGTTATCCATTGGTTTGGCCGGGAGAAAAAATCCTGGATGTCATCGCCCCGTTGGAGACCATCCCTTACACGGTTCTAATCGATAACGATGGCAAGATCCTTGCGCGCTTCCGCGGGCCGTTTAAGCCCAGGGAATTGCGCGATGCGGTGAAAAAGAATCTTTAGGCCCCGGCCTCCGACACCAACTCCTCGCACCAGGGCAGCACCGTTTCCATGGGCAGGCCAATCACATTGCTGCGGGATCCCTCCACCCGTTCGACCAACCGGTCTCCCCCGTCCTGCAAGGCATAGGCCCCTGCCTTGTCCAACACGTCGATCTCCCGGACATAGGCCTCCACTTCCCGCGCCTCCAAGGCACGAAACTTGACGCGCGTTCGAACCACGCTTTCCCGGATCTTTTTTCCGTCCGGCAAGACCAGCACCACTGCGGTAATCACCTCATGGGTCCGGCCGCTCAGCCAACCCAGCATCGTTTTTGCCATTTCCTCATCGGCCGGCTTCCCCATGACACGTCCCTCACAAACCACGATCGTATCCGCCGCAAGCACCGGTTGACCGGGATGCCGCTCCGCCACCGCCCGGGCTTTCCGCCGCGCGTTGCCACGGGCCAGTTCCCCGGGCTGGATTTCGGGAAAGTCCTCCGCCGCCCACTCGTCCACCTGGGGCGCCTCCACCCGGAAGGAGATTCCGGATTCCCGCAGGAGATCCGCCCGGCGTGGCGAGGTCGAGGCGAGGATCAGTCGCACCTTCCGACCCTGCCCATCCGGTGCCGGAGAGGCACGCTTGGAGTGGGGAAGTTATTCCTCCTTATCCTCTTTTTTCCCAAACTCTTCCCCAACAACTTTGAGCCCTTGGTTGAGTCCTTCCATGAGTCGGGAACGATGAGACCCTGTGATTGCCGAAGCTCAGCCGATTCGTGCCCGCGGACGTCGGGAAGCCCCCGCCCCCATCAGCATTGAAGGCCTGCCCGCCCACACCAACCTCGCGGCGGAACGTTCCCTGCTTGGCGCCATGCTCGCCGATCCCGACCACATGGTGGACGCGGTCACAGAGCAGGGCCTGCGGGAGGAGGATTTCTTCGCCCCCGCCCATCAGGTCATTTTCCGCGCCCTCACCACGATGCGGGAAACCGGGCAGGCCATTGATCCCTCCACCCTTCTCGCATGGTTGACCGACCGCAAACTGCAGGATGCCGCCGGCGGTGTCGCCCTGATCGGCGAATTGGCCTCGGGGGTCATCAGCGTCTTTACCGCCCCCACCCATATCCAGCAGGTCAAAGACAAGAGCCTCCTCCGCGATCTTCAGCAGACCTGCGCCCAAATTGTGGTCGGTGCCCATGAGCGGCCCCACGAGGTGCAAGGAATTCTCGACGAGGCCGAGCGTGACATCCTGGAAATCCGCGGTCGCCGCGAAACCCAGGGCATCACCCGCGCCGCCGAGGTCGCCCCCAAGACGATCGAAATGATCGAGCAGTTGATCCGCGGCAAGGGTCACTACAGCGGCATTCCTTCCGGCTTCGACGAACTGGACCAGATGACCACCGGCTTCAAGGGAGGGGAAATGATCGTGATCGCCGCCCGTCCCGGCGTCGGCAAGACCGCCCTTGCCCTCAGCATGGCCCGCCACATCCTCCGCCAACGGTTCGACATCGAGAAGGACGACTTCGTCCGGCCCGGCCATCCGGTTGCCTTCTTCTCGTTGGAAATGTCCGCCCAACAGCTGATGTTTCGTCTCCTCTCTTCCCACGCGGGGCTCGATTCCGAGCAGATTCGCCGCGGCCAGCTCAGCGACAGTCAGATCACGGCCCTTCGGGGGGTGGCCGCCGAGATCAGTGACCTACCCCTGCTCCTTGATGAGTCCAGCCTGCTCTCCATCGGTCAGCTCCGCGCCCGCGCCCGCCGCCTGAAAAAGATGCACAACATCGGAATCATCTTTGTCGATTATCTCCAGCTACTTACCTCCGGCACGGACCGGGCCCGGGAAAGCCGTCAGGTGGAAGTTTCGGAAATTTCCCGCGGCCTCAAGGCCCTTGCCATGGAGTTGAACATCCCCGTGGTGGTCCTCGCCCAGCTGAACCGGAAGCCCGAGGAAACCAACCAGGATCCCGCCCTCCACCACCTCCGTGAATCCGGCTCGATCGAACAGGATGCGGACGTGGTTCTCCTGCTCAGCAGGGAAAACAGCACCGAGGACAACGAATCCGCCGAGGGCTCCGCGGAGGAGGGAGAGCCGGCCCAACCCCACCCGCTCCAGCGCGGTATCGTCTGCAAGCTGAACATCGCCAAACAGAGAAACGGCCCGACCGACCGCATCCGTCTCCTCTTCCAGCCGCGCTTCACCCGCTTCGACTCCCTGCCCCGCGAAGCCCGCTAACCTTTCTTTTCCGTCATGATTTCCCGGGGATACGTGGCGGTCTTGGCCGAGCCCCATACGGACGATTCCATCCGGAAAATCATCGAATCCTGGTTGGCCCGATTTGAACGCGTGGAGCAGGTGGTTCCCGGAGTCCAAGCCGGCAATACCACCACGGCCCTCCAAAGCCCCAAGGATCTGATTCCCTCCGACCACCTGCAGTTTCGGGTGATCCTCGGGTCGGATTTTGCCTGGGCCTACCTCACCCGCGGCCGTCGCGTCATCGAGACCACCGGTTTGCCCCATGAGAAAATCTCCCTGTGCCTCGACATCTTGCTGGAGCTTGCGGGGGTGACCGAAATCGTGGACCAGCACGATGATCGGCGCTTGGACGAGCTCGAACGAGACGGACTGATGTGAGCGCCTCCCCGGTCCTGATCCTGACTGCTGCGTTCGGGGACGGCCACAATGCCGCCGCCCGCGGGCTGGCGGCCGGCATCCAGTTGCGAGGCGGCCAGGCAGTGGTGGCCGATCCGTTTGCCGAGTCCAAGCCGGCCCTGAACGACTTTGCCCGACGTCTCTATCTCACCCTCATCAACCGCGCCCCGCATGCGTGGAATCTTTTTTACGCCGCCTGCCATCGCCTCCCCGTCATTGAAAACAGTCTCTTCCTGCACGGGGCAGCCCAACGGAGGGTTGAGGAACTGCTTCGCATCCATAAACCCAAGGTGGTGGTGCTTTCCTTTCCCGTCTACGCCCACCTGATCGCCCGCCTGCCCCGGGATTTGCGGCAAGAATTCAAGCTGATCACCATTGTCACCGATTCCATCTCCGTTCACCGGCTCTGGTCCAGCGCTCCTGCCGATCTCTGGGTGGTGCCGAACGAACCCACCGCCCATTCGCTTGCGGCCTTGGGCATTTCCCGCGACAAGATTCGTCCGATCGGTTTTCCTGTGGATCCGCGCTTTGCCGCCCCTGATCCCCACTCGGGCGATGAACCTCCCGGGGAGAAACCGAGGATTCTTCACCTTCTCAATTCCGGACTTCTTCATGGACCTGAAATGGCGGCCCACTTGGCGGCTCAACCCGGTTGGGAAGTGACCATCGGCACCGGCCGGGATCCCAAGGTGATGCAAAAGGTGGAAGAAGCTCTGGGTCACCACCGGAACAAAGTCCAGTTGCTTGGCTGGACCTCGGAGATGCCCTCGATCCTTGCCCGAAACCACTTCGTGGTGGGAAAAGCCGGGGGAGCCTTGACACAGGAAACGATCGCCTCCCGAACCCCTTTTCTGGTGACCCAAGTGGTGCCAGGGCAGGAAGAGGGAAACTTTTTCCTCCTCCAGGAAATTGGGGTGGCCCGTTTGACGCCGGACGGAGAGAGCGCGGTTCGAGCGATCCGCGAAGCCTTGGCGGAGAACGGCCAAGGGTGGAAAGAGTGGAAAGCCAAGCTGGCCGCCGCCTCCAAGCCGGACGCCTCCCTCCGCCTGGCTGATCTTTGCCTGTCGATGAATGGGTAGGGACGAGCAGTTACCCTGCTCGTCCGATTGAGACACCTCACCCTTCGAATACCGCATTAAATATCGGGCGCCCAGCGAAGCTGGTCACCCCTACCCATGCATTATCCGATCAAACCCACCCACGCCTTCCACATCGTCCGGGCCAGCTCTTCCGTCGGCTCCGCGTATTCAGAACTGTCCTCGAGGATCTGTGCGGGTTCGACCTGCGCGGCCGCCAGCTCCTTCCGGGAAGCCGCCACCATCTCGTCGATCATGGCCGCCGTCATCTCCAAGTGGGGAACCAGCCCGTAGGCCTTCTTGCCAAAACGAAAACCGGCACAGCCGCATTTTTGGGTGGCCAGCAAATGAACCGCGCCTTGGGGCAGGGAAAAATGATCCCCATGCCACATCAGGGAAGGGAAGTTTTCCGGGAGGCGACGAAGAACCGGATCCTTGCAGGCCTCGGGCATTTTATGGACGGGAACCCATCCGATCTCCTTCTCCCCGGGCTTCACCTCCGCCCCCAGGGCGGCCGCCAGCAATTGGGCCCCCAGGCAAATGCCCAGGATTGGTTGATCGGCTTTGACAGCCTTGCCCAACAAGGCGATCTCCTCTTTCAGATAAGGCAGCTTCCCCTGATCGTAGACTCCCATGGTCCCGCCCATAACGATGAGACCACCAAAAGGAGCAGGATCCGCAGGCACTTTTTCTTTTTGGTCGAGGCGGACGGTTCTGAACGAATGTCCCGCCGTTCGGATTTCCTCCGCAAGGGTGCCGGCCCCTTCCAGGGGTTCATGCTGCAAAACCAGAAATTCGGCCATCCGAAAACGATCCGCAAACGGCGGAATTTCCGCAATCTTCTTGTGAAAACTTTTTCGCCATCCCAATCAGGCCCGCGCTTCCGGCGCGTTCTGCAGAAACCACGGATAGGTGGAGGCAATCCCCTCCTCCACGGAAATGGAAGGTTTCCAGCCCAGCTTTGCGATGCGGGTGACATCGAGCAACTTTCTCGGCGTGCCATCGGGTTTGGATGAGTCCCAACGGATCGTTCCGGCAAACCCGACCGCCTTTTTCACCTTTTCGGCCAGCTCCTGGATGGTGAGATCCTCGCCCACCCCCACATTCACAATCTCCCTGCCGTCGTATTTTTCCAAGAGGACCAGCAGTCCGGCCGCCAGATCGTCCACATGCAACCATTCGCGTCGGGGAGATCCGGTTCCCCACAAAACCACTTCCTTTTCCCCTTTGATCTTCGCCCGGTGGAATTTGGTGATCATTCCCGGCAGGGCGTGGGAGGTCTCCGGGTCAAAATTGTCGCCAGGCCCGTACAGGTTGGTGGGCATGGCGGAGATGGCGCTTTTTCCATACTCATCCCGATAGGCTTGGGCCAGACGGATCCCGGCGATTTTGGCCAGCGCGTAGGCATCGTTGGTGGACTCCAAAGGACCGGTGAGCAGCGAGTCCTCGGGGATCGGCTGGGGAGCGTGCTTCGGATAGATGCAGGAGCTGCCGAGGAAGAGCAGCTTTCGGCAACCGTGACGAAAGGCGGACTCCATCACATTGTTTTGGATCCGGAGGTTATCCAAAAGGAATTCCACGGGACGGCGGGAATTTTCAAGAATCCCGCCCACCCGTGCAGCCGCATCAATGACCTGATCGGGTTTTTCTCTGGAAAACCAACGATCCACCGCTACGGGATCGGTCAGGTCGAGCTGTTGCCGGGTCTGGGTCAACACGGCGACGCCCTTTTTCTTTTCCAAGGCGCGAACCACAGCCGAGCCCACCATGCCGCGGTGCCCGGCCACAAAGATTTTCATCCTACTCCCGGATGCGCTGGCCGGACCGCTCCTCGGCGAGGAGTTGGATATCCGCATCCACCATGATCTCGGCCAGCTGCTTGAATTTCACCTTGGGTTCCCAGCCGAGTTTTTTCTTCGCCTTGCTGGCGTCTCCAATCAGAAGATCGACCTCAGCCGGGCGAAGGTAACGTTTGTCGAAGGCCACATGCTTTTTGGGATCCACACCCGCCCGGGCAAAGGCCACGTCCAGGAACTCCTGCACCGTGTGGGTTTCCCCTGTCGCCACCACGTAGTCACCCGGTTGGTCCTGCTGCAACATCCGCCACATGGCCTCCACGTATTCCGGCGCGTACCCCCAGTCCCGCTTCGCTTCCAGATTTCCAAGGTAAACCTTGTCCTGCAGGCCGGCCTTGATCCGGGCGATCGCCCGCGTGATCTTTCGGGTGACAAAGGTTTCCCCCCGCCGCGGGCTTTCGTGGTTGAAGAGGATCCCGCTGGACGCATGTAGCCCGTAACTTTCCCGGTAGTTGACCGTGATCCAATGGGCATAGACCTTGGCGGCGGCGTACGGACTGCGGGGATAGAAGGGGGTGGTCTCGCTTTGCGGCACCGCCTGGACCAGACCATACATCTCGGAGCTGGAGGCCTGGTAAAAACGGGCCTTGGGGGCGACTTGCCGCATGGCATCCAGGATCCGGACCGCCCCGATGGCGGTGACGTCCCCCGTGAACTCCGGGATGTCGAAGCTGACGCGGACATGGCTTTGCGCCGCCAAGTTGTAAATCTCGTCCGGCTGGGTCTCGCCGAGGATTTTGATCAGGGAACTGGCATCGCTGAGATCCCCATAATGCAGGAACAGCTTGGTCCCCTTCTCATGGCGATCCTTGTAAATCGGGTCGATCCGCTCGGTGTTGAAGCTGGAGGATCGGCGGATAATGCCGTGAACCTCATAACTCTTGGAGAGAAGCAGCTCCGCAAGGTAGGAACCATCCTGACCGGTGATTCCGGTGATCAAGGCCCGTTTGGCCATCGCTCAGGTTTTCCCAAGCAAGGGTTGCGCCCGGGTATCCAGCTTCCTGGCCAACCGGAGGTCCAGTTCGCTCACCCCGCCCACATCATGGGTGGTGAGCTCGATTTTGACGGAGGAAAAAGAGAGTCGGAGATCGGGGTGGTGGTTCATCTTCTCGGCCTCCAGATTCACTCCGGTCACGAACATGGCGGCGGCCAAAAAGTCGGGAAATTTGTATTCCCGGAAGATCTTTCCGCCAGCCTGCTGCCAGCCGTCCAGGGTGGAGAGTACCACCTCGATCTGGTGCCCGGTTAACTTTGCCGCCATCCAGATAAAATATCGGACTCATTTCCGCACCCAAGCTTGGATTTTTCCTTCCGGCCCCTCACCCTTGGGGAATGCCGGAACTTGCTGAAGTCCGCTATTTTAGCCAACGGTGGCGTCCTGGACTCTGCAAGAGAATCACCAGAATCCACATTCACGCAGGCAAAAGGGTCTTCCGCGGAACCCAGACTGCCGGGCTCAGCCGCAGCCTGGTTGGCCAGCTCCTCGGCAAGATCCAAACCCACGGGAAGCAGATGATGTTTCGCTTCGGCGAAGACCGATGGCTGGGAGTTCATCTCGGTATGACCGGGAGGTTATCCGCCAAGTCCGCTGCCCATCTTCCCTCCAAGCACGATCACCTGATCCTCTACACCTCCCGCCACGCCCTGGTTTTTGAGGACCCCCGCCTTTTTGGAAGAATTCGCTTTGACCGATCCCCACAGCCTCCCCCGTGGTGGTCTACCCTGCCACCGGATCTTTTTTCCAGGGATTTTTCCGCCCGCCGCTTGAAGCAGATTCTCCAAAAACGGAGCCGGACTCCGCTCAAGCCGCTCTTGCTCCTCCAGGATTTTTTTCCGGGAATCGGAAACTGGATGGCGGATGAAATCCTCTGGCAGGCCGGCCTGGATCCCCGCCTCCGGGCCGGTTCGGTTTTGCACCCCCACGCCTTTCGTTTGCATCGGACGATCCGCAAGGTCGCCCGACAGGCCTTGGCTACGATTGGCAAAAACTGGTCCGATCCACCCCGCTCCTGGCTTTTCCCCCACCGTTGGTCGGACGGCGGCCGATGCCCCCGGTGTCGAAAGCCGCTGATTCGTCGTCCGGTCGGTGGGCGAACCACCTGCTGGTGTCCCGCCTGCCAGAAGGCAACTCTTCCTCGCCGTACCCGTTGATTCTAAAATTCAGACTATGTTCCGGTCCGGTCCTCCCCGGCGTATTCAGCCCTCCTTGCAAAAAAGCGGGGAGCCGCCCCCCCTTCAGGAAAAGGCACCGGTCAAAAACCCTCCCTGGCTTCCGGTGGCGGGTTTGGCTGGGGCTGCCGCTTTGCTGGGATTGGTCTTGCTGACGGGGCTTTACCTTCTCCTCCGCGGCCCTTCGTACTCGAAAAACGACGACGAACTGCGCACCCCGCAGATGTTGCAGGCGGATTATGCCCGTTGGAGCACGGCCCTGCGCCAGATCACCCAGGCAGCCTTGGATTCGAACAGCCCCGCCCTTTCCATTCTCCCTCCCGCGGTGGCGGCGGATCCCTCCACGCTGGGCTGGTGGAACCGCTGGAAAAATCTGCCCCCGGAAGGATTGTCAAAATCCGTGCTCGCCCGGCGTTTACCCCCGCAGATCGAACTGACCGGCCTGACCCCCCTGCGCATGCGGCAGGAAGACGACGGCGTCTCCGTGGACTACGCCATCCGTTTGAAAGCCAAGGAGGATATCCTGATAGCCCCGGTGGTCTCGGTCTCGTTTCCCCCGGGAATTTCCCCGACCCACCAGCGCCTGGCCCCGAGGATCGTCTACGCCTACGACCTGCCCCCGGGAAAAGTATTTGATCTGGCCCAAGCCAAAACGGTGATCCCGGCCGGCACCACTTTGGAGGGAGGCTGGACCCTGCGACGGGCGGTGCGCTCCTCCGGAACCTGGATGGCTTTGAGCGCGGATCTTCTTCCCATGACGCGAATCCCCGCCCTTGAATCCATCTTTGCGCGCGAGACCAGCAACCCGCCTCCTGCGCTGCTGCGTTCCCGCGGAGAACTCGAGAATGGTGAGGCCAAACGCCGCACGGCGGCCCAAGCGCTGGAGGAACGGTTGGCGGCGATTTCGGCGGACGTGAAGCAGTACCGGCAAAACCTGATGGCCGGAGTGCCGGCGGCCATGAAAAGCAAGGGCTTCGGGCCCGGCAGCGGGGCGCCGACGGCCGCAGGCATCGGGGCCCTCGGGGGCGCCGCCACGGGTGCCGGCATCGGGGCCATGGCGGGAGGTGGAAACGGGGCCGCCATCGGGGCCGGCGCGGGCGCGTTCGCCGGCATGTTGATCGGGGCCTTGGTCGCCAACTCCGAACATGAAAAGCAGGTGGAGCAGGAAAAAGCGGCACGCCGACAGGCCGTGGCCGCCGTGGAGCGACAGGTCGTTGATTACGAAAAAAAGTTGATCCGCGAATTTGAAAACGAACTGAACCAGGAATCCGCCAAACAGGAATCCACGCTGTCCCGCCCCAACGCCACCCCTTAGGATTTTTCCATGGCCCGCACTGCCAAAAAAGACGCCTTGGTTCGCCGCCTGATCCTTGCCGGTATTTGTGCCGGCACCGCTCTCTTTTTTGGCCTCCTCGCCCTGATCCAGTTCAAGCCCCTGCTGGAAGCGGAATACTACACCCGCGATCTGCGCATCCGCTTTGGCCAAACCGCACCGATTTCGCCAGAAATCGTATTCCTGGCGATCGACAAACAATCCTACAAGGACGTGCTGATGGAGGAAGAAGTGGCCGCCCATCCCGCCCTGGCGGAAATGTCCACCGGGTCCTGGCCGTGGCGGCGATCCGTCTGGGGTCATGTCATCCGCCGGGTCGCCGAAGCCGGTGCCAAGGTGGTCGCCCTTGACCTGATGTTCCCCACCGCCAAGGAAGGGGATGACGAACTCCTGCAAGCGCTGGATGAGTTTGGCAGCCGGGCGGTCACCGGGGGAACTTTCGAGGAGGTCAGCAACTTGGGCCGAACTTCCGTGCAACTGGCCCTGCCTGCCATGCTCGCGGCCAACGGCGTCACGGAGATCGCCTCGGACAACCCGAATGGGCGTGTCGGCTACGTCAACCTGTGGCCGGATGAGGACGGCATTATCCGGCGGGCCCACTACCGCAGGGTTTTTCAGGACACCTCCGCCATCTCCCTGACGGGCCGGATGCTCGAGAAGGCCGGACTCGGGGCGCGCATCCCGGAAGGGGCCTCCGCGCTCATGCGTTACGCCGGGCCCCCGAATTTCAACTATAAGGCGATCCCCATTTACCAGCTGTTCGTCCCCTCCACTTGGGAAAAGGTTTTTCAAAACGGGGAGATGCTCAAGGACAAGCTGGTCTTGGTCGGTCCGTACGGCAACTGGTCCAAAGACGTCCTCAAAACCCCCTACCCCAACCCCATGCCGGGACCGGAGGTCCACCTTGCCGCCTTGGGCGCAGCCTTGACCGGCAGCTTTCTGCAGCTTCCGCCGGCATGGACTTCTCCGGCCCTGCTCGTGGCGGGCTCCCTGCTCGCCCTTCTCCTCATCCTCGCCACCAGCCAGCCGGTTCTGAGACTCGGCCTCCTGCTCCTCGCAGCACTGGGTTATGCCGTCCTGACCTTTTTCATCCAGGATCGGATGAACCTGATCCTGCCGGCAGTGAACCCGGCCCTCACTCTCCTTTTGGGCGGAATCGGATGCCTCAGTTATGAATTTGTTTTGGAACAAAGGGAAAAGCGCCGGGTGCGCGGCATGTTTTCCACCATGGTCAGCCCCGAAGTGCTGGCCTACATGCAGGCCGATCCCGACCGGTTTCGGCTCACAGGGGAAAAGAAAATGGCCACGATGTTCTTTTCCGACCTGGCCGGCTTCACGACGATCTCGGAATCCGTCACGGCCGAGGATCTCGCCAAGATCCTGAACCGTTACCTCACTCCGATGAGCAACCTGGTGACCAAATACGGCGGCTATATCGACAAATACGCAGGCGATGCAATTATGGCCGACTTCGGTGTCCCCGTGTGGCCCGACCCGGATCCCGACTCCCACGCCTGGAAAGCCTGCTGGTCGGCCCTGGAGCAGCAGGAACGGCTGCAGACCCTCAAGCAGGAGCTCAAGGCCGAGTACGGCTGCGACATCGACGCCCGCATGGGCATCAACACCGGGGAGGTGGCGGCCGGCAACATGGGGTCCGAACAGAAATTCCAGTACACGGTGATGGGCGATGCCGTGAACCAAGCCGCCCGCTTTGAGCCGGCCAACAAACCCTTCGACACCCACATCATGATCGGCGGCAAGACCTACGAGATGGCCAAGGACAAGATCGAGGCCCGCTTTCTTGCCAACATGATCGTCAAGGGCAAGACGGAGCCCGTCCCCTGTTACGAGCTGCTTGCCAAAAAAGGCGAACTACCGGAAGCCAAAGCCCGGGTCGTCCGGCTGTTTGAGGAAGCCTGGAAACTGCATGCCGAAAAGAGATTTCATGAAGCCATCGCCAAATTCGACGAGGCCCTTGCCTTGGACCCAAACGACGGGCCGTCCAGGGCGTACCGGAAAATCTGCGAGGGGTTTCTCCAGCATTCCCCCCCCGAAGGCTGGGCCGGCGAATACATCCAGACTTCCAAATAGTCCCCGGAGGCGACAGCGTTTCGGCGTGAGTCATCCCGTCACCCACATCTTTTTCGACCTGGGGAACATTTTGGTGGGCCTGCGGGCTGGCGAGAAGCTCCGGGCCTTGGCGCAGGCCTCCGGCCAGGAATTGACCTCCTTCTGCGAAAAAATCTGGTCCCACGAGCGGGCCCACGACTATGAGCGGGGTCGTCATAGCTGCGACGAATATTTCACCCTCCTGGCGGAGGAACTGGACCTCGGACACGCCCAACCGGTCCTGCGGGAGGCATTTTGCGACATTTTTTATCCCCTCCCGGAAAGGGTGGCCATCGCCCAAAAACTCGCCCGCCGTTATCCCCTCGGACTGATTTCCAACACCTGCGCCTCCCATATCCAGCATCTGGAGACTCATTACGACTTCTTTCCCATCTTCCAACCGCGAATTTACTCCCACGAGGTCGGCGCACGAAAACCCCATCCTGAAATTTATGAAAAGGCATTGGCGGCCGCCGGCGCCAGGGCGGAAACCTCCCTCTTCATCGACGATTTGGCCGAAAACCTGGAAACGCCCAACCGCTTGGGCTGGCAAACCATCCATCTCCCCCCGCAAGACGACCTGTCGCTCGCCTTGGCCAAGGCGGGCATTTCCCTGAGCTAGGTCTTTTTTACGGTGACGTGGGGTGGACCATCCCCGTTTCCGTTGGCCGTGGCAAGGGAGGGGGGCACAGGAGAGGCGGCTTCCGAACGCTCCACCTTTTCCGGGGTGGCCCCGTTGGTCGCGGCGGCGGGTTCCCGTTTTCGACTCACCGTTTTGCTATAGTAATACTCCGTGTATTTGTAATACCCGTACTCCGGTTGTTTGGGATCCACCCCGTTGAAGATGATGCCCAGCACCTTCGCATTGCGGGAGTAAAGGGCCTCCAGGGAATTTCGCATCAGACGGCAGGAGGTTCGGCCAGCCCGGTAAACCACCAAGGTGCCGTCCGCTTTGGGAGCCAAACTGGGGGTATCGTCGACCGCCAAGACCGGGGCCGTGTCAAAAATCACCACCTCAAACTCCCGGCCTAGCTCCTCCATCAAATTTTCGCAGGCCGCGCTGAAAATCAGCTCCCCAGGATGGCCTGTCGGCTCTCCCGCGGAGAGAAACGAAAGGTTGGGGTAGCGCGTAGGTTGAACCACCTTGCGCCAATCCGCCTGCCCGCCCAAAACCTCCGCCAACCCGGGTTCGCCTTCCAGCCCGAAAAGACGGTGCAACCCTCCCCGCCGCATATCCCCGTCGATCAGCAGGATTTTATTCGTCGTGGCAAAGGAGAGGGTGAGCGCCAAATTGGCGGTAATGGTGGATTTTCCATCCCCCGGGGTGGGACTGGTCACGAGGATGACCCGGTTCTTCTTTTTTCCATCCACCCCGACAAAACGAAGGCTGGAGCGGATGTTGCGGAAGCTCTCGGCATAGACGTGCCTCGTGTCCTGCGGGGTCAACAGGGGCAGGCGTCCATCCGCATCCGCCACCTCCTCCGGCACCTGCC
>Ga0214917_10004625_pt1 | contig 15199 bp, 14 predicted proteins | sample LL_1208_BB_MetaG_FD_177983 | JGI IMG/M metagenome (GOLD analysis project Ga0214917, IMG submission 177983) | Freshwater microbial communities from Lake Lanier, Atlanta, Georgia, United States - LL_1208_BB | ecosystem: Environmental > Aquatic > Freshwater > Lake | place: USA: Georgia | collected... | reverse complement strand
CCATCCTGCGCTGGCCCTGGAAATTGTCTTGTGCCAGCGCTTGGTCAAAGGCTATGGTGACACCCACGCCCGGGGCCATCACCACCACGACCAGTTATTGGCGCTGGTGACCCAGCACGGCGCGCGCGTGAGTGCCGACCAATTGCGTGCCTTGCGCGATGCGGCCTTGGCCGATGACCAAGGCAATGCCTTTCGCAGCACCTTGGCTGCGCAAGCTTGGACTTGAACCTGGCAGGAGAGCACCCATGTCCATTCAAACCGCGCCAAAAGACATGCGCCACTGGGTGCGCGAGCGCGAGGTACACCGCGACATCTTCACCCACCCGGATGTGTTTGCGCTGGAAATGCAAACCGTTTTCACACACACCTGGGTGTATGTGGGCCATGCCAGCCAAATACCCCAAGCCGGTGACTACCACAGCACCACGGTGGGTGATCAACCCGTTGTGATGGTGCGCCAAGCCGATGGCGGCATTGCGGTGTTGCACAACCGCTGCGCCCACAAGGGTGTGAAGATCGCGGGCGGAGAGCACGGCAATACCGGTAAATTTTTCCGCTGCCCCTATCACGCTTGGACCTTCAAACTCGATGGTGCCTTGCTGGGTATCCCACTCAACAGCGGTTATGCCCAAAATGGGTTTGAAGGTACCGAGGCAGCGCAAGGCATGGCCCGCGTGGGGGCGGTCCAGGTTTATCGCGATTTTGTGTTTTGCCGCTTGGCCGCCCAGGGCGAGTCGTTTGCGGACTTCTTTGGCGAATCCCTCTCCACCCTGGACAACATGGTGGAACGCTCGCCTGAAGGCAAACTGGAAGTGGCGGGCGGGGTGCTGCGCTACATGCATCGCTGCAACTGGAAGATGTTGGTCGATAACCAAACCGACACCTGCCACCCGATGGTGGCCCACGAGTCATCGGCTGGCACGGCCGTCAAAGTGTGGAAGGCTGCGCCCGAGGGCACGCCAAAACCCATGGCGGTGGAATTGTTTGCCCCGTTTGTCAGCCCCTATGAATTTTTTGAAGGCATGGGCATTCGCTCGTGGCCCCATGGCCATGGACACACTGGCACCGCAGACTCCATCCATGCCGCCTATTCGCCCGTTCCGGGTTACTGGGACCAGATGAAGGCCGCCTATGGCGAATCAAGGGCGCAAAAAATCCTGGGTGAGGTGCGGCACAACACGATTTATTTCCCCAACATCATGGTCAAGGGTCCGATCCAAACCCTGCGCGTTTTCAAGCCCTTGGCGGCAGACCGCACCTTGGTCGAGTCGTGGACCTTTCGTTTGGTGGGTGCGCCCGACTTGTTGTTGGAGCGCACCTTGATGTACAACCGCTTGATCAATGCACCCACCTCGGTGGTGGGGCATGATGATCTGGAGGTGTATGAACGCTCCCAACAAGCCTTGCTCTCCAGGGGCCGCGATTGGGTCAACATCGGGCGCTTGTACGACCCGGCTGAAGCCGCGACACCAACCCAGGTGGTCAATGGCACCAGCGAATTGCAAATGCGCAACCAATACCGCACCTGGGCGCGCTACATGGCCATGGGCCCAGAGGTCAAGCCATGAGCCCCACCCCTACCCAAGCCCTGATCGATCTGGTGTACCAAGAGGTGCGCTGTATCGACGAGCAGCGTTGGGACGATTGGCTGGCCTTATACACCGAGGACGCCCATTACTGGATGCCCCTGACCCACGGTCAAACCGATCCCTTGCTGCAAGGCTCTTTGATGTATGAGGACAAGATGCTGTTGGGCATCCGCGTCGAGCGGCTCAAGGGGCGGCGCACCTTCTCGCAAGAACCCATCAGCCGATGCCACCATTTGCTGCAAGCACCGAGCATGGAGTCCCATGACCCGGCGCTCGGTACAGCCCAGGTGCGCGCGGCTTTTCATTACATAGAGACCAGGGGCGACGAGCAACAGTTGTATGCCGGGTGGGCCAGCTACCACTTGCGTCAACAAAATGGCGCATGGCGCATCGGGCTCAAACGGGTGGACCTGGTCAATTGCGATGCCGCATTTGGCAACATCCAATTGTTCATGTGAAAGCGCTCCCATGCCCTTGATCGATTTAGACACCCGTTCAGCCAACTGCACCGTGTACGCCGCGCTGCAAGCGGCCGTGCAACACCAACCCCAAGCCGATTTGTTGTTCATCGAGTCGGTCACCGCCGCGCAATACGGCATTGGTGCTGGTACGGTGTCGTATGGGCAGGCTTTTGTCCAGGTGCAGCAGTGGCGAGAGGTCTATCAAAGTGCAGGCTACGGGCACGGCCATCGGGTGGGTTTGCTGTTGGACAACCGGCCTGATTTTTTGTACCACTGGTGGGCCCTCAATGCCTTGGGCGTGTCGGTGGTGCCCATCCACTCGGACATGCGCGCGGCCGAATTGCAGTACCTGATCGGCCACAGTGAGATCGCCCTGGCCGTGGTGCTGGCACCGCGCCAGTCCGATGTGGCCCAAGCGGCGCAAGCGGTGGGCAGCGACTGTGTGGTGTGGGCCCATGGCAGCAACGCGCCCATGCCGCGCGCGCATAATCCGCCGCCGCTGGCCCACCTGGCTGTGGGGCGGCAAACCGAATGCGCCTTGCTCTACACATCAGGCACCACAGGGCGGCCCAAGGGTTGCCGCTTGCTCAATGGGTATTTTTTAGCGGCCGGACTTTGGTACGCCCAACTCGACGGTGTCTGTGTGTTGCGCCGTGCCCAAGAGCGGGTCATCACCCCATTGCCCTTGAACCACATGAATGCCATGGCTTTTTCGACCATGGTGGTGCTGATGACGGGTGGGTGTTTGGTGCAACTCGATCGCTTTCACCCCCAGACCTGGTGGAACAGCGTGGCTGAAAGCCGTGCCACGGTGATTCACTATTTGGGGGTGATGCCTGCGATGTTGTTGTCCGCGCCCCCCAGCGAGCGTGACCGGCTACATGCGGTGCGGTTTGGTTTTGGTGCGGGTGTGGACCACCGCAACCACGCGCCGTTCGAACAGCGGTTTGGTTTTCCCTTGGTCGAGGCTTGGGCCATGACCGAGACCGGTGCGGCCGCTTGTGTGATGGCCAACCACGAGCCCCGGCAGGTGGGCACGCATTGTTTTGGCAAGCCACCACCAGAGATGGCTTATTGTCTGGTCGATGAACAGGGCGTGGATGTGGGTGTGGATGTGCCGGGCGAGTTGTGGGTGCGCGCCCAAGGGCCAGACCCGCGGCAAGACTTTTTTGCCGGCTACCTCAAAGATGAGGCGGCCACCGAAGCGGCCTGGGCCCAGGGTTGGTTTCACACCGGCGACTTGGTCAAGCGCGATGCCCAGGGTTTGTTGTACTTTGTAGATCGCAAAAAAAATGTGATCCGGCGCAGTGGCGAAAACATATCGGCCGTCGAGGTGGAAAGCGTTTTGGCCCAGCACCCGGCGGTCAAGGCCTGCGGCATTGCAGCCACCCCAGACGCTGTGCGTGGCGACGAGGTGCTCGCATGCGTGGTCACCCGCCAGCCATTGCCGCTGCCAGAGCGGGCAGCCTTGGCACAAGATTTGGTGCGCCATTGCCTGGATCAATTGGCCTATTACAAAGCGCCAGGGTATGTGGCCTTTGTCGACGCTTTGCCAGTGACCTTGTCGCAAAAAATCCAGCGCGGCCAATTGCGCGACTGGGCGCGCGACCTGCCTCAGCAAAGCCATTGCATCGATGTGCGTGGCCTGAAAAAGCGACAAGCATGAGACAGCGCCAATCGTATGCGGGGGTGGCGGTGGCGGTGCCCATCACCGTGCCTTACCAACGCTACTGCACCCAAGGGGCACATTGGTTTGTCGGCCAAGCGGTGCAGTTGCTGGTGCAAGCCTCTGGTGTGGCCAAGGACGACATCGATGGACTGTGCCTGAGCAGCTTTTCACTCAGTCCAGACACAGCGGTCGGTTTGACCCAGCATTTGGGTTTGTCGCCGCGTTGGTTGGACCATATTCCCACCGGCGGTGCCTCGGGGGTGATGTCATTGCGCCGTGCCGCACGCGCGGTGCAAGCTGGCGACGCCAGTGTGGTGGCCTGCATCGGTGCCGACACCAACCATGTGGATTCGTTTCGCCTCACCTTGGGCAGCTTCAGCCACTTTGCGCGCGATGCCAGCTACCCTTATGGCTCGGGCGGGCCCAACTCGGTGTTTGCCTTCATCACCGCCAATTACATGCGCACTTATGGCGCGCGCCGCGAAGACTTTGGCCGCATTGCAGTGGACCAGCGCAGCAATGCCTTGAAAAACCCCAATGCCTTGTTCAAAAAACCACTCAGCCTGGACGAATACATGGCGGGGCGGCCCATTTCAGACCCGATTCATTTGTTCGACTGCGTGATGCCCTGCGCCGGGGCCGATGCCTTTTTGGTCATGGGCCAAGACCGGGCGCGCGACCTGGGCTTGCCCCATGTCATCATCCGTGGGGCCATCGAACGCCACAATGCCTATGCCAGCGACCCGATCATGGTGCAAGGCGGTTGGCGGCGCGACCTGAACGATTTGTATGCCCAAGCCGATGCCACCCCAGCGCAGGTTGATTTTGTGCAAACCTATGACGATTACCCAGTGATTGTGATGATGCAGTTTGAAGACCTGGGTTTTTGCGCCAAAGGCGAGGGGCCGCAGTTTGTGCGCGAACACCGCATGACCCACGACGGCAGCTTTCCCAACAACACCAGCGGCGGTCAGTTGTCGGTCGGCCAGGCGGGTGCGGCCGGTGGCTTCATCGGCATGGTTGAAGCGTTGCGCCAACTGTGTGACCAGGCCGGCGAGCGCAGTGTGCCGGGCGCCCAACTGGGCTTGGTATCAGGCTTTGGCATGGTCACCTATGACCGCTGTTTGTGCACCGCTGCGGTGCTGTTGGGGCGACCCGCATGAGCATGCCCTTGATGCGCCCGGCGCGCAAGAACCCCATTTTGCGCACGCCGCAAATGAATTTGCCGCCCTCCGCACGCAGCCGCGTGGCTTTGGGGCTGACCGCCGCGGCCGCTGAAGGCCGATTTGAGTTGCAGGTTTGTGAAGACTGTGCCACCGTACAGTACCCACCCAGAGAGGCTTGTGTGCACTGTGTTTCGCCACGGCTGAAATGGCGTGACCAAACCGGACTGGGCCAATTGTTGGCCACGACCACCCTGCACCACAGCAACGATTTGTTTTTCCGCGAGCGTTTGCCCTGGCGCCTGGGCATGGTCGCGCTCGATGCAGGCCCGTCTGTGATGGTGCATTTGCACAGCGAGGTAGGCCCCGCCCCTTGCCGCTTGCGGGTGTGCGCGCGCTTGGACCGCGCGGGGCAGGCGGTCTTGATCGGTTTCCCAGAGAAAGAGAGCGAACACATGGCCGACGACAAAATGCTGCGCGAAATGGGCAGCGACCCCAAGTTCCGCAAAGCCTTGGTGACCGACGGAAAAACACCGGTGGGCCAGGCCTTGGTGCGTGCCCTGATCAAAGCAGGGGCCGACATTGTGTGGGTGGGCCATGCAGAGCCTTGGAAAAAGCTGCCTGGATTGACCGAGCTCGCCGCCATGCCCCAAGTGACCCTGCTGCCCCTGGATCTGAGCAATGAGCGTTCGGTGACCACTTTGGCCGGTGAAATTGGCGGCAAGGTGGACATGGTCATCAACAACGCAGAGGTCCATCGCAGCCACGGCATTGGCAACCGCAGCGGCACCGATGTGGCGCGAATGGAAATGGAGATCAATTACCTGGGCTTGTTGCGCTTGTCGCAGGCCTTGGGCCCGGCTTTGCGTGCCCGGGCCGCAGACGGCATCACCCATGCCTGCGCTTGGGTCAATCTGTTGTCCATTTACGCGCTGTCGAATTTTCCCTCGCACGGCACGTACTCGGCATCCAAGGCAGCCGCCTACTCCTTGTCGCAATGCCTGCGCGCTGAAATGCGACCCGCCGGGATTCGCGTCATCCATGTATTTCCCGGGCCGATTGACGATGAATGGAATCAAAACATGCCGCCACCCAAACTGAGTCCTGAAAACTTGGCCAGCGCCGTGGTGAAAGCCTTGCGCGAGGGCACCGAGGATGTGTACCCCGGCGATGTGGCGCAAGAGTGGTTGCAGCGTTGGCGCGATAACCCCAAGGTGTTGGAGCGAGAAATCGCAGCGGGGGGCACTTGAACATGCGCAGCGACACCCCTTTGTTGACCGCCTTGGTCCAGGCCATGCGCAGCCGGCGCATCGAAGTCATTGACCTGACGCAAACCCTGACCCCCGATTTCCCGCAAATTGCACTGCCCCCTGAGATGGGCCAGTGCTGGCCCTTTCGCATCGAAGAGGCGTCGCACTACGACGCTCGGGGGCCGGGTTGGTATTGGAACAATTTCTCCTGTGGGGAGCACACCGGCACCCACTTTGACGCCCCCATCCATTGGATCTCTGGGCGCGACCTGCCCCATAACGCGGTGGACACCATTCCAGTGGAGCACTTTGTCGCCCCCGCCTGCGTGGTGGACTGCTCGGGCCCTGTGGCACAAAACCCCGACTACCTGCTCACCGTGGAGGACTTGTTGGCTTTTGAGGCCGCACACGGGCGCATCCCCGCCGGGGCTTGGTTGCTGATGCGCAGCGACTGGTCGCAGCGCAGCGATCCCGAGGCCTACCAAAACTTTGATGAAACCGGCCAGCACACCCCGGGACCGAGCGCCGAAGCAGTGCGTTTTTTGGTCGAGCAACGTGATGTATTGGGTTTTGGTTCTGAGGCCATTGGCACCGATGCGGGCCAGGGCTATCACCTGCGTCCGCCATACCCCTGCCACTACTACATGCATGGAGCGGGCCGCTATGGTTTGCAGTGCCTGACCAATCTGGACAAATTGCCTGCTACCGGCGCACTCATTTTGAGCCCTCCCTTGAAAATCCAAAAAGGCAGTGGCAGCCCCTTGCGGGTGCTGGCCTTGGTGGAACACCCGGCATGAGTGCCACTGCTTCCGCCCCCCGGCAAGTGGCCTTGGTCAGCGGCGGCAGCGCCGGCATTGGGCGTGCGGTGTGCGAACAATTGATCGCACAAAAATGTGAGGTGGTGTCATTGGACATCCAGGCACCCCGTTGGCACAGCCCCCATTTGCATGCGGTGCAAGTGGATCTGCTGGATCGCCAAGCCACCGCCCAAGCCTTGCAACAAGTGGCGCAGGATTGGCCCATCAACACCGTGGTGCACAACGCAGGCGTGATCCGCGCGGCCTTGTTGCCCCAAGTGCGCTTGAGCGACTTGGACGATTTGACCCAGTTGCACCTGGCATGCGCCATCCAAATGGTGCAAGCCGCCTTGCCCACCATGCAGGCCCAGAATTTCGGCCGCGTGGTGTTGTTGTCTTCGCGCGCAGCGGTGGGCTTGGTCACCCGCAGCGCTTATGCGGCCACCAAGGCCGGATTGATGGGCTTGGCCCGCACCTGGTCTTTGGAACTTGGCCCGATGGGGGTCACGGTGAATGTGATCGCGCCCGGTCCCATTCGCAGTACCGACATGTTCCATGACGTGGTGCCAGCAGGCAGTGACAAAGAACGGCAATTGGCTGCCGCCTTGCCGGTGCGCCGTTTAGGCGAACCGGCCGATGTCGCCCGGGCAGTGGGTTTTTTCGCCCAAGCCGATGCCGGCTTCATCACCGGACAGGTGTTGTATGTGTGTGGGGGGGCCAGTGTGGGGAGTTTGAACCTGTGATGCGCCGCCATCCTGGCGGCAGGGCAGGGGGAATCCCTGAGAAAACGCACTGGCGCACCAGCGACAATGCGCGTTGTTTGTTGTCAACTGGTCCAGCCTGGGCCGTGTGAGTTGTTTAAAAGGAGTCATCATGAGAACAATGAAAGCTGGCCGCTTGCTGGCCTTGTCCATGGCCAGTTTGTTGGCCGCATCCTTGGTTCAGGCCTCCGACAAGGTCAAGATTGGCTTTGTCAGCACCTTGTCAGGCCCCAATGGAGCTTTGGGTGCGGAAATCCGGGACGCCTTCAATTTGGCGGTCAAGCTCAATGGCGGCAAGCTCGGTGGTTTGCCCGCCGAGGTGTTGATCGGTGACGACCAGTTCAAGCCCGATGTGGGCAAACAATTGTTTGAGCGCTATGTCAAGCGCGACAAAGTAGACTTCATGACAGGTGTGGTCTTCTCCAACATCATGCTGGCCGGTTTGCCCGAGGCTGTGGGTGAGAAAACCTTTTACCTGAGCCCCAATGCAGCGCCTTCGCCGATTGCCGGCAAAGAGTGCAGCCCTTATTTCTTTGCCGTATCCTGGCCCAATGATGCCTACCACGAGGCCGCTGGTCAGTACGCCACCACCAAGGGCTTTAAGTCGGCCTATTTGATAGCGCCCAATTACCAAGCGGGCAAAGACTCGTTGGCCGGTTTCAAGCGCTATTACAAAGGCAAGGTGGCCGCCGAGGTCTATACCAAGCTGGGGCAGTTGGATTACTCGGCCGAGTTGGCCGAAATTCGTGCAGCCAAACCTGATGTGCTGTATTTCTTCCTGCCCGGAGGCATGGGCATCAATTTCATCAAGCAGTTTGTGGCCGCTGGCCTGAACAAAGACACCAAGTTGGTGTTGCCCGGTTTTGGCGCTGATCAAGACATCATCCGCAGCGTGGGGGAGGAGATGCTGGGCATCAACGACACCGCCCACTGGGCCTTGGACCTGAACAACGCCGCCAACAAAAAGTTTGTGACCGAGTTCGAAAAAGAATACAAGCGCTTGCCCACCGTCTATGCCGCCCAAGGTTACGACACCGCCTTGTTGATCGATGCGGCTGTGCGCGGTGCCAAAGGCAACCTGGATGACAAAGAGGCCATGCGCCGCCACATCAAAGAAGCCAAGTTCGAGTCGGTGCGCGGTGCCTTTAGATTCAACACCAACCAGTACCCGATCCAAAACTACTACCTGCGTGAAGTGCAAAAAGACGCCCAAGGACGCTTGGTCAACAAAATTGTTTCGCAAACCCCTGTGTTGGCCAACCACGGCGATGCCTACGTGCAAGACTGCCCCATGAAATAAACGCCTTGGCGCTGCATTGACCTGCCCCGCCACCCCGTGGTGGGGCATTTTTTGTTTTGACCGGTACGCTATTGCATGACCTGGATATTGTTTCTTGAGCAAAGCCTCAACGGACTGCAGTTTGGCTTGATGCTTTTTTTACTCGCCTCGGGCCTGACCTTGGTGTTTGGCATCATGGACATGATCAACTTGGCGCACGGCGCCTTGTACATGGTGGGCGCTTTTTTGGCCGCATGGCTGGCCGAACTGACACTCTCCTTTTTGTGGGGGGTTTTATTGGCGGTGCCCTTGACTGCCTTGTTTGGGATGGTGTTGGAGGCCTCGCTCTTGCGCAGTTTGTACCGGCGGGACCACATGTCGCAGGTGTTGGCCACGTTTGCATTGATCCTCATCATCAATGAAGCTGTCCGCATGATCTGGGGCAGCGATTTGGCCTTGTCGGCCCCAGCGGCCTTGTCCGGCCCGGTCGAGTTGTTGCCGGGTCTGAAGTACCCCAGTTACCGTTTGGTCATCATTGGCGTGGGTCTGGCTCTGGCTTTGTTTTTGTACCTGCTGGTCACCCAAACCCGCATGGGTGCATGGGTGCGCGCCGGTGCATCCAACCGAGACATGGCCATGGCCATGGGCATCAACATTCAGCGTTTGTTCACCCTGGTGTTTGGCTTGGGTGCGGCCATGTGCGCCGTCGCTGGTGCAATGCTGGGGCCTTTGCTGGCGGTTCAAGTGGGCATGGGCGAGAGCATTTTGATTTTGGCTTTTGTGGTCATCGTGATCGGTGGCATTGGCTCGATCTGGGGCGCGTTTGTTGGCTCCTTGCTGGTGGGCTTTGTCGACACCTTTGGCCGCACCTTGCTGCCGCATTTGTTTCGCGAATTGTTTCCGCCCCAAGTGGCGGCCACCGCTGGTCCGGCGGCCGCGTCGATCATGGTCTACCTCTTGATGGCGGTGGTGTTGTTCATCCGCCCCCAAGGCCTGTTCGCGCGCCGATCATGAGTGGCCCTCTTTCCACAGCAGGCGAGACCAAACCCTGGGTTTGGTGCTGTTTGCTGGTGCTGGCCGTCGGCCTGGGATGGCTGATGCAAGCCCAAGGGCTGGGCTTTTATTTGTCCATGCTCAGCCGCATGATGATTTATGGCCTGGCCGCTTGCAGCCTGAACTTGATCTTGGGTTATGGCGGCTTGGTGTCGTTTGGGCACGCGGCATTTGTGGGGATTGGGGCTTATACCGTGGGCATCTTGATCACCGAGGGCGTGCCCAGTGGCTGGATTGGTTTTCCTGCGGCCATGTTGGTGTCGGCCGTGTTCGCGGCCTTGATCGGAGCGATTTCGCTGCGCACCCGCGGTGTGTACTTCATCATGATCACCCTGGCCTTTGCACAAATGGTGTATTACCTGGTCAATTCGGTCAAGGCCTATGGCGGCGACGAGGGCTTGAACATTCGCATGCGCTCCGATTTCGGTTTTGGCCTGAACCTGAAAAACGACCTGGCTTTTTATTACCTGGTATTGCTGTGCCTGGCCCTGAGTTTGTGGTTCATGCATCGCCTGATGCATTCGCGTTTTGGGCGGGTGGTTTTGGCCCAGCGCGATGACGATGTGCGCACCGAAGCCCTGGGGTTTGCGGTCTACCGCTACCAAATGGTTTTGTTTGTGCTGGCCGGGGCCATTGGGGGTTTGTCGGGTGCGCTCATGGTCAACCAACAAAATTACGTCAATCCCAATTTGATGCATTGGACGCAGTCTGGCGTGTTGATGGTGATGGTCATTTTGGGCGGTGTCGGCACCTTGGCCGGTGGCCTGTGGGGGGCGTTGCTGCTGCTGACACTGGAAGATGTGTTTGCCGAATACACGGTGCATTGGCAGTTTTATGTCGGCTGGATTTTGCTGGCCGTGGTGCTGATGGCACCCCAGGGCCTGGCCGGTTTGTTCAAGCGCCGTGACCAAGAGGGTCGACATGGCTGATGCAGTGTTGCAAGTCAAATCCTTGGTCAAACACTTTGGTGCTTTGTGTGCCACCGACCATGTGAGTTTGGATGTGCGAGCGGGTGAAATCCACGCCCTGATCGGTCCCAATGGCGCGGGTAAAACCAGCTTGGTCGCACAGCTATCGGGTTTGCTCGCCAGTGACTCGGGCCAGGTGCTTTTCATGGCTGAAGACATCACCGCGCTGAGCGCGCACCAAAGGGTGCGGCGGGGTCTGGTGCGGTCGTTTCAAATCACCCGATTGTTCAAGTCGTTCAGCGTGCGCGATAACGTCGCATTGGCGGTGCAAGCGCGCACTGGCAACCCGTATTCGTTTTGGCGACCGGTGGCGGCCGAACGTGCCTTGCACGAAGAGGCGCAGGCGATTTTGCGCGACATTGGTTTGGCCGAGCGCGCCGATGTCTTGGCCCAAAAACTCTCGCATGGCGAGCAGCGCGTGCTCGAAGTGGGCTTGGCCATGGCCACCGCGCCCAAACTGTTGTTGCTCGATGAGCCAATGGCTGGCACCGGTCCAGAGGAGTCGCAACGCATTGAGGCTTTGATCGAGGGGTTGAAAAACCGCGTATCCATTTTGCTGGTGGAGCACGACATGGAAGCGGTGTTTCGCCTGGCCGACCGCATTTCAGTGCTGGTCAATGGCGCGGTGATTGCCTGTGGTCAACCGCAGGACATTCGCCATGATCCGATGGTGATCGCCGCCTACTTGGGCGAGGAGCAAAGCGCATGAGCTCCAGCTTGTTGCAAGCCCAGGGCTTGCGCGCCGCGTATGGCGCCAGCCAAGTCTTGTTTGGCATTGACTTTGACATCAAAGCCGGTGAGGTGATGGGTTTGCTCGGCCGCAACGGCATGGGCAAAACCACCTTGATCCGCAGCCTGTTGGGATTGAAAAGCCCCCAAGCGGGCAGCGTGCATTTCGAGGGCGTGGCCATCACCGGCCACAGCGCAGACCGGATTGCCCGACTCGGCTTGGCCGTGGTGCCCGAAGGCCGTCAGGTGTTTCCCAACCTGAGCGTGGACGAACACCTGAGCGCCTTTGCCGCCCGGCGCAATGGGGCGGCCCAGCCCTGGACCCCCGCGTCGGTCTACCAGTTGTTTCCGCGCTTGGCAGAGCGCAAAAAAAACATGGGCAATCAACTCTCTGGTGGCGAGCAGCAAATGTTGGCCATTGGCCGCGCCCTGGTCACCAACCCCAAGCTGCTCATCCTCGATGAGGCCACCGAAGGCTTGGCGCCGCTCATTCGGGAAGAAATTTGGCAATGCCTGACCCGCTTGCGCCAAGCCGGACAAACCTTGGTGGTGGTGGACAAATACGTCAATCGCTTGGTGCAAATTGCCGACAGGCATTTGATCCTGGAGCGCGGCAGCGTGGCTTGGCAAGGCAGCTCGGCCGAGCTCGACAAAGACCGCAGCCTGTGGCACCGCTACCTGGGCGTTTGATTTATTGCTGACCTGACCCGCGCCGTCAGAACGGGTTCACGCAAAGTGACGCTGCGCCACTTGGCGCAAACGCTCTTGCAGGCTTTTGGAAGCGGCGCTGGTGGAACCACTGCGCCGGCGCGTGATGCCCACGCGGCGGCGCCAATCGGTACCCGCCACCCGCAGGGCTTTGAGTTGACCGGCCTGTGCCTCCCAGTGAATCAACTCTTGGGGGATGAAGGTGAGTGCATCGCTTTGCATGACCATGGCTTTCATCAGCACCGTGGAAGTGGTTTCAATCTGTGCTTTGGGGGGTGTCAATTGGTGGGCGATGAAAAAATCATCGAAGGCCAGGCGCTCCAGTTCGCGCTGGCGCGGCAACACCCATGTTTGGGCCAGCAAGTCGCTGGGCGGGACCTGGCGGCGCAAGCCCAAGGGGTGGTCTGAGCGGCCCACCACCACCGCACTTTCGGTGAACAAGGTTTCGTGCACCAGTTCGGCGTCGGCGCTGCGAGCGGGCACCGAAGACAGGGCAAAGTCCACCTCACCTTGTTTGACCCAGGGCATGAGGGACTCATTGAGCCCATACAGCACCGTGACCTTGAGTTCAGGGTGCAGACGTTGCCAAGCCACCAAGGCTTGCGGCAGCAGCCGGTTGGCTTCGGTGGGGCCACAGCCCACAATCACATGGCCGCGGTGCGCGCCTTTGAGGGCATCAATCTCACCCAAGGCATGGCGCAATTCGGCCTCGACCACCTGTCCATGCTGCATCAAGGCCTGACCAAAGGGCGTGGGAGTGACGCCAAAACGCCCGCGTTCCAGCAATGGAACGCCCAAGGATTTTTCCAAGGCCTTGATGCTTTTGGACAGCGCCGGTTGTGAGACTTCCAGTTCGGCCGCCGCTTCGCTCAGGCTGCCACAGCGAACGGCGGTCAGAAAAAACTGTACTTTTCGGTAATCCATAACCAATGGTAATGTAAAAAGCATGGAAAGTTGTAGGTGCTGTGAGCGGGCTTTGCTAGCCTTTGCCCTTGCTTTCAACCCTTGCCTTCTTTTCGGAGATGCCATGAACCCTTTAGACCTGGATCACCTGGTCCAACCCGACCGCGTGCACCGCAGCGTTTACACCGACCAGGCCATTTTTGACCTGGAGATGGAACACATGTTTGAAAAAACCTGGGTCTACTGTGGCCATGCGTCACAGGTCAAGGCGGTAGGCGACTACCACACGCTGCACATCGGTCGCCAGCCCATGGTGATGGTGCGCGACCGCGACCAGTCCATCCGGGTCCTCTACAACCGCTGCCCCCACCGCGGTGTGCAGTTGTGCGGCACCCACAGCGGTAATACGGGCTCAGGCTTTGTGTGCCCCTACCACGCCTGGAGTTTTCACCTCAACGGCAAGGTGCGCGCCATTCCCTTGGCCAAAGGCTACGAGGGCACGCGTTTTCATTTGGACGATGCGCAAGCCAGCATGGTGCCAGCAGCCCGCGTGGACAGTTACCGTGGCTTTGTGTTTGCCAGCTTGAGCGCAGAGGGCCCTGCGTTGCTGGATTTTTTGGGCGAAGCCAAAGTGGCTTTTGACGACATGTGCGACCGCTCACCCGTGGGCGAGGTGGAAGTGGTGCCGGTATGCCACCGCGTGGTGCAGCATTCGAACTGGAAGTTCTTCATGGAGAACCAACTCGATGCCTTGCACCCATCGGTGACCCATCAGTCCACCGGTGTCTCGGCCCGTCGCATCGAAGACCGCGTCAAAAAAAACCAGGGCACGGCCCCGCTGTACTTCCACTACCTGTCCACTTTTGCCTCGAGCTTTGACCAGTGGGACTCGGTGCAAACCGTCAACTTCCCCTACGGCCACGGCATCCTCAAGGCCTATATGGGTTTGCGACCGACCGACCCGGACACGCTGGAATACGAAGGCATCTTGAAAAAAGCCTACGGCGAAACCAAGGCCGAAGCGTATTTGTCGCGCAGCATCCACCATGTGCTGATTTATCCCTATTTGTCGGTGCAGTCGCCGTTGCAGCAACTGCGATGCCTGCGCCCCATCGGGCCCGACAAAACCTTGTCCGAGATTTGGCACTTCAGGCTCAAAGGCGCGCCCGAAGCGATCTACCGCCGCGCGTTGTGGTATTTCAACCTGGTCAATTCGCCGGCCACCATGATCAATGCCGATGATTTGGAAAACTGGACCCGGGGCCAATGGGGCTTGCAGTCCAAGGGCGGCGACTGGGTCAGCTTTCACCGCAACACGGGCGGCGACACCGAAACCAACGGCGTGGCGTATTCCAACAACGGCACGTCCGAGGTGGTGATGCGCAATCAGTTCAAAGCCTGGCAGGCCTACATCCGTCCCGCGATTCAAACTGCGGTCAGCGTCGCTTGAGGGAGCACACAGCATGCACAAAACCACACTCACCACCCAGCAAGCCCTGGGCAGCGGCGTTGTCATCGAGGCCGTGCAATCGATGACGGGTGCCGAGTCCATCGCCCCCGACCACATGGGGCGTGCCCGCGTGCCCGCCCAAGGCTATGTGCCGCAAGCCCTGGCCCAAGCCAATCCCGCGTTGATGCACCAGGTGCAAACACTGTTGTTTCGCCAAGCCGCCATGCTCGATGCCAAGCGATGGGACGAATGGATGGGCTTGTTCAGCGACGACGGTGTGTATTGGATGCCGGCCACCCCGGAACAAACCGACTGGGCCAGCCAGCCATCCATCTTTGCCGAAGACCGCTTGCTCATGGAAGTGCGCGCAGGTCGCTTGCAACACCCCAATGCCTGGTCCCAAGCGGCCAATTGGTCGA
>Ga0214917_10004624_pt1 | contig 15199 bp, 16 predicted proteins | sample LL_1208_BB_MetaG_FD_177983 | JGI IMG/M metagenome (GOLD analysis project Ga0214917, IMG submission 177983) | Freshwater microbial communities from Lake Lanier, Atlanta, Georgia, United States - LL_1208_BB | ecosystem: Environmental > Aquatic > Freshwater > Lake | place: USA: Georgia | collected... | reverse complement strand
TTCGGCCCCTTCGACAATTACAACGACTCATTTCGGATTTGGCGGAGGGAAAGAAACCCGCGGGGTTTGTGGCCCGTGGGAAATGGGGGTTGCGAAAATCGATCATCCATCTGGAACAAGTTGCCAAACAATTGGAGGGAATTTCCTCTCTGGAGGAGGAAAAAAGATTCAGTCTTCAGGCGATTTTAGGAAGTTTGAATGAGGGGGTTTTGGTGGGGGATTTGGATGGAAAAATTACGCTGGCCAACCAGGAGTTCCTTCAGATGTTCGGTTTGGATGGAATTCCAAGGGGTTGGACGGTGATGGAGGCGACCCGGTTGGTTGAATTGAATCGTGTCGTGGGGGAGGTCAACCGCGGCGCTGCTGCGTGCAGTCTGGAAGTCCAGATTCCCGGAATCGAATCGGGTGCGAGTCGAACCCTGGCCGTGAATTTGGCCCCGATCCTTGAAGGGAACCAGGAGCGGTCGGGCGTGGTCATGGTGTTTCACGACCTATCCAAGATTCGCCGTCTGGAGATGGTGCGGCAGGAGTTTGTCACCAATCTTTCGCATGAGCTCCGCACTCCACTTTCAATTTTGGCGGGCTACCTCGAAACCATAGAGGATCCGGGAATGCTGAAAGGGGCGGAAGGAAAAAAAATACTGGAAGTGATGCGTAGGAATTGCGAGCGGCTGTCTTTACTGGTGAGTGATCTTTTGGAGTTGTCCCGGATTGAATCAGGGCAATTGGAATTGAAGTTGAGGGCTCACCCCCCCAAGGAAATCTTAAGGGAAGTGAAGGAGGATTGGAGTCGGGCCTTTTCCGGAAAAAAAGTAAGAATCAAGATCCAGTGTGAGGATGATTTGCCGGTTGTCCAAGCTGACCCTTTGAGGGTCAGTCAGATTTTTTCCAATTTGATGGAAAATGCCCTGCGTTTTGCCCCTTCCGGGAGCGAGGTCATTCTGGGGGCTCGACCTGGGGCTCTTTCCGGTCGGGTGGAATTCTTCGTCCAGGATGAGGGAGAGGGGATTCCTTCGGACAAGGTGGACCGCATTTTTGAGAGATTTTTTCGTGGAGACGCCTCCCGGGTTAGGGAAAAAGGTGGAACCGGGTTGGGTTTGGCCATTGTAAAGCATCTGGTCCAATTGCACGGGGGCGAAGTCCGTGCCGAAAGTGCTTTGGAGCAAGGGACCCGGGTTAGCTTTACTTTGTTGGGGTAAAACAGATCGGGAAGCGTCGTTTTTCTGGGGAAACTAGTAAAAGAGCTGGATCCGGGTCAGGAATCCAAATTCATCATTTTCCACCACGGTGCCTGCTCCACCCCCTCCTGTGAACGTATTGTATTCCATGGTGCAACCCAAACGGATGATACGGTTGATATACCAATTGAGGGCTGCGGAAAAGCCGTTGACGCCCGTGGCGTTGGTGATTTGGGATGAGCCCATGCCCCCTTCGTTGACTGGTTTGAACATGGTGTCCCCGAGGGCAATTCCGTCGTAGCGGAAGGCAAGCTCCCAGGCCCCCCAGTTGCCAGCAGAAAAATCCACCGGGTTTTTGGGGACGACTCCGTCCAGGGAGGCATCTTCCCCCGTCAAAACATAGTTAAACGTCACGTTCCACGCATCGGTTTGATAATTGGTAAATCCGCCACCGGGTCCGAGTGCTGAAGTTTCCACGCCCTGTTTCTCGCAAATGTATTCCCCCAAAAATCCAAAACTTCTGTAGGAGTAGTAAATTTGTGGCGAGATTCGCCAATGTTCCCCTTGGACATCCAGTCCGTTGGGAAAGGAATAAAAGGTGTTTCCCCCGTCCGTGCTGTAGTTTTGGAAAAGGTTGGAAGTCGTTTGGGCCCCGTTCAGAGCTTGGTCCTGCCACTGAATGCTTCCTCCCAAGCCAAGTTTAAGTCCGGCAAGGGCTTCCAGGTCATTGTCATTCTTGAAGGGCTGCGCAAAGAGACGAAAATATCCGGTGTATCCCACATCGTAATCCAAGCCGGTGCCAAGACTGTTGTTGCGTGCTCCGGCACCGACCATCGCGGCCCACGAAAGTTTTCCTTCGGCGGTCATCCCGTGGATCATGAGTCCAATATCCCGTTGGGGGGAGAGGTTCGAGGTCAAGGCACGCTCGTTGAATGGAATGAATTGGTCGCCCGCCAGTTGTTCCAAAGCAACGGGGGGTTTGTATTTTCCCGCTTCGACCTGAATATCCTCGATGGGCTTGTAGTTGATGAAAGCCTCGGCAATGGTGGCTTGATAGGTGGTTGCGTTTGGTGCCGAAAGAGCAAATTCCTCGGCAAAACGATAGTTCCAGTCATCATAAAAAAAGCCCGAGGCATAGGGGCGGGCCCGCCGGATGAGCAGCTTGGAGGCTTGGGAACTTCCCTCATCGATGAATTCGCGGTCATCCACCTGAAGCAAGCCGCCAAGCCGTATGGAATGGCGACCGTCTTCCGAGCGCAAAACGGCCCCTCTTTCTGAAATCTCCAAAGTTTTTAGTTTCGCCCCATCTCCCGTTTGTACTTTGGTAGGTGCCGTTTCGGTGGATCCCCCCTCGTCGAGCTCCATCAAAGGTTGGTCAGCCTGATTGGGAGCAGGGTTGTAGGAATTCCTGGGCTCGATATCCGGCGGGGGAGTTTTGGGAAGTGTGGTCGAAGGTTGAGGTTTGACGGTTTGGGCCTTGAGGCTTTTGACCTCGTCCATCAGGGCCTGCATCTGGGCTTTCAGGTCTGCGATGGTTTTTGCGGTCTCTTCGTCCATTGCTTGAACAGGGAATGTGAAGAAAAAGAGACTGGCAAGAGATGGCAAAAACAGTCGAGCCAGAGTTTTCACGTAAAAATAATAATCCCACAAGGAGAAGAATGGATAAAGTAGAATATATACTCATTTTTGCTTAAAAAGAGAATTGGCTGAAGCCAGTTTAAAGTATGGACTATGGTAATTTCATTTATTCCAAATGCTTTATATGAATCGCCTTAAGAATTATTGAAATGTCTTAATATTGTCACAAATCGTTTGTTGGTGCTGCCGGATGTGTTCTGTATTGAAGATAAATGATAAAAAGTTGCTTGTTGCCTTTATATTTCATCGCGCTTGGGTTCATTTCCTTCATTCCAACCCCCCTAAGGGCGGATGGAGTCGTTAAGATCGATGGTTCGAGCACGGTCTATCCGATTACAGAGGCGGTTGCGGAGGAGTTCCAGAAATCGACCGGAACCAAAGTCACCGTTGGAATTTCCGGAACCGGGGGGGGATTCAAAAAATTCAGCCGGGGAGAAACCGATGTGCAGGATGCCAGCCGGCCGATCAAGCCTGAGGAGGCCAAAGCGGCCAAGGAAGGCGGGGTGGAGTATCTTGAACTCCCGATCGCGTATGATGCGTTGACCGTGGTCGTGAACTCCAAAAATGACTGGGTGGATTCGATCAAGGTTTCCGAATTAAAAAAGATATGGGAACCCGAAGCTCAGGGAAAAATCAAAAAATGGAATCAGATCCGTCCCGAGTGGCCGGACAAGGAGATCAAACTGTATGGGGCCGGTTCGGACTCCGGCACCTTTGATTATTTTACCGAGGCCGTCAACGGGAAGAGCAAGGCCAGTCGGGGGGACTATACGGCCAGCGAGGACGACAACGTTTTGGTCCAAGGGGTGGAGGGTGACAAGTATGCCATGGGATACATGGGCTACTCCTATTATGCCGCCCATCAAAAACGATTGAAGGCGCTCGGCATTGAGTGGGATACCAAGAACAAGCCGTCTTCCAAGCCCTCGGAGGAGACGGTTTTGGCCGGCACTTATAATCCGCTTTCCCGGCCTCTCTTTATTTACGTAAATGTGAAGTCCCTGACGAAACCGGAGGTGAAAAAATTTGTCGAATTTTACCTCGCCAATGTGGATCGCTTGACCCGGGAAGTGAAATACATCGCTTTGCCGGTAACGGCGTATGAAAAAATCAAAGCCCGTTTTGAGAAAGCGGAAAAAGGCAGCGCGTTTCTCGGTCATGACGATGTTGCCGTCCCGATCGGAGAGATTCTGAATCGGGCTCCGGTGCCCTAATTCGGTTTATGTCGCCGACCCGTCCATTCTCCCACCGCCTGAATCATGCGGTGGAGGGCTTGATGGTCTGGGTTCTGCGTTTCGGTGGATGGGCCTCGGTTTTGGTCAGCCTCGGCATTGTCGTGACTTTGGTCACTGAGTCCTGGCCATTTTTTGCGCAAGTTCCTTTCCACCGACTGATTTCTGACACCATGTGGACACCGCTTTTTGCGGATCCCCAGTACGGAATCGGTGCGCTCCTGGCGGGAACTCTGGTCACCACCGGGGTGGCGTTACTTGTGGCCATTCCGTTGGGAACCGTGTTGGCCATCTATCTGAGTGAATTTGCGCCGGCAAGCTTGAGGGAAGTGGTGAAACCCATGCTGGAACTGCTGAGTGCCGTTCCCACTGTTGTGTACGGGTATTTTGCCCTGCTTACCCTGACTCCTTTGCTCCAGAAAATTTATCCGGATCTCCCCCAGTTCTCCATGTTGAGTGCCGGGTTGATCATGGGGATCATGATTGTGCCGTACGTGACCTCCTTGGGGGAGGATTCGATGCGTAGTGTTCCCATGCTTCTACGTGAGGGGGCCTTTGCCTTGGGAGATGGGAAGCTGGGGGTGGCTTTGCGGGTCGTTTTCCCCGGGGCCTTTTCCGGGTTGGCCGCTGCGTATGTGTTGGCCATTTCGCGGGCGGTGGGTGAAACCATGATTGTCGCCATTGCCGCGGGTCTGCAACCCCGGATGACGATCAACCCGTTGGAGTCGGCGGCTACCGTGACGGCTTTTATCGTGCAGGTCAGCCTGGGGGATCTGCCCCATGGAAGCATCGGCTACCAATCGATCTTTGCGGCCGGGGCGGTTCTTTTTCTGATGACTCTGGGGTTCAATCTGGCAGGTCATGTCCTGCGCAGGAGGTTTCATCGTGCTTCCTGAACATTTTTTTCAACGGCAGAAAAAGCAGGCACATCAGCGCCGGGCAATCGACCGTTGGTTTCAGCGGATCGGTCTGCTTCTCACCCTCATGACATTGGGAATTCTGGGAATTCTTTTGCTCAATCTGGCGGGAAACGGGCTGATGCGAATCGATTGGCAGTTTCTGACCTCCTTTCCCTCAAGGCGAGCCGGTGAGGCGGGGGTTCTTTCTGCTTGGGTGGGAACCCTTTTATTGATGATGGTGACGGCCGGGGTGGCCATCCCTTTTGGGGTTGCTGCGGGAATTTACCTGGAAGAGTACGCGCCCAAGAACAAGTGGACGGATTTTGTGGAAATCAACATCGCCAATCTTGCAGGGGTTCCTTCGATCCTTTACGGGCTGATGGCTTTGGGATTGTTTGTTTATCAGTTTCGTTTTGGCCAAAGCATTCTCTCGGGGGGGCTGGCTTTGGCCTGTCTGGTTCTGCCGATCGTGATTGTCGCCACCCGGGAATCTTTGCGGACGATTCCGGCCAACATCCGGGAGGCCGCTTTTGCCCTAGGAGCGACCCGATGGCAGGCGGTTTGGCATCATCTCCTTCCGTACTCGACGGGAGGGATTGCCACGGGGGTGATTCTGGCGATGTCCAGGGCCATTGGGGAAAGTGCACCGCTGATCACGATCGGAGCTCTGACCTTTATCGCATTTTTACCGCCCGCTCCGGTCCTTACGCATGCCCCCTTTCTTTCTTTTGAATGGCTTTTTTCGCCGTTCACCGCCCTCCCGATTCAAATGTTTAACTGGGTTTCCCGTCCGGGAGAGGATTTTCAGCCCAATGCGGCCGCTGCGGGTCTGATTCTTATGCTCATCACCCTGAGCATGAACGGGGCGGCGATCTTGCTCCGGAAGCGCGCCCAGAGGAATATCCAGTGGTGAATCCGCAATCCTTGTCTTCGGCATCGTCTGAAATTGCCGGTGGAGTGTTCCAATCCTCGCCCAAGGTTCGGATTGAGAAGTTGAGTTTCTTTTATGGCACCCACCAGGTTCTGAAGAGCGTTTCCATGGATATTCCCGCTCTTCAGGTGACGGCGTTGATTGGCCCCTCAGGATGCGGCAAGACCACCCTTTTGCGCTGCCTCAACCGGATGCACGATTTGTATCCCGGGAACCGGTATGAGGGGTCAGTCCACGTGCAACCCGACGGGATGGACATCCTGGGGCCCGACATGGACCCGATTCAGGTCCGCATGCGTTTTGGAATGGTTTTTCAAAAACCCAATCCCTTTCCCAAGAGCATTTATGAGAATGTGGCGTACGGTCTGCGTCTCCAGGGGATGAACAAGCGAAGGGATCTGGATGAAAGGGTGGAGAGGGCCCTCCGGGAAGCCGCCATCTGGGATGAGGTGAAGGATCGGTTGCATCAAATGGCACACAATCTCTCCGGAGGACAGCAGCAACGGCTCTGCATCGCACGCGCCGTCGCCACGGACCCGGATGTGGTGCTGTTTGACGAGCCCACCAGCGCGCTGGATCCGATCGCCACATCCAAAATCGAGGAGCTGATCGTGGAGCTCAAGAAGCGCGTCACCGTTCTCATCGTGACCCATAACCTGCAGCAGGCGGGGCGGATTTCCGACATGACGGCCTTCATGTATCTGGGGGAACTGGTTGAATTTGGCCCCACGAACCAACTTTTCACCAATCCATCCAAGCCACAAACCGAGGATTATATTTCCGGTCGTTTTGGTTGAACCGTGGGTGTCCGTTGACATTTCGACGTGGGAGCGTAGGAGGTAGTCCAAGTGAATGCACCGCTCGTTGAGGGGAGTGAGGAAAAACTCGAAAGGGTTCGGAGTTATTTCCGGGGGGATCTTCTCGTTCTCCGGGAAACCCTTTTGCGCATGGCCAGCTTGGCCCATGCGAATCTCAATCTGGCGCTGGAATCCCTTGTGGAACGGAATGCGGCCAAGGCACAAAAAGCCATCCAAGATGATGTCGAGATTGATCGGTTGGAAGTGGAGGTGGATGAGATTGTTGCAGGATTCATGGCAACCCAGGCGCCCATGGCTCTCGCCTGCCGTTTGATGTTGGCCGCATCCAAGCTGTCGAGTGATCTCGAGAGAATCGGGGATCAAGCCGTCTCGATCGCCCGCCGCAGCCTGATTCTGATGGATGAACCTCCGCTCAAACCGTTGCTGGATATTCCACGGATGGGGGCGGACGTGCTCGCCATGATCCAGGGGGCGACCGATGCGTTTGTCGAAATCACCCCGGAAACGTGCGGGAAGATCATTCAGATGGATGTCCGGGTGGACGACATCAACCGCCAGTTGGAGAGAGAGCTGACCAGTTTCATGGTGGAGAGTCCAAAAACAATCACCCGCGCACTCAACCTGATGCTGGTGGCCCGGTTTTTTGAGAGGGCCGCCGACCACGCCAAGAACATTGCCGAACAGGTGTTCTACCTCTACACGGGCAAAGATATCCGCCACGAGGCGGAATTTTCAAAAAACTAGGCTGTTGGGGGAGCCCGGTCCGGGCCGTTTTCAAGAACGGACTGGACATCCAGCCGGATCTGAGCCGCCAGAGCCGTTGCATCGCTGAATTTCTTCTCCCCCCGGATCCAATGGTGGAATTCCAGGTCCATTTCCTCTCCCCGGAGATTTCCGGAAAAGCCAAGAAGGTGGGCCTCGATTTTGCGGGACTGCCCGTTAAACGTCGGGCGGTTTCCAAGATTGATGGCTGCGTGAAACCTTTGACCATCCGCCAAAACGGCTTGTCCGGCGTACACCCCATCGGGTGGAAGGCATTCGTCTTCCGTTTCGAGGTTGGCGGTGGGGAAGCCCAGGTCTTTTCCCCGTCCGTCTCCGGAACCGACTTTTCCAAGAATGGCGAATGGTCGGCCCAGCATGGCGGAGGCTTGCGATAGGTCGCCGCATTGAATGCGGGTGCGGATGCGGCTGCTGCTGATCCGTTCTCCTTCATAAAGAACAGGCGCCGGGTTGTCCAAATTCACGGAATGCTTTTTGCACCAGACGGACAGCATCGCCACATCTCCGGTTCGGTTTTTCCCGAAGCGCCAGTTTGGGCCGACCGAAATGCTTTGAAGGGAAGGGAAAGCGGTAGCAAGTTCGCGGAGGAAGTCGGAGGGTTCCTGGCGTGAGCGGGATTCATCAAAAGGGAGGGCTACGGTGAGGCCGATTTTCCATCGTTCCAACACGCGCAACTTATGAGCTAATCCTGTGATCAAGGCGGGATGTCTTTCAGGATGCAGGACCGAAAGGGGGTGATCCCGGAAAGTCAGCACGGCGGTCAACGAGGGGGGGTGAGGATCTTCCCCGCCGAGAATGACTCTTTGGTGGCCCAGATGGAGGCCATCAAAAAAACCGAGGGCGAGATGCCGGATGGTTTTTCCGTTTGGGGAGGAGAGAGAGTCCGCCTGATTCACGTGCGGCGGATGCGGGAGATCTCCGGAAGGGAGATGAGGTGCCGGGCGAGGTAATCGGGGCCTTCGGCTGTCTCCAGATCCGGCCAACGAACCGCTTTGCTCAGCTCAAAATTTCCGGAACGGGTGCGGGTGAGGGCGGACATATGGCCGCCACATCCCAGGAGAACCCCGAGGTCATTGCAGTAGGTGCGGACATAGAACCCCTTGGTGCAGTGAATACGAAACCGGACGATCGGAAGGGCGATTTCCAAGATTTCATATCGGTCCACCCGGACGCGCCGTGGGGGGCGGTCGATGGTTTTCCCTTCTCGCGCAAGTTTGTAGAGGGGAACCCCGTCTTTCTTGATGGCGGAGACCATCGGGGGAATTTGGTCGAACTCGCCGGAAAATTTCTGAAAGGCGGCTTCGATGGCGGCCCGGTCGAACGGGGGGACCGGTTTGGTTTCGAGGATTTTACCCTGTGCATCCTGGGTGTCGGTGGTGTCCCCGAGCTTTAAGGTTCCCTCGTATTCCTTGTCTTCCGCCATGAGGAGATCCTGGACGCGGGTGGCTCGACCGATGACCAGCATAAGGAGTCCGGTCGCGATGGGGTCGAGGGTGCCGCAGTGACCGACTTTCCGTTGATGAAAACGCCTGCGGACGAAGTCCACGATATCGTGGGAGGTTCTTCCCGGGGGTTTGTCGACCAAGAGAAGTCCATCGAGTTGAGGGGTCATGGAAAGCGGATTTGTTTAGGTTGAGGTTGATGCCCGCATGGGAATCGGATGCCGGCAAATGAGTTTGGCTGAAAGGGGGAAATTCATATCGTTTGGGTTGGAACCAACGGAACCTACAAGGTGGGGAACGTTGAAATAAAAAGCAAGAGGATGGATCAAATCGAACCAGAAGGCTTTAATCTTTCAACGAAGCGACGGCTTTCGAAATGGCCGCAAGAACCAGATCCCGGTTTTTCTCTCCATCCTTGGCAAACCGGATTCCGGCGGCGGCCTTGTGTCCGCCACCCCCGAATGAAGAGGCAATGGCATTGACGTCCACCTTGCCCTTGCTTCGCAAACTGACCCGTAGACCGCCATCCGGCATAAACTCAAATAGTGATCCTACCTCCACCCCTTGGATCGAAGACACATCCTCAATAATCCCCTCCGTATCTTCACTTTTAGCTCCAGTTTTAGAGTAAAATTCAGGCAAAATAGACAAAAAAGCTGATTTTTTGTTGTCCTTTATCGATATAGTATCTGAAACCATTCTTCTTAGAGCATGCCTTTCGTGTGTAATCGAAAGGTAGCACTGTTTTGCGATCTCGGATGGGTCGGCTCCCAATTCGACCAGTTTTGCTGCGGTATGGAGGGTTCTGGCGTCGGTTCCCCGGTAGCGAAAGGATCCGGTATCGGTGGAGAGTCCGGTATAAAGGCAGGTCGCGGCTGCGGGGGTGATTTTCCATTTCGCAATTTGGAAGAGCTCAAAAAGAACTCCGGCGGTGGCTGGAATTTCCGCAACGATGAGGTTCAGTTTTCCGTATCCGGGGTTGCTAATGTGGTGATCGATCACGAGGTCGACCGGTCGGGACCAGGAGAGGGTTTTTTGCCCGAGCCGTTCCCGGGTCGAGGTATCCAGGGCAATGAGGCAGTCTGTTTTCTCGGGAAGATTTTGTGGAAGGTCCTGAACCTTTTCCGATCCGGGAAGAAAGCGGTACATCGGGATCATTCCCCCTTCGACGTAGAGCTCGGGCTGAAGGCCCTGTTCCATCAGGGTGTGCCCGAGACCGAGTAGACTTCCATAAGCATCTCCATCGGGACGAAGATGGGTGAGGATGACCGGGTTCTTCGAAGAGCCCAACTGGGCGATGATTTTTGATGTCAGAGCGGAATCCACAAAAGAATCATCCTAGAAAAGGCAGGAAAGTCGAGGGGTGACCGAGGAGCTTGCGGGAGTTCCAGGTGGAGAGTAAAGTTTTTGAATGAAAGTCGCCAAGCTGTTTCCGTCCATCGCGATCGGCCTCTTGTTGGCGACCGGTGTTTCTCAGGGGTGCCCGACCTGCAAAGACAGTTTCACCAAGTCGGACGATGCAAACGGGACCAAACTTGTGTCGAAAGGACTGAACTCCGTCGGATTGGGCTTCGGCTGGAGTGTGCTTTTCATGTTGGCGGCGCCGGCCTCCGTGGCAAGCGGGCTCATCTGGTTGGTCGTGAAGAACGGTCGGGGCTCTGCTTCCTGAATCTTCGCTTGGGGGCTTGGGCATGACCCTGCGGGAATTTCTCAAACTCCATACTCCGGCCAAAGGAGCGATCCGGGCCCAGATGATTGCCCGCAGGGAGCAGTTGGCCCGAAACGGAAAGCCCTTCCTCCGGGTCGAACTTGCGGATGAGACGGACCGGGTGACATTGAATATTTTTTCCGGTTCACCGGCCCATGAGTTTTTTCAGTCGGCTGAACCCGGGGAGTGTCTCGAGCTGACAGGGACTTTCGGACCCAGCGATTACGGTCCGAACGTGGACGGTCCCTCCGCCCGGCCGTTGAAACCGGTGGAAGTGGAGGCTTTTTTCGACGGAGGGGAGGAGCGTCGGATCCAGATCGGGAAATTCTGGGAGGAGTGTCTCTCCATCGCCCGGCAGATGAAGGATCCGCGGTTACGCTGGGTGTCGGTCCGGGCCCTGGAAAAATATCCGGAAAAATGGAAGCGCGCGGCGGCGGCGAGAAAGAACCATCATGCCCGGCGTGGGGGGTTGCTGGATCACACCTCCCAGATGTTGAGGGCGGCGCGGGCCCTGGCGCCCCTTTATCCGGAAGTGGACGCCGACCTCCTGTGTGCGGGAGTCATTTTTCATGACATTGGAAAACTTTGGGAGAATGACACGGGGGAAAAGGGGTTTGGCTCGTTGCCCAGCCGCCGTGGGGAACTATTGGGCCACATTTCTCTGGGCATCGAAGTGGCCAACGCCCTGTGGCGCGAAGGGGAGGCGGCGGAAGGAAAATCGTGGGAAAGTCTCTCCCCCGCTTCGGAGGAATTGCGGGATCATCTGCTTCACCTGATCGCTTCGCATCATGGAACCAAGGAATTTGGATCCCCGGTGGCTCCCAAGACGCCGGAAGCTTTTCTGCTTCACCACATCGACAACATCGACGCCAAGATGGAGATGCTCCGACTCAGTTATGCCCGCGGCAAGGAGGAGGGAACCGGCCTGCTTGAGGCGCACCGACCGCTGGAGGGGCCACTCCCCTGGCCGATCAGCCGAAAGATCATGCCTCCCGGAGAGGCGGCTTCTTGAAATTTCTCGTTCTGACTCTCCTCGGAGCAGTTTGGAGCATAGGATCCTGTGCGATGGCGTATGAACAGGCTTATCCGATGACCGCGGCGGGGGTCTGTGAAATCAAAACCCTGCCCCCCGGGGTGGTTCTCGAGGCGAAATCCGCAGGGGGATACTTCCGGGAGAACAACGGGCTCTTTCGCCGGCTTTTCGAGACAATCCAGCGAAACCAGGTTCCCATGACGACTCCCGTCGAGGCGGGAATTCTTCCGGGAACGATGGTGTTTTATCTCGACCCAAAAAATGCCCAACGGGACGATCTCAAAATGGCGGAGGGGGTGGAGCGGAAGGCTGTCGGGGAGCGAACGGTCGCCTCCATTGGCATCCGAGGCGGGTACTCCCAGAAAAATTTTGAGGAGAATTCGGCAAAACTTCGGGAATGGCTGAAGCAGCAACCGGACTGGGTGGCGGCGGGAGAGGCCTATGCGGTGTATTGGAACAGTCCGTTCACGATCTGGTTTTTGAAGCGCTCGGAAATCCACCTGCCCGTTCGGCGGAAATGACGCCGCGATTTTTTAGGCGGTGGTGAGAAGGGTGTCGAAGTCGTTCAGCGAGTCGGGCATTTGGGGGGAAAAGTAGCGTTCGAATTGGGAGACAACGCCCGAGATGCCGCAGGAAAGAAGTTCGAAACGGCGGCGGAGGGAGCGGACCACGAAGGGATTGAAACTGTAATAACCGGAAAAAACTTTCCGTGGAGAATCATCGGCTTGGTTGGCCTGTTTGCAGAAAAGAATCGCATGGACCTCCGGGCTGTCGAAAAGGACGACCCAGTAACGGGTGAGTTCGGGATGGAAAATCGGGACAAAATCGATTTCATCCATCTGCGCGGGGGGTTCCCCCTCGGCCCAAACACGGACGGCATCCAACCGGCGGCTGAGCTCCCGGTATCGATCCTCCTGGTGAAGGAAGTTGTCGAAGTGTTGGAAGGTCGAGATGAGTTCTCCTTCGGCGGTTTCGTGCGCAAGGTCCTCGATCGCGTGGCTGACGGCGAGCATCGCCTCATGATTGAAGAGGTGATTGATGTCGGCCGCGGGGATGGATTTGGCCTGGGTGCACTTCGCGGTCCGGCATTTCTTGGAAGTCCGCATGGCCCGGTGCTTTTTCACCTTGAGATAGGGCTTCAGACAGCATTGGAAGCGGCGATCTGACTGTTTTTCTTCGGAAGTCCGACAAATCATATCTGGTTCGGCGAAATTGCCATCATCTGGGGGGTATGCAAGCGGGGAGGAAAAAGTATGAGGGAATCTTAACCTTGGGTGCGGGGTGGGGGGATGACCCGATCCAGCAGTTTGGCGGAGGAAAGAACCCCCGGAACGCCGGCGCCGGGATGGGTCCCGGCCCCGCAAAGGTAGAGGCCCGGGACATCTTCGGAGATATTGTGGGGGCGGAACCAGGCGCTTTGGGTGAGGAGAGGTTCAAATTGGAAGGCGGAGCCCTGAAAGGCATCGAGGCGGGATTCGAAATCCCGCGGGGTGAAGATGAGTTTGCTGACGAGGTGTTTTCGCAGGTCTGGAACAATGGTTTTCTCCAGAGCGGTCAGGATGCGGTCCGCATATCCTTCCTTCTCCTTCTCCCAATCGATTTTATCTCCGGGCGAACCGAGGTGAGGAACGGGCGAGAGGACGTAAAAGCATTCGTGGCCCTGGGGGGCTAAGGATGGATCCGTCCGGGTGGGGGCGTGGAGATAAAGGGAGAAATCCTCGGCAAGGATGCGATTTTTGAAAATGTCGTCGAGGAGGCCTTTGTACCGGGGACCGAGCCAAATGGTGTGATGGGCCAGATCGGGATAGGTGCGGTTGGTGCCGAAATAGATCAGAAAGAGGGACATGCTGTAGTGCATTTTTTCCAGTTTTTTGTCGGTCCATTTGTGACGGGCTTTTTCGGAGACTTTTTTGCGGTAGAAATTGGCGACGTCGGCATTCGATACAACGACCTTGGCGCGGAGCGTTTCTCCGGAGCGGAGGCGGACTCCGGCGGCGGCGCCATCTTCGAGAAGGAGTTCGTCCACAGGAGAGTTCAGCCGGATTTTTCCTCCCAGATCCTGGAGAAGTTTGACAAGGGCTTGAACGAGAGCGCCGGTTCCTCCCATGGCAAAGTGAACGCCCCATTCGCGCTCGAGATAGTGGATCATGGCGTAGATGGAGGAGGACTGGAACGGGTTGCCTCCGACAAGGAGGGGATGGAAGGAGAGAACCTCGCGGAGGCGCTGGTGCTTCACATGCCGGCAGGCCATCTGCCAGACCGATCGGTCCGAACGAAGGCGAATGAGATCCGGGGCGACCCGCAACATGTCGGTGAAATGGGAGAAGGGCTGGTCGGCCAGTTCGATAAACGCTTTTTGGAAGATGGCGTGAGTTTCCCCTACGAAGCGGCGGTAGCCCCCGAGATCTCCCGGGAAATGTTTGCGCACCTGTTCTTCCATCTCCGACTGGTTGCCGGTGTATTCGAAGGATTGGCCGTCGTGCCAGGTGATCCGGTAGAAAGGATGGCAGGGGACGATGCGGACATAGTCGGAGGTTTTTTTCCCGGCGAGGGCAAAAAGTTCATCCAGCAGAAAGGGGGCGGTGAGGATCGTGGGGCCGGCGTCGTAGGTGAAGCCCTGGTCGCGGAAAACCGAAGCCCGACCGCCGGGTTGTTCCAGGGCTTCGAGGAGGGTGACATCGTATCCGCGTGCCTGCAGGCGGATGGCCGACGCGAGCCCGCCGAAGCCGGAACCGATCACGAGGGCGGGGGGGCGGGCAGGTGCGATCAAGGTCGGAGGAGTGTTTAGGCCGGACCGCCGAACGAGGCGAAGTCGTCCAGGTCGAGGACATCAAACCATGTGGTGATGTCCTCGCGGTCGGCCTGGGCGGTTTTCTGATAACTGTTCATCCGCTCCCGCTGATCGATGGAGGAGGGGGCGCGGCGATTCATGAAATCGGACCAGGCCTCGATTTCCTGGCCGCTTCGCCGGTGTTTTTGATTTTTTTGGATCCATTCCAGAATTTCACCGTCGCCGAGTCCGCGTGAGACCTGTTTTTTCAACGAGGTGGGGTTCACTCCTGCGAATTTTAAAAAATGCTGATCCAAGGGGCAATTGTAGGAATATTCCCCATTTTTTTTGGTGAGGGTGGCACGGCATTTGTCGAGGATCCGGGGAAGAAGCGCATAGCCACCTAACCGGATGCGAGGGCTTCGCGGGGGTCGCTGGGTAAGATTGGGGGACTGGATTTTTGCCATCGGCAAAGAATGCATTGATTCAAAAGAAGGGCAAGGAGGTGCGCGTCAAAAATCCTTATATGTCTTTTATGTGACAGACGATAGTAGCGCGTATTGAATTTGGCCTGCCTACCGGGGTGATTTCGTTGACTTAAATCGTTGTCCATAAGGAATTTAATAATTTGAACATCCGATCGTTTTTTGGGTCTAATGATTATCTATTATGACAAAAAATAAGTTCACAACATTTCCCTTCTTCCCCTTGAAAACCCAAGGAGTGGTGCTTAACTTTACTTCTGTGACAAAGATGATCCGATTTGGGCT
>Ga0214917_10004623_pt1 | contig 15200 bp, 14 predicted proteins | sample LL_1208_BB_MetaG_FD_177983 | JGI IMG/M metagenome (GOLD analysis project Ga0214917, IMG submission 177983) | Freshwater microbial communities from Lake Lanier, Atlanta, Georgia, United States - LL_1208_BB | ecosystem: Environmental > Aquatic > Freshwater > Lake | place: USA: Georgia | collected... | reverse complement strand
AGGCCATTTCTGATGCAGTACGGCTCCATCATTCAGAACGGTGCCAGGGGCTTTTCCCGCAACGCCGTGGTGCTGATCGGCTTCTCGATCCTGTACGCAATTGTGCTGGGCGTGCTCGTCTGGGCTGGGTCATCCCTCAACCTCAGGCTGGAAGACTCAGACAATGCCCATTGGGGTGCCCTGCTGGCCTACGGCGTTGTGCTGCTTCTGCAGGTGGTGGTGCATCTGGTGGGCAACCTGGCATTGATCAACGGCGCTCTGATGGCCGTGAAGGGCCAGACCTTCCGCTTTGGCCAGCTCTTTTCCGAGACCCGGCAGCTGTTCAACCTCCTCGGTCTGCACGTGTTTGCCGCCACGGCAATTCTGCTGGGGCTGCTTGCCTTCGGCATCCCCGGCATCTATCTGTCGGTCGGCTACTGGTTCGCGGCCTTTGTGCTGGTCGACCGCAAAGTGGCCTTCCTGGATGCCATGTCGGGTGCCAGGCGCATGGTGACGCCCCACTGGTTTGACGTGGCGGTGCTGCTGCTGGTGATCGGCGTGATCAGTGCCGTCGGTGTGCTGGCCTTCGGTGTGGGCTTGTTTGCAACGGTGCCCCTGGCCCTCTGCATCGGCGCCTCGGCCTATCAGCAGCTCAGCCAGGGCAGCTGAGCCAGCTCTTCGCTCAGAGCGCCGCGACCAGGGCCCGGAAGTGTTCTCCCCGGGCCTCAAAGTCGCTGTATTGGTCAAAGCTGGCGCAGGCAGGTGACAGCAGTACCGCCGGGCAGTTCAGCTGTTGGGCCAGGTCTGCCGCCACCGTCACGGCTGTGTCGAGGCCCTCGGCAAGCGTCACCACCCCGTCAAATCCTCCTTGTTGCAAGAGCGAGGCAAACAGCTCCCTGGCGGCGCCGTAGAGCACCACTGCCCTGGCCTGGCGCCGCAGTGCCGCAACCCAGGTGCTGCCATCTCCCTGTTTGGCTTCTCCGCCGGCCAGCACCACCAGAGGCCCCTGCAGGGCGTCGAGGGCCACTTCGGCGGCGGCGTAGTTGGTCGCCTTGCTGTCGTTGAAATAGGTGATGCCGCGGTGCTGCCGCAGGCGTTCGAGCCGATGGGGCACCCCTGGAAAACTGGTCAGGCCATGCTCCATCTCGGCTCCGCTGAGCCCGGCGCCGAGGCCTGCAGCCACAGCCATGAGCATGTTCTGGCGGTTGTGGATCCCTGGCATGGTTAGGCAATCCGCCGCCATCAGGTCGATGGCCTCCCCATTGCGGAGCCGTTGGCGGATGCGTCCCGATTCGACCCAGAGGCTCGCCTGAAGACCGGCGGGCAGGTCGTCGTCGTGACCAGCGGTGATCCAGAAGGCGTCGTTCCAACCGGCCTGATGGGTCCGCAGGTCGGGATCGTCGGCATTGAGAATGCGCAACCCGCTGCGCTCGAGCAGGCCCCGCTTGATCTGGCGATAGGTCGCAAGAGTCCCGTGGCGTTCGAGGTGATCAGGCGTCAGCGTTGTCCAGATGCCGATCCTGGGGCTGATTTCAGCAGCCGATTCGATCTGGTAACTGCTGATTTCCATCACCAGCCAATCGGGGAGCTGACTGCCCGTGTTGCAGCGCTGCAGCACCAGCTCGGCGGCCGAGTGGCCCACGTTGCCGCCCATCGGTGCATCGCGGCCGCTCTGGTTGAGCAGGTGACTCACCAGATGGGTCACGGTCGTCTTGCCATTGGTCCCGGTGATGCCGATCCAGGGAACGCCGCCACTGGCCCGCCAGGCGGGAACCAGTTCCCCGTGCACGGCGATCCCTTCGGATCTGAGCCGTGTCAGCAGGGGGTGATCCCAGCGCATCCCGGGGCTCACCACCACGGCAGCTGGGCGACGCCCGTGTTGCAACAGCTGCTCGGGCTCCAGACGGCAGGCCAGTTGAACGGCGATGCCCTCGGCCTGCAGCTGCGCGGCGCGCTGCTGATGGGCGTTGCTCTGATGTTCATCGAGCACCAGAACGTTGCGTCCCTGGGCGCGCAGCAGCCTGGCGGCGCCGATGCCCGAGCGTCCCAATCCGATCACAACGTGCAGATCGGTTGTGCTGGAAGGCATCTGCAAGGTCGAGTGGGCGATACTGGAATCGAACCAGTGACTCCTACCGTGTCAAGGTAGTGCTCTACCTCTGAGCTAATCGCCCGGAAGGATGGGCCCCGTTGAGGCATCCGGACAGGCGCAACCTAGCAGCCCGCTCATCGGCGCATCAGCTCGATCCGCCAACGGTTCTTCTTGGTCAGCTCTGCGGTTTCGATCACCAGCTCGCCGCGCCCCTGGAGCTGCACCCGGTCGCCGCCGGCGACCTCCTTGCTGGGGCTGCTCACCGGTTGCCAGTTGATCCTCACCGCTCCGCTGCGGATCAGATCGGCCATGCGGCTGCGGGAGACGCCGAAGCCGGCTGACCCCACCGCATCGAGTCGCAATGAGGCCTCGACCGTGCTCAGCCGACGCGGTTTGCGGGGGGCAGGGTGCTGCAGGCTCTCGAGCGGACGCAGCTGCAGCTGCACCGGCACGCTGCGGACCATCAGCTCGCGGCCGTCGAGATGGGTGCAGCTCGCGCTCACCACCACACCCTGGGCCCCGCGGTCGCTTCGCAGCCACAGATCGCCGAGGGATTCACGGGGGACCTGGGCCTCGAGCAGGGTCTGGGCAAAGTCAGCCGGTTCAGCTGGATCAAACAGAAAGTTGCCCTGCAGCTCGAGACCTGCCAGGCCCTGAACGCGCAGGTCGTCCCAGTTGAGCGCCAGCTCGGAACGGCTCAGCAGCAGACGACGGCGCTCGGCGGCCTCGAACCCTCCCCAGCTGGCCACCTGCAGATCGCTGAGCCCCTCGAGTGTGGCCAGAGCCTGTTCCTGCTCAGCCCCGTCGAGAAAGCCGCTCCACTGGGGCTCCCAGCTCAGCAGGGCCCTCTGGGCAAGCTCGCTGAGGGCCTCCAGCATCAGCTGTCTCCCAGTCGTACCACCGCCAGCGCTTTGGCCTGCTGCAGCGCGGCCCAGGGCATTTCGGCACCCGGTGCGGTCTCGGCGAACAGCAACCAGTTGCCCTCTTCAAACCGGTTGCGAAGTCCGCGGATGCGGTCGTCTTCGCTCGAGCTGACGCTCGCCGCCGCGGCGAAGCTGCCCATCCAGCCCGAAATCATGCCGGCGACTCCGCCCAGCAGGTGCTGACTCCAGGCCCCGGCAACGGCAAAGGTGTCCAGGTCGGTGATGTAGGTGAAGGTGAGGCCCGCCAGAAATCCGAACGGCACCAGCCAGATCGCCATGCGCCGTTGGCGCAGCTGACGCTTGGCGGCCGGGTTGAGGTCGGTCACCGCATGGATGGGGGTGGCGTCCTTGCCGATGCACACCAGTCGACTCAGGGCCGGCTGCTGGGCCGCCAGGGTCTGGCGCAGCGCCTCCAGCTGGTCGCGTTGTCTGAACACCATCACGACCCGCGTCGACACAGTTGATCCCCGATGAGCTGGCCTGATTCTCGCCGCTCACTACACTGCACCCCCGGCTCACCCACCGCAGCGCCGGGCATGACAAAGGTTCTCGTCTCCGACCCCATCGACCAGGCGGGGATTGACATCCTCTCCCAGGTCGCCCAGGTGGATGTGCGCACCGGATTACCGGCCGATGAGCTGGCAGCGATCATCGGCGAGTACGACGGTCTGATGATCCGTTCGGGCACCCAGGTGACCGCCGAGATCATCGCCGCCGCCGACAGGCTGCGCATCATCGGTCGCGCCGGGGTGGGGGTCGACAACGTTGACGTGCCGGCCGCCACCAAGCGCGGAGTGCTGGTGGTCAACTCGCCCGAGGGCAACACCATCGCCGCGGCCGAGCACGCCCTGGCACTGATGCTGTCGCTGTCGCGCCACGTGCCCCATGCCCACGCCAGCACCATGGCCGGCGGCTGGGACCGCAAGACCTACGTCGGCAACGAGCTCTACAAGAAGAAGCTGGGTGTTGTGGGCCTGGGCAAGATCGGCTCCCACGTGGCCCGGGTGGCGCGGGCCATGGGCATGGAGGTGATCGCCTACGACCCGTTTGTGTCGGCCGAGCGGGCCCAGCAGATGCAGGTGCGGCTTTCGCCCCTGAAGGAGCTGTTCGCCGAGGCCGACTACATCAGCCTGCACCTGCCCCGCACGCCCGAGACCGAAAACCTGGTCAACGCCGAACTGCTGCGCACCATGAAGCCGACCGCGCGGCTTGTGAACTGTGCCCGCGGCGGCATCGTCGATGAAGCCGCCCTGGCCGAGGCGGTGACCGCCGGCACGATTGCGGGTGCGGCCCTCGACGTCTATGCCAAGGAGCCCCTGGCGGCCGATTCACCGCTGCGCGGCGTCAGCGAGCGCTTGATCCTCACCCCCCACCTGGGTGCCTCGACCGAAGAGGCTCAGGAGAATGTGGCCATCGACGTGGCCGAGCAGATCCGCGACGTGCTGCTGGGCCTGCCGGCCCGCAGTGCCGTCAACATTCCTGGGCTGAGCTCGGAAGTGATGGAGCAGCTCAAGCCCCATCTCCAGCTGGCCGAAACCCTGGGCCAGCTGGTGAGCCAGCTCGGTGGCGGTGCGATCAGTGAGCTTGAGGTGCGGCTCCAGGGCGACTTCGCCGCCCATCCGGCCCAGCCCCTGGTTGTGGCTGCGCTCAAGGGGGTGCTGTCGACGGCCCTCGGCGACAGCATCAATTACGTCAACGCGACCCTTGAGGCCAAGGAGCGCGGCATTCACGTGCTCGAGGTCAAGGACGATTCGAGCCGCGATTTCGCCGGCGGTTCGCTGCAGCTGATCTGCCGCAGCCCCCAGGGCAGTCACAGCGTCACCGGAGCCGTGTTTGCCGATGGCGAGCTGCGGGTGGTGACGATCGACGAGTTTCCGGTGAACGTGGCACCCAGCCGCCACATGCTGTTCACCCGGCACCGCGACATGCCCGGCATCATCGGCCAGCTCGGCTCGCTGCTGGGCGAGCACAACGTCAACATCGCCTCGATGCAGGTGGGCCGCCGCATCGTGCGCGGCGATGCGGTCATGGTGCTCAGCATCGATGACCCGATTCCGGCCGATCTGCTGGCCTCGATCCATGCGATCAGCGGCATTCAGCAGGCCCATCCGGTGACCCTCTGATGACGCTGACCTGGTGGCGGCTTGAAATGGCCGCCCCGGCGGAGCTCGAGGAATCCCTGGTGTGGAAGCTCCCCGAGCTGGGCATTCACCGGGTCGCAGTGCAGCATCGCCCAGAAGCCCCCGCCGAGCGGCAGTTGGTCGCCTGGCTGCCTGCCAGCGATTGGTCGGACGCGGAACGGGCACTGCTGCACCAGGCCCTGGAGCCCCTGGCCGAAACCTTCGGTCTGCCGCTGCCTGCGCTGAGCTGGCAAGCCCAGCCCGATGAGGACTGGAGTCTCAGCTGGAAGCAGCACTGGCAGCCCGATCCAGTGGGTCAGCACCTGCTGATCCTGCCTGCCTGGCTCGAGTCGCCGGTCGAACACGCCGACCGCCTGCTGATCCGCATGGATCCCGGCAGCGCCTTCGGCACCGGCAGCCATCCCACAACACGTCTGTGCCTGGAGGCCCTTGAGCGCCTCGCTGCCCTGCGCGGCGGCACCCTGGCGGGGCTGCGAGTGGCCGATCTGGGCTGCGGCAGTGGCGTGCTCGGGCTGGCAGCTCTGCGGCTGGGGGCCGCGTCGGTGGTGGCAGCCGACACTGACTCGCTGGCGGTCACGGCCACCCACGACAACGCTGAACTCAATGCCCTGTCGCCTCAGCTGCAGGTGCTGCAGGGCTCGGCCAGCGAGCTGGCTGCGTTGCTGGCCGGTCGCCCCGCCGATCTGTTGTTGTGCAACATCCTGGCGCCGGTGATCGAGGCCCTCAGCCCGGCGTTCAAGGCGCTGCTGGCTCCCGATGGCGTCGGATTGCTGAGCGGTCTGCTGGTGGATCAGGCACCGCGCCTGCAGCAGGTGCTCGCCGACGAAGGCTGGCAGGCGGATCTGGTTGCTGAACAGACGCCCTGGGCCCTGCTGGAGTTACATAAGGCACACTGATCGGTGATCAGTGTTTGATTGGCCTTCTCGCCGTTCATCGCCAAAAACGGCGGGAAACGCCTGTGGCGGATGTATGAATGGCGGGTCCTACAGGCCCGGCTTCCGGGTGCCTGTGAGCCCCAATCCTTCTTCATGGCTTCCTACAAGGTCACCCTCATCAACGAGAGCGAAGGCCTCAACAAGACCATCGAGGTTCCTGACGATCAGTACATCCTCGATGCTGCCGAAGAGCAGGGCATCGACCTTCCCTACTCCTGCCGTGCAGGCGCCTGCTCAACCTGCGCTGGCAAGCTCACCGCCGGTACCGTCGACCAGAGCGATCAGAGCTTCCTCGACGATGACCAGATCGAGGCCGGCTTCGTGCTGACCTGCGTCGCCTACCCCACCAGCGACTGCACCATCAAGACCCACGCCGAAGAAGAGCTCTACTGAGCCGCTGCGACGTCCTACCCATTCACCACGTCGCACCCACCCCTGGTGCCTTGCCCAAGGGTGCCTTGTGACGTTGATCTTCTTCTGCCACCCTTCGGGGTGGCTTTTTCATGGCCCCTCTGGCTTCTGCAACGGTTCATGGGCTGCTGGAGCACGGCAGCGAGCACACCAGCCCTGGTGGCCAGTACACCTTTCGTGTGCTGGGCCCCTGCTGCCGTCTGTATGACCGTGAGGAACTCCCCTGGCCCTGCTGCCGGTTGGCCTGGCGCAGCAAGGAACCCAGCTGGCGCCGGATCGGACCTCGCTTTGTGGCTGATCTGGCGTCGCGGCGCTGTCCGTCCTATGCGGTTGAGCTGCTGCAACCGGGGACCCGTCCGACACGGACCGTGATCACCCTGTTCCCGCAGCGGCTCTCCGCCGAGTTGCAGGAGTGGTGGTACAGCAAGCGCCCAGGCTCCATGGATCCGGGGAATGGGGTGCCGCCGCTGTGAACCTCCCTGGCCTTCAGCCGTTGGCCATGAGCGGCAGGCTCACCGAAAAGCGACTGCCGCAGCCGGGGCGACTGGCGACGCTGATGCTGCCCCCATGCACCCGGATGATGCGGGCAACGATGGCGAGCCCCAGGCCTGAACCCCCATCGCCGCGATCAGCCGAGGCGCGCCAGAAGCGGTCAAAGACCCGTTGCAGTTGATCTGCAGGGATGCCCGGACCCTCATCGCCGATATCGAGGCAGGCCTTGTTGCCGCGTCGTTCGAGACTCACCGAGATGGTCCCGCCATCGGGGCTGTAGCGATGGGCGTTGTCGAGAAGGTTGCGCACCACCTGCTGCAGCAGGCTCGCCTGACCCATGATGCTGAGCCCGTGCTGCAGGTTTGACTGCAGGTGTTGCTGGCGCAGCGCCAGGGCGTCGCCATACAGGTTGAGCTGTTCCTGCACCAGGGCTGCAAGGTCCAGCCGCTGGGCCTGGTCAATGGACCCCTCCTCCTGACGGGCCAGGAGCAGCAGATCGTTCACCAGTTTCTGCATCTGGTCGGTGGCGCTGGCGATCGCTGCAAACCGTTGTCGCTGCGGATCGTCGCTGCTCCTGCAGTCGAGCAGGCCCATTTCGGCATTGGCGCTCATCGCCGCCAGCGGTCCTCGCAGTTCGTGGGAGGCATCGAGCTCGAATTCGCGCAGCCGGCGCAGACTGCGCTGCAGAGGTTCCACCACCCGTCTGGCCAGCAGGGTGGCCGAGGCGGCGCTGAGCATCAGGGCGAGCACGATGGCCACGGTCATGGCCAGATCGAGCTGCTGAAGGCGGCGATCCACCGAGTCGAGCCCCTGGCTGATCCGCAGCCAGACCCTGGGGCGGCCGCGGCTGTCGAGTCCGTCGGCATCCGCCGGGCGAATCAACGCCAGGGTGTCTGAGGTGCTCTGCCAGACCATGCGTTGCGTCGGTCTGCGGGGCGGCAGGCGTCCCAGTGTGCGCACCTCCCCCAGGCGGGCGGCGGGACGCCAGTCGTTGCCAAGGAACCATTCGACCTGCTGGTGGGCCGTGGTGAAGTCCTTGTGACTGGCCTGTAGATCCCGCTCGCTGCCGGGCGCCGGCATGGGCAGTGAGGAGAAGTCCTCGCCGATCAGCACCAGCTGGCTGCGCAGATCGGCCAGGACGATGCTCTCGAATCCCTTGCGGACAACGGCGGCAAAGACAAGCAGGATCCCTGCAAGGGAGAGCAGGTAGAGACCCAGTAGCTCAAGCTGCTGACGCTGCAGGGGCTTGGCCGGATGTCCCCTGGGAATGGAGTTCTGGCGCCAGGGCATGGTCATGGAGGCGACAGCAAGCGATACCCCTGGCCATGCACCGTTTCGATCGGGTCAGGGCATCCCGCCAGTCGCAGCTTGCGGCGCAGGTTGTTGAGGTGGGTCTTGACCGTCTCTTCGCTGGCCTCCGCGTCGATCGACCAGAGCTGATCCAGCAGCCAAGAACGCTGGACGAGCCGGCCCGGATGGCGCAGAAACCACTCCAGCAGCTGGAACTCCTTGCTGGTGAGCAACAGCTCCTGATCGTTCACCCACACCAGGGCCGCACCAGCATCCAACCGCAGGGGGCCCCAGAGCAGATGGTCGCCCGCGTAGGGCCTCTCCGCCCGTCGCTCCAGCGACCGGATCCGGGCTGCCAGTTCGGCCATGCGCAGCGGCTTGACGAGATAGTCGTCGGCTCCGGCCTTGAGACCCTGCACCACATCGTCGAGGGCATCGCGGGCGGTGAGCATCAGCACCAGGGTGGAGCGTTTGGTTCGGCGCAGCTCCTGAACGATCGACAGGCCGTCGCGTCCGGGCAGCATCCAGTCGAGCAGCACCAGGTCGTAATTGTTGTGGAGCAGTTCGTCGAGCACCTGGGCTCCATCATCGAGCCAGGTCACCGCATGGTGTTCCCGGGTCAGGAAGTCGCTGAGGGGTTGGGCCAGGCGGGCATCATCCTCAGCCAACAGGATGCGCATCGGTGCTGCTGGGGGCAAGGTCGTGGCGGGGTCGGGGGACCTCCAGCGCCACGATGCGTCCTTCGTTGTCGTGATGCACGGTGCAGACGCTGGCATGGCGGGCTCTGAACAACTGGGATTCGCTCAGACCCACGTGGGCGGCCGCCACACTGCGCGGCAGGCCAGCAACCTGGCATCGGGTGGAACGCACGCTCTGGACCAGCTGCTGTTGCCGGCGTGACCGTTCCAGCACCAGCGCTGCCGGCGTGATCAACGTGCCGGCCAACAGAACGGCAGACAGCTTGATGGGGCCCAGGAGGCTCAATGAGCCCAGCCACAGAGCCGAGGTCCCCAGCCGTTCGGGCAACCGCTGCTGCCAGCTGTGGTTGCGGCGACTATCCAGGATCGGCTGTGGCAAGGGATTATCGCTGGGTCGGTTGGACACCGTGTGAGAGGGGCCTGGGAATGAAATCGATGATGCGGCGTGCTTGAGAAGATTTCGGCAAGTGCAGCAGACCCGCATCGCGATTCGCGATCAGCCTTGATGTCCACGATCCGGGCTGATCCAGCGAGCCCGCTCGGGAGCTCCGCTGAAACTCAGCCGCCAACAGGCCCTCAGCGTGGCGCTGAAACTCAGCAGCCAATAGGCAGCCGGGTACCAGACCATCCAGAAAGCAATGCGGCGCAGTCCCACGTCGTAAGGCTGATCCAGCCAGAAACTGACCGCAAACTGCAAGGCACAAACCAGCAGCAAGCCTTCGGCCAGGCCATGGGGCAGCCAGATCGCCGCCGACAAGCCGAGATGACCCTGCAGCAGGGGGTACGCGATGGCGAGCAGCATGTCGAGTGCCAGTAGATGGGCCCACAGCAGGCTGGCCAGGGGTTCGAGCAGCAAAGCCAGCAGCCGCCACTGCCGTGGCCGCCAGAGCAGATCGAGGTTGTCGTGCAGCACCTGGAGCCCGCCTTCGGCCCAACGCAGCCGCTGGCGCCACAACCCATTGAGGGTCTCCGGCATCAGGATCCAGATCAGGGCATGGGGTTCGTAGCGGACCCGCCACCCTGCGCGCTGCAGCTGCCAGGTGATGGCGATGTCTTCAGTGAGCCGGGCCGGATTCCAGTAGCCGACCTCATGCAGGGCGCTGCGGCGAAAGCAGCCGATCACCCCCGAAACACAGAACAGCACCCCCAGCTGTGACTGGGCCCGTTTGATCAGACCCACGATCATCGAAAACTCCCCCACCTGCAGCCGGCCCAGCAGGGTGCTGCGGTTGCGGATGCGGGGATTGCCGGTCACAGCCCCCAGTTGCGCGTCATCGGCGAAGTGCCGCACCAGCCAGCCGATGGCATGGGGGTCGAGCAGGGCATCGCCATCGATGCACACCAGCAGCTCGTGGCGGGCCACCAGGGCTCCGGCACGCAGGGCCAGGGCCTTGCCCTGGTTGCTGGCCAGTTGCACCACCCGCAGCCGCGGCTCGGTGGTGGCCCAGGCTTCGAGCTGGGCTCCTGTGTCGTCGCTGCTGCCATCGTTGATGGCGATCACCTCAAAGTTGTTCCAGCGCAAGGCCAGGGCAGCGCGCAGGGTTTCGGCCAGCGTTGCCGATTCGTTGAAACACGGGATCAGCACGCTCACCGGAGGGCCTTGTTCGCCGTCGGGGGCCACCCGTTGCCAGCGCAGGGGCCATTCAAAGCGCCAGCTCCAGAGCAGGGCCATCACGACCCACAACAGCGACAGGCCGATCGGGTAGAGCACCAGGGCCTGGCTCAGACCTTGCAGGGTCGACAGCAGGGTCGACAGCGGATTCACGACGACCGTGGGCGGCTGCTCTTGGACTGGAACACCGGCCTCAGCACGTCAGGGTCGGGAGTGCCGCGGTGCAGGTTGTCGGGGTAATACCCGGTGTGATGAACCCCCAGGCGGTAGAGCTGCCGCAACTGGTCGGCGATCTCCTCGCTGCTGAGATCGTTGTGGGTGTTCCAGTCGGTGCTCTGGATTTCAAACAGGGTGCGCTCCAGTCCATGGGGCTGCCGGCGCACCTGGGCCACCAGATCGACCAGGAACCGATCGGGGTGTCGGGCCTGTTCCATGTAGGGCATGGCCATCACAGCGGTGAAGTCGTAGTCGCGCAGGGCCAGATCGAGCGATTGGTTGTACCAGGCCTCGGCATGGGGGTTGAGCACCACCTGGGCATAGAGGTTGCGGGCGGTGCGCAGCTGGGGCTGCTCGTTGCGCACGATTGCCGCCAGCTCCAGGCTCAGCCGCTCCAGGGCTTCGGTCTTGCGGTTCGTCCAGATCCCCAGCAGGGTGTCGTCGCTGCGGATCGCAGCCAGATCGCGGGGCAGCCCCCAGGCCCGGTACTGGCGCAGGGCCGGGGCGCTGGCGTCTTCATAGTCGGTGAGGGTCAGATCGTCGTGAAACAGCAGCCCGTCGAAGCTGGCGCTGCGGGCCAGATCGGCGTAGATCTGTTTGACCGTCGCCATGGCCTGGGGCGCAAAGGGCGACAACCGCGGGTAGCCCATCGCCAGGTGACCGCTGCGGTTGGGCTGGGTGATCACGGTCTGGTCGGCGCCCGGGGCGTTGGCCGGCAGCTGGAAGGCCAGGGCCGGCATCCAGGCATACAGCCTCCGCACGGGGGTGCGGGTGCGGATCTCCCAGGCCACATGACTGAACAGATCCCGTTTCACCGGCAGGTGTCGGTTGGGGAAATAGACGGCATCGGCGGCGCCGTTGCCATCGGGATCGGCAAAGGCCTGCAGATACACCGTGTTGACACCCATGGCCCGGATGCGCTGGAGCAGCAGCTGCAGGTTGCGCTCCACCTGGGCCGGATCGGGATCATCGATGTTGTCGAGATCCACATGCATCACCTTGGCGGCGCGGCTGGTGTCGCCCAGGTTCTGCCGGCGCACCTGCAGCTCCGTTTCGAGCCCATCGGTTGCTCCCATCTCGGTGGCCATCAGCACCCGCCGCAGGGCCGCAGTGGGAACCGCGGCGGTGTTGGCGCCGTCATCGAGGGTCAGGCCCATCGGCATGCCCAGCTCGGCGGCTACCGATGAGGCTGTGGTGTTGTAGCGGCCATAGGGCCAGGCGATCACCCGTGGGCGCCTGCCCAGGCGGTCGGCGATCAGGTCGCTGTTGGCTGACAGGTCGGTCCTGAGCCGTTGCCGGTAGGCAGTCTCGCTTTCGTAGCCCTGGCCAGGGCTGAAAGCCCGGGTGGTGGCCGCCGGCATCGAATTGAGCTGGGGATTGCCGCTGATGCCGTGGTGCAGGTCGTAGCTGTGGCTGGCCACCTCCACCAGCCCGCTGCGCTGCATGGTGCGCAGCTGCTCCCAGCTCAGCAAGCGCTGGCGTTCGATCGTGCCATCGCCAAACGGCACCCGGCCGCTGCTGGGCTCCAGCCAGCGGCCCACCACCGCCACCACCGCCGGGGCCCGGTAGCGCTGCAGCAATGGAAAGGCTTCGCTGTAGACGCTGCGGTAGCCGTCGTCAAAGCTCAGCAGCACCGGTTTAGCGGGCAAGCGGCTGCGGCCGCGGCCCGCGGCGAGCACCTGATCCACGCTCACAAAGTGGTGGCCGTGGCTGGCAAGCCAGGCCAGCTGGGCCGCAAACGCCCCGGGGGTGATGGCGTACTCGGGAATGGCCGCCTGGCTTGGATCCACGATTTCGTGGTAGGCCAGCACCACCAGCTCATGGTCAGGATCGCGTTGGCCCGGGGGAGAGCTCCTGGCGGCCAGCGCCGATCCGACCTGCAGCACCAGCAGCCCTGCCAGTACAAGGCTGACCAGTGGCAGCAGCAAGCGGTTGGAGCGGCGAACCCAGCGCGTCGATGGTTTCAGAGCGGCATCAGCACCAGTGCCAGCAGTTTCGCGCCGCGTTGAAAAGAATTCGAGCAGCGCCGATGGCGCCGACGGGGCGTAGGATAATGCAACTCATTCTCAATAGATTGCGTTGATGCACGCGGTGCGACGACTGGTGGATCTGCGTCCCGGAGGGACGGCCACCGTGGTTTCCCTGGCTGCTGAGCGCGGGCTCAGGGCGAGGTTGGAGGCTTTGGGGTTGCGTCCGGGACAAACCGTGCAGGTGCTTCGCCGCGGCTGGTGGTCGGGGCCGCTGCACATCCGCGTCGGCATGACCGAGCTGATGGTGCGGCGCCGTGATGCCGCCTGCGTGGCCCTGGCTGCATGAACACCCTCGCCCTGCTGGGCATGCCCAACACGGGCAAATCGACCCTGTTCAACAGGCTCACCGGCAGTCATGCCCAGATCGGCAACTGGCCTGGACTCACGGTGGAGTTGATGCAGGCCGAGGTCACCCTGGCCGGCCGCCCCTGGCAGTTGGTTGATCTGCCGGGCATCTACGACCTCCGCGGTCATTCGGGTGATGAGGCGGTGGTGCGCCGTTTTCTCGAGACCACCCCCGTCGATCTGATGCTGGTGGTGCTCAATGCCAGCCAGCTCGATCGTCAGCTGCGCCTGGCTCTGCAGGTGCAGAAGCTGGGCCTGCCGGCTCTGGTGGTGCTCAACATGGCCGATGAGGCGCGGCGCTTTGGTGTGCAGGTTGACCCCAGGGCGCTGGAAGCCGCCCTGGGTCTGCCGGTGGTGCTGACCAGCGCCAAGTACGGCGGCGGGCTGGGCACGGTGCGTGAAGCTCTCGCCGTTGCTCTGAAGCACGGCGCCGAGACCGAGGGGCCGGGACCAATCCCGTCGCCCAGGCCCGTGCAGCAGCTCGAGTCGCGCCTGCAGGCCATTGATCCCCAGCTCGATGGGGCTCTGGCGGCGCTGCTTCAAGCGGGTGTCACCCTGCCACAGCAGTGGCGTGATCGCTGGACCCGTCGTCTCGATGCGGTGCTGTTGCATCCGGTCCTGGGTCTGCCGCTGTTCTTTGGCGCCATGGCGCTGATGTTCCAGCTCATCTATGCGATCGGTGTGCCGCTGCAGGAGGGGCTCGGCACCCTGCTGGATCTTCTGGGTCAACATGCCCTCAAGCCCCTGCTGGCGCCATTACCACCGTTTGTCTCGGGATTCCTGCTGGAGGGCCTCTACCAGGGCATCGGCACGGTCAGCGCCTTCCTGCCGGTGATCTTCCTGTTCTTCCTGGCGATGGGGGTGGTCGAAGACAGCGGCTATCTGTCGCGCGCCGCCTATCTGATGGATGCCTTCATGGAGCGCCTGGGCCTCGATGGCCGCAGTTTCGTGCTGGCCCTGATGGGCTTTGGCTGCAACGTGCCGGCCATCCTGGGCACCCGGGTGATGCGCGACCAAGGCCTGCGGCTGCTGTCGATGCTGATCATTCCGTTTTCGCTGTGCTCGGCCCGGCTCAACGTGTTTCTGTTCATGGCGGCGGCCTTCTTCGCGCCCCGCCAGGGGGCGCTGGTGATCTTTGGCCTCTATCTGATGAGCTTCGTGGCGGCGGTGCTGACCGCGCTTGTGTTCCGCGGTCGCTTTGCCAGCCAGGAGCCCCTGGTGCTCGAGTTGCCGCCCTACCGCCTGCCCACGTTGACCCAGATGTTCACCCGGGCCTGGGCCGAGGTGCGTCATTTCTGGTTCTGGGCCCGCCGCTTCATCATCTTCGGTGTTGTTGCGGTGTGGTTACTCAACAACCTGCCCCTGGGCGTTGAGCCGGCCTCGGCCCAGTCGCTCTCAGGCCAACTGGGAACAGCACTGGCACCGCTGCTCGATCCGATCGGCATCAACCCCAAGCTCACCGTGGCGCTGGTGTTCGGCTTCATCGCCAAGGAGATCGTGCTGGGCGGCCTGGCGGTGATCTACGGCCAGGCTGATCCGATCGCTCTGAGCCGGGCCATCGCCGCCGAGGTGAGCTGGCCCCAGGCCCTCAGTTTCATGCTGTTTACCCTGCTCTACACGCCTTGCCTGTCGACCGTGGCGGTGATCCGCAGTGAGTCGAAACGGCTGGGCTTCACGGCCTTGAGCGTCGGCTGGTCGCTGGGGCTGGCCTGGATCAGCTGTTTTGTCTTGTATCAGGGGCTGGCCTGGTTGGGTTGGCGCTGAGGTCTGCCCAGCAACAGCACCAGCGGAATCGCCAGCAGAAACACCAGCCCCACCAGCCGGAACACATCGCCGTAGGCCAGCAGAGCGGCCTGGCGCTCGACTTGCTGGTTGAGCAGGGCCAGGGCCTGATCCTGGTGGCCGCCCAGCCAGCTGCTCATGGCGTCGAGGCGATGCTGCAGCAGCGGATTGGTGCTCGACAGGTGGGTGACCAGCTGGGCCCGGTGCACGGCGCGCTGATGGTCGAGCACCACCGTCAGCACCGCGATGCCAAA
>Ga0214917_10004622_pt1 | contig 15203 bp, 12 predicted proteins | sample LL_1208_BB_MetaG_FD_177983 | JGI IMG/M metagenome (GOLD analysis project Ga0214917, IMG submission 177983) | Freshwater microbial communities from Lake Lanier, Atlanta, Georgia, United States - LL_1208_BB | ecosystem: Environmental > Aquatic > Freshwater > Lake | place: USA: Georgia | collected... | reverse complement strand
TCGTTGGTGCCGGGGACGCCGGGTTTGGCCGACGTCGTCGGGCTGACCCTGCCCCCGAAGGCGGCGGTGTTACCGGCCGTATCCCCGTATCGCCCCTCCACATTCCTGATCCGGGGCAGGTAACGGCTGGTGGCAGCGTCGGTCCCGGAGGTCGTCATCGCGGCCGAACCAGACAGGGAGAGCGTGGAGTTCGCGAGCCGCTGCGGATTCGACGCGGGGTTCTCGCCGAACAATCGACTGCGCTCGATCGACACCTCGGCCGGCCCCGTGCCCAACCCGCGCGGCAATTGATAGAGCGGAACGGCGGTGCCCCCGCTCACGAGGGTGGCGGGCGGATACATGTCGCGGGCGGCGGTGACGTCGAACGTGCTCTCGTCGGAGCTGGTGCCGTGCACGTTGACGTTCAGCCGCCCGTCGAGGTCCGCCACGAGGATCGCGGCCCGGGGCAGCAGCACCGTGCCATTCGGCGAGACGATCGGCGGCAGGCCGATGTCCACGAATCGGCTGTCGGCCACCCCATCGCCATCGTTGTCCACCTCCTGCGTGAGCGCGGACGACGAGCCCAGCGTGGAGGGCGCCAGAACCAAGCTCGCATCGAGCACGCCATTGGAGTTCGTGTCTTCCCCTGCGTCGAGGCTGCCGTTGCCGTTGGCGTCTTCGGAACGGACGCCCGCCAGCAACGGATTGGCGGCGTCAATGCCGTCCCAGGGTTCGTTGGTGTCGCCCGTGGCACCGCCGAACTCGCGGCCGTTGATGATCAGCGACGCCGACCCGCTGCCAATGATGTTGGCGATCGCGGAACTGATCCGGGTCGCCGACACCTGCTGCCCGGCGACGGTGGGGCCGGCGGGAATCACGAGGCTGGGCGATCCGGCGGACCCGCTGGCCCGAACGATGCGCGTGCTCGCGACGAACCCCGGCAGCGAGAGCGTGACGACGCGGCCCACGACGTCGGAGGCATTGGCCGGCGACGGTGTCAGATTCGATGTCGAGAGCACGATGAAGGCGGAGCTGCTCTGGAACGCGGATGCCGAGACCACGCGACCCGTCACCGTGGTCGTGCCGCTGGTCGCGGTGGGTGACCCGTAGCGGTCGCCGAGCAGGCTCTCGCCGCCGCCGGACGACGAGCCGAGCGCGGTGGCCTGATTCGTTCCCGTGAGCGGCTCGCTCGATCCGCGGACGACCGTCAGGAACGCCTGGTCGAGCAACGCCTGGTCGGCGATGCCGGACGCCGTCGCCGCGACGACGTTGTTCGCAAACGCCCGCGCGGCCTTGCGGGCGCGCGTGGCGACGACGAGGTAGCTGACGCCGAGCATCATGAACAGCGTCAGCATGCTCAGCACGACGAGGAGCAGGACACCGCGTCGCCGGTCGGCGGGCAGGATGTTCAGTGTGTCCACGGCGACGTCCCTTCCAGTTGCACGCCCCGATCGATCACGCCGACGGTGCCTTCCAGTGCGTAGACCCACGACACGCCCGCGGGGGTATCGCGGTCGATCGCCAGGTTGGCGTCGGTCACGATGCCGCCGGCCACCGTCGGGGCGGCGAGTTGAATCCGCCGCCATGCGTGCACCGATGCGTTGTCGGTGAACAACAACGCGCCACCGGCGGGAAACAGGCGGCGGAAGTCCTCGAGCGGGAGAGCCAGGCCGGACAGGGCGAGCGTGATGCTGCTCTGGTTTCCGAACGCCCCCGGCACGGCGGCCGAGAGCGCCACTGCAGCAGGGGGCCGCCGATAGAACTCGACGACGGACAGCGTGTAATACTGGGGCGTGGCGGAGGTGCCGGAGGGAACGAGCGTCGCGAGCCAGGTGTATGCGCCTTCCGACAGACGCCGTGCGTTGTCGCTGGTGAGTTTGGCAACCGGCGGCTCGCTCGGGGGGTCGGCCTTCGTGACGTCGTCCACGTACACGAGGTCGTCCGCCGCCGAACAGACCAGAGTTCCGGTCGCCGACCCGGCGGCCCCGACGACATCGACCGCCGCGAGGCCGGCCGCGACGGGAAAGGAGCCGTTGCCGACGGGATCGATGACGACTCGATAAGGGGCGGCGGGGATTGTGCTCCATGTCGCGGGGTTGAGCATGCCGTAATTGACGACGTCGGCGATGGCGGCGGCACCCATGGCCCCGCGACGGTCCTCGACGACGGTCTTCTTGGCCTGCGAGCCACCCGCAGGGATCAAGGCCACGACGGATGCCAGCCCGATCGACAGGATGCCGATCGAAATCAGCACCTCCATCAACGTGATGCCAGCACGGCGATCGGCGGCGATAGCGGGGACGTTCATGGCTGCTTCACTGACGGATGTTCTTGAAGTCCTCGACCACTGGGGCGATCGCCGCGTCGAACGCGTCGTTTGCGGTCAGCGCGTTTCCGGAAAAGCCGGCCTCGATGACGCGCGCGCCGCCGTTCCGGGGATCGATCACCAGCCACCGCGCGTACGGCGACTGCCATGAACAGCCTGGATCGTCGTCCGTCGGCTTGGCGACCCAGGGGGCGTTCGCCTGCGACTGCATGCCGATCGCAAGGACGACGGGTGTTTCCGGGGTCAGCACCAGCCGACTCCATCCGCCACCGGTGGAGGACGTGGATGACCAGACGGTGGTCGGACTGCCGGTGCGGTCGTACTCGACCGCCAGCCGGCGGACGTTGACGAGGGGCGTCGCGGTACTTCCCAGTCCGATCCGCGATGCGGAAAGATCGATGGCCACGCCGTCCGGGAGCGGTGTCGCCGCCGCCAGCGAACTCGGTCGCGGCGGAAGGTACAGCGTGTAGGGAACCGCGGCAGTGCTCGCCAAGGGGGGCGATGAGTTCCAGCCTGTGCGGTTGACGGCGCCGGTAATGGAGGTGGTGGCGCTGGTGACAGTCGCCGTGCCGGTCGCGGTCAACATGCCGGGGACACCCGCGAACTCGATCGGTGCCGGCAGGTCGCTGGCGAGCGACGCGGACAGCGACAGCGACACCGTGACGTCGGTCGCCGGATTCATGGCCGATCGCGCGATGGTCGTGGTTCCGGTGGCCGACGCCGGCACGCGGGCGAGCGCGAGCGTGGTGACGGCGGTGAACGCCCCCGCCCCCGATGTCCCGGTCTCGAGCCAGACCGCGGCACCGGTCGGCGACGTCATCGCCCTCGTCGACACGTGGCTGAACATCGACTCGGCGGTGTCGGCCGCGTTCCGGATCGACTTCTTGTCACGGTTCCCCACCAGCAGCGGCAGCGCCGTGACGGCCAGGAGCCCCACGATCGCGAGCACGACGAGCAGCTCGACGAGCGTCATCCCACCGCGGCGATGGAGAGCGTTGCTGGTCATCGCGATCACTTGAAGAGCGTGTCGAAGTTGGAGATGTTGTCACGCCAGGCGTCGGGGTTGGCGGGATCGGGCGCACCGATGAGGTTCGCGCCGTCGGGACGATAGGTGCACGGCGTGTTGCCCGTTACGCTCCCGGCCGAGACCGTGCCCAGCAGCCCGTCCGCCCAACCGCTCGCCGACTGCGAGAGCAGGCCATATCCGCTGACCGCCCCAGTCGGGTCGTTCATCGATTCGTCCTTGCCGGGCGAATAGACCAGCGGCACGAGGGCGAACGCGGTTGCGTCGGTGCCATACGGATCCAGCGGATCGTGGTAGGTGTCGGCATCACGGCGGACGGCCGGCATGGCGCCCGGGGCCCAGCGAATGAACGCAATCGGGCGGCCCCAGCCGTCCCAGAACTCGAACGCGCCGTCCTTGTCGATGTCGCCGACGAACTTCGACGGCACGTTCGCGAGGAAATCGGGGAACAGGCCCGACTGCGTGACGATCATGTAGAGGCACTCGGCGCCGGCGTACGCCGCGGAATGGCTATTGGACGCCTTGTAGGACTTGTAGGCACGGCCCGCGGCCGTCGTCGCGGAAGTGGCCGCCGTCAAACCATCGAGATTCGCGCCGGGTTCGACGTCCTCCCAGGAGTCGGGCATCTCCTCGCGAATCCGCTTGCGCAGGTCAACGACGCCCGCAGCGTCGCGGGCCTTCGACATGGCGAGATCCTCGTAGGTCTCGTAATGCTCGAGCACGGCTTCGCTCAGCATGGCGACCACGTTCCGGGACGAGTCCGCCTTGCCGCGGCCTGACGCCGTCCCGAGGGCACCGAAGGTGAGTGCACCGAGGATGCCCAGAATCGCGATGACGACCAGCAGCTCGATGAGTGTGAATCCGCGGCGCGGACGCTTGCGATCGGTGCGACCGCCGCGTTGATTGCCAACAGAAATAGCTACCCCGCAGCCCATGAAGATCACTGTGTGAGACTATCGCGATAGTCTTTTCGCGTGCCCGGCCAGAAGTTCGAGAGGTCGTCATCGTTGCCAAACACTTCGTCACGCCCCGCACAAAGAATTTGAAACGTGTCGGGGTTGGCGAAGGGCGGGGCGTTGGTGTATTCGCCGTTTTGAGGCTGAGCGAAATACGCGCCTGCAGCGATGGTGTACGAGTTCCCCCCGACGGAATAGGTGAACGCCGCGGGTGGCCACGCGTTACCGTATTCACCCGGAACGATGTAGACGTAAGGGCTCCCGCCCTTCCCAGACGGAAAGTAGATTCCCGTCGTCGAGTCCACGCGGGCGAGATTGAAGTCGAAGAGCTTTTGTCGGTTGCCGGGAGACAACGGCGACGTCGAATCGGACGTGTAGCCTGAAAGCCAAAAAGGTATGGCGTTCGTCGGTACGACATACGCGGGCGTTTTCGAGTTCAGCAGTGTCGTGAACTGCGACGACAGGTTGGTGGCCCGCGGAAAAATGCGGGCCACGTGTTTGCCCGCGACGCTCGTTCCTGTAAGCGTCAGCGAGTCGTAACACGGCGGGAAACTGCCGTACTCGTTCTTGTAGTTCATGATCGCCATGTGCAGCATGTCGATCTCCGCCTTGATCGCTGCGTTGCGGGCCGCGGTCAGCGCTCGCGACGCGGCCACCGTGACGAGTGCGGCCAGCATCGCCACGATCATGATCACCACGAGCAGTTCCACGAGCGTGAAGCCGGGACGGCGGGCAGTCCCGGTGCGGACGCGGCCGGGTGCAGGGCGGGCAGCCGCGTCGCCGACGCTCCGGGCTTGTATGAACGTGGAGATGGAGGGGCGGGTCGTGTTCATGACAGATCGTTGATGAGCTTGATGAGCGGCAGGAAGAGGGCGATCACGATGAAGCCCACGGCACCGCCGAGGAAGATGATGAGCAGCGGCTCCATGAGGCTCGTCAGGCTCTCCGTGAGCACCGACACCTCCTCGTCGAACGTGTCGGCCACCTTGTAGAGCATCGTGTCGAGTTCGCCCGACTCCTCGCCCACGTCCACCATGTTGATCATCAGGTCGTCCACCACCGGCTCCTTGTAGCGGCCGAGGTAGAGCAGCGCGCCGATCCCCGGCACGAACACCGTCCAGAACAGCAGCGCCACCACGTTGAACGGCGGCACCGAGAACTCCTTGAGCGGCTTCGCGATCGCGTTGCCGTCGCGGATCGAGTCGGACACCTTCTGGAACATGTTCTCGAACATCATGTTGCCGGAGGTGGACTTCGTGATGTTGATCGCCTCCAGGATCGGCACGCCGGCGCCCAGCAGCGTGCCCATCGTCCGGGCGCTGCGGGAGACGATGTTCTTCTCGACCAGCTGGCCGAAGATGATCACCTTGAGGATGAACAGGTCCCAGCCGTAGCGGCCGTAGGGGACCATCTTGATGGCCTTGATGATCATGTTGAACCCGAACGGGATCGCCGGGATCGCCCACCAGTAGTTCACCGCGAGGTTCGAGATCGTGATCAGCGTCTCCGTCATCGGCGGGAGCGTCGTGCCGAAGTCGTCGAAGATCTTCCGGAACTGGGGCACGATGCTGATCATGATGAACGTGAGGATGCCCACCGCGACCGTCACCACGACGACCGGGTAGACCATCGCGCCCTTCACCTTGCGGCGCAGCGCCTCGGCACGCTCCATGAACTCCGAGAGGCGGCGGAGGATGACTTCCAGCGCACCGCCCGCCTCGCCGGCCCGGATCATGTTGACGTAGAGCCGGTCGAACGCCTTCGGGCTCTTCGCCATCGCCTCCGAGAGCGTCGCACCGCCCTCGATCTCGTCGCAGACGTCCTCGAGGCTGTACTTCAGCCGGCCGGGCTTCTGCATCTGCGCCAGGATCTTCAGGCTCCGCAGGATCGGCAGGCCGGCGTCCTGCAGGATCGACAGCTGCCGCGTGAACAGCGTGAGGTCCTTGCCCTTCACCTTGCCGAACACGAAGCCGCGGTTCTTCTTCTTGGCGGTGCCGGCGGCCACCGCCTTCTTGGCCTTGATCTTCGTGACCATGTAGCCCATCGACCGGATCGTGGCCTGGGCTTCGGCCTCCGTGGCGGCGTCCACCGTGTCACGGATTTCCTTGCCGGTGGTCGCGTCGATGGCTTCGAAGAGATACGTGGGCATGGGTCAGGGTTCCGAGGTCCCGTCGCGGCGGGGTGGGGTGTGGGGAGTCCCGTCGCTGACGCTCCGGGCTTGTATGGGTGACATCCCGTCGCTGACGCTCCGGGCTTGTATGGGTGACATCCCGTCGCTGACGCTCCGGGCTTGTATGGCGGTGTGTGGTCGCTGGGTGTCGTGGGGGTGGATGGATCAGGCTTCGAGGATCGTCTCGCGGATCACCTCCTCGGCGGTCGTGAGGCCGTCGAAGATGCCGGCCATGCCGGAGTCGCGGAGCGTGACGAGGCCGCCCTTGCGGGCCGTCTCCCGCAGCTCCTCCGTCGAGGCGTTGCGGATCACCATGTCACGGAGTTCGTCGGTCATGATGAGCAGTTCGTAGAGGCCCAGGCGGCCCTTGTAGCCGCTGTTGTTGCACCGCTCGCAGCCGCGGCCGCGGTAGAACTTCTTGCCGATCGTCTGCTCCGTGGTGATCTCGAGGTCGGCGAGCACGTCGGCGTCGGGCACGAACTCCTCCTTGCAGTTCGCGCAGATCCGCCGCACGAGCCGCTGCGCCAGGATCGCCTCCACCGTGGCCGTGATCAGGAACGGCGGCACGCCCATGTCGCGGAGCCGCGTGACCGTGCTCGGGGAGTCGTTGGTGTGGAGCGTGGAAAACACCATGTGGCCGGTCAGCGCCGCCTGCACCGCGATCTCCGCCGTCTCGACGTCGCGGATCTCGCCCACGAGGATGCGGTCGGGATCCTGGCGGAGGATCGCCCGCAGGCAGGCGGCGAACGTGTTGCCGATCTCGGTGTCGATCGGCACCTGCACGATCCCGTCGACGTCGTACTCCACCGGGTCCTCGGTGGTGATGAGCTTGTCCTCCGGGTCGTTGAGTTCCGAGAGGGCCGAGTAGAGCGTCGTCGTCTTGCCCGAACCGGTGGGGCCCGTCACCAGGACGATGCCGTTGGGCCGCTTGATCATCTCCCGGAACCGCCGGAGGATGTCGGGCGCCATTCCCAGCTTCTCCAGGCTCAGGCTGACCACGCCGCGGTCGAGCACCCGCATGACGACGCTCTCGCCGAACAGCGTCGGCAGCACGCTCACGCGCAGGTCCACGGGGTGGCCGCCGACCGTGAGCTCGATGCGGCCGTCCTGCGGGAGCCGCCGCTCGGCGATGTCGAGGTTGGCCATCACCTTGATACGGGTGGTGATCGCGAAGGCCAGGTGCTTGGGCGGCGGCACCATCTCCTGCAGCACGCCGTCGGCCTTGATGCGGATGCGGAACTCGTGCTCGAAGGGCTCGAAGTGGATGTCGCTGGCGCCGTCGCGGATCGACATCAGCAGCACCATGTTGAGCAGCTTGCGGACCGGCGCGCTCTCGGCCAGCGCCTCGACGTCGTCGAGCGCGATCGGGCCGTCCTTGGCGGCCGCCGCCTTGGCCGCCGCCTCCAGCTCCTTGTCGGCCTCGAGCACGTCCACGATCGACTCGACGGTGTCGGTGGTGGAGGAGTAGTACTTCTCGATCGCCCGCTGGATCTCCGGCTCCGTGGCCACGCAGACGCGGATGTCGTAGCCCAGCAGCACCCGCAGCTCGTCGGCGATCTGGATCTTCTGCGGCTCGGCCGAGGCGATGGTGAGCCGGTTGCCCGACAGCTCCAGGGGCACGATGCGGTAGAGCTGGGCCATCGGCTCGCTGATGATCTCCAGCACGTTGCCCTGCAGGGCGCGGTCGGCGAGCGGGGCCACCGTCGTGCCCCACTGCTCGGCGAGCGCCTCGGCGAGGTTCTCCTCGGTGATCATCGACAGCGAGATCGCCACGCGGCCGAGCAGCTCGCCACCACGCGCGGACTGCTCCTCGAGCAGCCGCTCCAGCTGCTCCTCGTCGATGTGCCCGAGGTCGATGAGGATTTGTCCGAGGCGTCGGAGTGCCATGGGTCAGTGGTCCTGCTTGCCCTTCTTCGCGCCGTCGTCGAGCTCCTCGAAGATGCCGCGCTCGGCGTTGAAGATCCGCTGCATGAGGTCGTCGGGGCTCTGCGCCTTGGCGTAGGCGTTTTCCTTGGTGATCTTCTTCTCGTTCCAGAGCTTGAACAGGTGGTCGTCGAGCAGCTGCATGCCCAGCTTGGCGCCGGTCTGGATCGAGGAGTTGATGCGGAACGTCTTGTTCTCGCGGATCAGGTTGCCGATGGCGGGCGTGACCACGAGGATCTCGTAGGCGGCCACGCGGCCGCCCCCGATCTTGGGAATCAGCGCCTGCGAGACCACGCCGATGATGGCGGTGGAGAGCTGGGTGCGGACCTGCTCCTGCTGGTTGGTGGGGAAGGCGTCGATGATGCGGTTGACGGTGCCCTGGGCGCTCGAGGTGTGGAGCGTGCCGAACACCACGTGGCCCGTCTCGGCCGCCGAGATGGCCGCCTCGATCGTCTCCAGGTCGCGCAACTCGCCCACGAGGATGATGTCGGGGTCCTGCCGGAGCGCGCGCCGCAGCGCCTCGGAGAAGCTGGTCACGTCGGTGCCGATCTCGCGCTGGTTGACCGTGCACTTCTTCGACTTGTGATAGAACTCGATCGGGTCCTCGATCGTGATGATGTGGTGCTCGTGCGTCTCGTTGATGAAGTTGATGAGGCTGGCGAGCGTGGTGCTCTTGCCGGAGCCGGTCGGGCCCGTCACGAGGAACAGGCCGCGGGGCCGCTGCACCATCTTCTTGCAGACCTCCGGCACGCCCAGCTGCTCGGGAGTGAGCATCTTGTTGGGGATCTGCCGGAGCACCATGGCGACGGTGCCCTTCTGCTTGAACACGCTGACGCGGAATCGGGCGATGTCCTTGAAGGCGAAGCCGAAGTCGGTGCCCCCCTTCTCGGCCAGTTCGGCCTGGCAGCGTTCCGGCGTGATCGCCTTCATCAGGCCGTTGGTGTCGTCGGCGGTGAGCACCTTGGTGTTCTGCGGCGTCATCGCCCCGCTCATGCGGAACACCGGCGGCAGGCCGACCGTGATGTGGATGTCGCTCACGCCCCCCTTCACCGCGGCCGTCAGCAGCTTGTCGATCTGGATCGTCCCCACGGCCGCCTTCGGCATCGCGAACACGTCGTGGCCGTCGCCGCCGGCCTGGTGGCCGGGCTTGGGCTCCTCCGCGATGTCGAGCTCGATCGCCGTCGGTGCGGCGCTGGGCGTCGGCTCGGGCGCGGCCGGTTCCGACGCGGCCGCCTCGGAGGCGGGCTCGGCCCCCGTCTTCACCACCAGCACCCGCGTTCCCTGCACGTCGAGCAGCGAGCCGGCGTGCGTGCCGGCCGCCGTGGTGAACGTGAACCGGGCGGGGTCGGCGTCGGCCGGCATGATCGCCGCCGTGAAGGCCTGCACGTCCTCCGGGGAGAGCGGCTTCGTCTTCAGCGGCCGCATCTGCTCCCCGACGCGGAGCACGGGCGCGTAGCCGGCCGAGAGCCGGATCTCCGTGGCGGAGTTGTCGCGGGCCAGTTGCAGCATCCGCTCGAGCTGGGCGAGGTGGGGCGAGGAGGCGGTGCTCATGGCGATGTCGTACTCGGGCTCGGGGCGGAGTCGGGCCGGAAAATCGCGCGGGTGCCGATGGCGGTGGCGGGGGCACCGATCCCCCCGGCACGCACCACGGACGTTCCGGCAGTCCGGCGGCGAAAGCCCTGGGCACGGCCGAGACGGGAAGCCGCGAACCGCGGGAAGCGACAGGGGCCGCCGGCATGCCAACGGGCCTGCCCGGCACGTGCTGCGATCACCCGACGGGCAGCCGTGCCAGACAGCACCGCGGCTGGCCGACGGATCGAGACCCGGCCCACCCTCGCCTACCACTTTCTTGGCTTCCGCTCGGCACGGGCCCCTGACAGCCGCCGACCGGACACCCCCATTATGCGCCGCCGGCATCCAAAAGGGAAAGCTGCGGGCCCGCGGGCGGTGGCGGTTTTTCCGGTTCCGCGGCCGCCACCGCGGACGGCCGCGCCCCACCGGGGCCCGGCGGGGCCGCCCGGCCGCCCTTTCCGGGGCAAGTTTGGTATCGTGAAGCCCATGGACGTCGTCAACCACCGCCACACCGTCCCCTTCACCACGGCCGACGGCTCGACCATCCGCGAGCTGCTCGCCCACCGCAACTCGGCGATCCGGCAGCAGAGCCTCGCCGAGGCCCGGCTGGCGCCCGGGTGCGCGACGGTTCCGCACCACCATGCCGTGACCGAGGAGATCTACTACATCCTCACCGGCACCGCCGCCATGACGCTCGGGACCGAAACCCGCGACGTCGGCCCGGGGGACGCGATCGCCATCCCCCCCGGCATCCGGCACACCATCCGCAACACCGGCTCCGCGGAACTCGTCTTCCTCTGCACCTGCGCCCCTGGCTACGAGCCCACCGACACGTTCCTGGAAGCGTAGCCCGCCACGCCGACCGCCATGTCCGTCTCCGACGCGTTCTCCACACTCCTCATCTCCGACGGGATCATCAGCGCCGAACAGTTGGCCGAGGCCACCCGGGTGGCGGCGTCGTCGCACACCAAGGTGCACGACGAGGTGATCCGCCTGGGCTACGCCGACCCGGAGAAGGTGATGGCGGCCCTGGCCGCGGCCTTCCGGCTGAAGGTCGTCGATCTCACCGGCATGACGGTCCCGCAGGACGTCGTCGAACTGCTGCCCGAGAGCGTGGCCCGCGAGAACACGCTGTTTCCGCTGGCCGAGGCGGGCGGCAGGCTGCGGCTGGCCACCTGCGACCCCACCGACATGGACCTGCAGGAGCGGCTGCGGTTCATCCTCAACCGCGACATCGAGCTGAGCCTGGCCCCGCGGGCGCAGATCGTCGAGGCGATCAACCGCCACTACGGCCTCTCCGACGGCGAGAGCGCCGACTCGATGCTGCAGGAGTTCACCGACACCGCCATCGACTTCACCGAGACCGCCGTCGAGCAGGCGGCCGCCGTCGCCGCGGAGGAGCAGTCGGACTCCCCCGTGGTGAAGCTGTGCAACCTCATCATCACCGAGGCGGTGCAGCTGCGGGCCAGCGACATCCACATCGAGCCCTTCGAGGACCGCGTCCGCATCCGCTACCGCATCGACGGCCGGCTCGTCGAACGGGACAACCCGCCGCGGCGGCTGCTGGGCGCCATGCTCTCCCGTTTCAAGATCCTCTCCAAGCTCGACATCGCCGAACGCCGCCGGCCGCAGGACGGGCGGATCAAGCTCAGCGTCGATGGCAACGACTACGACCTCCGCGTGAGCGTGCTGCCCACCAACCACGGGCAGTCGATCGTCATGCGGGTGCTCAACAAGGACAACATCAAGGTCGGCATCCGCCAGCTGGGGCTCGCCGAGCAGGACTTCCGCATCTTCAAGAACCTCATCCGGCGGCCCAACGGCATCATTCTCGTCACCGGCCCGACCGGGTCGGGCAAGACCACCACGCTCTACGCGTCGCTCAACGAGCTCAACCGGCCGGACACCAAGATCATCACCGCCGAGGACCCGGTCGAGTACTACCTGGCCGGCATCAACCAGGTGGAGATCAAGCACCAGATCGGGCTCGACTTCGCCCGCGTCATCCGCGCCATGCTGCGGCAGGCGCCCAACGTGATCCTGGTCGGCGAGATGCGCGACACCGAGACGGCCCAGATGGGCATCCAGGCCTCGCTCACGGGGCACCTCGTGTTCTCGACGCTCCACACCAACGACGCCCCCGGCGCCGTGACCCGCATGATCGACATGGGCGTGCCCGCGTACCTCGTCGCCTCCAGCGTGGTCGCCGTGCTCGCGCAGCGGCTCGTGCGGGTGGTGTGCTCGAAGTGCAAGCAGCCCCACCAGCCGCTCGATTCGCAGATCCAGGAGGCGGGCATCACGCCGGAGGAGCTCAAGACGGCGACCTTCATGAAGGGCCGGGGCTGCGTGAACTGCCAGAAGTCCGGCTACAAGGGCCGCCTGGGCATCTTCGAGCTGATGGTGATGAACAACAAGATCCGCGAACTGGCCTTCCAGGGGGCCGCCACCACCGACATCCGCCGGGCGGCGGTGAGTTCCGGGATGAAGGTGATGTTCGAGGACGGCGTGCTCAAGGCCCTCCGCGGCGTCACCACGCTCGAAGAGGTGTTCCGCGTGTCGAAGCGGGTCGAGTAGCGGGGGGCCGCGCCGCGGCCTACTTCTGCGGCTCGAGTTTCTGCGGCTCGAGCACGATCGACGCCGAGTTGATGCAGTACCGCAGGCCCGTCGGCGGCGGGCCGTCGTCGAAGACGTGCCCGAGGTGGGCGCCGCAGCGGCGGCAGGTCACCTCGGTGCGGATGCCGAAACCGGGAATCCCGGCCATCGAGCGGTCCTCGTGTTCCGCCACCTTCTGGTTGCGGACCGTGTCGATCGGCGCGGAGAAGCTCGGCCAGCCGCAGCCGCTGTCGAACTTCTCGCCCGACCGGAACAGCGGCTCGCCGCAGCAGACGCAGCGGTAGGTGCCGGGCGTCTTCGTGTTCCAGTACTTTCCGGTGAAGGGCCGCTCGGTGCCCTTCTTGCGGGTCACCTGAAACTGCTCCGGCGTCAACCGCTTCTGCCATTCGCGGTCGGTCTTGGGAAGCTGGTCGTCGGGAATGCGGCCGTCGTCGGCGACGTCGGCCGCGGGGGGATCGTTGGTCACGGGCGCTGCTCCTGGCGACGGGCTGGGGGGCTGGGACGGACCGGCCGGCTCCGCGGCCCAGCCGGCGGACGCGGCGAACACCAGGCCGGCGAGCACGAGGCCGGGAATCACAGCCGGCGGTACGAGCAGAAACCGTTCAGGCACGCGGGCCATAACGCCTCCTCACTTGGTGCGCGGATCGGGGGTGACGGTGGGTTCGTAGGCGTGGTCCCGCTTCCGCAGCACCTTCGCCCCGAGGATCGTGTCGGGCTTGGCGTTCGGATCGGGCTGCCCGTCCGGCCCCTGCGTGCGGGCCAGTCGCGGCAGGACGCCGAACCCCTCGATGACGCGGCCGAACACGGTGTGCCTGCCGTCGAGGTGCTCCGTCGGCCGGAAGGTGAGGAAGAACTGGGAACCGCCGGTGTCCTTGCCGGCGTGGGCCATCGACAGCGTGCCGAGGAAGTGCTTCCGGGCGTCGGGGCGGTCGCACTCGCAGGGGATCGTGTGGCCGGGGCCGCCCGACCCGGTGCCGGTCGGATCGCCGCCCTGCGCCATGAATCCGCCGATCACGCGGTGGAACGGCGTGCCCGCGTAGAAGCCCTTCTCGACCAGGGTGATGAAGTTGGCCACGGTGTTGGGGGCCTCGTCCTCGAACAGCTCCACCACGATGTCGCCCTTCGAGGTGGAGATTTGCACGCGGGGGCGATCGTCGGCGGCCGCGTCGGCGGCCCGCTTCGCCATCTCGGCATCGACCTTGGGCCGCTCCCGCTCGATGGCGTCCCGCAGTTCGGAGATCTTCTTCTTGTCGATGGCCTGCGCCTCGGCCTTGGCCAGCCAGGCCGCGGCCTGGTCGAGGTCGGAGAGCACCATCGCCGCCGCGGCCGCCACCATGTCGATCTTGCCGTCGGTGGCGCCGGCCTCGTCGAGGACGCGCGCCAGTTCGAGCGCCCCCGTGACGTCGTCCCCCTGCAGCCGCGAGGCGATCACCAGGCCGCAGAGTTCGCGGGACGCCGGGTTCTTCGGATCGGCCAGCGCCAGGCCGAACGCGGCCCGCTCCAGCCGCTCCTTCGTGGCCGGAATCCGCGCCCGTGCGGCCTCGAACTTCTGCGTGATCGCCCGCTTGTCGGCGCCCGGCTGGTGGAACTCGGCCTGGAGCAGGGTGAGGTCGGCGATCAGGTCCTTCTCCTGCGTGCGGGCCGCCTCGAACTCCGTCGCCGCCTGCGTCGCGTCGGTCCCGCGGGCTTCCGCCGGGGCCGCGACGGCGCCGCACGCCCACGCCGCCGCCACCACGAAGCCGGCCACGGCCGCCCGCATGCACCCTGACGTCATCATGCTGCTCCTGCGCCCGAGAATCATCCACGCCCGCCGGGTACGATAGCACGTTTCCGTGCCTTCCCGGAATTCCCGCTCATGCCGCGTCCTCCCCGCCGTAGCCCCGACAGCCGTCCCCGTCCCGCCCCGGAGGAGGAGGCCGGCAGCCCGCCGCGGATCATCGGCGGGGAGCTGCGGCACCGGTCGCTGGCGTTCACGCCGGCGGCCCGCACGCGGCCGATGAAGGACCGGGTGCGGGAGAGCCTGTTCAACCTGCTCGGCGTCGATGTCGTGGGGCGGGTGGCCATCGACCTGTTCGCCGGCACCGGGGCGATCGGCTTCGAGGCGGTCAGCCGCGGGGCGACGCGGGCGGTGATGGCGGAGCGGCACTTTCCCACGGCCGACTCGATCCGGCGGTCGGCGCGGGACCTCGGGCTCGAGGACCGCGTGGAGGTGCGGGCGGGCGACGTGCTCCTGTGGGCGAAGCGGCTGCCGCCCTTGCCGGCCGACGTGGCGTGGCTGGTGTTCGTGTCCCCGCCATGGTCGTTCTTCACGGAACGGTGGGGCGAGCTGCGGGAGTTGATCACGGTGATGATGCGGGCGGCACCGCCGGGCAGCCGGATGGTGGTGGAGGCGGACACCGGGTTCGCCGCCGACCTGCTGCCGGAGCCCGGGGCCTGGCAGACGCGGGCCGTACCGCCCGCGGTGCTCCATTTCTGGAGCCGGCCGTAACGTCCCGGCATGCGGCCGGTGGGCCGGTGTCGGCCGTGACCGCATCCGAGCCCGGCATACAAGCCCGGAGCGTCAGCGACGGGATCGGCGTGGTGGGTCGGGGCTCATCCCCCGGCTGACGCCGGGGGCTTCTATGGGCGTGGGCCGTGCGT
>Ga0214917_10004621_pt1 | contig 15205 bp, 14 predicted proteins | sample LL_1208_BB_MetaG_FD_177983 | JGI IMG/M metagenome (GOLD analysis project Ga0214917, IMG submission 177983) | Freshwater microbial communities from Lake Lanier, Atlanta, Georgia, United States - LL_1208_BB | ecosystem: Environmental > Aquatic > Freshwater > Lake | place: USA: Georgia | collected... | reverse complement strand
TGATCGCCAAGGCGATCCACGAGCTCTCGCCGCGGGGAAGCGGGCCCTTCGTCCGGGTCAACTGCGGCGCCCTCTCGGAGAGCCTGCTCGAGAGCGAGCTGTTCGGCCATGTCCGCGGGGCCTTCACCGGCGCGGTGGCCAACCGGGCCGGCCGGTTCGAGGCGGCCCACACCGGCACGATCTTCCTCGACGAGATCAACTCCACGACCCCGAAGCTCCAGGTGAAGCTGCTGCGGGTGCTCCAGGAGCGGGAGTTCGAGCGGGTGGGCGACACCGAGACGATCCGGGTCGATACCCGCGTGATCGCCGCGAGCAACCGCGACCTGCTCGACGAGGTGGCCAAGGAGAGCTTCCGGGAGGATCTCTATTACCGGCTCAACGTGGTGCCGATCGTGCTGCCGCCGCTGCGGGCCAGGCGGGAGGACATCCCGCTGCTCGTGGCCCACTTTCTCGAGATCTACAACGAGCAGAACGACCGCTACGTGGTGCACATCCAGAAGGACGCGGCGGAGGCGCTCGTCCGCTACCACTGGCCGGGTAACGTCCGCGAACTGCAGAACGTGGTGGAGCGGTGCGTGGTGATGGCCCCCGGCGACGAGATCACCTGCGACCTGCTGCCGGCCGGCATCCGCGGCGGCCGGGAGACGGCCGTGATGCCGGGCCGTGGCGGCGATCTCGACAGCCTCGCCCGGGAGCTCGTGGAGCAGGGTCTGGCCACGGCGCCGGCCGGCGACGACGCCCTCTTCGACCGGGTGGTCAGCCGCGTGGAGCGGGAACTGATCGCGCAGATGCTCGCGGCCTGCGGCGGCGTGCAGTTGAAGGCCGCGGCGCGGCTGGGCATCAATCGCAACACGCTCCGGAAGAAACTCCTCGAGCACGGCCTCGAGGAAGGCGAGGCGACGTGACGCTGGTTCGCGCCGTCGCGGCGGCGGACGGACATTCCGGGAGCGGCGTCGCGGGGCACGCGACGTCACCGCACCGCCGGCTGATCTGCAGGACCTGCCGCACTGCCGAGCGGGCTGGCCGCCGAAGCAGCGGCGAGCTTTCGGAACCCGCGGCCCGGGGATCAACTGAGCGCGCTCGCTGCCCCGCGGTGCAGCGCTCAGGCGTGGCCCTTGGCGCTGACGTAGCGGAGGATCCGGCTGACGGTTTCGAGCAGTTCAGGTGCGGCGACGAGCGACTCCGCCAGGACGCGGTCGGCACTCTCGATCAGGTAGTCGTGCGCGATCGCATTGCGGAGGAGCCGGAGCTCCCGCCAACGGTCCACCGTCGTGATCAGGCCGCGGGCCTCCGCCCGCTGGAGCCGATCCAGTGGAGTTCCCTCGTCCATCAACTCGATCTGGTCGAGGGTCCGCAACACCCGCCGGACGAGAAAGTCGTTGAGCCGAGCGAACCGGGCGGTCAGCGCCTCGCACGACTCCCGCTCCCCGACCGATAGATCACCGCCGAGGCGATCGCCAAGGACCGCCACCCTGGCCCGGGATTCCTCGAGCACCTGGGCCGCGGCCTGCATCAGGGCGAGCTGGTCCCGCAACAGCCGCTTCAACTGTTCGACCACAGTTCCACCCCCTGGGCCCGGGCAAGATCGGCGAAGCCGCCGGCGGCCGTGCCGTCGTCGAGGACGAGATCGAATCGCTGCGGGCCCAACTCGTCCTCGAGCGCGAGCCGGAGTCGCTGCTGCAGCCGGTAGGCGTCCACCGCCGGCTCCGGCCCGATCTCCACGAGCAGATCGATGTCGCCGCCTCGGCGGGCCGGGTCGGTCCGCGAACCGAACAGGATGATCCGCTTCCAAGCGGCGGCGGTTTCCCGGCAGGCCGTGGCCATGGCCCGGCGAATTCCGGCGCGCTCGCGGGCCGAGAGGCGGACCTGGTCAAGCGGTGTGGTCACGGCGATGCTCGTCGGCAGGAGCTGAGGCCAAGGGGAGCTCGGAATTCCTGGACTCACGACGCCATGATACCGGTCTGCCGGGTCGGCTCGTCACCGAGCCCGTCCTCGGCCATGTCGCGGGCGTGGTAGCTCGACCGCACGAGCGGCCCGCTGGCCACCTTGCGGAAGCCCAAGTCCCGGGCGATTCGCCCGAGCTCGTCGAACTCCTCGGGGGGCACGTATCGCTCGACCGGCAGCGAATCGAGCGTGGGCTGGAGGTATTGGCCGAGCGTCAGGTAGTCGACGCCGTGGTCGATGAGGTCGGCGAACACGTCCAAGAGCTCCTCGCGGGTCTCCCCCAGGCCGAGCATCAGGCCGCTCTTGGTCCTGACCTCGGGCACGAGCCGCTTGGCCCGGGCGAGGAGTTCGAGCGTCCAGGCGTACACGCTCTTGCGGCCGCGGACGGTGCGGTAGAGCCGCGGCACCGTCTCCGTGTTGTGGTTGAACACCTCGGGCCGCGACTCCATTAGCCGCTCGAGCGCCCCCTCCTTGCCGATGAAGTCCGGCACGAGCACCTCGATCGTGGCGCCGGTCGCCGCCCGCACCGCCTCGACCGTCTTCCGAAAGTGCTCAGCGCCCCCGTCGACGAGGTCGTCACGGGTCACGCTCGTGATCACCACGTGGGCCAGCCCCAGCCGCTTGGCCGCCTCGGCCACCCGCGCGGGCTCGTCGCCCTCGAGCTCCTCCGTCCTGCCGCGGGGCACGCTGCAGAACCCGCAGGGCCGCGTACAGACGTTACCGAGGATCATGAACGTCGCCGTCCGCTGCGACCAGCACTCCAGCCGGTTGGGGCACTTGGCCGAGGAGCAGACCGTCTCCAGGCCCAGTTCGGCGATCAGCCCCGCGGTCTCGCCCAGGCCGCCGCCGGGGGCGAGGTTTTGCCGCAGCCACGGGGGCAGGCGGCGAACCGGGAGCGGCGGCGCAGGCTCGGCGAGCGACACGATCGGCAGGGAGAAACCGGTGGCGTTATCCGACACGGCTGACGGTTCCAGGGAGGGAGGGGCCGGCGGCGACGGGGGCGACCGGAAAGCCCGAATGGATGTGGGTCTGTTCGAAGCCGAAGGCATCGGCGAGCTGCTCGACGAGCGAGGTGCGGGCGTCCTGCAGCCGGACGCGCCGCTGGATGTCGGCCTCGACCGAGCCCATGGTCGCGGTCGCCGCGCCGACGTCGGCTTGGCGGCGGCTGGCGACGATCCGGTGGTGCACGTCGAGCGCGGGGCAGACGTTCACGAAGGCCCCGTGGGCGACCACGCCCCGGCGGATGGCCAGCCCCACCGCCGCCAGAAGCCCCGTCCGGCCGAAGACCCCGCAGCTGCCCGGATGCCGGACGGGCCCGGTCTTGAGCGACCGCAATGTCGCCGCAAGCCCCCGTTCGAATCGGTCGAGGCAGGCTCCCACGTCATGCCGCCCGAGGCCGAGGTCGTCGAGCGACGCGAACAGGGACACGCAGACCTGTCCCGGCCCGTGGGCCACCGCCCCGCCGCCGCGGCCGGTGAACCGGAGCGGCAGCCGTCGCGACTGGAGTTCCTCGTCGGCCATCAGCACGTCGGCCCGCGAGCCGAGCCGGCCGATCGTGATGCAGGGCTCGAGTTCGAAGACGACGAGCGTGGGATGCCGGCCGCCCGACAGGGCCGCCTCGCCGGCAAGCCGTTCGGCCATCCGGGCATAGCCCGGCCAGTCGATCCGGCCGGCCAGCCAGGCCGAGAGCGGGCGCGTGGGCGAGTGCGAAGGTGGCGAGGCGGGGCGAGGAATCATGAGGTGGTGGCCGATTCGCTGCTCCGTGAACCCTGGCATGATAGAGGATGGTGCCGCCGAGCGGCACGGCCTCCTCGTCCCCTACGACGGCGGCACGGCCTCCTCATCCCCTACGACGGCGGCACGGCGTACTCATCCAACAGCGACTCGATCCGGCCGCAGACGTCCGTCATCTGTTCGGAGTCGGGCAGGAACGTGACCCGGAAGTGGTCCCGATAGGGCACGTTGAAACTCGACCCGGGGGCCACGAGCACGTGCTTCCGCTCGAGAAGCTCGAGCGCGAAGGCCTGGTCGTCGAACCGGGTCACGCCTCCCGGCAGCCGCTCGGCATGGACGCGAATGAAGCCGTACATCGCGCCCGCCGGCGCCGGTTCGAGCGACAGCCAGCGGCTCTTCCGGATCGCGGCGAGCAAGGCCGCCCGCGTGGCGTGGAGCCGGCCGCCGGGTCGGGTGAGCTCGAAGATCGACTGGTGGCCGCCGAGGGCCGTCTGCACCGCGAACTGCCCCGGCACGTTCGAGCACAGCCGCAGCGACGCGAGCAGTTCCACCGCCTGCAGGTAGTCACGGGCATGCTCCCGCTCGCCGGAGCAGACGAGCCAGCCCACCCGCAGTCCGCAGGCCCGGTAGACCTTGCTGAGCCCCGAGAACGTGAGGCAGAGCGTGTGGCGGGCGAGCGTGGCCAGGGGCGTGAACTCGGCGCCGTCGTAGAGCATCTCGTCGTAGATCTCGTCGGCGCAGAGCACGAGGTGCCGCCGCTCGGCGATGCCGGCGAGCGCCTCGAGCACCTCGCGCGGGTAGACGGCCCCGCTCGGATTGTTGGGGTTGATGACCACGATCGCCCGGGTCTTGTCGGTCACCAGCCGCTCGATCTCCTCGGGATCGGGCACGTAACCCCGCTCGGGCCGGCAGGCATAGTGGACGGCCTTGGCCCCGTGGATCACCACGCTCGCCGTCCAGAGCGGGTAGTCGGGACTCGGCACGAGCACCTCGTCGCCCGGGTTCAGCAGGGCCCGCATCGCCAGCATGATCAGCTCGGAGACGCCGTTGCCGATGAACACGTCGTCGGCGGTGACGTCCATCACGCCCCGGTTCTGCTGCTGCATCACCACCGCCTCGCGGGCCGGAAAGATGCCCTTCTGATGCGAGTAGGGGTCGGCCTGGTGGAGGTTCTCGACGATCGCCACCCGCATCGACGACGGCATCCGGAAGCCGAAGGCGCCGGGGTTGCCGATGTTGAGCTTGATGATGTCGTGCCCCTCGCGCTCGAGCTGCTCGGCGCGGCGGGCGAGCGCCCCGCGGATCTCGTAGCGGACCTCGTGGAGGTGTTCGGAGGCTCGGAGGGGAGGGAGGCTCATGGGAGTGGCTCGCGCGCGGATGGGAGTTCCAAGTGTAGACCGGATTTCCAATCACCGCGCAGGCTCACAGTTGCCCGTGCGCGTTGCCGGAAGGTCGCTGCGTCGTGGGTCACGCGGGCTCGGGGTTGCCCGTGCCATCTCGCCGGACGCTCGCTGCGGCCCTCCAGGCCTCCGCTCGCTCGGAGGAAACCTCGCTTCGCAATCCTTGCTGCGCTCGGTTTCCTACGCCGCTCGATTGGCACGGGCAACCCCGAGCCGTCAAACGTTTGAGGAAGCCATGTACGGATTCGTCTGAACGAACGTCGCGCGCCAGAACACGCACGAGCACGGCCGCTCATCTCAGCAACTGGACGATCGCGGCGGCGATCTCGGCTTCGTCCCGCGCGCGGTAGCCGATCCAGACGTGGCGGACCGTGGCGTCGGGGCCGATCAGATACGTGGCCGGAAGCGCCTCGAGGCCGAGGGTCGTGGCCAGGAGGTCGGCGGCCGGCGGATCGGAGAAGACGTAGGCCGGCACCGTGAGCTTTTCCCGCATCAAGAACTCGGCCGACTCGGCGGCGAGGTCGGTCGGATCGCCGGAGCCACCGCCGCCGGCGCACGACACCGCCACGAGTTGGAACCGCGGTTCATGCGCGAGCCCCGCGGCCATCCGGGCCAGGCCCGGCAGTTCGCGGCGGCAGGGCGGGCACCACGTGCCCCAGAAGTTGAGGAGCGTCACCCGTCCGGCGAGCGCGGGCGGCGGTGCGGTGAGGTCGGCGAGCGGCGCCACCGGCAGCGGGCCAAGCTTTTTCCCCACGGCCGGATGGGCGGTCGGCTCGCCGCAGCCCGCGACGACCGCGGCCGCGAGGCACGCGCTCGCGGCCAGCCGGAACCGGGCGGAGGCGGAGGCTATGATCGGCATGGCGACGGTGTGCGGGGCGAGCGGCATCGCGGTCACGAGGAGCCGGCAAGTGTACGAGGTCGAACAAAAGTTTCGCGTCGCGGATCCGGCGGCCCTCGAGGCGAAGCTGGTGGGGCTGGCGGCGCGGTTTCGTGAGCCCGTCGAGCAGGTCGATCGCTACTTCGCCCATCCGTGCCGGGATTTCGTCAAGACCGACGAGGCGCTGCGATTGCGGCGGGTCGGTGACGACGTGGCCACGACCTGGAAGGGTCCGCGGATCGACTCGGCCACCAAGACCCGGCTTGAACTGGAACTCGGGCTCGCCCCGGTGCCGCCGCTGCCGGGCGGCCCGCGTGGCGGTCAGGCCACGCTCGACCGCTGGACGGAGCTGCTCGAGGCGCTCGGCTTCCGCCGGGTGCGGGACGTCGCCAAGCGGCGGCGGGCCGCGCGGGTGCACTGGCAGGGCACCGAGGTCGAGGCGGCGCTCGACCGCGTGGCCGGTGTCGGTGATTTTTTGGAACTCGAACTGCAGGCGGCCGAGGGGGAGTTGCCGCTGGCCACGGCCTGCATCGAGTCGCTGGCCCGCACGCTCGGCTGCACCGCGATCGAGCGGCGGAGCTACCTGGAGCTCGTGATCGCGGCGGGACTGTAGTCATTCGCCGGTGGGGCGTGCTCCGTGTCATCCCCCGTGCTTGCGCACGGGGGCTTTCATGGTGAGGGCCGGAACAGGATGCAGACCGGCGCGGGCACCGCGATCGGCTCGTCGGTGAACGTGAGCTTTCCGGTCGCCTGGTCGATCGCGAACACCGTCACCGTGCCCGAGTCCTGGCCGGCGGCGAGCAGGTGCCTGCCGCCAGGGGCGATCGCGAAGTGCCGCGGGGTCTTGGCCCGCGTGGGCTCGACGCCCACGAACGAGAGTTTCCCCGTGGCCTCGTCGATGGAATAGATCGCGATCGAATCGTGGCCACGGTTGCTGGCGTAGAGAAACTTGCCGCTCGGGTGGACGGCGATCTCGGCGCAGGAGAAACCCGTGCGGTCGGTGACGTCGGCGGGGATCGTGGCGAGCGTCTGGATCTCCGTGAGCGTGCCCGCTGCGGCGTCAGAGGCGAAGCCCGTCACCGTGAGGGCCAGCTCGTTGACGCACCAGGCGAACCTGCCGCCCGGGTGGACCGCGAAATGTCGCGGACCCGCGCCGACGGCGACCGGCGCCTTGCCGTGGGGCGTGAGCGTGGCCCGCTCGGCGTCGAACCGGTAGACGAGCACCTCGTCGAGGCCGAGATCACAGCAGAACGCATGCCGGCCGTCGGGAGCGACGTCGACAGAATGGGCGTGGGGCTTTTCCTGCCGCCGCGGGTTGATGCCGGGCGTGCCGGCCCGGTCGTAGGCATGCTGGATGAAGCCGCCGGGAGTTCCCGTCACGACGGGCTCGAGCGTGCCCCGGTCGGTGAGCCCGAGGCAGATCAGGCTGCCGCCGCCGTAGTTGGCCGCGAGCACGGCTCGTCCCGAGGGATCGACGGTCACGTGGCAGGGGCCGCCGCCGCCGCTGGATTGCTCGCCCTTCGCGGTCAGCGTGCCCGTCTCCGCGTCGACCGCGAAGGCCGCCACGCCCCCCTCCGGCTTGCCCCCGGCGCCGGCCACCTCCGCCACCGCGTAGAGCATCGGCAGCCGGGGGTGGAAGGCGAGAAACGAGGGGTTCTTCGCGGCGGCCGCCAGCACCGGCTTGGAGAGCGTGCCGCGGACCGTGTCGAACCGGGACACGTAGATGCCCTCGGAGCCCGAGCCCGCACGGGTGTAGGTGCCGAACCACACGGGCACCTCTTCGGCCACGGCGGCGGCCGACAGAAAGGCCGCGGCGAGACAGACGAAACGGATGGACGGCACCATGCAAAACCCTCATGCTGCGGGAACGATGGCCGACGATTCGACGCTCCTCAAGCCTATCCCACCGCGGGCCGAGCGCTCCACCGCGGGCCACGACGTCTCCCGCGAGGCCACGAACACGCTCGGGATCGAGGCCTATCAGGTGCTCGTCCGGATCGGTTGGATCTTCAAGACCGAGACGATCATCATGCCGGCCGTGCTCGACGCGTTGGTCGACTCCGGCACGCTGCGTGGCCTGCTCCCGGTGCTCAACCGCGGTGGTCAGAGCCTCCCGCCGCTCGCCGCCGCCGGGCCGATCGGCCGCCTCCCCAGGAAGCGGCCGGCGCTCGTGGTCACCACGCTCGCGATGGCCGGCTGCTTCGCGGTGCTCGCCGTCGCCTGGGGGCCGATGGCCGCGGCCCGTCCGGATCTGCTCGCGGGTCTGTTCCTCGTGATGTATGCGGCCTTCGCGGCGGCCAACGGCCTCAACCAGCTCGTCCTCGCCACGCTCCAGGGCAAGTTGATCGCGGCCGGCAACCGCGGCCACGCGATGGTGGTGAGCGTGACGGTGGGCAGCGTGCTGGCGATCCTGGCGGCGGTGCTGCTCCTGGGGCCGTGGCTGACCGAGCCTGACGGGTTCCCGAAGATCTTCGCCGCGACCGCGGCCTTCTTCGCCCTGGCGGCGGTGGTGCCGCTGGTCCTCGACGAGCCCGCCGACGTGCAGCCGGCGAGGCAGCGGCGGCCGGATGGCTGGCTGGCCGGCGTCGCGGAAGGCGTCACCTCGTGGCGGCGATTGATCGCGGCCGACCCGGCGCTCGGCCGGCTCGCGCTCGCGGCGGGCTGCTTCTCGGCCGTGCTGATGCTCTTTCCCCACTACCAGGCCTTCGCGCGAGACAGCCTGGGCACGGGCCGCTCGAGCCTGCTCGTGTGGGTGGTGGTGCAGAACGTGGCGACGGGGCTGGCAAGCCTCGTGGCGGGGCCCTTCGCCGACCGCAAGGGGACGCGGATCGTGCTCGTCTGGCTCGTGGGGCTCTCCGCTCTCACGCCGCTGGTGGTCACGCTCCTCTCGCTCGCGCCGCCACCGGTCGCCGGCGAATGGTTCTGGCTCGTCTACTCGCCGCTGGGGCTCAATCCGATCTCGCTCAAGATCTTCACGGGCTACGCGCTCGAGCTGGCGCCGGTGCCCGCGGAGCATCCGCGGTATGTGAGCATCGTGGGGGCGGCGCTCGCGGCTCCCTTCGTGCTGTCGCCGCTGGTGGGCCTGGCCGTGGACGCGATCGGGTTTCGACCGGTGTTTTTGGCGGGGGCGGGGGTGATCGCCGCCGGGGCCCTGGTCGCCCTCGGCCTACCGGAACCCCGGCACCGGGAAGCCGTTGTGTCCCCCTCCGACCCGGGGCTATGATCAGCCCCAGCGTCATCGAACGACCGCCATCCTCCGGCCCGCTTTTTCAGGAAACCAATCATGAAGACCGCCCTCGCTGTCACGACCTGTTTCGCCCTCCTCGCCGCCGCGGTGATGGCCGCTCCGGCCACGAAGGTCGAGCCGATGTGCCCCGTCTCCGGCCACGCCTGCAGCCCCGATGCGACCGCCGAGTTCGAAGGGGGCAAGGTCTGCTTCTGCTGCGAGAAGTGCGTCAAGGCGTTCGCTGCCGACTCGGCCAAGTTCACCGCCAAGGCCCGCCAGCAGCTCGTCGTGACCGGCCAGATGGTGCAGAAGGGCTGCCCCTTCAGCGGTGGTCCGGTGAAGGACGGCACGCAGGTCGACGTCGGTGGCGTGGCGGTCGGATTCTGCTGCGGCAACTGCAAGGGCAAGGTGGCCAAGGCCTCCCCCGAGGAGCAGGTCGGTATGGTGTTCGGGTCAGGCAAGGGCTTCGCCCTGGCGAAATGACCCGCCGATCCGGGCCGGAACTGGCCTAGGGCGCCGCGGCCCCGCATGAAATACTCCGCCCGGACGAAACCCCGTCCGGGCGGATTTTTTATGCGCGTCTTCCTCTCGGCCGGCGAGCCCTCGGGCGATCACCATGCGGCGGTGCTGGTGCGGGAGTTGCGCGCGCAGCGGCCCGACGTGGAGTGTGTCGGGCTCGGCGGACCCTGCCTGGAGGCGGCCGGCTGCCGGCTGGTGGCCGATCTGACCCGGCTGGCCGTGATGTGGTTCCTGCGGGTGATCCTCTCGATCCACCGGTTCGTCGACCTCGCGCGGCGGGCCGAGCGGAGCTTCCTCGACGCCCGTCCCGACGTCTGCGTGCTCGTCGACTTTCCGGGCTTCCACTGGTGGCTCGCCTGGCGGGCCAAGCGGCACGGCATCCCGGTGGTCTTCTACTGCCCGCCGCAGATCTGGGCCTGGGCCAGCTGGCGGTCGGCCAAGATGCGGCGGCTCGTGGATCACGTCCTCTCGGCGCTCCCCTTCGAGCACGACTGGTTCGAGGCCCGCCACATCCCGAGCACGCTCGTGGGCCATCCGTTCTTCGACGAGTGTGAACTCGCAGGCCATCCCGGCGGCGGCGGTGGCGGCGACCGGCCGCACGTGCTCCTCCTGCCGGGCTCCCGGGGTCAGGAGATCGACGCCAACCTGGGCAGCATCCTGGCCGCCGCGGTCGCCGTGCGCCGGCGGGTGCCGGAGGCCCGGTTCTCGCTCGCCGCCCTCCACGAGCGGCATGCGGCTCAGGCCCGGGAGGCGATCGCCGGCAGCGCCGAGCTTCGCGACCTCGGCATCGACGTCTCCGCGGGCCGGGCGCGGGAGCTGATCGCGACGGCCGACGCGGCGATCGCCGTGAGCGGGTCGGTGTCGCTCGAGCTGCTCGCCGCGCGGGTGCCGACCGTGATCGTCTACCGGATCGGCGGCTTCGCCTACGTGGTGCAGAGCTTCTTTCGCCACGCGCGGTTCATCACGCTCGTGAACCTGCTGGCCTGTCGGGAGCCGATCGCCCCGGTGCAGCCCACGCTCCTGCCGCCGTGGGGTGTGCCGCCGGCCGATCCCGAGGCCGTGTTTCCCGAATACCTCGCCGTGGGCGATCCAGCCCAGCGGGCCGCGGGGCACGTGATCGAGTGGCTCACGAATCCGGCGGTGCGGGCGCGGGCGCGGGCCGGCATCGAAGCGGTGGCCGCCCGGGTGGCGCACCCTGGATCGGCGGCCCGGGCGGCGGAGGCCGTGATCGTGATCGCCGGCGGCGCGCGGCCCGCCCAGGTGAGGTTGCGGCGGGCGGCCTGAGCCCGAGGCGGGGCATCGCGATCGGGTATCCTGACGCCCATGCTGCTCGCCGAACCCCAGCCGACGCCTGCCGACTGGCAGTTCGCGATCGCCGGAATCCCGATCCGCGTTTCCGTCTGGTTCTGGCTGGGTGCGGCGCTGCTCGGCTGGGGCATCTGCCGGTCGTTCGCCCAGGGTGACCAGCGGGCGCTGCTCGGCTACCTGATCCTGTGGGCGGTCGCCGTGCTCGTCTCGATCCTGGTCCACGAGATGGGCCATGCACTCGCCTATCGGTGGTTCGGCCAGGAATCCCAGATCGTCATCTACCACCTCGGCGGACTCGCGATCCCCAACGTCTGGGGCCGGCGGGCGAGCCTGCGGCCGATCCAGCGGCTCGTCGTCTCGGCGGCCGGGCCCCTCGCACAGCTGGCCCTGGCGGCGGTGATCGTGGTGGTGCTCCGGGCCGGAGGCTACTCCGTGCCGTTTCCCATCGACGCCATCGGGGAGCCGCTCGGCCTCTACGAGGGGCGGAGGATCGAGTCGCTGCAGGCCTTCGCCTTCACGATGTTCATGCTCTCGGTGAACATCTTCTGGCCGCTCTTGAACCTCCTGCCGGTGCCCCCGCTCGACGGCGGGCAGATCGTCAGGGAAGGGATGCTGGCGATGGGCGTGGCGGATGCCCACAAGATCGCCGGGCTCCTGGGCGTGGCGGTCGGGGCGCTCGTGGCCTATTGGGGTTACACCAACGGCCAGCCCTTTCTGGGGATCATGTTCGCGATGCTCGCCGTCTCCTGCTGGCAGGGCCTGTCGGCAGGGCCGCGGTGGCGGTGAGGGCATGAGCGGCCGGGATTCGGAGCCGCGGGGGCCGGGGCCGCTCATCGTGGCGATCGGCGCGAGCAATCTGTCACGCGGCCTGCCCCGGCTCGTGGCCATGGCGCGGGCCAGGGGCGGGCCGGCCGAACTGCTCGTGGCGGCGGGGCACGGCCGCTCGTACGGCGCCAACAGCCGGGTCGCCTGGCGGCGACTGCCCTCGATCCTCCGCTGCGGCCTGTGGAACGCGCTCGACCATGCCGAACCTGCCGCGTCGGACCGGCCCGTCATGGCCATCGTCACCGACATCGGCAACGACCTGTTGTATGGCTTCTCGGTCGCGCAGATCGCCGGCTGGGTGCGGGAGTGCGTGGCCCGGCTGGCGGCCCGTGGGCCGCGAGTCGCCGTCACGGCACTGCCCCTGGCGAGCGTGGCCCGGGCAGGCCCGCTGCGGTACCGGCTGCTCAGGACCGTCTACGTTCCCGGCTGCCCCCTGTCGCTCGCCGAACTGCGGTCTGGTGCGGAGGGGCTCGATGCCGCGGTGCGGGGAATCGCCGCCGAGCACGGTGCCGCGGTGATCGAGCAGCCGGGCGACTGGTACGGCTTCGACTCGATCCACGTGCGGCGCCGGAGGCTCGACTCGCTCTGGGCGGAAGCGGCTGACGCATGGAGCCTGCCCCGGCCGCGCGCATCGCCACGAGCCACTCTCGTCGAGTGGGCCCGCCTCGGCCGCCGGGCCGCCGAGGTGCGGTCGCTGGCGGGGGTGATGCGGTACACGCGGCAACCGGTGGTGCGCTGGACCGACGGCGGCACGCTGAGCCTGTACTGACGCTGACTTCACGGCCGCAGGGGCATCCCTGCGCCCTGCAGCCTTGGCGGCCCGCGGGCCTTCGGCCCCGGCCGCCGGCCGCACCTCCGGGCGGCCGTGTTCGGGCGCGGTGTGGCGCGCAATGTTCGTTTAGACGAATCTGAATGTGGGACGTTTCCTCGTCACACGTTGGACTGCGAGGGGTTGCCCATGCCAATCGAGCGGCGTTGCTGGCCGAGCGTAGGCAGGATGCCGAAGCGAGGGCAGCATCGAGCGAGCGGAGGCCTGGAGGGCCGAAGCGAGCGTCCGGCGAGATGGCATGGGCAACCCCGAGCTTGCACGATCGAGGTTGCTCGCAGGTCTGCCGACAGAGCGCGGACAGCCCTCGTGTGCGGTATCATCATGCCCCATGAAAGCTCTGCTGCTCACCGCTCCCGGCCGGCTCGAACTGGCCGACCTCGACACCCCGGCCGTCGGGCCCGGCGAGGTGCGGGTCCGCGTCGCCGCCTGTGGGATCTGCGGCAGCGACGTGCACGGCTACACCGGGGCCACCGGCCGGCGGATTCCGCCGCTCGTGATGGGCCACGAGGCGGCCGGCACGGTGGATGCGGTGGGCGAGGACGTGCGAGATCTCTCACCCGGCATGCGGGTGGTGCTCGACTCGACCGTGTTCTGCGGGGCGTGTGACCACTGTCTGGCCAACGCGGAGAACCTCTGCACGCGGCGCGAGGTGCTCGGCGTCTCCTGCGGCATCTACCGGCGACACGGCTGCTTCGCGGAGTACGTGACCGTGCCGCGGCGGGTCGTGCATCCGATTCCCGATGCGCTCGACTTCGTGTCGGCCGCGCTGCTCGAGCCGCTCACGATCGCGCTCCACGCCGTGCGGCTCGGCGAGGCGGGGCCGGCGACACGGTCGGCCGTGGTCGTGGGGGCGGGCACGATCGGCCTCGCGGTCGTCGCGGCCCTCGCCGCCAAGGGGGTGAGTCGGATTGCGGCCGTCGATCTCGACGCAGGGCGGCTGGCCGAGGCCCGCCGGCTCGGGGCGATGGAGACGTTGCTCGCGGGCGACGACGCGGGCGCGCGGGCCGCCCGCTGGGGCATCTCGTCGCCCGACACCGACGGGGCCGACCTCGTGATCGAGGCGGTCGGTGCGACGGGGGCCGTGCAGACCGCGATCGCCGCGGCCACGCGTGGCGGCACGGTGGTGCTCGTGGGCAACGTGTCGCCCTCGATCGAGCTGCCGCTCCAGGCGGTGGTCACGCGGCAGCTGCGGCTGCAGGGGTCGTGCGCGTCGGCGGGCTGCTACCCGGAGGCGATCCGCCTGGTCGCGGAGGGCCGTGTGAATCTCTCGGGCTTCGTGAGCCGTGTCGCGCCGCTGACCCAGGGCCCCGAGTGGTTCAGCCGGCTGCACGACCGCGAGCCGGGCCTCGTCAAGGTCGTGCTCGAGCCGTGACCAGGACCGGACGTCGCCGTCCGGAGGGTGATCTTTCGCCGACATGCCGGCATGGTCGAGATGCCGTTTCCACCACCCGAGTCAATCACGAGGATCGGCCGCATGACCTTGCGAAGCATCGTTCCGGCGGTGGTCGGGATCATGGTCGCTTGGGGCGGGCATGGTGGCGCCGCCGACACGCCTGCGCCTCCCCTGAGCGTCCGGGCCGATCCGCCGATCGTCGTGGCCGACAAGGCGGGAAGCCGCATCACGCTGCGGGCGGAAGGTGACGGCTGGTCGCCCGAGTCGGTGGCCTGGTCGCAGGTGCCCGACCGCATCAATCCGCTGCGGACCAAGGGGCGGGCCCGGTTCGAGGGCTCGGGGGCCACGGTGACCGCGGTGGTGACGGAGCCGGGCGTCTATCAGTTTCAGGCGGTCGCCACCGAAGGCAAGGTGGCGACCAAGGCCTTTGCCTGGGTGCAGGTCTGGGAGGATCGCGGGCCGCTGGTCGCCGGGCCGAGCCTGGGCACCTTCCCCTCGGTCAGACCCCCGAAATCGGTCCGCAGACTCTCGCCCACCCCGCCGCCGTTCGAACACCCGCGGGTGCTGTTCAGCGACGACGATTGGCCGGAGATGAGCCGCCGCTGCCGCACGGGCAAGGTGGCCGGCTGGGGCGTGAAGACGATCCGGCAGTGGGTTGCGGAGACGCTCGACGACGCCACGACTCCCACCGGAAAGCTCGCGGCCGATCTCGACGGGTGGATGCAGGCGGGAACCAAGGGCACCCCGCCCGCATCCGCCGCCCTTGCCGGCGACGCCGTGCTCTCGAGCGAGGCCCGCGGCGTCTTCTACTCGATGCTGCTCGATGCCGCCTTCCTGCAGTGGCTCGACCACGACCCGCGGCTCGAGCCCGCGCGGCATCCGGCGGACGTTCAGGCCCGGGGGCGGCGGTTGGCCCGGATCGCGGCCGGCGCCGCCACGCTCCACTTCCGTTCGGTCTGGGACCGCGAGCACCGCACGATCCTCGCCTCGGCCGGACCGCTGGCGATTCGCGGCCTCGACGCCCCTGGCGAAGTGGCCGCCGGGCCGGCGCTCTGCGACCTCGCCCTCGCCTACGACCTGCTGCATGACTGGATGGACGAGCCCCAGCGGCTGGCCGTCCGCGATTTCCTCGTGGCCACTGGCTACGGCC
>Ga0214917_10004620_pt1 | contig 15206 bp, 14 predicted proteins | sample LL_1208_BB_MetaG_FD_177983 | JGI IMG/M metagenome (GOLD analysis project Ga0214917, IMG submission 177983) | Freshwater microbial communities from Lake Lanier, Atlanta, Georgia, United States - LL_1208_BB | ecosystem: Environmental > Aquatic > Freshwater > Lake | place: USA: Georgia | collected... | reverse complement strand
ACAAACGAACTGGTGGGTTGCCCGAGCGGCCAATGGGAGCGGACTGTAAATCCGCCGGCTCTGCCTTCAGTGGTTCAAATCCACTACCCACCACAAGTACCAAAGAAGTAACCAATTCCTAAGGATGGAGCGTTTTGGACAAAGTTAGGTTCCGGAGCTTTAGGCCACATATAAAAATTATTTCCAAATTGGTCTGGCTTATTGATTATAGTTTTCTCTTCCCCAAATTGAGAAAAATGTATTTGGAACAAGACTCAGGAGCACCACAAATCAAGGGTGTAATAGTTGATGTAGGTGCCAATCGCGGTCAATCCGCAAGGTTCTTTCGAAGGTTGTATCCAGATTTGGCAATTCATTCTTTCGAACCTTTGGATAAACCATTTTTAGTGTTGAATAAACTTGGAATAAAAAACCACTACGCAAATAAACTAGCAATAAGTAATGAAATAGGGCAAAGAATTTTCTATGAAAATATTTTTGAAGAAACATCATCATTTGAAATTCCGAATAAGAAGTCAAAAAGGAACTTTATAAAGAGAATACTTCTGTTAAGTTTAAAAAGTGAATTGCTATACAAAGAAAAAGTCGTTACCTGCTCAACGCTAGATCACTATTGTGAGTCATTAAATTTGAAGGACATTCATATACTTAAGATTGATGTAGAAGGACACGAGTTGTCTGTTTTGTACGGTGCTAAAAACTTATTGAGCAACAAGTCTATAAAGACGATTCAATTAGAGACCCATAAGAACGACCTGAGGTATGATAAATCTGCTGAAATTCAAAAGTATCTAAATCAGTTTGGCTATAGTTTTGTTGCTAGAATTAAGCATCCGTTTGATTCTATATATGAAATCATATATAGATCAAGAATGCAGGAGTAACAATGATTAATTCTTTACTCCGACTAATTCAACGCGATTTTGAACATCAGGATTACCTCAAACTTCGTTAAGGAAAAAGTAAACCGCATTGCCAAAAGATAAAGTTATTTGCTCTCAAAAGAGACGAATTCTAAGGATTAGAAACACACTAATTTAGGAATAACAAGTTCGTTGAAACGGAATTGCCAGGAAAGTTATTTTAGGATTTCTATCTCCAGTAATCTCAGATAACTTTGAAATCGAATTAGAATTATTGAGAGAAACTAAGCACATACCATTCTTAAAGTCGGTATATTCACGCAACCAAGAATGAATCGAAACCTTGTTTGAATTATAAACAAAGAAGTTTGTGTCAAGAATATCACCACGAGAAACTGCTTGATTAATAACACTTTGCACATTTCTGTCGATCAGACTCCTATCATAGGGAGGGTTGATTCCATCGTAAATATACTTGGATGAAGTAGATAACAAACTAGAAATACATAATGTCAATAAAGGGACTAAGAACACCTTCCTATTCAGTATCTGAAAGTGCATTTGGAAGTAAATTAGGAACAAAAGTACTGTGGTCCAAATTGGTATCTGATGATAAACCGCCCAGCCTCCTTTCACGCTAGCAATACCAATTAAAGCCACAATAACATGAGGAAAAACAGCGTATAGAACACGGGGACTATAGCCAATCGCTGGTGATTTTGCTATAAGTAAAAGGAGTGCAATTAAAAGATACAAAAGCAAATTGTCCACTACATTTAGGCGGATTCTTTCGTAAAGAAAATCAGCGGTCAAATGTCTAAATGCTGGACTTCCAAGATATTGAGACTCAAGAGCGGTTTGATTTGGAAAACTTGGATTAGGTGGATCCGTGAATGAGACAAAACTAAGCAAAATCAAGTAAATTAATGAGCTAGACAGGAGAAGAAGTGAATTAGCAATCAGTTTTCTTTTGCTTTCAAGCTGCCAAAAAAATACCATGTACAAAATAACGAGATAGAATGCCGAGTCTTCCTTTACTGAAATGCAAAGCAAAAGAGAGAGAATTGAAGGTAGTTTTGACGTCTTCTGTAGGTAATAAAGGAACAAAAGCAAAAAGCTGCAGAAGTAGATTTCATAGTGGGGGAAATATATGCTTCTGAATACGCCAAAAGACAGCGCGACTATTGTTGAGAAAAGTGATACGAAAAGGATTTTCATACGTGCTCGAGGTGAGGACACGGAAGTCAGTCCAAAATAGATGACAGAGTACACAATAATTGCATAAGGAAGAGCTAAAAAAGTAATCAACCAGACTTGTTGACCAAAGGGAAATACGAAGGAAATCAAGCTAAATATACTAAAGAGTGGAATTGAGTGCCACGACCATGCAATAAATATTGAATTTTCGCCATCTAAAGCGCAACAAGAATTTGGCATTTCTTGTAATGGATTTCTCCAGATCACATGCTTAATCCAACCTACATCCCAGTGAGCGCCCATGCTTATTTGGTTTCGATAAACCACAAACAGCGCAAAAAAAACGAAAGTCGAAATGATGACTTGAACTGTTTTTTCCCATGGATTAAGCTTCTGAGGGATTTGAGGGAAGACTGTTCTCGAAACGAGATCCAAGGTCATATAAAAATTTCTTTCTTCATCTTCGGTAGTCAGCTTTTATCTTGAAAAGTCCCACAATTTGAGATACCCCCACAAACAGAAACTTGAGGCCAGGAGTGGCTCTACTTTTGCCATTTGAACGGGCACGATGAAGCACATAGATATCCTTGCGAAAATCGGAATTAAATAGAATCATTCTTATCACGATTTCCGAAATTACCATTGTCTTCAAGATCTGGACGGATGGAAGTATTTCTTGAAGTACAGTACGTCGGATTAGAATAAAGGCAGCATTTATGTCTGAAACTGGGAGCTCAAATAAAAAGTTTACAGACTTATTCCACAATAAACTTGATATTCTCCTGAATAAAGGGTCCTGCCTTCCTAGCTTTATTCCGCGGACGAAATCACAATCCGCTCTTCGTATCCAGAGTTTCCAAAAATCCTCGGCAACATATTGACCGTCTCCGTCGGTAAAAAATATCCAGTAGGAATTCGCTTCAGATAGCAGTCTTTTTGCAGCTGTTCCGAAGCCATCGGGTTTTTCTCGAAGCATTATTCTTACTCTTGAATCAGATGCCGCAATATCCTTTAGCACTTCTTGGGTACCATCATGACTGCCACCATCTTCAATCAATAGGGAAGACCCTTCAGGCAACTTCTCAACAATTTTTAGCCATTCCAAAACAACTTCCTTAATTACTAGAAACTCATTAAGTACCGGCATACAGATCGTTACAGTTTCGTTCTCCTTTTGAACCCTATTGTTCATAATTTTGCATCAATCGACCTATTTTTCTTACGCCATCTTCGAGCGAAGTTTTAGGAGACCAGAAATTCATCAAAAATGGATCTGGTGTATTTTGTATCTTCATTTGCAACGAGTCTGTCCTGTCTGATGGGATAACTGAGGCGGAATACTCTCTTGCAATCAATTTAGCTACCTCTAAGATTGTCACGCTATCCTGCGAAGCAAGATGCAAAGGAGCATCCTGAGGAATATTATTAAAGTTTTCCATAATTGAATGCAGTCCTTCAGCACAATCTTCAGCATAAAGAAAATTTCGGGATTCCTCACCATTGGTTCGCATACGAATGATACCGGTGTTTATAGCCATACTTATAAAATCACTTATTACATGATATTTAGAGGAATCTGATTCAACTCCGTAAACATTCCAAAATCGCACATATTTGCCAAACTTCATCGTTTCTGTCCAGCGCTCACCAATCAATTTTAGGACTCCATAATTGGAGAATTTCATTTGAGACATTTGACTACTAGCAAATACAAAAGGCGTTCTTGTGATATTTAAAATGCCAAAGGTGGTCTCCATAATTCGTATGTTATTGTCTATGAAATCAAACGAGTTTTGGAACTTTTCCAGATAAGTGCTCCCACCCACATCAAAAGCCAGAAAAAACACAAAGTCACTTTTTTCAAACAATGCATGAAGATTGCTGGAGTAAGAACGCAGATCGTGACTCTGGTCTAGGACTATGTCAACACGATTAACAGAGTAGCCCTTCTGATTGAGAAAATTCACCAGATAAGACCCAATTTGACCTTCTGAACCAAGAACGGTCACTTGATAATTCATAAGGTCAATGCTACTAGATTACCGGAAAATGCAGTAGAGTGTTGTTAGGTATTTTCAAGATAAAAAGCACACAATTTCTTTAATGGAGACTAATTGAATGGACATCGTTTATAGGGAAGGAATCTGAACAACGAGCATTTAAGCAAATGACAAGAATTAGCGAGGTCGGCTTTATTCTTCTAATTGAAGAAGATTCTTGATCCTACAAAGTGAGTTTTTGAAGGGGCTGTTTATGTAAGTCAAAGCAGAGTTGAGTTTCTCTTGAAACACGACTCCCAAAAAAACTTCGTTTACTCGAATTAATTTTGCGTTCTTGTCGTGTAATGAAAAACAATTTGAATACTCAATAGGCAAAATCAGAACAGAGGAATTTGCGCTTAATGCACTTACTTGATATCCCCCCGGAGCGAGATTCAGCGATGCCCTTGTTGCAGGACTAAGAGTCTTGGGCAAGAAGTAGCGATGTTTCGTGATTGTAAAGTCAGTTACGGGGTTGAAGCTCGCCCGTCTCATTTCTGTAAACGAAGAAATCTCGTTTTTCAAACTAATGGGTTGGTAGGGACTTAAAATGCCATTATTGACTAAATTTCTCTGATAAAAAAATATAGAAATATCAGATGTCTTTATGTTGGCTTTTAGATCTAAGTCAGGATAATTTAAAGGTAAATTTGACATAACGAAGCGAATTCCAAACAAATCGGCCAAATGTCCACTATAGGAGTTATAAACTAGTGTATTTCTCGAAATTGATGGTCTCCCTTCTACAAATTCGTTTTGGATTGCAAGGTAGCTTAGGGGAGAAATGTGATGTCCAAATTCATTCAATGTTGGAATACCTTTTGACCAGACCATTGTTCGTTGAAAGTCAGTTCCGATAGCTTGATACAGATTTTTGCTCGTTTCGACTTGACTATTGAAGTTTCCAAACACGACAAGGAGTCTTCCCCTAAATTTGTTGTCATTCTCATTCAGGCGTATTTGTGCCAGATAATTATCAATGACCGGTATATCTTTAGGCGGTATGAGTCGACGACTCAGCTCTGAAAATGTCATTACACAACTATTGAAACTAATTACAAGGCCGAGCAGTAGAGGCAAAATAAGGACCTCTGATTTACCTTTCCAGTAAACAAAGTTGCCCAAAAATCTTCCGAATAACGCAAACAAAAAAATAAGTGTAAATGACCAAATAAAAAATTCGAAATAGAGTGGCCTCAAACCTTTTCTCAATGATTCAAAAGTGAGCCAACTTAAACTATAAATCACATCAAAGATTAGAGTGATAACAGTAACTCTAGCCAAGGATTGAACCGCCGAAGAAGCCTTCTTTGAAAAGGCAAAATAGATGGTGGCAAAGATACTCAGCGAATAAAGAAGTATCGAGAGTTTGCGATCAAAATTAAAGAGAGCACTTGCATGCTTAAGACTAAATTCAACTGGTTGAAGCTGGTCTCTAAAAACAAATGCAGCCGAGTCAAGAAATAGACCTGCTATAAAAGGTCCACATACAACAACCTGTAAAAGAATGCTGACATTAATTAGGACTAGACTATGCGCAACTCTCTTTCTATCGATGACATGTTTGATCAGCGTGAAAAGTAAAATGGGGAGAACAAAGACGATATATGGTGGATTAAGCAAAACCAAGTAAAGAAAAAGCAAATTGATTAAAATAAGCTGCATAAAATATTGAGTTTCTGTTTTACTTTTTCTAATAAGCAAAAAAACTATAGTATTTGTGACTGCTATGCTATAGAGATTATGTGGAGCTATTAGAAAAACCAAAGTCATAGTGTAGTTGTTACTGCTAAACAAGAGATATGGAATCGATAATGCAGTGGGAATTGCAAGCCAATTTGTGAAACCTATCGTTCTAACAATTAGTAGTATGGAAATTGATAAAGTTAAAAGCCAAAACCAATGAGAAGCTGCAAATCCCCTTTCTCCAAGGTGAAAAAGCAATTGATACCCAGGATCGATTTTGTAATTATAGATCCATTGTTGGTTTCCACCCAAACCTTGCAATGGATTATTTGTTACACCAAGATATGGGTATGAGAATGAATGGGACAGCAAATTATCTATTTGCATTGTTTCGCCATCAGTGCCGGCAAAAAAAGGACCTCGCTTTCCTCTAAGAAATAGAGGAAAAAACACCAGAGTATGAATCAAAAGCAAAAAGAGAATAGATCGAACAGCTGAGAAGGGAAGTCTATTTGCCACCGAAACAAAAAATACCCGCAGAGAATTTCTCATAAAAGTTGACGGCTTCTCTTCAATGATGAGAGAAGTTATCAAGGCAAGCAAGCAAATTGATATTATCTTGACGCTATTTAGAGGCAAAGGAATACTTACCGAGAATACAATACTTGAAAAGTCGAGTGCAATGTATGCCAAACCGCCGATTATTCCGAAGAAGAAGAGGCTCCGACTAAAATACTTTCTGCAAGCTGAGTACTTTGGCAATTGCAATTTTTGCACGTGGATATCCTAGACTAAATTGCGCCAAAAATGGCGCGAACATTATTTCCTTTCAATATATATGGATTACTACTTTTTCTTCTTCAAATTTTGAAATAAACTCAGAAGTCGCCTATATTTTAGATGTGAAGATTGGACCTTCGAACATCACAACCCAAGGCCTTCTAAGGACTCTTAGAAGAAACATCCATTTATATATTTTTGTCAGACGATTTGCTGTAGTCTTGAGCAAATATTTCTTTTTGGAAGAAGGCTTCGCTTTTCTTAAGAATATTTCACATGATCCAGAGGCAGTGGCGCTAGATATTGGTTCAAACGATGGAACATCGATTGCATTGATTCGAAAGGCGAAACCTAATTCATACATTCATAGTTTTGATCCTGTCCACAAGATTCATGAAAGAATATACAACCATAAATTTCATAATTTGGGCCTCTCATCTAAAATCGGTACTCTAGATTTCTTTGTTCCAACAGTTACAGGATATGAACTTACACAATATGCGTCAACTCATAAGGAAAAAGTAATTGATCGAATATATAAGGATTTTGGCAAAGATGTTATTGATATTTCTTTTCGAAAAGTCACGTCTGAGGTATCTACTGTTGACTTATTGAAGCTAAAACCATTCTTTATTAAGGTTGATGTTGAAGGTCATGAGTTAGAGGTTCTAAAAGGGGCTAGTGAAACAATTAGGATTTTTAAGCCAATATTGTTACTTGAAATACAAGATTTTACGCAATATGAAGAGTTAAGAGACTTTTTATCCACTTTTAGCTATTCGCTTTGCAAATGGCCAAAACATGCCCATATAGCTAACTTCCAATTTGCCTTTCAATATTCAGATGGACAAACCAATTATGTTTGGATTTCAAAGGAGTCATCGAAAACATGGAAATTTTCAGATTTATGAAAAATCTGAGTAGTTGTTTAATAACTAGGAATAGGATGCCTCATCGTGCGTGATAGTAAAAAGATTTCAGTTCTGTGATTGGAAATAGGATAGAAGGCAACTCAAGAATCAAACATCAATCTAGCCTCCACCTTACTACGACAGTGACCGTGACTTCCTCTTCACCGAGATCAATTTCTGGGGTACTTCCGTCAGCTTGAGCTTTCGCTACTCCAAGCATTGGGAACGAGTAAGACGGCGCGGAGTTCTCTTGGAGATAGACGACTTTGCCAAGCGATGTCCCAAGTAACTTCGCATAGGAAGCGGCGCGTGAACGTGCATCAGCAACGGCAGCAGCGCGAGCTTTTTCCATTGTAGCTGAACCCTTCGTGATGAATGGAACGATGCCATTGATCATGACATTTTCATTGCCGGCGTTTACAACTGCTTCGACGATTTTGCCAGCAGTATCTGCTTTCCGGATCACGACAGTAAATGATTGGGTTGCGCGATAACCAACAATGACTGAGCCCTTATCTTGGGTGTAGTTATATTCTGGAAAGACTGAGAGATTTGAGCTCTTAATGTCTTTCGTTGCAATTCCTTGCGCTTTCAAAGCGGCACGAACCGCAGTTGCAGTCTTAGAAGCAGTCGCAAGTGCTTCGCTGCTCTTTGCGGCTAAGGCTGTGACGCTGGGATAGAAACGAACTGCATCAGGAACAACGTTGATGGTGCCTATGCCAGTGACCGTGACATGACGATCAGGTTCTGCGGCTTGTGCGGGAGCGATTCCTAATGCTCCGACGCTAACGAGCGAGATGATGGCAAGAGCAAGGGCGATAGTTCGTTTATGTTTTCTCATGCGCCTAAGATACCTTGCGTGGCATCGATAATTTCTCAATGTTCGCTGGATGTATTACGCCAAGCTGCTGAGAATCTTAAGAATGGCGGTCTCGTCGCATTCCCGACCGAAACGGTTTATGGAATTGGTGCTGATGCCGAGAACATCAATGCAATCTCACGGATGTATAAAGTGAAGAATCGTCCATCAGATCATCCAGTTATCGTTCACATCGCAGATCTTGATGAAGTTGATTATTGGGCGAAAGATATTCCAGATTATGCGATCGCTTTGATGCGTGATTATTGGCCAGGTCCAATGACGTTATTGCTCCATCGAACCGAGAAGGCTGGGGATTTCGTAACTGGAAACCAAGAGATTGTTGGTTTGAGAATTCCGGCTCATACGGTGGCGATTAACTTGTTGCAGGAGTTTAAGAAAATTGGTGGTCATGGGGTAGCCGCGCCAAGTGCCAATAGATATGGCTCTGTGTCGCCCACAACCGCTGCGGCAGTTCACGCCGAATTAGAGAATTATCTCGAGGCCCAAGATCAGATTTTGGATGGTGGACCATCACTTGTTGGCGTTGAGTCAACCATTATCGATTGCACGAAGAGCAATCCGTCAATCTTGCGACCTGGTGCGATTACGGCAGAGATGATTGAGAACTCAACTGGAATTATCGTGGTCGAACCTGATGATAAAAAAGTACGTGTCTCTGGTTCACACAAACAACATTATGCGCCGAAAGCGAAAGTTCTCATTGGTGGGGGAGCAAAAACTGGTGAGGGTCTAATTGCCATGAGTTCTACTGAAAGCCCGGTTGGATCTATAAGACTAGCTGCACCACGAACTATTGAGGAATACGCAAGAAGCCTTTATTCCGCGCTCCGTGACGGAGATAATCAAGGTTTGAAAGTGATTCATTTAGTGCCACCTGAAGGTGATGGTTTAGCAGTTGCAATTCGCGATCGAATTAATCGCGCAGCATCACAAGGTTAATTTCTGATTAGCTCCATATAGTCAGCAACAATCTCAACGGCCTTATTTACTGGACTTATCTCATTGACTTCACCGAGTTTCCATTGTGGTGGTTGGGTGGAACCGCTTAAAGCCCACGCTGCTTGCTTTGCTGCACCATCAGCGACGTACTCACCTGTTGGTGGAAGAAGAATAGTTTTACCAAAGAAGTCGGCTGTAATCTGTTGAACTGCAGAATTCTTCGCAGCTCCACCAATCAATAGAACTCGTGAATATGAAACACCAAGTTTCTCAACCGCTTGGGTGGCATAAACCATTCCGGCAATCACACCTTCGATTGCAGCGCGCGCGATGTTGGCCTTCGTGAAGTTTGAGTGTGTGATGCCATGGAATCGGCCGCGAGCTTGTGGGAGATTAGGTGTGCGTTCGCCATCAAAGTGAGGGATAACGCGTAGTCCTTCAGCGCCTGGTTTTGCATTGAGTGCGAGCTGACTGAACTCATCGAATGAGATTCCTAGCGTGGTTGCGACAGTGTTGAAGATCTTCGCGGCATTGAGTGTGCATGCAAGCGGCAAGAAATTTCCAGTCGCATCAGCGAAACCAGCTACTTCACCGGAGGGATCATGAGTGGGAGTAGAAGAAACGGCGAATGCAGTTCCGCTTGTACCAAGTGAGAAGACGAGATCGCCAACTCCGGCTCCTAAACCGAGTGCTGCACCCGCATTGTCACCAGCTCCGGCTGCAATATGTGCACCAGTTGTCGCAGTTCCACCAAATTCATTTGGCTTGGTAATTCTTGGAAGTACGACCTCTCGATTATTGCGAAGCGCAGTGGCGAAGATATCTTGGCAATATTCATTCTTTACCGAATCAAAGTAACCGGTGCCTGAAGCATCAGAGCGATCAGTAAAGAGCGTTTCTAAACTTGTAGCCCCCGATAAATGCCACGAGAGCCAATCATGGGGAAGAGCGATAGCCGCGACTTTTTCGGCATTAGCTTTTTCATGATCGGCGAGCCAGCGGACTTTCGATGCAGTAAAGGATGCAACAAGTTGTGAGCCAGTTCGTTTATGGATATCAGGAATTTCGCGATTGAGATCAAGTGCGGCTTGATCAGAACGAGTGTCATTCCATAACAAAGCATCACGGATGACGTTTCCATCGGCATCGAGGGCCACCATTCCATGTTGTTGTCCACCGATGGAGATTGCATCAATCTTGTACTTACTTACCTCATCGAGTGCGCTCTCTAGCGCGCGCTTCCATTCATGTGGATCAACTTCAGTGCCATCAGGATGAGGACGAGATGTTGCAGCAATCAATTCACCAGAATCGGCTTCTCGAAGTACGACTTTGACCGATTGAGTCGATGAATCAACCCCCGCAACGATCTTGGGCATTGTTTTAGTGAACGCCGATCAAGTATTCGAGAGCGAGCTGATCAAGCTCTTCATAGTGATAACCACGTTTTCCAGCAGCTTCAACATCGAAGGAATCTTGGGCGATTTCCTTCCACGTTTCACCAGCTGCAGCAGTTGGCTGAAGAAGTTCGTTTACGCCGGATTTCTCGAGCGCTGCCTTAGTGCGTGGATCTGCGCGGAATGCGCGAGCGCGTTCTTGCAGGATTATGTAGGTGCGCATATTGGCGGAAGCTGAAGCCCAGACACCCTCATCACTTTCAGTACGCATTGGCTTGTAATCGAAGTGCTTTGGACCGTCATAGTTGTAGCGATCAAGTAGATCAACTAAGAAGAAAGCGGACTTGAGATCGCCGTGACCAAAGACGAGGTCTTGGTCGTACTTAGGACCGTGCTGTCCATTTAAATCAATATGGAACAACTTCTTGTGGAAGAGCGCTTGACCAATTCCATGTACGAAGTTAAGGCCAGCCATCTGTTCGTGACCAACTTCTGGGTTAAGACCAACGAGTTCTGGGTGCTCCAAAGAGTTAATGAATGCAAGAGCGTGACCAATGGTGGGAAGGAAGATATCGCCACGTGGCTCATTCGGCTTTGGCTCCATCGCAAACTTGATGTTGTAGCCCTTATCGATCACGAACTGACCGAGAATGTTGAAAGCTTCCCGCATTCTTTCGAGCGCAACAACAGGATCTTTGCCGATATCAGTCTCGGCACCTTCACGACCACCCCAACAAACATAAGTATGTGCACCAAGTTCGACAGCAAGCTCGATATTTGTCATCACTTTACGGATTGCGTAACGGCGAATATCTCGATTATTGGAAGTAAATGCACCATCTTTGAAAACAGGATGGCTAAAGAGATTGGTGGTCGCCATCGGGACTTTCATATTGTTCTCATCGAGAGCTTTCTTAAAGCGCGCGATATGTGCAGCGCGATCAGATGCACTTGAACCAAATGGAATTAGGTCATCATCATGGAAAGTAACGCCATAAGCACCTCGCTGGGCTAACTCATGAACGGTTCTGACGGGATCAAGTGCCTCGCGGGTTGCATCACCGAATGGATCGCGTGCTTGCCATCCGACAGTCCAGAGGCCGAAAGTGAATTTATCTTGGGGGGTTGGGTTTCTCATGGCTCCACCCTAACGATTTTTCGCGCAGACTAGAATACGAAAATGCTGGAGAAATCAGAACGGCCATGGGGACGATACGAGGTTTTGCAGGAGTCTGCCGCCCATAAAGTGAAATGCATCTGGGTCTATCCCGGAAAACGTCTTTCCTATCAACGCCACCAAAAGCGAGCTGAACACTGGTTTATTGTCTCGGGCGATGCAGATGTGACAATTAATGGAGAAGTTTCAAGATTGGGACCGGGTGATTCAGTAAATTTTGGAATCGGCGTCCTGCATCGCATCCATAATGTTGGGACGACCGATGTTGTTTTGGTAGAAGTACAAACCGGAACTTACTTTGGCGAAGACGATATCGAACGCGTCGAAGATGATTTCGGACGTTAAGAGTTTTTGATTCTTTCTCGATAGTAATGTGCGCTTGATTTAGGAGTGCGTTTTTGTGTTGCGTAATTAACATGAACGATTCCGAAACGCTTTCCGTAACCGTAAGCCCATTCAAAGTTATCCATCAGACTCCACGCAAAATAGCCTTTAACCGGGGCACCTTGGGATTGTGCGGCGAAAGTCGCATCTAAATGGCGCTCGAGATAACTCACACGAGATTTATCGTTGATTGCACCATTTTCAATCGAGTCATCCCACGCAGAACCGTTTTCGGTTATGTAGATCTCGGCTGGCGAATAATCTCGATGGACCCTCATGATGATGTCGGTGAGGCTTTGTGGATGTACTTCCCAACCCATTGCAGTTCGTTCAAGGCCTTCAACCATAACTGGCTTGTATGGAAGAGGTTGTGATGTGTTATCTGCGGTGACTGTTTGCCGGGTGTAGAAGTTGATGCCTAGGAAATCTAGAGGTGTAGAGATAGTTGCCATATCACCGGAATGAATCGGAACCTCTTTACCAAATCCATCGACGACATCAGAAGGGTAACTTCCTTTGAAGACCGGATCTGCAAACCAACGATTATCAAAGCCATCAGCCAACAATGCTGCAGCTTTATCCTCCGAGCTATCGCGCAAAGCGATGGCTGGAGTGAGGTTGAGGACTATTCCAACTCGCAGATCTTTGGCTACATCACGAATTGCGTTTGCAGCTAATCCATGTCCGAGAAGCAAATGATGAGAAGCGTTAATTGCGGTTTGTAAATCCTTGATGCCAGGGGCCATTACTCCATGGAGATAGCCAAGCCATGCGCTGCAGAATGGTTCGTTCAGGGTTGTCCAATTTTTTATTCGATCTCCGAATTTTTCAGCCATATTGTGGGCATATTCTGCAAACCAGAATGAGCACTCTCGATTATTCCAACCACCATTATCTTGAAGCGCTTGTGGCAAGTCCCAGTGATACAACGTTGGCCAGGGAGTGATTCCGCGCTCGAGCGCGCCATCAATTAGTCGATCATAAAAATCGATCCCGGTTTGATTGATTGCTCCCGTGCCTTGTGGCATGACTCGAGGCCAGGCCATTGAGAAACGATAAGCATTTACGCCAAGCCATTTGATGAGATCGAGATCTTCTTCATAGCGATGGTAGTGATCACATGCAACATCTCCGTTATCACCATTGATAATTGCACCAGGAACGCGAGAAAAAGTGTCCCAAATTGATGGGCCACGACCACCTTCGCTTGCAGCACCTTCAATCTGATACGACGAAGTTGCAACGCCCCACGTAAACATGTTCGCTCCAGTCACGATCTCTATGGCGATTCTAGAGGCGAATTACTACAGTGTCGTCCATGTTCTCCCTCGTTGGAAAGAAAGCGCTTGTTACTGGAGCTGGTTCAGCCAACGGAATTGGGTATGCAACCGCCCTGGCGCTACGCGAACTTGGTGCGGAACTTGTCATCACGTCCACGACAGATCGGATTCATGAACGTGCGAAGGAGATAGGCGCGACCGGTTTTGTAGCTGATCTGACGAAAGAGATAGAGGTTAAAACGCTTGTTAATGAATTCTCCAGCCTCGACATCTTGGTTAATAACGCAGGAATGACAAGTGTTTCCAGCCCTGCACAATCAAGTGAATCGATGGATGTTGCCACTATGTCGCTTGAGGATTGGCATCGCGGAATGTCACGAAATATGGATACGACTTTTCTGGTGACGAAATATCTTCTGCCCCATCTACGTCGCTCAAAGAGTGGACGCATCATCATGATGAGCAGCGTTACTGGATTCGTAATGGCGATGAAACATCAACCTATTTATGCAGCGGCAAAAGCAGCAATGGTTGGTTTAACGAAATCGATTGCTTTAGATGAAGCAAAATATGGAATTACTTGCAACGCGGTCCTACCCGGCTGGATACAGACAGATGCTATTTCGGATAATGAGAAAGCAAACGGTGCTTCAGTTCCACTGGGACGCGGCGGGAGAGCTGATGAAGTGGCATCTCTTGTTGCCTATTTGGCTTCTACCGAAGCTTCATACATTACTGGTCAAGCACTTGTGATTGATGGCGGAAATTCAATCAAGGAGGAGCGTTAATGAATATCCGTCCTGCGCGAAAAGAAGAAGTTGGAATCGTTTTACAACTCATCCATGATCTTGCGCATTATGAGAAAGCACCACACGAAGTTGAAGCTACGGAAAGAGAATTGTTGGCAACGATTTTTTCGGACGAACCACGCGTTTTCTGTGACCTAGTAGAAATTGATGGCGACATCGCTGGAATGGCAATCTGGTTTTTGAATTACTCGACGTGGCAAGGAAAGCATGGAATTTATCTGGAGGACTTGTTCATCAAACCTGAATTCCGTGGACGGGGTTATGGGAAAGCGCTCTTGCAATATCTAGCCAGGATTTGTGAAGAAAATGGCTATGGCCGTTTTCAATGGTGGGTACTGGATTGGAATTCGCCCGCCATCGAGTTTTATCGAAGCCTGGGTGCGGTCGCTATGGATGAGTGGACGGTGTATCGGGTTTCGGGGGCAGAACTCAAGAAACTCGGCAAATAAGCCTTTTCGGCGAAAAAGTCATAAAAGCGTTATCAACCCGACACCTACGAACCTTTTATAAGGCTTGAACTGCCGATACGGTACTCAACAGATCTCTCACCCTCGAGAGAAACCTAGGAGAGACATATGTCTTTAAAGAAAGTACTCACAGGTGCCGGAGTTGTTGCAACATCTCTCGCACTTGTATTTAGCGGAACGGTCTCAGCAAGCGCTGCGCCAGTTCCGACTGGAAAAGCCAAAGCGGGCGCAGAATGTGGACGCGAAGGTTTAACTGCAAAGGGTCGCGGTGCTGAAGGTTCAGATCTTCGTTGCATCAAGTTGACCACCACAACTGCAGCTGGACAACTTCGTTGGTGGTATCCAGATTTGAAACCACTTAAGAATCTTGATTGGGTAGTTCCAGCAAACCCAG
>Ga0214917_10004619_pt1 | contig 15206 bp, 10 predicted proteins | sample LL_1208_BB_MetaG_FD_177983 | JGI IMG/M metagenome (GOLD analysis project Ga0214917, IMG submission 177983) | Freshwater microbial communities from Lake Lanier, Atlanta, Georgia, United States - LL_1208_BB | ecosystem: Environmental > Aquatic > Freshwater > Lake | place: USA: Georgia | collected... | reverse complement strand
TGCTTAATGGGCGTACAATCACACCGGAATATCCATTACAAGCAAGCACCTACTATTCTGGTGGAGCAGGACTCTCTTCAACTATTGGGGACTATGGTATTTTTTTACAAATGTTGTTGAATGGTGGTATTTATAACGGAAAAAGAATTTTAAGCAGAAGAACGGTTGACATGATGACTACTAATCAAATTGGTGAGGTAAATTATGGAGGCGGTCAGGATAAATTTGGATTAGGCTTTTCTGTTATCATGGAAAAAAGCGAAGGTCGTACCCCCGCTAATGTAGGCACGTTTGCATGGGGTGGCGCTTTTGCCACTTCTTATTGGGTTGATCCAAAAGAAAAAATGGTTTATCTCTTCTATCGTCAGTTACAAAATACAAGTAAAGGAGAAATGGTAGAAAAATTCAGAGCAATGGTGTACCAGGCAATCAATGACTAATCAATACGCCAACAACTTTTGAATCGCTTCTCCTAATCGGGATTTTGCTAAGAACTGCTGTTCTAATTCCAAATTGAATGGGACAGGTGTGTCCAAAGAAGCACAGCGTACGACAGGCGCATCAAGCCACTCAAAACAATGCTCTGCAATCCACGCAGCAATTTCTCCTCCAATACCACCTGTCAAAGTATCCTCGTGTAAGACCAATACTCTTCCGGTTTCACGTACCACTTTTTTTATGGCATCATAATCAAGTGGAAGTAAGGTGCGTAAATCCAAAATTGCAATGGAAAGTTCCGGATGAGCAATCAGGTATTCTTGTGCCCAATGAACACCTGCCCCATACGTAATGATCGCCAACTCTTCACCATCCGTTAGCTGTTTTGCTTTTCCTATTTCAATCTCGTAGTAGGTTTCAGGCACAAGACCCGTACTACTTCGATAGAGAGCTTTGTGTTCAAAATATAAAACTGGATTTGGATCATTGAGTGATGCCAATAAAAGTCCTTTTGCATCAAGCGGGGTAGAAGGGTACACCACTTTTAATCCAGGAATATGTGTAAACCACGCTTCATTGCTTTGCGAATGAAAAGGACCAGCTCCAACACCCGCACCCGTTGGCATTCGAACAACCACTTTAGCCGTTTGTCCCCAGCGATAATGAATCTTGGCTAAATTATTTACAATCTGGTTGAGTCCTACCGATACAAAATCAGCAAACTGCATTTCAACCATTGCCGCATAGCCTTCGAGTGATAACCCCAGTGCCGTGCCCAAAATGGCACTTTCACAAAGCGGCGTATTGCGAATACGTTCGCGCCCAAATTGCTGTACAAACCCTTCGGTGATTTTAAATGCCCCTCCATATTCTGCAATGTCCTGCCCCATTAAAATCAATTGCGGATCTCGCTCTAATTGTTGTCGCAATGCTTCACTGATTGCATCAATAAAACGAAGTTCTCGTCCTTGATCATCATCGGTAAGTAGAGTAAGCGTATCCTTTCGTGGTGCATAAACATCACTTAACTCCTGGTCAACTATTGCCACCACCGGTTGTGGATGAAGACCGATTGCTAATTCTTCTTCAATTTTTTGTTTGAATTCGTTGCGAATATCTGTCACATCAAAAGCTGTCAGTACTCCTTGCTCAATCAGATAACGCTCATAATTTTTTAGAGGGTCTTTTTGTTCCCATTCGGCAAATAATGCAGTAGGTACATATTTTGTACCACTAGCCTCCTCGTGTCCACGCATCCGAAAGGTCATGCATTCAATCAAATAAGGTTTTTGGTGTTGAATACAATAGTCACGAACCCCTTTTACCGTATCATAAACAGTAAGAATATTATTACCATCAATCTGCACTCCTTCCATCCCATATCCTTTTGCTTTGTCGACCAAACTCTCACATCGGTATTGTTCATTCACTGGAGTGCTCAGCCCATAGCCATTATTTTCGATAATAAAAATGACTGGCAAATTCCAAACTGCTGCTACATTGAGCGCTTCATGAAAATCTCCCTCACTAGTTCCGCCATCTCCCGAAAATGCCAAGGCTACTTTTTCTTTTTTCGCTAATTGATAAGCGAGGGCAGCGCCATCTGCTACAGCAAGCTGAGGACCCAAGTGAGAAATCATCCCACAGATGTGATGAGCACTGCTACCAAAATGAAAACTTCTTTCTCTGGCCTTGCTATACCCCTGTTGTGTACCCTGCCACTGTAAAAACAATTTATGCAAGGGCATTTCTCTAGATGTAAACACCCCTAGATTTCGGTGCAAGGGCATAACCCATTCGTCTTTTTCGAGTGCTAGTGTAGCACCTACCGAAATCGCTTCTTGCCCAATACCACTAAACCATTTAGATATTTTACCCTGTCGAAGTAGAACCAACATTTTTTCCTCAATCATTCGAGGCCATAACAACTGCCGGTAAAACAGCAACAGTTGCTCATTGGTTAAATCTTTTCGATCGAAGGTCATATTGTAAAGTTCCGAAAAACTAGGGTTCATTTCAAATCACAACTAACTCGTAAAAATCCTCGGGTTGTAGGTATCGCTTGGCTAACTCTCTTAATTGTTCAGCAGAGCAATTTCTAATCGTATCAATTGTTTTATAAAAATGAGCTGGCGGAAGTTCGTTTAAGATCAGATTTTTCCAGCGGCCAATTAACTGAAAAGGGCCATCTAAATCACCTAATAATCCTCCCATCATATAATTACGCACTAATGACAACTCCTCTTCACTAATGAGTGTACTGCGCAACTGTTCCATTTCGGCATATACCTCTTTAACTGTTGCCTCACATACTTCCTTACCCGCTTCTGTGCTAATCATCCAGGCAGATGTTTGTTGTAAATTCAGGATGTAACTATGAATGCCATAGGTATACCCCTTATCCTCTCGAATATTACTCATAAGTCGGGATCCAAAAAATCCACCAAAGACCGTATTAAGTACCAAGGCAGGAATAAAGTCTTCATGATGCCGATTTGGGAAGGGTCGAGCCATCCGAATAGCACCCTGCATGCCTGTTGCATCATTTTCAATTCGATATTTTTTTTGTACGGCTTGTTTCGCGGGATGCGAGGGTAGCAATTGTGCACTATTGGGAAGATCACCAAATAGCTGATTCAATACACCAATTAAGTTTGAAGGAATTTTTCCTGCTACAAACAAAGCAAATTGACCATTGCGGTAATACCGATCATAAAAAGAAACGAGCTGATCTCGCTCTAATGCATCATAAGCTTCTGCTGAACTAAATTTTCCATAGGGATGTGTTTCACCAAACAAATAGGTATCAATCAAACGGCCAGCTACAAAATCACACTTACGAAGATTCACCGTGAGTCGTTGCTTCATATTTTGTTTATATAATCTTAACTCCTCTTCTGGAAAAACAGCTTCTGTTAATAATTCGCGAACTAATGGCAATAATTTCTCTACATGCTTGGAAAGACAATGTAAAGTGAGGGTTGCTTGCTCATTGAAGCAACTGCGATTAAGATAAGCTCCTAAATAATCTACCTGTTCATCAATTTGATAAGAAGATTTAGTAGCGGTTCCATTCTTTAATAAATAATTGGTAGTAGCCGCTATCAGATTTTGTTCTTCATAAGAATTACCTGCCCAAAAAACCCACTCCAATTGCAAAACTTCTTCAGCACCTGCATCAATCATATAAACAGGAACGCCATTATCTAATGTATGCTGTTCGCATGGCTTCAACTCCAATTGATAATGAACTGCGTCTACCAGCGGAGGCGCTTGTTTACGATTTAGGGGATTCATTTAGTGGCGTAGTAATAAAGGGTGTTTGAATTTTCAGCTCGGAATAACTGATTGCTAACTTCGTTAATTTGTGCAGTAGTAACGCTTGCATACTGCTGCAACTCTGTATTCATCCAAGCAGCATCACCTAGTAATTCATAATAGGCTAAACTACTGGCTCTGCTCATCACGCTCATATCTTCAAAAGCAATCAAGCTTTCCGTTTTATTTTTTACTTTCTGCAACTCTTGTTCCGAAGGCCCCTCTTTACAAATTTTATCTATCTCAATTTGTAAGGCCTGCTCTGCTTTTTCCATACTGATTCCCTCAACCAATTTTCCTTCAATAGTCAATAAACCAGGATCCGAACTTCCAAAATGATAGCAGTCAAGGTGCACAAAAAGCTTTTGCTCCTTTACTAACTGTTGATAGAGGCGCGAAGAATTGTTTCCGCCCAATATGTCAGTCAGTAGATCGGTAGCGTGATAATCTTCGCCTAATCTTCCGGCCATATGCCAGGTTTTGCAAAGTAGATCTAGCGGCACAGCAGCCCTCATTTCTTTTTGACGCGCCTTTGTCTGAGTAGGCTCTTGTGGCAATTGACGATTGTATTTTGTTCCGGAAGGAATATCACCAAACCACTTCTCTGCTAAGGCAACTACTTTTCCGGCATGAACATTTCCGGCCACAACTAAAATGGCGTTACAGGGTGTATAATGCTTAAAGAAAAAATCTTTTACTTGTTGTAATTGTGCTTGTTCAATATGTGCCAATTCTTTTCCGATTGTCATCCATTGGTAAGGATGAACCTGATAAGCTAATTGTCGCATCGTATGCCACACATCGCCATAGGGTTTATTCAAATAATTCTCTTTAAACTCTTCACATACTACTTTTCGCTGTGTAGCTAAACTTTTCTCATTAAAGGCCAACGACAACATGCGGTCGCTCTCTAACCAAAAAGCAGTTTCCAAATTATCCGCGGGTAGCTGGATATAATAGTTAGTCAAATCATTGGTGGTATAGGCATTATTTTCTCCGCCTGCCATTTGCAAGGGTTCATCATAGTCAGGGATGTTCACAGAACCCCCAAACATCAAATGCTCAAATAAATGCGCAAAGCCAGTTTGTTTAGGATTTTCATCACGAGCCCCGACATCATACAACACATTCACAACCGCCATAGGCGTTGAGACGTCGGTATGCACTAATACACGTAAACCGTTTTGTAATACGAAGCGTTCAAATTGTATCATGAGTCTACAAAGTTAACTCATACCAAGGGTTTCTTGCCTATGAACTGTAACTTTGCAATATGCATACAGATGAACTGCTCCAGCGTGCCCTGCAATTTGAATTTTTAACCAAAGAAGAGGGGCTTCACTTATTTACCAAAGCTCCCTTACCTGATTTAATGAATGTTGCAGATGAGCTACGAAAACTGCAAGTACCACATGGTAAAGTAACCTGGCAGATTGATCGAAATGTAAATACCACCAACGTGTGTATTGCCAATTGTAAGTTTTGCAATTTTTATCGCATCCCCGGACACCCAGAAGCGTACATCACCAACATGGATACGTATCGAAAAAAAATTAAAGAGACCATTCGGTACGGGGGAGATCAACTGTTGTTGCAAGGTGGACACCATCCAGAATTAGGTCTTCAGTTTTATGTGGATACGTTTCGTGCTATCAAGGCAGAATTTCCGGATATACGTTTGCATGCATTAGGCCCTCCCGAAATTGCTCACATCACAAAATTGGAAAAAAGTACACATCACGAAGTATTAAAAGCTTTACAAGAAGCCGGCTTAGATTCTTTACCCGGAGCTGGAGCAGAAATATTAGTAGACAGAGTACGTCGGTTAGTATCCAACGGGAAATGTGGTGCACAAGAATGGTTGGACGTCATGCATGAAGCGCATAAATTGAATATTACCACTTCTGCTACCATGATGTTTGGTCATGTGGAAACCCTTGAAGAACGATTTGAGCATTTGATCAAAATTCGTGAAGTACAATCGCGTAAACCTGATTTTGCAAAAGGCTTTTTGGCATTTATTCCTTGGACATTTCAGGATGTAGATACTTTGTTGGCCGAGATCCGTGGAGTACACAACCTTACTACAAAAGAAGAATACATCCGCATGATTGCGATTAGCCGAATCATGCTCCCGAATGTAAAAAATATACAAGCCAGTTGGCTAACTGTTGGAAAAGAAACTGCAGGAGTTTGCTTACATGCTGGTGCGAATGACTATGGGTCGATTATGATTGAAGAAAATGTTGTAAGTGCAGCAGGTGCACCTCATCGATTTACTTCGCGTACCATTCAAGAAGCTATTCGCGAAGCGGGATTTGAACCACAGTTACGCAACCAGGAATATGAGTGGAGAGAATTACCTGCTGAAATGGAAGAACAGGTTATCGATTATTAATAGTTCACCAGCCTTTCCACCGCCTGCTGAATTGTTTCTTTTTTCTTTGAGAAACAAAAACGAAGCACTTTGTCATCTTTTCCATCGGCATAAAATGCAGATACAGGAATAGTAGTGACACCTGCCTCTTTTGTTAAGCGAACTGCAAAATCCATATCACCTTCCTCGCTGATCTGATCATATTTTGCACAAATGAAATAACTGCCATAGCTAGACAATAGTGTAAATCTTGTGGCTTTCATTTGGTCTATAAAAAAGTCTCTTTTTTGTTGCATCAAATCAGAAAGCGTCAGATAAGCAGCTCTGTTTTGCAAAAAAGAAGCCAGTGCAACCTGCGTAGGCGTAAAACAACTGAATGCATTAAACTGATGAATTTTTCTAAATTCTTTCATCAACGTTGCAGGTGCAATACAATAGCCGAGCTTCCATCCAGTACAGTTGTATACTTTCCCAAATGAAAAACAAACAAAGCTTCTTGCAAATAGATCAGGATAACGAAGAATACTCTGATGCGAAATACTATCAAATATCAAATGCTCATATACCTCGTCACTCAATATTAGTATAGAAGTTCCCTCAACTGTTTTTCTAAGTTCCTCAATATCTGTCGCACTGATTACAGCTCCGGTTGGATTATGGGGAGAGTTGATGAGAATGGCACGTGTACGCGGCGTAATTGCTGCACGCACTGCATCCCAATCTATATGATAATCGGGATACACTAATGGAATACGAACCACTTTTGCCCCGTTCACTTCTATATTAGGAATATAGCTGTCGTAAGCAGGTTCAAACAGTATCACTTCGTCGCCGGATTGTAAAAAAGAAGTAAAGGCAGAATAAATCGCATAAGTACCGCCAGGTGTGATCGTGATTTCAGAATCGGGATTTACACGTGAGCCATATAAATAATGAACTTTTTCCGCAATGGCTTCGCGCAAAGGCATCCATCCAGGCATGGGCGCATATTGATTATACTGATCGCGCATAGCCTTAGCCACCAATTCGATCAGCTCCTCGCTCATTGGAAAATCAGGGAACCCCTGACCCAGGTTTACTGCCTTATGCTCGGCAGCTAATGCACTCATCGTTGCGAAGATGGTAGCACCAACTGCAGGAAGTTTGGATGTGATTTGCATGAAAATTATAAATAATGTTCGCCCATGTTTCTTTTAACCTCTGCCACATACTCTTTGATCTGCTGCTCTTTTTCTTTTTTGCAAATCAATAATACATCATCAGTATCCACAATGATATAATCACGTAATCCTTGTAACAAAACCAATTTATTGTCGGGTGCGTGTACCATACAATTATTAGCATCCACCACCATGACTTGTTTACCTACCACTGCATTGCCAAAATAGTCTTTCTCCATATTGTCCCAAGCACTATTCCAGGTACCCAGATCACTCCATCCAAAACTAGCAGGGATCACAAACACATTCGATGCTTTTTCCATCACTCCAAAATCAACAGAGATATTAGTACACTGCGGATAAATCCGTTCTATTGCAGCGCGCTCGGTAGGCGCATTAAAATGCTCGCGTTCTGCCGCAAAAATTTCATACACTTCTGCTAAATGTTTTTCAAAGGCGTGCAAAATGTTTTTGATCTTCCATGTAAAGATGCCAGCATTCCATAAAAAATCGCCACTGGCAATAAACGCTTTGGCAATTTCCTGATTGGGCTTTTCGGTAAATGTTTTTACTTTATAAACATCGGTAGCAGCAGCCATTAGTTCGTGCTGTATATATCCATACCCTGTATTGGGGTGAGTAGGCTTGACACCAATGGTCACTAACGCATTGACTGAATCCACAAAGTCTAGCGCCTTTTGTGCCGTACTAATAAATTGATCAGTTTCTGTAACCAGATGGTCAGCGGGTGCAGCAATCATTACAGCGTCTGGATCTTTTGCCTGTAAATGAAAAGCGATATAGGCTATGCAAGCAGCCGTATTTTTTCTGGAAGGTTCCGCTAAAATATTTGCAGCAGGTAATTCAGGCAATTGCTCCTGAACAATCGACACATACTCATGTGAAGTAACCACATATACATTTTCTGCAGGTACTACTTTGCTATAACGATCATAACTCTGCTGTATAAGTGTTCTTCCTATTCCTAATATGTCCAAAAACTGTTTGGGATAACGCGTTCTGCTCATCGGCCAGAATCGACTTCCAATCCCTCCCGCCATGATGGCTACGTACTGATTTTTTTTCATAGGTTATTCGGTCATAAGAGTCCCTCGCGCAACAAATCATGGATATGAATGATGCCTAGGTATTGTTGGTTTTGTGCAATGGCAACCTGTGTGATCTTATTTTTTCGAAGTAAGTCCAATGCGGATACCGCTAATTCTTCGGGCGCGATTGTCACTGGATTCTGTGACATAATCTGACCAGCAGACATGTCATCAATTGGAATATTTTTTTCAAGTAAGCGACGCAAATCGCCATCGGTGATAATACCCACCAGCTTATTAGCATCATCTACTACAGCTGTAACTCCTAAACGACTAGCGGTCATCGTGACAATTACATCACGTAAAGATTGAGACACTGTTACAACGGGCTTTTCATTTTGAACAGCCAAGTCCTGCACGCGGAGGTATAATTTTTTTCCAAGCGCTCCTCCTGGATGGAATTTGGCAAAATCTGCCGACTTAAATCCTTTTAATTCCATGAGGCAAATAGCCAATGCATCCCCCATCACCAATTGCGCAGTAGTGCTGCTAGTGGGTGCCAGATTATTAGGACAAGCCTCTTGTTCTACTGTCGTATCTAAAACCAAAGAAGATTGACTAGCTAAAAAAGAATTGGTATTACCTACAATAGCAATAAGTGTATTGCCAAAATTTTTGATTAACTGAACTAATACTTTGATCTCCGGACTTTCGCCGCTCTTACTAAGAATCACCACAATATCATCCTGCTGAATCATTCCCAAGTCCCCATGAATGGCATCCGCAGCATGCATAAAAATGGAGGGTGTCCCCGTAGAATTAAAAGTGGCTACCATCTTTTGTGCAATTACAGCACTCTTTCCAATGCCACTAATTACTACGCGACCTTTAGTGGAAGCCAACGCTTCTACCGCTTTTACAAATTCATCAGTAATGGAAGATCGCAAACCTTCAACCGAGCGGGCCTCTAATTCAAGCGTTCGTAGTGCGGTTTTTTTGATTAATTCCTTCATAGGACTGGGATCGGTCTGCTTCACATTCACGCTTTACTTAAATGAAATGGAGTCAAAATTAGTCCATTTAAAAAAGAAAAGTCAGGTGTTTATTAATGTGGAATTTTAACTAAACAACCCTTCCACAAGAGTGTTATATAGATTATATTCGTCTGATGCCCGGCGGGTATCAACAAAAACCAAATAAACCCTAATTATTGTCAGATAACACTGATAATCAAAACCTTGCGAAATTTGTCCCCTCTAAAAAAAGCTACTAAAAATACATCGGCCCCTAAATCCGGTAAAAAGGTAGACCTACACCAGGCCCTACAACACTTTTTTGGGTTCACTAAATTCAAAGGAACACAGGAAAAAGCCATCGAAAGCTTGCTTGCTGGCCACGACACCTTTGTAATCATGCCCACCGGAGGAGGTAAAAGTCTTTGTTACCAGTTACCCGCGCTGATGAGCGAAGGAGTTGCCATTTTTGTATCCCCACTGATTGCATTGATGAAAAACCAGGTTGACCTGGTGAGAGGGTTTAGCAGCCAAGACCATGTTGCACATTTTTTAAACTCTACCTTATCTAAAAAAGAGATTAAAGCGGTGCAAGATGATTTGCAGAGCGGTAAAACCAAGATGCTTTATGTAGCGCCTGAAACATTATCTAAGCAAGAAAATATTGAACTGTTTGCATCCCTGCCTATTTCCTTTTTTGCAGTAGACGAGGCGCACTGTATTTCTGAATGGGGTCACGATTTTAGACCAGAATACAGACGTCTTCGTGAGATGATGACGCAAATCAATCCCGATGTTCCAGTAATGGCTTTAACAGCCACTGCCACTCCAAAGGTGCAAAGTGATATTGTAAAAAATCTGGATCTGCGCAACCCCAATATTTTCATTTCTTCTTTCAACAGGCCAAATCTCTATTACGAAGTTCTTCCCAAGATTAAAAAAGCGCAAACAGATGAGAGCATTGTTCGCTTTATTAAGGGAATGAAAAACAAAAGTGGTATCATTTATACACTGAATCGTAAAACAACAGAAGAGCTTGCAGATGTTTTAAATGCTAATGGCATTAAAGCAGTAGCGTACCATGCCGGGTTAGATGCAAAGTTGCGTGCAGAGAGACAAGATCAGTTTTTAGGAGAAGACGTGCAGGTGATTTGTGCCACGATTGCTTTTGGAATGGGAATTGATAAACCCGATATCCGCTTTGTCATTCACTATAACATTCCAAAGAGTATTGAAAACTATTATCAGGAAACCGGACGCGCAGGACGAGATGGGTTAGAAGGTCGCTGTATTCTTTATTATTCACATAAAGACGTTTCAAAACTGGAACATCTTATGCGAGATAAGCCACTTAGCGAAAGAGAAGTTGGTGCTCAATTGATCAATGAAACAGTTGCGTTTGCCGAAACAGGTGTTTGTCGAAGAAAAGTGTTGATGAGTTATTTTGGAGAAACCTATGAGACAAAAAACTGTGGTCAATGTGACAATTGCAAACATCCGAAAGAACAAATTGAAGCGAAACAGGAAGCTCAATTAGTTTTAAAAGCTATTCAGCAATTAGATGAACGTTTTGCTACAGAATACATTGTTCATATTCTTACAGGTAAACTAACGCCACAGGTTACCATGTTCCGTCACGAAGGAATCGATGCCTTTGCCAGTGGAAATGACAAGGATGCATTCTTTTGGCAATCACTGATTCGACAGATGATCTTAGAAGGATTATTACGTAAAGACATCGAAGAATATGGTGTAATAAAATTCACAAAAAAAGGAGAAGCCTTTTTAAAGAAACCCAAGCCTTTCTCCATTGTACTAAATAAACTATATGAAAACGCAGACGGGGAAGATGATTGGGAAGTAGCAGAAGAAAGTAATGAAATTGCAGTAGACGAGGTTTTATTTAAACAACTCCTCGAGCTAAGACAAAAAGAAGCAAAAAAGAAATCACTTCCTCCCTTTGTTATTTTTCTTGAATCTTCGTTGCGAGACATGGCTACCACGTATCCCATCAGCTTGGAAGGTCTCGAAAAGTGTCAGGGCGTAAGCAAGGGAAAGGCACTCAAATACGGCAAACCCTTTGCAGAGTTGATTGCTAATTATGTGGAAGAGAATAATATTGAAAGACCGGATGATTTTGTGATGAAGAGCGTAGTCAACAAAAGTGGTAATAAAGTTTATATCATCCAGAATACAGATAAAAAAGTTCCCCTCGAAACAATCGCCCGCAATAAAGGATGGCGCATGGACGAAATGCTCGAAGAAATGGAAACTATTGCAGCCAGTGGCACACGCCTGAATCTAGACTATGCTATTGACGAATTGTTAGACGAGAATGACCAGGAAGAAATTCTGGAATACTTCAAAGGGTGTGAAACCGCGTCATTACCCGTTGCACTAGAAGAGTTATCGGACTTTAACTTTACTTGGGAGCAACTCAAGATCATGCGTATTAAGTTTCTCAATAAATACGGCATGTAGAGGCTGCCCAAAACCAGCAATAGCTACCAATTAATTTTTAGGACGCTCTAGCAATTTGAAGAACTGATCCAATTGAGGTAACACAACAATACGTGTACGACGATTAGCCGCACGGCCTTCACGATTTGCATTATCTGCTACAGGCTTATATTCCCCTCTTCCTGCAGCCACCATCTTGGCCGGATCCAATCCATATTTTGTCTGTAGTAAACGAACCACGGTTGTTGCGCGCAGTACACTCAAATCCCAGTTATCACTAATTACTCCGCTGCCGCTATAAGGAACACCATCTGTATGACCCTCTACCATAAACTCCAGATCAGGTTGATTCTTTAATACCAGCGCTACCTTGCCCAACACTTCGCTGGCACGATCTGTAATTTGGTAACTCCCTGTCTTGAATAATAACTTATCTGAAATATCTACATATACAACTCCCTTATCTACTTTGATATTTATGTCTTCATCTGCTAAATTTCCAATAGCCCCCTTCAGGTTCATCACTAATGACATATTGAGAGAGTCTTTATATGCCATTTGTTGTTGGATGTTTTGAATATAGAGATCCTTAATACCCAAATTCTCCATTGACTTCTTGATGCTTTCTGCCTGTTGTGTAGAAATCACAGACAGATTTTCAAGCTGACGCAATGTTTGATTATTATTTGTTTTCCAGTAATCAATTTGTTCTTGTAATTCTTTAATACGCGCATTCAATAATGCTTTTTCACGCTCCAGGGTTTCCTTTTGACGAGCCAGGATTCCTTTTTCTTCTCCGCAAACATTGTTTTCAGATTCCAGCGTTTTGTAACGGTCTTGTAGCTTGGCAATATCAGCCTGTGCAGTTTTAAATTTTTTACTACTTACACAAGAATAAAAAAACAAGGGAGCAAATGCAATCAATAAAAAGGAACGGAATTTCATACTATGGGTTTGTTTGAACAAAGATAAAAAGCAACGCGTAATGAGAACCTGTTAAATTTGTAGATGCCCCCAAAAAGACAGGCTGCCGTCGGTTTTATATTTATTACTCTTTTTCTAGATGTGATGGGATGGGGATTGATTATCCCTGTACTTCCTACATTAGTAAGCAGCCTGAAAGGTGTTCCCATCAACCAGGCAAGTTCTTATGGCGCCATTCTATTATTTGGCTATGCTTTTTCTCAATTTCTTTTTGCGCCTGTATTGGGCAACCTGAGCGATCAATTTGGAAGAAGGCCCATCCTATTATTATCATTATTCGGTTTTTCGGTCAACTATTTGCTACTTGCGTGGGCTCCGAGTTTTTTTTGGCTGATCATTGGGAGAATTGTTGCCGGAGTTGCCGGGTCCAGCGTGAGTACAGCTGGCGCCTATATTGCTGATGTGAGCACTGAGAGTACGAGAGCAAAAAACTATGGTATGGTTGGAGCCGCCTTTGGACTGGGGTTCATTATTGGCCCAGCTGTAGGAGGATTGGTTGCAAGCCTGGGTGTACGTGCCCCCTTTTATGCAGCAGCTGTACTTTGTTTACTGAATGGCCTCTATGGTTACTTTATATTACCAGAATCTTTATCGATAGAAAATAGAAGAAAGTTCAGTTGGAAGAGAGCAAACCCCTTTGGAGCATTAAAGATTTTTCTATCACACCCTACCGTTGCCCGGCTGGCAATTGTATATTTTCTGATCTATTTAGGTGCGCAGGCTGTTCAAAGTACCTGGAGCTATTTTACAATGTACCGTTTTGGGTGGAATGAAAAGATTGTGGGAATATCTCTTGCAGTAGTTGGATTACTAGTGGCAGTGGTGCAATCTGTTTTGGTACGTATTGTCAATCCAAGAATTGGAAACGAAAAAAGTATTTATGTAGGATTAGCCTTTTATACGATTGGATTGTTCTCCTTCGCATTTGCTTCAATGGGGTGGATGATGTTTGTTTTTTTGATTCCGTACTGCTTGGGAGGGTTGGCGGGTCCCTCACTACAATCAACACTTGCCAGTTTGCTTCCTCCGAATGTACAAGGAGAACTACAAGGTGCCTTAACCAGTTTAATGAGCCTCACCGCCATCATTGGCCCCTTGATTATGAACAATCTCTTTGCCTATTTTACACGACCTGATTCAACCATTCATTTCCCCGGAATTGCCTTCTTTTTAGGGTCATTAGCCATGCTTAGCAGTTTGATTATCAGCAAGTTGACATTTAACCGTGCAAACGCTCGTTAGTTCGGATTTTTCTTGCCAACTTTGCACCTTTCCCAGAAAAATTGCTAAAGCCATATCCTATGACACTATCTCCTAATTTTTATTCTACCGAAACTGCCAAAGCACGTGCGGAACTAGAAACATGGGTGAGTCAAATTGCCAAGCACTGTTCGGCTACCTCCATTCATTGGTGTGATGGAAGCCAGGAAGAATATGACAACCTCTGTGAATTGTTAGTAAAGAAGGGAACCTTTATACGATTGAATCCTGAAAAAAGGCCCAACAGCTTTGCCTGTTTCAGTGATCCTAGTGATGTTGCGCGAGTAGAAGACAGAACATTTATCTGTAGTCTAAGAAAAGAGGACGCGGGTCCAACTAATAATTGGATGGAGCCCGTTGAAATGAAAACGAAGTTGAATGACTTACTCAGGGGTAGCATGAAAGGAAGAGTCCTTTATGTGATTCCTTTCTGCATGGGACCCATTGGTTCTCCTTATTCACGGTACGGCGTTCAATTAACTGACTCGGAATATGCAGTGGTCAATATGCGAATCATGACCCGCATCGGAACCGAGGTGTTGCCCTATTTACAAAAGAAAGGATATGTAAAATGTCTTCACTCTGTTGGCGCTCCACTGGATGGAAATAAAAAAGATAGCACCTGGCCTTGCAATCCAGATGTAAAATACATTTCTCATTTTCCGGAGGAAAGATTGATCATCTCGTATGGAAGTGGTTATGGAGGAAATGCACTGATGGGAAAAAAATGTTTTGCACTTCGCATCGCCTCTGTCATGGGAAGAGAAGAAGGCTGGTTAGCTGAACACATGCTGATACTCGGTGTAGAGTCTCCTGATAAACAAAAAAATTATGTAGCAGCTGCATTTCCTAGTGCTTGTGGTAAGACCAACTTTGCTATGTTAATTCCACCCACTGCATTTGGAGACTGGAAAGTAACCACAGTGGGAGATGACATCGCTTGGATTCATAAAGGGAAAAAGGGTGGGTTGCATGCAATCAATCCAGAAGCAGGTTATTTTGGTGTTGCACCTGGGACCAATAGTCACACCAATCCCAATGCGATGGAAACCATCAAGGCCAATACCATTTTTACCAATGTTGCTATCACAGCAGACAAAGATGTATGGTGGGAAGGATTGACAAAAGAAATTCCTGCAGGATTAAC
>Ga0214917_10004618_pt1 | contig 15210 bp, 14 predicted proteins | sample LL_1208_BB_MetaG_FD_177983 | JGI IMG/M metagenome (GOLD analysis project Ga0214917, IMG submission 177983) | Freshwater microbial communities from Lake Lanier, Atlanta, Georgia, United States - LL_1208_BB | ecosystem: Environmental > Aquatic > Freshwater > Lake | place: USA: Georgia | collected... | reverse complement strand
CTGATCCGGAAACAACCCTCGCTGATCTTTCCGGAGTTCCGGTCCAAGGAGCTGCTGGGTGCGTTGGAAAAGCCGTTGCCGGATCTCTGTATTTCGCGACCCAAGTCGCGGTTGGCCTGGGGAATTCCCCTTCCTTTTGACGAGAACCAGGTGACTTATGTCTGGTTTGATGCGCTGCTCAATTACGTGACGGGCGCGAGCAGCGGGGAGGGAAAGTTGGGGGATTGGGAGCCGGCCGTGCATGTGATCGGGAAAGACATCCTGGTTCCAGCCCACGGCGTGTACTGGCCCTGTATGTTGAAGGCCTTGGGGTTGCCGATGTTTGCCAAGTTGTTGGTGCACGGCTTCTGGACCCGGAGGAGCGAGAAGCTGAGCAAGTCGACCGGAAATGTGGTGGACCCGGAAGAGCTCGCGGCCAAGTACGGGGCTGATGCTTTTCGTTACTACGTTCTTCGGGAGATGGCCTTGGGGCACGATGCGGATTTTGACGAGGAGTCGCTGGCGGCGAGGAGGAAGGGGGAGTTGGCCCACGAGCTGGGCAACCTTCTGCAGCGGACAGGATCGATGATCTGGCGCTACCGGGACGGTAAGATTCCTGCCGTGGTCAAACCCGATCCGGTCTCGGAAGGTTTTCGTTACACGGTGCTTCATGCTTTGCGGAAATGGGACGAATTGATGAAGGGCTACCAAATCCATCTGGCACTGGGGGAATTGTGGAAAGCGGTTCAGGCGGCCAACCAGCTGATTGAGTCACGGGCGCCATGGAAACTGGCGAAGGATCCGGCCAAAGCCGGAGAACTGGATGCGACCCTGGCGGACGCCGCGGCGGCCTTGGAACTGGTTTTATTAGAAGTGGCCTGCGTCATTCCGCAAACCGCGGAAGCTGGCCTGGCGCAATTAGGGTATTCCGGCAGGGCGGGGGTCCGTGAGAAGCGTTGGCCAGCATGGCCCGAGGGACAAGCGGGCCGAACCCTAGGCACAATCACCCCGCTTTTTCCGATTTTGGAGGAGGACAAGGTCTCCAAGGCATGACACGCGGGGCGGTTGCGCCCGGGTTCAGTTTTCGGCATTTTGCTTGGTTTAAGGAGATTCATTCATGAGCACAAAGTACGCCCATCCCGAAGCCCTGGTGGAGACCGAGTGGCTGGCCCAAAACCTGCACGATCCGGGTATCCGTATCGTGGAGAGCAATGAAGACGTCCTCCTGTACGACACTGGGCATATTCCCAACGCGGTACACATCGACTGGCGGCGCGATCTGCAGGACCCGCTGGTGCGCGACTACATCAGCCCCAAAGCTTTTGCTGAACTCTGTGCACGCAACGGCATCTCCCCAGAAACCACGGTCATCTTCTACGGCGACAAATCCAACTGGTGGGCCTGTTACGCCCTCTGGGCTTTCCGCCTGTTTGGTCACACCAAGGTAAAGATCCTAAACGGTGGCCGCGATAAGTGGGTGGCGGAGAAGCGGTCGCTCACCCGCGACAAGGTGGCGGTGAAGCCGGCCACGTATCCCGCCCCGGCCCGGCGTCTGGATGCGGAGATCCGCGCCTTTTATGAGGACGCCTTGGCCTTCAGTCAGGCAAAGAGGCCCTTGATCGACGTCCGCTCACCCGGGGAGTTCAAAGGAGAGGTCACCCACATGCCGGAATATCCACAAGAGGGGGTGCTGCGTGGTGGACATATTCCCGGGGCGAAAAGTGTGCCGTGGAAAACGGCGGTGAAGGAGGATGGAACCTTCAAATCCTCCGAGGAGTTGTCGAAAATTTACCTCGAAGGATGTCAGCTATCCCCGGACAAGGAGGTCGTCGCCTACTGCCGGATCGGGGAGCGTTCTAGCCACACCTGGTTTGTCCTGAGTTATCTATTGGGCCTGAAGAGGGTGCGCAACTATGATGGTTCATGGACCGAATGGGGTAACCGAGTGCGAGCCCCGATTGAACGGTCGGATTAATTCTACTTCAATAAAACACCGGTTAAACCGGGCAGGGTGATTTCAGTCTTCGCACGGTCTTGTTTGACCGTGATTTCAGTCAGCGGTCCATGGGAGGTGAAAGTAGGAACAAGCGCGGGTGAGTAGGTTCCGTCCGTAGTTTCCATGGAAAACTTAAAAGTCTGGGGAGACTCCGAGCGATTAAAGACGGCTACCAAAGTCTCGGAGCCGGTGCGCGCCAAGGCGAAAGTACGGCTCGCGTTGTCAGCTCCGATTACCTGGACATTTCCGTCGACCAGCACCGGGAATCTCCTTCGAAGATTGATGGCCTCCCGATAGAAGGCATGCAAGGAGGCGTCAAAATTCACATCGTCGTTTCGTTCGGGCTGCCCGGCCGGGCTGCTTTTTTGGGGCTCAAAAACCATGTCCTCCCAGACCATTGGCTGCCGATCATCAGGGTCATCCGCTCCCCACATGCCGGCCTCAACCCCGTAGTATAAATAAGGTGCGCCCGGGTAGATCACCTGAAATAAAACCAGCATTCGCTGAATTTTCCTGTCCACGACACCAGGTTTGCGGACCAGATAGGGACGCTCCCGGTTTCCGGCATGCACATCCGAATCATAGCTAAAATCCTGTGAAGATGAGGAATAGGGACGATCCCGATTCACGATCATGGTGGCCATGCGCGCCGTATCATGAGAGTCGAAAAGATTTTGGGCGCGCTCAAAGGTTTCTTTGGGGAATCTCTTTCGCCGGTCTTCCATTATTTTAACAAACTCCCGGATCGGGATCGTTCCATCAATCAAGCCGCCTTTGATCGGAATACTGAAAGAGTAATAATTCATCAGACCATCAAATCCGCCCTCCTGAACAAAAGTCGGCGCGTTTTCGACCCAAATTTCCGGCGTGGTATAAGAAAGGGGACTTAACTCCTTCACATACTTGTTCCAGTCAGACCAAAAACCAGTACCGACTTCATTGGCTACATCAAGTCTCCAGCCATCGATACCGTCCGAAGGGTCCCCGTCACTATTGGGATCCATCCATCGCTTAGTGATGTTGAAAAGGTAGCTTTTTACTTCTGGATGTAGGGTTTTCCTTCCTTGGTCGTCCTTGATTTCGGAAAACTCCGGCATGTTCTTGAAGCCCCACCAGCCCTCGTATTCAAACTCATTCCGGTCCGTCGTTTTAGGATCATCAAAACACTTCACATGAAACCACTTGGCGAAGGGCGACTTTTCTTGATTCTTTCTCAGGTCTGCAAAGGCGAAGAAATCAGTGGAGCAATGATTGAAAACCCCATCGAGAATCACCCTGATTCCGCGAAGGTGAGCCTGGCGGATTAATTCGATGAGGAGTTTGTCGGCGGTCGTCCATTTCCAGGTTTTTGGATCGGCCGTTTCGTTCGACACCATGGCTTTGTCTTTTTCTGGGTTAGGCCCGAAATGGGGGTCGGCATGATGAAAGGAGAGGGCGTCGTATTTGTGAAGGGATGGGGATTCAAAAACCGGATTAAGATAGATGGCGTTAATGCCCAGATCCTTGAGGTAATCCAGTTTGTCGATGATGCCCTGAAAGTCCCCGCCGTATCTTCGATGGGCGTTTGTGCCGTACACATCCCCGGCCAGTTCCTTTTCCCATTCGGTGAGACCATACCACTCCTTGGTCCAGGGAATTATCGTCCACCGGGAGCGTATTCTGTCCGGCACACGAGAATACTCGGCCGTCGGGTCGTTCTTTGGATCCCCATTTCGAAACCTGTCCGGGAAAATTTGGTACCAAATAGCCCGCCGGGGCCAATCGTGGTTGTTTTCTTCCCGAGGATAAGGCGATTCCGGCCAGCAGACTGAAATTCCAATAAACCAAAAACAAAGCCAAAGCATGGGGATAAAATGGCAGAGCTCTGACAGGGTGCGAGTTCCGAATAAAGCACCTTGTCACCCTGTGGATCGATCCGCAGAGTCCTATGCTATGGCGCTGTTGGAGACCGAAGTCCACTCCAGTCCGGCCGAACGGGCCTTGGTTTTAGGCATCAGGCTTTTTCGCCTCGCCGGCAGTTTGTTGCTGGCTTTTTTTCTGATCGAATCCATGGGATCTTTGGGGGAACTCCAGCTCCGCAACCCTCTTTCCGAGCTCAAGTTTGCGTCCCAAATGACCGATCGGATTCCTTTGGCCTTCTTGGGAATTGTTTTTTTGCTTTGTCACCCCAGATTTATTCGGAAAAAGCCCGAGGCCACAATCTTGATAATCCTTTCCCATCTGCCGGCTTTTTTAGCCGCCCTTTACCTTCTTCTAATTCCCCTTGCCATGAATGCCTCGGCCAATCTGTTTCGGAATGCATCCTTTGGTCTGACCAATCAGGTTGAGGAGCAGGTGAAAAAGGTTCGGGCCGTCTTGGATACCACACTGAACCTCCCGCCGGATCAGCAACAGAGCATGGTGGATCGTTACAACCAGGCCAACCCCAAGAAGCAACCGGTCGACCTGAGTGGCTTTTTAAAGACTTTGCGGGACGAAGTCAGGGCCTCTGAGGAACGGCTCGAGGGGGAGCGTAAATCTGTGCTGCAGGCGCAAAAAAACAATCTCTACGGAGCCCAGTTCTCCCAGGCTCTCAAGTGTTTGCTTGGCGCCGGGTGTCTGGTGTTACTTTGGCGCAGCGTGGGGTGGGTGAGACGCGCGGGGCAATCGGCATTGGGCGGTGAGTTGGCCGCCGCACGCCACCGCCGCGGCTGAGGACGGTCTAGTTCGCGGGGGGCGGCGGTGAGGCCTGGCCGGTGGTGGAGCCAGAAGCTTTCTCGTAATCCGTCATCGAGCTTTTTTGGCGCTGGGCCATCCGGTAACCCATGATGTTGAGATCGAAAATCATCATAAAACTATCCGGAACCGGAATGTTAGCGATGCTTAGCTCGGACGTCTGGTAGTTAAAATCGAGGCTCTTCATGGTGGCAAGAAACCAGGCCACATCGACCTCTTCCGTTAATTTTCCCTTGGTTTGGATAATGCTGAAGTCGTTTTGATCGATCCAGATGGTTCCGCCCACCTTGTTGATAACCTTTTCCTCCCGGGAAGAGAACGGCTGATCTTTCTTGGGTGTGAATTTGATGACGAAGCAACGACGGTCCCGGATCGTCTCATCATTTTGGCGCTGGTAGTTGTAGCGCGGGGCGATTTTGGCCATATCGAGCATGGCGTTGACCTTCTTGGCGTCCTCCACCTGCTTGTCCTTGTCGTCATCGTCATTGGAATTTTTGCGAATGTTCCGGCCGGCACCCACCCCCGCCACCTTAGATTTTGAGGAGGCATCCGCTGATTTCGAGTCAGAATCGTCGTTGAAATCGGCCGAATAGGTAATGTCCTTGCCCGGCTTGATCTTGGCTGTGACCGTCTTTGTTTTGTCAGGGATGACCTTGTTGTCGTCGTCCATGCGTTCGGTCACCACTTTAAGCTGATAAATAAAATCTTGCCGTAAATCACGCAACTCTTCGTCCCGCCGGATCGCGTTTTTGATGATATCGCTGACCGAGGGGCCTGGAGCCTGAGCCGGTTGCGCGGTAGAGGAATCCGGAGATCCGACAGGAATGGCCTTGGCGACCGGTTCTGCCTTGGCGACCGGCTCATCCTGCCGTGGAGAATTAGGGCGGTCCACGTAGCCGTCATCGTCGGCGTGGGTTTGCATGCTGCCACTCGCGTCCGCACCCCCCTTGGAGCCGATCTGGGGCTGAGCGAGATGGATCCAGGTGAAGAAGGACAGCGATAGCAGGATAAGTTTGCGCATAAGGACGAATTCTCTATCTACACCAAGTATGCCTCACATCAAACTCTTTATCCCCGGTCCGGTGGAAATCTCCGATTCTGTGCGTCGGGCCTTCGGCGGTCCCATGATTGGGCACCGTGGCAAAGGATTCCAGGACCTGTACGCCCGGGTTCAACCGGGCTTGAGGAGGCTTTTCCAGACCCAACAGCCTGTTTTTCTGGGAACAGGCTCGGCTTGGTCCGTGATGGAGGCCTCTCTCCGAAACCTGGTTCAGAAAAAGGTTCTCGTTTGTATGAATGGCGCTTTCTCGGACAAATGGTTTGATGTCGCCCAGAAGTGCGGAAAACAGGCTGGCAAAGTTCAGGTTGAGTGGGGGCAGGCGATCAAGCCCGAGGCGATTGACCGGGAGTTGGCTCAAGGCGGTTATGATGCGCTGACTCTCATCCACCACGAAACGTCCACGGGGGTTCTCAGCCCGCTTCCGGCGATCGCCAAACTGGTCCGATCTAAATATCCTGACGTGCTCCTGATTGTGGACACGGTCTCCTCCTTCAGTGTCCTGCCGATTCCATTCGATGAGTTGGGTCTGGACGTGATGCTTTGCGGCACGCAAAAAGCGCTGGCTTTGCCTCCCGGGGCGGCGCTGTTCAGCGTCAGTGAGCGCGCCTACCAGCGGGCGGAAAAATCCAAGGATCGGGGGTACTACTACGATTTCCTGGAATTCCGCAAGCAGGCGGAAAGCAACATGACCCCGTGCACTCCCTCCATCAGCCATCTCTATGCCTTGGAGGTGAAGCTGGCCGAAATCGAAAAGGAGGGAATCGCCCGGCGGCACGAAAGGCATCGCAAAAACGCCGAGCGGGGCCGCGCCTGGCTCCAGGCGAACGGTTTTGAGATTTTTCCGGAAAAAGGCTACGAATCCATGAGTCTGACCTGTGGCAAAAACAGCCGCGGGGTCGACATCGCCAAATGGATCGCCTGGCTCAAGGAAACCCACGGGGCGATTTTTGACGGCGGGTACGGCAAGCTGAAGGGGCAGACTTTCCGGGTTTCCCATATGGGCGATGAAACCGAGAAGGGGATGGAGGAGTTGTGGGGCAAATTAGCGGAGGGTCTTAAGAAAATCGGCTAACGGCCTCGGTGTGGTATGAGGGGCGGGATTTGGATTCAGAGAAAAAGCGGGAAGCAAAAATAAATCAGGCAGCCTTGCGAGATTCTTTGCGCTTGATGATGGGGGTGCGCTGACCCTCCACGACAGGGCGATTGATCATCACCTCATCCACGTCATCCCTGGAGGGGATCTCGTACATAAGATCCAGCATCATGCCTTCCAGCAAGCTGCGCAGGGCCCGGGCGCCAGTCCCCTTCTTCATGGCCTTGTCGGCAAGGCATTTCAGAGCATCGCGGGTAAAATTAAGCTTCACCCCCTCCATGCCAAACAGTTTGGAATACTGCTTGGTGAGGCAGTTTTTGGTTTCGGTCAGGACAGCAATCAACTCTTCCGCCGTGAGAGGATTCAGGTGGGTGAGCACGGGCAAACGGCCGATGAACTCCGGGATCATCCCGAATTTTAGAAGGTCTTCGGGCTCGGTGTGCCGAAGCAGGGAAGGACCCTCTTCGACCATGGGGGCAGAGCCCGGGCCCGACCCGAAGCCCAACGAGCGGCCGCCCAGGCGTTTTCGCACGATCTCATCCAAGCCGACGAAGCCGCCGCCACAGATGAAAAGGATGTTTTGGGTGTTGATGGCGATGTGCTCCTGTTGGGGATGTTTGCGGCCACCCTGCGGCGGAACATGACAAACGGTGCCTTCCAAAATTTTGAGCAGACCCTGCTGGACGCCTTCCCCGGAGACGTCCCGGGTGATGGAGGCGCTGTCGGACTTGCGGCCAATTTTGTCAATTTCATCGATATAGACGATGCCGAGTTCGGCGCGCTTCACGTCATAATCCGCATTCTGCAGCAGGCGGAGAATGATGGTTTCCACGTCCTCGCCCACGTAGCCGGCTTCGGTCAGGGAGGTGGCGTCGGCGATCGCGAAGGGTACGTCGAGAATCCGGGCCAAGGTGCGGGCCAGCAAGGTCTTGCCTGAACCGGTGGGGCCGATGAGAAGGATATTGCTTTTCTCGAGTTCGACATCGGCATGATCGGTGGGAAGGGTGTCCGCATGCTCCCCCCGGACCCGCTTGTAGTGGTTGTGGACGGCCACGGCGAGGGTTCGCTTGGCGCGCTCCTGCCCGACGACGTGACGGTCCAATTCGGCGCGGATTTCCATTGGCTTAGGCAGGGCCTTGAGCGGGCCTTTGCCGACCGTGCCTTCCCCGGCTTCGCGGTGAAGGATGTTTGTGCAAAGGGTGATGCAGTTGTCACAAATATAAACGCCGGGACCGGCGATGAGTTTTTTCACCTCCGCATGGCTCTTTCCGCAGAAGGAGCAGAGGGTGAGGTGGGTGGGGCGGGCCACGGGGGCTCCCGATTATTTTGAAGATTGGGGCTTGTTGAAGGTGACGACGTGATCGACCAATCCGTAGGCCTTGGCGTCTTCGGCGGACATAAAACGGTCACGATCCGTGTCTTTCTCCACGGTTTCGAACTTCTGGCCGGTATGGTGGGCGAGAATTTCATTCAGGCGTTTCTTGGCGCGCAGGATTTCCTGGGCCTGGATGCTGATGTCGGTGGCCTGACCTTGGGCGCCGCCGAGGGGCTGGTGAATCATGATCCGTGCATTCGGAAGGCAGTAGCGCTTGCCCTTGGTGCCGGCGGCCAGCAACACGGCCCCCATGCTCGCGGCCTGACCAATGCAGTAAGTGGCCACGTCGCAACTGATGTACTGCATGGTGTCGTAGATGGCCAAGCCGGCGGTGACGTATCCCCCGGGAGAGTGAACATAAATGTTCACGTCCTTCTTGGGGTCCTCCATCTGGAGAAAGAGCAACTGGGCGATGATGGAGTTGGCCATGTTGTCGTCGATGGCGGTGCCGATGAAAACAATCCGATCCTTGAGCAGGCGGGAGTAAATATCATAGGCACGCTCGCCGCGCCCGGTCTGCTCAATGACACTAGGAACATAGTAGTCCGCGCGGGGTTCCGTATTCATGGGGACAAATTAAGAGCGGACCGCATGTTGCAAAAGAAAATCCACGGTCTTCCTGCGCAACAGGGTGTCAGCAAGTGAGGGTAACGCGCCCGACTTTTGGAGCCGTTTGGCGAAGAGACGAATGTCTTGGCCGGACTGGGTGGCCAGATGGGCGACTTCGTGAAGGATTTCCGACTCCTCCACTTTGATGCTTTCGCTCTCCGCCACTTTCCGGAGAAGAAAAGACAATTTCACGTTCTCCTCCGCGCTGCGGCCGGCGGCGGCCAGGATCTCGTCCTTGTGCTTGATCAGTTCCTCCTGGGGAACCCCCCGGCGCTGGTTTTCCTCCACCAACCTGGCCACCAGGCGGCGGCGCTCCTCCTCCAGCATCGGTTCCGGCACGTCCATCTTGACGGCGGAAAGCAGGGCGTTGGTCACGGCCTTGGAATCTTCCGAGCGCACCGCGGATTCCCGCGAGGTCACCAGATCCTCGCGGATCCGCTTTTTCAGTTCCTCCAGGGAAATTTTGTAATGCTCCTGACAGAACGCCTCGTCGAGGTCCGGAACATGGCGCTCTTTGAGTTCCAGAAGGGTCACCTGATACCGGCCGGTCTGACCGCGGAGGGGGATTTGCGGAAAGTCCGCGGGGAATTTGACCTCCACTTCCTTGGTTTCACCGGGCTTCACCCCGTACAAGGCCTGGCAAAACCCGGGCAGGAAGGAATCAGGCTTGAGCCATAACCAAAGCTTCTTGGCCGCTGCGACCTGCCCGGCTTGCGGGGCAATTTCCGAAATCTTCTTTCCGCCGCAAGTACCCTCGAAGTCCACCACGGCAAAGTCGGCCTCCTTGGCGGGGCGGGGTTCCAGATTGTGAAAGTGGGCCATCGGTTCCGCCAACTGTTTGAGGGCCGCCTCCACATCCTTATCGGAAACCGGATCGGGCGATTTCTTGGGAATTTTGAGGCCCTTGGCTGCCGGAACCTTAAACTCAGGTGCGATATCCACCCGCAGGATGAACTGGAACTTCAGGTCCTTGGCGAAATTGGCCTCCTCTACGGAGGGATCGTCCACGAGTTGGAGCTTCTCCTTTTCCACCGCGGCGCGAAGACCCTCCCGAAGGAGCACATCCCTAAGTTCCGCTTGAATATCCGGCGCGTACCGTTTCCGAACCATCTCGAGCGGTGCGCGGCCGGGGCGAAAGCCGGGGAGGCGGGCTGATTTCTGGAAGGAGAGAATGACCTGCTCCTCTTTTTTTCGGACGGTATCGGCCGGGATCTCTCCCCTCACGCGGCGACGGCAGCCCCCGGCGTTTTCCATGGAAATTTTCATACGCAGATAAAAAGAATAGAAGACGAAGAGTCCGCCGCCGAGCTTTTAGTCTGAAGCCTCGTCCGCGGATTCCATCGGGGAAGCCGCCTTGGTTCCTTTCAGAGCCTTAAGAAACCGCTTCACCGCCGGACTGACCACGCGGGAAGCACGAGAAACCACCCCGAGGGGGCGGACAATCTCAGCCCCACCGTGGGGGACCGTAACCAGCGTGCCGTTGGCAAGCTCCTTGGCGACCACGGATTTGGGCAGAAAGGCCACGCCCGCGTCGATCTCGACCGCGTTTTTCAGTGTCTCCACATTGTCGAACTCCATCTTGGGAAGAAATTTCAGACCGCGGGTTGCCAGAATTTTATCGAGTCCCTGGCGGGTCGGCATCTCCGGAGCGAGGGAGACGAACTTGTACTGGGAAAGTTCGGCCAGGGGTACGGTTCCCTTTTTGACCAGCGGGTGGCCGGGGGCAGCGATGATGTGGAGGGTGTCCTTTTTGAAGGTTTCCACCTTCAAACCTTTACGGGCAGAAGGAAAAGCGACAAAACCAACATCGGCATCGCCATCGGCCACTGATTCGTAAACCTCATTGGACCGACGGTAATCCACTTGGACCTTTACCTGCGGAAAGGCCTTGAGGAATTCCTTAATGTAAGGCGGCAGTTCGTGGATTCCCACACTGGGGACGGCCACTAGGCGGATTGTGCCGGAGATAATGTTGCGCATCTCCTCCAGCTGGTGTTGAAAGCGTTGATAATGGGTGATGATTTCCCGGCTGGCCTCGTACAGGAGTTGGCCCTCGCGGGTGAGGGCAAACTGCTTGCTGGTCCGTTCGAGCAGCGGAACTCGAAGGCGTTGCTCGATCGAACGGAGTTGCTGGCTCACGGCCGACTGGGTGATGCCGTTCAGGGAGGCGGAGCGGCTGAAGGACTTCGTCTCCACGAGGTCCCGGAACACACGAAAAGATTCCACCTGCATAAGAAAGCATTATTATGCACCCTTATTACTAAGGCAAATCAAGCTTAACTAATCATGAGCGACTCTTTAGAACAAAACTACTTCCGTCTTTGCGGCGAAGTTCGGCAGGCGGCGGAAAAAGCAGACCGCAATCCGGCTTCGGTACGGTTGCTGGCGGTAAGCAAAAAAGTGCCGGCGGAGAGACTTCGTATCCTTTGGGGGCTAGGGCATCGGCTCTTTGGGGAAAACCGGGTGCAGGAGGCACGGGTGAAAATTCCCGAAATGCCCCCGGGCGGGGAGTGGCACTTCATCGGTGGGCTGCAAACTAACAAAGCCAAAGAAGCGGTGGAGTGGTTCGATGTGGTGGAGTCGGTCGACCGGATCGAGCTGGCCGAGGAGCTGCAAAAGCGCTCAGAAGCGGCCGGGAAAAATCTCAAGGTGCTGATCGAGGTCAATGTGGGCGGGGAGGCGGCGAAGCATGGAGCCAAGCCGGAGGAGGCGGGCGCTCTGCTTGCCGCGATCAACGGCATGTCCCGTTTGGAGGTCCGGGGTCTGATGGCCATTCCGCCGTTTCGCGAGGATCCGGAGGAGGCCCGGCCATTTTTCCGGAAGCTGCGCGAGATTCGGGAGAGGCTGGAACAGTCCTCGGGGGCCGGATTGCCGGAGCTTTCCATGGGGATGAGTCATGATTTTGCGGTGGCGATCGCAGAGGGGGCCACGCTGGTGCGGATCGGGACGGCGCTGTTTGGCCCACGTTCAGGGTGAGCCGCCGAAAAGTTTTACCCCGCACCTTTTATGGGCGGGAGGATCCGGTGGCCGTCGCCCTCGATCTGCTTGGAAAGATTCTCCGCGTGGAAACACCCCAAGGGGATTGCGCCGCCCGGATCGTGGAAACCGAGGCTTACGGCGGGCCCAAAGACCGGGCTTCGCATGCCTGGCGGGTGCGCACGCCGAGAAACGAGTCTATGTTCGGCAGGCCGGGCACGGCTTATGTCTATCTTTGTTACGGGATTCACCGGATGTTCAATGTGGTGACGGCGCCGGAAAACGTTCCCGCGGCGGTGTTGATCCGGGGAGTGGAGCCGATGGAGGGGGCGGAGAGAATGGCGCGGAGAAGAAAGCTCGAGCCGGAAGATTTTCGACTGACCGCTGGTCCGGGGGCCCTGACCGCCGCGCTGGGTATCGGGATGGATTGGGATCGAAGCGATCTTGTTTGCGGCCCGATCCGGATCGAGGATGACGGCATGCTGTTTTCCCCCAGCCAGATCCAGCGCCGACCCCGGGTCGGCGTGAATTATGCCGGGCCGGCCGCGAAATTCCCCTGGCGCTTTTCGATCCGGAACAATCCCTGGGTGAGCCGGAGTCGCTCATGAAGAAAGAGGCCCGAATTCTTTCCACGTTGGAAAAAGCGCAGGCGATCAACTTGACGGGCCGGCATTACGGCACGATTGCGGAGATCGGGGCGGGGCAGGAGGTGGCGAGGTGGTTTTTCCAGGCGGGCGGAGCCGCGGGGACGATCGCCAAAAGCATGTCGGCCTATGACATGACGTTCAGCAACGCGATTTACGGCAAGGCCGGCCGGTTTGTTTCGCGAGAGCGCCTGAAAGAAATGCTGAACTACGAATACCGCCTGCTGATTGAGAGACTGGGGGCCGAGCGCGGGGATCACACCCGCTTTTTTGTTTTTGCCGACACGGTCACCGCCCGAAGTCATAAGCACACCTCCGACGGCAAAGGCTGGCTGGGAATTCGCTTTCAGACCGAGCCCAATCGGGCCCCCGGAGAGATTCACCTCCATGTGCGACTGATGGATCCGACCAACGCCGAACAGATGGATGCGCTCGGCATGCTGGGCGTGAATCTGATCCATGCCGCTTTTGTCCATTGGCGGAGCCCGGAGGAGATCCTGAACCGGCTGATGGACGGCATCCGGTACGGGCGGCTGGAGGTGGATATGGTGGCCTTCGGAGGTTTGCCGTTTGCCAAGGTGGACAACCGGCTGGCCAGCCTGAAGCTGGTGCGCTCCAACCTGACCCCAGTCGCCCTGTTTGCGGCCACCGGTAAAAATCTCGAGGCAGAGGACAGCTTCTACAACAAGTCCGTCCTGCTTTTGCGCGGCCATTATCGTCCCATTACCAATTTCCACATGCGGATGATGGCGAAAGCCTCGGCGGTGTTCCGCGCTGATCCCGACAATAAGAGGCGGGAAATCGTCGAGGTCTGCGAAATCACCATGCGAAACCTGGTCCGGAGCCGGAAGGCGGGGATCGAGGACTTTTTGGACCGGGTCGACTGTATGGGGGCACTGAAGAGGACGGTCATGGTGACGAATATTTTCCGGTTTCACCGTCTCTCGCAGTACCTCACCCAGCGGACCAAAGGCAGCGTGGGTTTCGTTATCGGCGTTCCCCTATTGGGCAAGATGCTGGAAGAGCAGTTCTACAGCGACCTACCCGGCGGGATTCTGGAGGCGATGGGACGGCTGTTCCTCCCCGGGGTCAAATTACTGGTTCATCCCGGATACGATCCCGTCACCGGGGCCTTCGTGACCGGTCACACCCTGACGATCCCGGAACCGGCCCGGGAGGTGTACGAGTTCCTGGTCCGGACAGGCCGGATTGTTGACTTGGGGGGAACGGAGAAGGATCTGCCCCACTGCTCCAGTTCCGAAATCCTCCGCAACATCCGCTCCGGCAAGAAGGGTTGGGAGCAGAATGTGCCCGCGCCGGTGGCCAGCCTGATTCGACGGCGTCGGTTGCTCGGGTATCGAGCCGCCCGAGCGTGACCCTCCACGTCCACAAGCCGCACCTTGGGGCCACACCGGTTTGCATGATGGTGGTGGGATTGGCGGCCAGGAATCTCCGCGGATTCCTGTTTCTCTGGACCCAGCTCGTATCCTTTGTCCTGGCTACCCGCCGGGCCGACGGATGTCGGGGTGTTTGTCCGGGGATCAGTAGCCTACGGCGGCTCATTCTTGTGAGTTACTGGAAGGACCGGGAGGCTTTGCAGGCGTATGCGCGGTCGCCGGTTCATGTGGCTTGGATGAGGTTCATTGCCCGACATCCCGACAGTCTCGATCTTTTCAACGAGACATACGGGCAACCGGTGGCCTTGAATACTATCAATACCCGCGGGGGCTATACCGCTGCCGTGGAAAGGGAGGAAAAACAATGAAACGATGGACTGTTTTGATTTTGGCAGGAGGCCTGACCTTTTGTCTTGTGGCCCAGGAAAACAAGTCGGGCACGATCAAAGTGAAGGTCGAGGGGGTGCAGAGCGGTCAGGGCCAAGTCCGGATCGCACTGGAAAAAAATGCCAAGGATTTTGATTCCGGAAGCTTTGGCACGCCCAAATACCTGTCCCGGGTGGAGGAAGCCAAGGGCGACACCGTCAGCGTGACTTTTCCGGCGGTGCCGTACGGCACATATGCGATCAAGGCGTTCCAGGATCTGGACGGTGACGGGAAGCTGAAAACAGGATTCATGGGTTCCCCCGAGGAGCCGTGGGGCTTTTCCAACGACGCCACCGGATTCATGGGACCGGCGGATTTTAGCGATGCCAAATTCGACCTGAACGCCCCGGAGTTGGAATTGACGATTCATTTGAAGAAATAAAGCGGTGTTCCTGTCGGGCAGCGAGTCTTGGGAGGGCTGATCGTCTCGATCAGCCGATGGTTGGTTGAATCATCGAATGTCTCTCGTTGCATCGGTCGACCGGGACGGTCGACCCTACCGCTAATTCTTCAAAGGTTATTTTAACGGTCTGGGGGGTTGGATTGACGATCAAGGTCGGAAACTTACCGTCTTAAGAATGGCCAAGGCACCGTTGGGAAGGGGATTGGGCGCCCTTTTGGGCACGAGCAAGCCCGCGCCGCCTCCGCTCGATTCGCCCGAGGTCCGCGCCGAGGAGGGGGAGAGGGTTCAGCAACTGGGCATAGGAGATATCCGCCCCAGCCGGTTCCAGCCCCGTCGGGTCTTCGCGGAGGACAGCCTGACGGAATTAGTCGACTCGATCCGTGCCAAAGGCATTTTTCAGCCCCTCATCGTCCGCCGCTCGGGCAGCGGGGCAGGGTATGAGCTGATCGCGGGGGAGCGGCGCTGGCGGGCGGCCCAAAAACTTAGTCTCGGCCGGGTGCCGGCGATTGTCCGTCAGGCCACGGACCAGCAGGTTCT
>Ga0214917_10004617_pt1 | contig 15212 bp, 17 predicted proteins | sample LL_1208_BB_MetaG_FD_177983 | JGI IMG/M metagenome (GOLD analysis project Ga0214917, IMG submission 177983) | Freshwater microbial communities from Lake Lanier, Atlanta, Georgia, United States - LL_1208_BB | ecosystem: Environmental > Aquatic > Freshwater > Lake | place: USA: Georgia | collected... | reverse complement strand
AAGGTCTCTGGTGCTCCAATTAGTGCAATTGGCGTAGGCCCAGGTAGGGATGAAACTATTGTGGTGAGGGATCTAATTAAATGAGTACAACTTCAAACTCAACTCCAAATGTCTTAGCAACTCGGTATGCCACCAAAGAGATGGTGGCAATCTTTGATCCAATAAATAAAATAATTGCAGAGCGTAAGTTTTGGATTACTATCTTAAAATTACAGAAAAAATCCGGGCTACCAATTACTGATAGCGATATTTCATCCTATGAAAAGGTAATAAATAATGTTGATTTAGCCTCAATTGAGGCAAGAGAAAAACAAAGCCGCCATGATGTTAAGGCTAGAATTGAGGAGTTTAATGATCTAGCTAAGTGCGAAAAAATCCACATTGGTATGACTAGCCGGGATCTAACGGAGAATATTGAGTTAATTGCGATTAGAGATGGACTTAACCTAATTAGAAGAAGAACACTTGAGACCTTATTTTTGTTAGAAAAAAATATCACCAAATATGAAAAAACCTACATCACTGGGCGTAGCCACAATGTTGCAGCTCAAGTAACTACCTTAGGTAAAAGATTTGCTACCTGTGGGCAGGAGTTGATGTATTCATTAACTGCGCTAGAAGAGTTAATAAGCAGATTGCCACTTCGTGGTCTAAAGGGGCCAGTTGGAAGTGGTCAAGATGGCATATCTGCGTTAGGAAGTAGTAAGGAGTTAAAAAAGTTAGAGGATGCAATTGAAAAAGAGTTTGGTTTTGAAAATACATTAACTAGCGTTGGTCAGATCTATCCAAGATCAATTGATTTTGAGGTGGTATCGAAATTACTACAGATTGCATCTGCCCCATCATCGATGGCAACTACAATTAGATTAATGGCTGGCTCTAATTTAGCAAGTGAAGGATTTAAAGTAGGACAGGTTGGATCTTCTGCAATGCCTCATAAGATGAACTCAAGATCATCTGAAAGGATTAATGGCATGATGGTTTTACTTCGTGGTTACACCACCATGGCTTCTGATTTAGCAGGAGATCAATGGAATGAAGGGGATGTCTCTTGCTCGGTAGTTAGAAGAGTTGTTATCCCAGATGCCTTTTATGTGGCAGATGGATTACTTCATACCTTTATGACCATTCTTACTGAGTTTGGCATCTTTGAAGAAAATATCAAAAGTGAACTTACAGCGCAATTGCCATTTTTAGCTACCTCACAAATTCTAATGAGTTGTGTTAAAGCTGGTATGGGTAGAGAGGTGGCTCATGAGATGATTAAAAAGCATGCCACTTCAAATTCAGCAGGTAATTTCTTTAAGGCATTAAGTAGTGAGAAGGATTTTCCATTATCCCTTGAGCAGTTAAATGAGTTAATTAAAAACCCTTCAGATTTTGCCGGAGGTACAATTGAGCAATGCCAAAATGTGGCAGATGAGATACGAAAGGTTACCAAGGGTGAGGTAGGCAAGGTTGACTTAGAGCCGCTGATATAGGTGAAGGTTAAAGCCGATTAACACATTTTCACCTAAATTTAAGCAATTCACAGCCAATTCACCCAGTTTTACTGGTGGACAGTAGGACAAATCAGGTTATTATTTGGATATAGTTACTTTAAGAGAGTTGAGTTAAAAATGATTAAAGTTTCAAAAAAGGTAAGAACTTCCGCATTTGCACTGTCATTAGGCCTACTTCTTGCCACCAGCTCCTTACTCGCCACCGCAAATGCTGCAACTATTAAAAATGGGGTTGCCTGCAAGAAAGATGGCTTAATAAGCAAAGCTGGCACTAAGAGATATGTTTGTGGCAAAAACCCATATGTCACTCCAACAAAATTAACCTGGATGTTAACAAGTTGCCCAGAGGCTTATGATCTTTACGTTGAAGCCAAGGATCAGTATGGAATATTCAAAGATATCCTATCCGCCACTCCTGAAGGCTTAGCTGAACTTGGTAATCTTCAAAAAAGTATGGACACTTTAGATGTATTAATGAAGACCAAGGTGTGTAAGCGCGGGGCATAACTTTTTGTAATTTCACTAAATATTCGTGAAAAAAGATCCACAAGTTGCGGTAGCTGTTATAGAGATTTTGGATCTAATAAAAAAGATCTCACCTGGAAAATCTGTAGAGCTTCGCATTCCATCATATGGTGCAATTCAATGTGTTACAGGTAGTACTCATAAACGAGGAACCCCACCAAATACTGTTGAGATGAGTGCCCAGGTATTAATCCAATTGCGAAGTAACCCCAAGATGTGGGCAGAGCTGGTGGCATCAGGCCAGATCTCAGCCTCAGGTGTAGCAAGTGATCTATCTTCGGTATTTGAGCAGCTTTCACAGAAATACCCTGTGGGGTAAGGCCCTTGAAATATTTTGGCTAAAAGTAGGGTTAATTAGATAATCTTTACCTCTACGACAGAAGCGTATTTACTTGTGAAGGAGGCCCACCTATGGGACGAGGCCGATCAAAAGCTAAGCAAACTAAGGTTGCCCGAGATTTAAAGTACTCAAATCAGGATATGGATTTAGAGCGATTGGCAAAGGAGCTTCATGGAGAGCTACCTAGTAATAAATCCGTTCAAGATGATAATAATTATAAGGATGAGGATTATAAGTAATTACAGGAATACTTGTAGTTACACTACAGATAATATGTATTTATCCTCTTAACTTAAGTAGTACGGTTAAGTAATGCGCCCAACCCCATATGTTGCATCTTTAAGAGTTTATGAACCAATTGAATCTTTTGAGCCTGCAGATCAACTACGTTGGTCACAACTTACAATCACCTCACCTACTGGCCGGGATGAGCAGGTTAGATCTTTAAAGCGAAGTATTACAAGTGAGCTAGCAAATTTAAAGCCAGATGGTGCTCACCTACTAGAGCATGAGGGAAAAAGATATGTAGCTCCTTGGTCAACAGCAGCTAGATGTTGGGCAGCCCTAGAGGATTTTAAATACACTCTTCCTACATCTGTAATTAAGTTTTTCATCCCACAAACTATCGAGGATTCAATTAAGAGCACTATCGATATTGTTGAGGATAAGGTCTCACATATTCTCACCTCAACCTGGAGCATTCCACCTAGATGGTTTGCTTTATTTACTCCTGATGAGCGATTACGGGGTGTAGATGAGGATGGATATTTCACAATACTTAGAACATCAATTGCTAATACAAAAACTCGTTGCACCTTTACCCACCAAGCAGTGCTCGGTGCATTTGGGCAGGGCGCAGTAGAGGGTGAGGTTGCAGAGCTACTGGCATGGCTTGAGATCTTTGATCCTAAATCAATTGTGGAGTTGGATTACGGCGGTCTTGCTACATATTTAAATAAGCAATTAATTGAAAATGGTGAGGTGGGCTTAGATGCTGACACATCGGTTGAGGATGTGACTACCTCAATTGCCGGGCTTGCCTCAGGCGATGGAGCATTAGCGGGGCGTGGGTATGAAAGATTAGTATCGCGCTGGCGGCGTGTATCGGCCCTGGAATCTGCCACTTAAAAGCATTTCTTAGTACTTGTCCTTAAATATAATTAAAGGGATACTTACCCCATAAGGTTTAAATCAGACATATATTAAGTGAGGTTAGAAGTTGAGCCAATCAAATTTTGCATCATTAACCTCAAGTAACCAAGAGAAGTTACTAACACCAGCCGAGGTAGCTTCTTTGTTTAGAGTAGATCCAAAGACAGTTACCAGATGGGCAAAGGCGGGCAAACTAACCTCAATCAGGACCCTTGGTGGGCATCGCCGTTATAAAGAGTCTGAGGTGAAGGCACTATTAAAATCAATTTCACCAGGTGCTTCAGATAACACTCAAAGATTAGGTGATAATTAGTAATGAGTGAGGATGAGAAGGTTGAAGGTGCTCAAAGTAAATCTACTGATGATCCAAAGGCGAAGATGTTGGCTGCGCTCGCTAAAAAACAAAAAGGTCATAACACCGGTAAATCATCTGGGCCAACTGGCGGTTCAAAGGTAGGTGCAGGACAAACTGCCGGGACTGCGCCCAAGATGCATAGAAGAAAAGCTGGCTCAGCATAATTACTAAAAGTTTCTAATGGTCATATCACAAGTTAATTACTTAATTCTCTTTGTAATTTCATATCTATTAGTTGGATTGCTTACTCCAATAATGCGCAAAATTGCTATCGCTCAAGGAGTCTTAGATCTTCCCAACTCCTCTCATAAGTCGCATAAAAAACCAGTTCCATATTTAGGGGGTGTTGCAATAATTAGTGGAGTGCTGATTGTTACCTACCTTGCAATAATTTCTTTTAAATTTACGTGGAGTAGTTTTTGGCTTGTAACCTCTATACTCGGTCCGGCAGTTGCAATGGGTTTGGTGGGATTGTGGGATGACCTAAAAAACCTGAATCCATTACCGAGGTTTATAGGGCAGAGTATTGCCGGACTAGTTATTGCGTTTATATTGATTTTGAATGACACCATTGGAAACCCTACTGGAATCATTGAATTGGACGTTTTAATCACAGTTTTATGGATTGTTGGGATTTGTAACTCAATTAACTTCTTTGATAATTTAGATGGAGGTGCTGCGGGAACTGTTGCAATTGCTGCAATTTCACTTGCTTATTTAACCATAACCAGTAATCAATATTTTATTGCAGCCTTATCTGTTGTATTAGCGGGCTCTACGTTTGGTTTTTTAATTTGGAATAGAACTCCTGCACGGATCTATATGGGAGATGCTGGCTCACTATTTTTAGGTGTATTAATTGCAACACTTACAATTAGATTTAAGCCAGATACTGATAATTCAATAACTTCTTTTGCAATTCCAATTCTTTTGCTTGCAATTCCAATTCTTGATACAACAGTTGCAGTCATTTCTAGGCTGCGAAGGGGTGTATCACCGTTTCAAGGCGGGAAAGATCATTTATCCCACAGATTGGTAAGATATGGCTTAAGTAGAAGAATTACGGCTGTTGCTCTCTGGTTGCTTTCAGCCCTCTATGGATTGTTTGCGTTGCTGATTTCAAAATCTGATTCAGATTACGAGCTTGCATTATTGGTAATTGCTTCCGCAGTTTGGCTGACTCTTTTAGTAATTTTCTTAAGAAGTACGGATGAATAACTAAGATGCTTTTGTGGCTGAGGCCGGGATCGAACCGGCGACCTAACGATTTTCAGTCGTTCGCTCATACCAACTGAGCTACTCAGCCAATTTAATTTGCTTATTTCAGTAGAGAAATAAACAAATTGCGACCCAGACGGGACTTGAACCCGCGACCTCCGCCGTGACAGGGCGGCGCGCTAACCAACTGCGCTACTGGGCCATCGATAAAAGGAATTCAATTTCTTTTTCCTTTCGCGTCCCCAACGGGATTTGAACCCGTGTTAACGCCGTGAAAGGGCGACGTCCTAGGCCACTAGACGATGGGGACAGTGGGAAGAGAAGGGTATCGGGTCAGCCATGCTTGGCAAAACCAATTAAAGAGTAAGCGGGATTTTGATAACCTTAAAAGTGCAACAATTGCCTCCATGAGACGGATCACAGACTGTACGAGTTCTGCAATTAAGGATGCGGCGACTGCATTAACAAAAGGAAGTTTGGTAGCTTTTCCAACAGAGACCGTTTATGGTCTGGGCGCAGATGCAACAAATGAAGATGCAGTTTCTAGAATTTATAAAGTCAAAGGCAGGCCGTCAGGCCACCCGATCATTGTTCATATCTCATCAATAGGCAACCTAGAAAAATGGGCGAGGAATATCCCTAAGTATGCCATAAATCTTGCACATGCCTTTTGGCCAGGTCCCATGACATTAATTCTACAAAAGACTAATCTTGCCAAGCATTACATAACTGGGGGACAAAGTAATGTAGGGATAAGAATTCCATCACATGCTATTGCTTTAGCGTTACTTAAAGAGTTTGAGGACCAGGGTGGACATGGGATTGCTGCACCAAGTGCAAATAGATTTGGAGCAGTGTCATCTACTACCGCTGCTGCTGTTGATATAGAACTCGCAAATTATTTATCGGTAAACGACCATATTTTAGATGGAGGCACATGTTCAATTGGAGTTGAGTCAACAATAGTAAATTGTACACAAGATCAGCCATCGATTTTAAGACCAGGCGCGATAACAAAGGAAATGATCCAAAACACATTAAGAAGATCAATTGGACCAAACTTATCAAATTCGAAAAATACTAAGATTAAAGTGGCGGGATCACTTGAATCTCACTACGCCCCAAGGGCGAAGGTATTTCTAACTGGATCACCCGAATTTGGGGATGGATTTATTGCGCTTGATTCAATTAAAACTCCCTCTGGAGCAGTCAGGATTGCAGCGCCTAAGTCTAACGAAGAATATGCACAATTTTTATATGAAGCTTTTAGAAGTGCAGATAAAAAGGGTTTAAAGAGAATATTTGTTATACCTCCGGTGGGGAATGACATCGCAGTTGCGATTAATGATCGTTTGATTAAATCGGCCTCTGACAAATGTGTAGATAAAAGACCTGTATGATTATTGCATACGCTGATTGAATCTACCTACCTAAGGTATCTTTCAATAGTGTTTTCCGGGCCTTTAGCTCAGTCGGTAGAGCAACAGACTTTTAATCTGTGGGTCGTCGGTTCGATCCCGACAGGGCCCACATTGTATTTAGTTTAATTCCTCAATTTGTATTTCTAGAACTCATGTACCAGTCAATGTATTTTTTAATTCCAGATTCAAGTGGAGTTTCATTATAAGAAACATAATTTCTAAGCAGAGTTGTATCTGGTAACCTCCTTGAAACGCTACCACTAAAATTCTTAATTGGAATGACATCCCCTTTTATCTTTAACTCATCAATGATTGATTTTGCTAAGTCTAATATGCGAGTTTCTTTGGAAGAACCAATGTGAAATATCTTATTCTTAAATCTATTTTTTTCAAAGACAAATTTTATTAATATTTGAACTAAGTCATCAACATACATGAATGCTCGGGTCTCATTAACGCCATAGACTTCGAAGTTACCACCAATAAATTTCTCAACCAAGTCTGGTATCACATGATTATTACCCATTCTTGGACCGTATATATTATGAATTCTTAGGATTATTGAATTCAATCCGTACTGTTCCGAATTTGCAATTGATGCTACTTCTCCAATTGTTTTACTAGCTGCATAACTCCACCTAAGGTTTAATGGACTATCTATAGTCAATGGAACATTCTCGGGTGTTGGTATCGTTAAGATGCCTAACTCAAGACCACTTGCATACGATTCAGGTGTGCCTAAATAGATATATTTACTTATTCCAATCCTTGATCCGTACTCAGGTGCGAGGATTGAAGTCATTGCAGAATTTCTAATTACTTGTACTGGAAAATTATAAAAGTTTTGAGTGCCATTTAATGCAGCACAATTGATAACAAAATCTCCTTGCTGGAATAGGTTTGTATATGAAGATTCAACAGAAAGGTCTAAATTAATTGCCTGAACATTTTCCAATTTAGATAATTTTTTGTACGGTATATCATTTACACCCCTAATATGATTATCAACGAGAACGAGCGAAACACCTTTAATTTTGGAAAGTTCTAGACTTAAATGAAACCCAATGAAACCAGCTGCTCCTAGGACAATAATTCTTTGGCTTTCAGTGTTAGGCATCTATTTTCCTAGATTGCTACCAAATTGGTATAAAGATGCTTTAAGGGTACTGGTATCGCTTATCACGCCCCACATATCTATAATTAATTTATCACTTCTCAAGTCACTCAAGTATCTTGATACCTCATCAGAAAACATAAAATTGGAATTATTTCCAATAACAACAATATCAAATTCTTTTTTGACTAAATTAGGTAAATACAATTTAGCGTAGTCAAATAAGTCTGCAGGGGTTAAATTAGGATCCCAGATACGAATGTCTAAATTTTGGTCGGATTGAAGTAGCATTTCCACTAAATTTTTTGTAAAACTTTCACGAAAATCATTTGTAGTCGGTTTTCCTTTAAATGCTGCGCCTAAAAATCCAACACTCAGATTTGAATTCTTATTATCCATGAACTCAAATATTTTGCTTAAAGCTATCTTTTCAAGACTTTCATTTAAAGTACGAGCAGCACCAATTAGTCTATTTTTAGGAAAATTTTTTGGCAACGATTCGAGTAAGATATATGTATCTTTAGACAAACAAGGTCCTCCAACTGGGCCTGGCTTGGGAATTCTTGCTCTGGGATACTCTAAATTTGCTTTTTCAATTAGCTCATACGTATTTAAGTCAAGTGACTCACCTATCATGGCAAATTCATTAGATATTGCAAAAGTAGTGTCTCGCCAAATGTTACACATAAGCTTAATAAACTCAGCAGATTCGGAATTAGAAACAGAGACTACATTGAAATCCAAATTTGATAAAATTTTAATTCCTTTCGTTAAGTCACTATTTCTTGCACTACCCAAAATTTGAGGTAGTGAGTCTAGTTCTCTTAAGGCAATACCTTCTGCTGTTCTTTCAGGTGCGTAAAATACACTTATGTCTTTGCGAGTTGAATTTGAAATGTATTGATTTAGCTTAGAAGTTGTTCCAATTTGCACTGTTGATCGAAGAAAAATACTTGCCGAAGGGAGCAAAACTTCAAAGTATTTTTCAAATATTTTGAACAAAATTTCGAGATTCTCTTGTAGCAATTGATTTTTTGGTGTACTTATACACACAAACATCAAATCACATTTAGAAGCTGGCAAATCGGGGCAAAATTTTAGTCTGTTCTCTGTCATTGCGTCACTTAATACCTGGTCTAGCCCTGGTTCATTAACTCCAAAAATTTTCTTATTGAAATTCGTAATTTTGTTTTGGTCGGAATCGACTAGAATTATAGATACATCTGAATTTTTTAAAAGTCTGGCTGTCAATGTTAAGCCAACAAAACCACCCCCAACAATCAAGGAAGTAAATCTATTAGAGTCCATGCAACAATGGTATAGGATTTAACAGTGAGAAAATCAAATTATCCCAGTATGCTACTTATCGGCGTTTTTGCAAATAGAAATTGGATTTTAGGCAATTGGCTTAAAGAGGTAAAGCAAAGAGCGCCGAGAATTTTTTCAGTACTTTGGGTACCAACAATTTTTGCTGGTAAAAGATGGTTTGAGAAGTATTTTCCTAAATATTTACCCAAGCGTCAAGCATATTTTTTTTCATATTTAACAATATTTGAAAAATATTACACAAAGAATGAATCTAAATTCTCTAATAATTCGATTGTATTGTATCCACATAATGAACCAGAACTCGGCTCTTTGACCCGCCAATCAAAAATTTTAAATAATGCTTATGCCGTTTACTTTTTTTGTAGCAATGATGCAAATTTACTGGTCGACGCTGGATTGATTGAAAGCAAAGTTCGGTTAGCGCTATGTGCTGTAGACGTTGACTGTGTTCCAAATAAATTTGCTAAACGGTCACAAAATATGGTGGTGCTTGCTTCTAGATATGGTCCAAGAAAAGGTTTAGAAATACTTCCCGAAATTGTGAGAAGAAGACCTAATCTTAACTTTGTTGCACTGGGTAGAGGGTGGGAGAATTTTTTAGATTCTTCAAATCTTAGAAGAGAAGTGAATTTTAAGTATTTTGAACTCAACAAAGAGTCTAGGAATAAGTATTTTTCAGAGGCTAAAATTTTCTTGTCATTATCTAATTTAGAAGGGGGTCCCGTGCCCCTTATAGAAGCGATGTCAATGGGTGCTTATCCAATTGCGACTAATACGGGATTTGCACCAGATCTTATTGGTTCCAAGAAATCAGGAATTATAGTTCCAATTAATCCAGAAATTTCTCAAGTTTTATCAGCTCTTGATGAAGCATTAAATATTGAGACAGTGAGCACGATAGATTATCTTACTTGGGACCGTATAACTAAGATGATGATAAAAGATCTTTATGAAATTACTAATCAAAGTATGTCAACTAAATTAGGGTAGGGTTTACCTATGAATTTTATTGAAAAAGTCATGTCAGAAGATTTTTATGTCATTGCCGAAGCAGCCGATGCGCATTATGGAAGTTTAGAAAGAGCAAAAGAGATGGTCATTCAAGCCAAAAATGCAGGTGCAAACGCTATAAAGTTTCAGCATCACATCCCTGATGCCGAAATGCTTCGCGATATTCCTATGTCTGGCAACATGAAGGAACCACTCTATGACTTTTTATTAAAAAACGCATTGAAAATAGAGCATCATGTTGAACTTAACACTTTTTGTAAACAGAATTTTATTGATTATTTGTGCACTCCTTTTTCACTGAAAGCAGCTTTAGAGTTAGAGAGCAATATAGATTTACTTGCGTATAAAATTGGTAGTGGTGAAATGTTGGATCACCCTACAATTAAAGCAATAATGAAATTTGGTAAGCCAATGATTATTTCTACAGGGATGTCAACAATTGAAGAGATTGATTTAACTTATGAAATTGTAAAGAATCATAGCGCAGGGCTCGTTATGATGAACTGTACGTCCGCATATCCACCAAGCTATTCAGATATACATGTTAATTTTACTAAAGATATGGTTAAAAGATACCCTAAGGCTATCATCGGTTTTTCTGATCACTCCCCAGGATATGAAGTTGTATTAGCTGCATTTGTCCTTGGAGCAAAAGTTATCGAAAAACACGTTACGATAAGTCATGAATTATCAGGTCCAGATCAATCTGTGAGTATAGATTTTTTTGATTTAAAAAAAATGATCAAACAACTTACAAACTTAAGTTTGGCTTTAAAGTCAAAAAAGGAGATACATCCAACAGAGACTGAAATAAGAAATTGGGCTCACAGATCTCTTGTTTACAACTTTGATCTAAAAAAAGGTGAAAAAATAAAAACAGGTGATATTTGGGGCAAGCGTCCAGGGACAGGAGTACCTTCAAGATTTATTGATGACTATATTGGCAAAGTACTAAAGCGAGACGTTTTTCAAAATACACTGCTGTCAGATGAAGATTTTTCTTAGAGTGAGTATGAAACTACTTTTTGTTCTGGGCTCTAGAGGAGAATGGGGATATATTCGCCCATTAATTCAAGAAGCCAAGAATTCAGGTCATAATGTAGAAATTTGGTGTGCAAATATGTCAGTTTTAAGTAGATTTGGAAAATTGAGTGAAGTAATCAAGCAAGAAGGTTATCCAGTTGTTGGCGAATTTTATACTGCAGTAGATGGTGATGATAATTTAGCGCTTGCAAAATCATTCGGTTTAGTAAGCTTAAGTGCTTCTGATTGGTTAATGAATCATAATTACGACTGGATAATTGTTTCAGGTGACAGGGTTGAGCAACTAGCTTTTGTAGTTGTTGCCTCATTGAGTAATAAAGCAATTTGTCATATTCAAGCTGGTGAGCGCAGTGGAAATATCGATGGTAAAAATCGTCACGCGATTGCTCGGTACGTTCATTTACATATGGCTGCTAATGCGGAAGCGGCTGAACGCTTGATTCGAAGTGGAGAGGACTCGAATCGTGTGAAGATTACCGGTGCTCCTCAAATCGACGATATGGTGAATCAGAAATTGCCAAATTTATTTGAACTTAGGGAGAGAAAAGTTGTCACCTCGGATAAATTCATATTATCTGTATTTCATGGAGTAACTGAAGATTTACAAGCCTCTAAAGAAGGTATTGATACACTGGCGAACGCACTTGCTAAAATTAACATACCTGTTGTTTGGATCGGATCAAATAATGACACACTTGGAGGCTTTATTGAAAAGAAAATTATTACTAGCTTGAGAGTCAACGATAAATTTTATGCGAATCTTAATCGTTTGGACTATTTAGCATTACTCGCAAATTGCGAATTTATAATTGGAAATTCTTCAAGTGGAATTTTAGAAGCACCTACATTCAAAAAGCCTGCTGTAAATCTTGGCAGAAGGCAAGCGGATAGGTTTAGAGGAACAAACGTAATTGATTGTGAATTTAATGAAGTAGATATTTTGGCAGCAATTTCAAAAGCGTTGTCTGAAACGTTTAAAAAAATATGTTCCCAATCTTTAAACCCCTACGGGATTGGTGACTCAAGCAAAAAAATTCTAAATATATTGGAGAGTACAAAAATTAATTCGGATTTTTTAATCAAACAGATATCATATTAAGGGGAAAAATGCTGGAGTACAATGACGCGTTGACTATTGGTGATGTAATGCGATATATCGCGACTGAACATGAGCGAACATGTGTACTGTATATTAATGATGGAAAATTATACGGAGTAGTAAGTCAAGGGGATTTAATTAAAGCAATATGGAATGGTGCAGAACTAATAACTCCAATAAATAATATTATTAATCCCAATCCGATTGTAATTAAGGCTGATAGCAAAGATCCTAATGGAGAGATGATTGAATTATTCTGTCTGTATGGGGTGTTGCAAGTTCCAGTTGTAAATGATGACAGGAAAATAGTTGATGTACTTTCGGTTAGAAAAATAATAAGTGGCAAATATGGAGCTTAATGAATCTAGATTATGTGTGGTATTGGCTAGATCTGGATCAAAGCGAGTACCAAAAAAAAATTTAGAACTAATCAATAAGAAAACTTTAGTTGAACTTGCTGTTGAATGTTGCGTCGCTAATAACATCAAAACTATAGTTTCTTCTGACTCTGAAGAAATATTAGGGTGTGTAAAGAACAAATCAGTAATACTTCATAAGCGCAGTGTTTTAAATTCAAATGACTCAACTTCTTCAGAGCAAGCATTAGTAGAGGTGTTAGAGTTCTATAGAATTCCTGAATCCACTGAAGTTTTATTGATTCCTCCAACGAACCCATTGCGTAGAGCGGAAGACTTGAAATATTTTATTAATCAATGGGAAAGATTTGCAAAAATTAGCGGATTTGATCAAGCATTTTCAGTACTAGCTTTGCAAAGTGATTTCTGGTACCTAAACGACAAGAAAATAAAGCGGATAAGAGATGTGGTTTTTGAAAAAATTGAACCAAGAATTTCAGACAAAAGAGAGAGTATATTCTTGGAAACAAGTGCAATATATTTATCCTATGCACATTTGCTTTACGCAGGTTTGTCATTAGTCGGAAGTAATCCTTATCCAATTGAACTTTCAAAGTTTGCTTCAATCGATATTGACTCGATGGTGGATCTTGAAATTGCAAGGAAACTTATGTCAGAATGAAAAAATTGAGAGTATTTGTTTTCCAGCAGCATTGGTTCCATCTTGCAAGTTTATTGGAAGCAATTGTTGAAAAAAATTCTGACTATAGTGGTGTAGAATTGTACAATCTCAACAAGAGTTTATTTGTTAAACCACTTGATCGCCACCAAGATTTTTTTGGAAGCTATTTCTTCAATAAACCTCCAGAATTAACTATTGTAGAATTTCTCAAAACCTATTTTAATAACAAAGATAAAGTTTTTTCATATATTCAAGTGCAATTAACTAAAGGCTTTGAAACTGAGGATTTATTTGTGAATGTAAATAATATTCAAGAACTTCAAAAGATTCAGTGGGAAGGTACCAATATCGGTCTGGCTATATCAAGCTTTCTAATAACACTAACTAAAGATTCGGACCCTAATCTTAATAAATACAAAACTTTGATCAATAACCTTAAGTTAACTTACTTGCAAATTTTTCAATATTTAGATTCATTGAAATTAGAAGGTTTAAAAGATGAAATTTGGATTTGTAACGGAAGACCTTTCCATGAACGCGCAGTTGTGGAATTTGCTCGGAAGAATTTTATCTCATTAAAGTATTACGAAATTGCAGGGGAAGGAGCTAATCAAGAGCGGTGGATTTTGCATGCAAATTCACCACATGATCGAATTGCGCATCAAGAATCCATAAAGGATCACTTCAATTTAACTACCCCAAGTTTAAGTCTAGTGGCGCAATGGTTTAAAAATCAGCAACCGGGAGGACAAAATAGACATTCGAAAAATTTTAAATCGAATACCAAATTAGATTCTTTAGATAATTATTTTGTTTATTTTTCAAGCAGTGATGACGAGGTATCAGCTATTTCATTAGACTGGAGTAGTACTTGGGTTAAGCAATTAAATGCCCTTACCTCTTTAATTAGTTGTTTTGTTGCTAAACCAAATTTAACTTTAATCATACGTGTACATCCAAACCAAAAAAACAAATCAAGAAAAGATAAGAAAAAGTGGAAAAAACTTAAAAGCCATTCAAGTAATGTAATTATCTTTAATTATGATTCTAATGTAGATAGCTATAAATTACTGTCTCGCGCAAAGGGAATTCTTACATATGGCTCAACGATCGGAGTAGAGGCTGCTTATTTAAGAAAACCCTCGGCTTTATTAGCTCATTCAAGATGGGATATACTTATTCCTCATGAGTATTTGAAAAACGAAGACGAAATTGCTAATTGGATTAACAGGATTGATGAGAAAAAGGTGCCTAACGATAGTCATATCGAAGATTGTTACCTTGGAAGTTTGATGTGGGGTCATTACATGATGACTGCAGGGAATAATTGGAGTATTATCGAAATGAAAAAAGACTTTCGTAATGTAAATGTTGGCTATCTTGCTGGGAAAGCCTTAAAGCCTCCTTTTTTTATTATTGCGATTACCCGATTTTTTAGGTTTATTCGGCTATACTTATTCGAAATAAGATTTGATATGGGTAAATTGTCCGTTTTGCCCTTTAGCCGCGACAAATGGGGATCAAAAGCGTAGAGGTGGATAGAGGCTGCGACGGCTGACTCTGTAATACAAAACCGGTCATAAGGGGCAAAACAAGATGGCATTCAAGGCCAAAAAGTCTAAGGCAGGTAAGCCTTTATCTACTGCTTCTTGGAGCGTTGCCCAATTTTCATCATTCTATTCTCAAAACCGGTTCGAGCTTATGGCCCATGCCAATCGGATTGTTAGAGATAAGGCAAAAGCTGAAGAGATCACCCAAGAGGCGTTAGTTAAGTTCATGCTTGCGGCTCCTGAGTTATCAAATGATGAACACGCTCTTTCTTATCTACACCGCACAATCGAAAATCTATGCATTGATCTATTCCGTGCTGAAAATCGCCGCCCAAATCTTATTGCTCTGGATGATGCTACTGCAGAGATTGAATCTAACTGGCAGGTTTCTGGTGATCACTCACAAGCTATTTCATCTGCAGAAGATGCAGCAATTATTCGTCAAGCACTTTCCTTACTATCTCCAGCAGAGCGTGCTGCTCTAGTCATGTGGGAGGTTGAGGGTCGGTCAACT
>Ga0214917_10004616_pt1 | contig 15214 bp, 26 predicted proteins | sample LL_1208_BB_MetaG_FD_177983 | JGI IMG/M metagenome (GOLD analysis project Ga0214917, IMG submission 177983) | Freshwater microbial communities from Lake Lanier, Atlanta, Georgia, United States - LL_1208_BB | ecosystem: Environmental > Aquatic > Freshwater > Lake | place: USA: Georgia | collected... | reverse complement strand
TGCCATTGGCTACGTTTCAAATTGAACCAACGCTTGATGATAAGTTTTGGCTTGAAAAAATTAAAAGATCAATAGAAGAATGTAACTCGGTAAGTACATTAAAAGAAATGGCGACCTTGCTTGCGCAAATTGCAACACAAAGACAAGGAGTAATTCGTGGACTTGTTCAAGACATGTTTATTTTTAATAATGTTGCAGTTGATCAAGAAGACATTTCTAATCCTCCAGTACATTAAACTTAAGTTTTCTGTAAACAGTCTTCGGCATCAATAAGCCGTAATAAATCAACAGAAGAATTAGGTTGTTTTGCCACAAGAAAAAGCCCCACTTTTGTGGGGCATAAACAACAGATTGAGTTAAATCAAAGCAATGAATCATCCTCACCCGTCATTGGATCACGGGCAGGCAGGGCCTTAACCTCTACATCACTGGTGCGAGACACAGGGAGAATCTCAACACCTGCCTTGATGCCATAAGCACCACCCAGTTTTTCAGCATCTTGTTTTGCATGCTGGTTGATGTAGTCGTTAAACAGTTCCTGGAACTTCCAGGTTGACTCACGATCTTCATCGGGAATCGACAGACGGCTTAGCGATTCAATTGCTTCTTCCTGGTTGCCATAAACAGGGATGTCAAAAGATTCAATTGCGCAGATCTCAACGTTGTTGGCGCCACGCATTTCATTGGCAAGTACCGGAGCAAATACGGTAGTTGCATAGAACTTTTCATTGAATGCAAGGGGTACTTCAGAGTCAAGAGCTTTGCTCAGGCACTTAGACATTTCCTTTTCATACAGCCTGATCTTCTCAGAAGCATCAGTGCCATTCAATCCCTTCAAGGTCAAAACCATGGGGATCTTGTGAGCACGCTTGTTGTCCTGGGTCAGGATGTACACAAGGTATTTGGTACGCACGCTGTACTTGCGCTTGTACATTTCACCTTTGCTGTTTGCCAGATCCGATGCGATCTTGTCAGCTTCAAACAGTTCTTTGACATCGGGATCATCAAAGGTGCCAATCGTCTGGCGCATCCCAGAGGTTTCTTCCACCATCAGAGGAGAACGCAACAGAACTTGGAGGCGAGGCTCAACAAAATTCAGACCTTCTTCCACCGAAGTGTTTGGCGCCATACCAAAGGTTTGCTTGTAGTTCCAGATCACGGAACCTTTGGCGAACTGATCTTCGGTAGCACTCCAACCACAGGTATCCAAATCGGATTTGCGGATGAACCAGCCACGGGTTTTAGATTTGTTCAACGGTTGAATGGTCACCAGGTTCTGGTAGCCAGAGACAAACTTCTTGTCTTGGAACAGCTTGAACGAATCAAGGCTACGGGTAGCCAGTGCCGAGGTTTTCTTCACAGTCATTTTGTTAGAGGATTTCAGAGAAATAACGGAATCAGTAGAAGCTTGGATGTTATCCATCCATTCTTCACTCATCATGTCAACCGGAGTTGTGGTCATGGTTTGTTCGTAATTGGAACCGGATGCTTTTAACGTCATCCCAGGACGAAAAATTAGAACGGAGCTTCCTCCAACTCAGGTGCTGCACCATACTGACCAGGGAGGTCAGGCAGTCCCGTGGTTAAAGACCAAGGATCTGTTTCCTCTGCAGTGCGCCCGCCCCAAAGAGAAGCCACTTTATCAGTAGCTACCGTTGTGGATGGTGTCACCTGTTGCGCAGTAGAGCCTGTGCTCTTAGGCGACAAAGTCATGGATACCAACTGAATCTTGGTCAGCGTCTTGCGCTCATTGGATTCTTTATCTTTCCATGCATCAGTCACAAGACGACCCTGAATTGTAAGCCCAACACCCTTCTTAGTAAAGTTGACAAGCAGTTCTGCATTATTCAACGCATCTTTATTGGTATTGATGGCGTAAAAGTTAAAGAGATCAGCTTGGTTACGACCGGTGTTAACAGATAAAGTTTGATTGCAAATCATCAAACCATCTGCGGTTGTTTTGAATGCACGCTCATCGTCACGACCAATGTCCTTGACGCAACGACCGCTGAGAATAATTGTGTTCAAGATCGGGAATGATTCCGTAACTTGAGTAACAATTCCTCCATGGAGAGAATGCGTCTTTGAATCGAGATCGAAACGTAACTTAGCGCCGTGAATGTAGACAAGGGAACCTTGCGTGAAATTGCGGAATCGATCAGCAGCTTTTCCATAAGAGTTGTATTCCAAAACAGTTGGTGCTTTGTTACCAACAGGAGGTAACGTCACAACGCAACGAATGGCAGTTGATGTTGCACTAATAAAAACTTCCCGAGGTGTTTCGGAAAGCTGTGCACAAACAAAGGATTGGTTCATGATTTAAACATGTGGTGGTAAGGCAGTTTAGTGTCATACCTGGGACATTTGACTAATGAGTCTCCGCCCATGTGGATCCTACCCGAGAATCCCCCTCAATCAAGCAACGGAATCCAAAAAATTCCTGAGCTTGCGGGAAGGCAAGCATAGCCTGTTCCCTGATTTGTTCTGTGTATTGAGGTTTACATGTTAATTGAACTTCATCATGGACCATCAACAGTTGCTCCCAGTCTTGACCATGGACTAAGCCTAAGTTTTGTTCAATGTTTTGCTGAATAAAAATAACAACTTGTTTCATTAAGATTGCACCAGCAGATTGCAACAGTACATTCAAACCTTTAAACGCAGACCGACAATAAAGAATTCTTCTATCCAAACCAATCAGATAATTACGTGTATTAATAGTCGTATTGATTTCATCCTTTAGTTTTTTCAATGCTGGCAATCCACGCATGAATGAATTAATTGCATTACCTCCTAGTTCACGCAGAACAAATTCATTTTTTTCATTCGGATTAATAATGGTGCCAGCCTTTACTGCACCACACCCATACAGAATTCCATAAAGCAAACGCTTGCTAATGTCCCTGGTAGCTACACCAAATTTCTCTTGGTTGTAAACATGAATATCAACACTTGGATCAACAACCAGATCTGCGTATTCACCCTTATCCCAAATAGCTAAATAACCTGCAAGGCAACGCAGCTCTAAAGCCTTGGCATCAATACCAATAAGATCCCAACCACTAGGAGAACCAAACAAACTACGGCACTCACGGCCGTAAGGACTGTAGCCAGCGGGAACCTGGCCCGTGTTGGGATTACGATGAGCACAACGACCAGTGATGCAGCCGTTAGTAACAACATCACCGTGAATGCGACCATCATCATTGTTAACCAACTTGAGCCAAGCATTGTTACCATCAGCAATTTGCCCTAGACGTTTTTTAATTAACATGTATTCAGCCAAGGGTTTGGCTTCAGGAAATGGAAGCTTTTCTAAAACTTCATCATCAAGAATTGGATTTCTTTTTTCAGTTTTTTTCTCTGGTTCCCATCCGTATTTTGACTTAAGTCGATCAGCAATCTGCTGACGAGATCCAGGATTGAATTCTTCTGATCTAATTTTTTCATAAGGCACACCTTTGACATAACCGCGTTTGGCATTGTTAACTTTGGGTGTGAACCATTCACTATGTTGGATTGGTGGAAAAATTTCTTTTAAGTGGTCTTCAAGTTGTTTTTCCTTTGCTCGGAGATCATCCACCAAATCAAGAGCTGCATCCACATCAAAAGGAACGCCTGCTCTAATTTGCTTGTTAATTGCCAATGCAAAATCGTGCTCCAATTTAAGAGCTGATTGCGGATACTTCTCCTTTTGAATAAACTCAAAAAGTTTGTAGGTAACGTTAACATCCTGGATGCAATACTTAAGCATCTCCTCCGAATACTGGGAGAAGTCCTTGAAGACGATCTTATGATCGGCCAAGCGCCATCCCCAGGCCTTAAGTGATGCGGTACCTCGGTCCTTCGGTGGAACCTGCGGATATTGTTCTGTGTCAAGAGCATAGAGAACTTCCTTGGGCCAGATCAATCGTGTGCATATGAGGGTGTCAATAATGCAGGCTTTGGTGTCAAATGAGTGTAGTTTTTGTAAGACCGGTAGGTCATAAAAAATTACATTGTGGCCAATGAGAACATCAGCGGTTGCCAGATGAGCAAGAGCGTCAGTAATACGATCAGGCCCATAACTAAAAGTTTGTTGCTTGTTGATGTCATAAATAACAATGCAAAAGACTTTCGTTACCTGGTCATAAAGACCATCAGTCTCAATGTCAAATACAAGCCATGACTCATTTACGGAATCGGGCTTCATCTTGAATTGAGAGTTCTTTACGGGCGAGTCCTTTGTCGTTGTCATTAATCCAAGTCAAGATTTGCTGAGCACCCGCCCGATAAGGATGGGAAAATATTCTATTTAATGCTACGTCTGAATTTAAAGGAATCAATTCAAACAGTTTAGTTTTTGCGTTGGCAGTCAGGGCATAAGGCATGCCGTTCTGCCAACAGGCAATGACGTAACTCATGGGTCATTTGAAAGACGGACAAATGATATCCAATTTCAAATGACCCGCAAGTGTATACGGAATTATTTCTGATTTGTTTTGCGGAAACCCAAACGCTCATGGTGAGCAATAGTTGTTTTGTTACAGCCGAATAACCGGCCAAGCCTGTCCCTGCTCACTCCCATTTCTCGAAAGTATTTCATTTGATTAAGTTGTTCTTGCGTAAATCTGGTTTGTTTTGGACGAAATCGATTACGTTTCATTTTGTCATTTACATTGTCTTGATTTGTTCCTAAATAAAGATGCAGTGGATTGCAGCAAGAAGGGTTATCACAAGAGTGACAAACATGTAAACCCTCTGGAATAACAATTCCATAATGATGCTGGTAACTCCAACGATGGGCCAACATTGTTTTGCCGTTTAAAGAGGATTGTCCATAACCCTTTGGATTTTTAAAACCCAACCAAATCCAACAAGCATTACAACCCCCGAAGGGGTCGATCTGCCCAAGAAAAGTAAATGCTGTATTTGGTTTTCTCCCTCTACCCATCAACTTGCTTTAAACGTTTAGCACTATAGCCAACAAATCCTCCCTCCTTCTTGCGCTGAAACAATGCTTTGCTTGCTTCACTGCCAGCACGTTGGCTGCCATGAACAAGCAAAGCAAAAGGCTTAGAGCCTAAGCAATGACTATCATCGTGATCAATTTCAAGACCACGAACTGCAGCCTCTTCTTCCGTGTATACAACATAAGCAATGCGCTGAAACACATCTTTATGTTTATCGATAAGATAATCTAATGTGCCACCGTAGGATGCAGTCAAATAGAAGTTGGGTGGAATGATGTCTTTCAATGCCAGCCACATACCCAAAGACTTGGTGTATGCGTAAAACTTTTGTTCCGGCCTACTTTGTGCAACCATTAGCCAAGCACGCATGTAGTTCTCAGTCCAGAAATCACCTGCTTCATGAATACGAACCAAATCTTTTGGCGGATACGTCGACAATGAAAGGTCGATAAGATCACGCATCAAAGTTACCTGGTTACCATTGGAGTACATGGTTTTACGCAGGAGATCCCAGTTGTGCCAACGAGCTTCACGCACGTTAGGCCGCACCTCTGCCATAGCTGAGAAGCAACGAAACTCATCTGCAATTGTGCCCGTTGTTTGCGGAAGATCAATAATTAATCCCGTGGTTCGATCAGCAAATGTTTTACAAACACCAGCATGCGGGCAAGAGTAACCCGAAGGCAGTGAAAAGATCAAACGATTTTTAAGCTTACCGTTACCGGTAGAAAACTTGAGGAGTTGCATAGTATTAAATGAAATGGAATGTAAGCAGTTTAACGTCATGCTTAGGACGTAGACAGCTTACAGTACTATAGGGCGTAGAAGAGCAGCGTCAGCCCCGAGGGAGTCAGGGTTTCTGCTGCTTCCCCTGGCTGGTAACTGAACAACCTTGCGGATTGATCACCGTGAGGTTGCACCCTCATTGCCATTGTGTTACAAGGTGAACGACATAAACTAAGCCTTTACCCATATACTTTTCGTAGCTATTGCTACCAAAATGAACAAAGCCTTGATTGTTTATTTAACTGCCCAAAAGAAAAAGATGGCACGCAAGGACACAGAATCCAAGCATGCCATCAAGGAATTAAAAAAACAACCGGCCTCTACCTTCTGATTGCCACTCATCAACCCCTGGATTAACCGGGGGTTTCTTCTTGGAAAACAGTTTCCCCGATAATAGGGAATTGTTTACAAAAGATTTGCTTAATCCATTCAGCAATTTGTCTGTGTTCGAATTGTGTTCCTGGGTCACAGCGGAATTGGAGGTAATGGATCCACGAAGATAATTATCCCATGGTTCAGGATCTCGAAGGTACGTTTCGATACGTCCAAGATTTGTGTTACATTTTGCACACAATAAACCTCGGACAATTCCTGTTTCGTGGCAATGATCAACAGCTAAACGCTTGCCTGACCTGCATGGTGCATTGCAAATTTTGCAAACACCATTTTGATTAGCCAGCATTGTTTCATAGTCTTCAACAGTAATTCCATATGCTCTTTTGAAATGTTTTTTCCCATCAGTTTTCCACGTGTTTCTGTTTACTCTTCGTTTTGCATTGATTAAATCTAGTTCTTCTCTGGTTCTTTTTGCATGACGAATTTTGTTGTAAGCACTAACACAGTCTTTGCATTTGTTACTTAAACAATCAGTTGTATGTGGATGTGGAGAAAAGTGAGCATACGGTTTATCCTGCTCACAATAACGACAATATTTAATCATTGATCTGAAAAAACAGCTTCGCCAATAATCGGAAACTGCTTGCAAAAAATGTCTTTAATTGCCAAAGCAATTTCTCGGTGCTCCAATTGAGTACTTGGATCTGTACGTACCTGTAAATAATGTATGTAAGACCTGATAGTGCCGTTCATGTAAAGCCTAGTCTGCGTGCCAAGTGGAAGAATGTTCCTGGCACACTCTTTGGCGATTCCCTGACTAACCATCTCACTGTAAAGATGCTCAGCCTCTTCAAAAAGCTGACTAGTGCGGCGGTAAAAACCAGCAAGTTTTTCAGGGCCAAGGGTTTCAACAAGATCATCAGTAGAGTTCTGACGATTCTTGTTGTCTTGGCGACGCAGATGAGGAATAGGAGCAGAGCCTAGTTCTTTGGTGTCCGCATAACGTTGGCTAAATTCCTGGAATGAAAATGAACGATGACGCAAGATTTGTGGTGAAATTGCACGCGTGGTTTCAATCTCGACGCACATATTAGCCATCTCAAATGGCGACCAATGCTTGTGCTTAATCAAATAACGCAACAACTTTGGAGCAGTGTCCATGTTGTCTTGGTTTGCTGGGGCAGAAACTCTTGCCATTTTGACAATCATTTCTTCTGCGCTGGGGGTAACCCAGACAAGATCAACGTTCATTAGTAGGTGTCAGTGTTTTGCCAATCATAGTTGTAACGGACATCGTTCTCTCCTTTCACTGCCTGTTCTATTAACCATTCGCAAACTTCATCAGCTGTGTACAAACGCTTGATCCTGTTTTCAGGATGAAGTCCTTCCTTTAGTTCTGCTGGAATACGTTCTGCGATGAGACGAAAGAACTTACCGTATTTATTACCTGGATTGCTATGCCAGGACTCATCAATATGTTTAATGTCAATCCATAAAGGCTTTACGTCTTTTGTCATGATGATTCACTGGGTACAATAACTTCTTTTGTTAGTTTATCAAGGACATCAATAGGGCACAAACGCATGAGCGAATGTTCAGTTGGAGATTTCAAATGATCCCATTGAACCAGCGCAAAGTTTTGTTTGGTACCGCGTGCTGTCAGCTTTGTGTTGAAACCAATGATGGTTCCATAGCGTTGACTGCGGTACTGTGCAATGCGCTGTTCAACTTCTTTACGAACAATGATCAATGCATGAGGCTTGGGGCGCTCAGCAACACGATCACCGATGGTGTACTTGAATTGTTTTTTGGATGGCATTAGATGTGAGTCCAAACTTTGCGGTTGACAATGCGTGATATGTACGACGTGCTAAAGCCGTACTTATCTGCGATGGCTTTATGGGTATAACCCCATGTGTGCATACGCCGCATGTGCAAAACATTTTCATCGGTAAGAATTGCAGAGCCATGGTTCTCACCACGGGCAATGTTACCGGGTCTTGGTTCTCCTTTCGGTGGACCAGGCTTTGCCATTTCATAGCGTTCTACTGTGCGGTATTTAGTACCACACTGCAGACACTTGCAGTATCTTTTTGTAAAACGTTTGAAATGGTTTGTGCATGTAACACGGGTGTGAATGCTAGAGCACGCTGGGCACTTCATCTTTCTTTTGAATTTTGTCGAGTTGCCAGGAATCAAGAAGATAAACAGTATGTTCTTGACCAAGGATCTTGAATGAATCAATGATCAAGTCTTTGTTCTTGTCATCGTCATAAAACGAATGCAAGATTTCTTCAGCGCGATCAAAGTTCATTGGATCGCCAGTGAGACGCTCAACAATATCAGCGGGCATATTGTCGACAAAGTTTGTGATTAAACCTTCGCGAACAACAGACCATGTATGGGATGGAATGAGATCAACAATCTGATCAATTAAATCAAGGTCAATGGTTTCGTTCATGGGTGTGATCATGAAATAAAAACCCCCACTTGCGTGGGGGCCAGAGGTTCCCTTGTGAGCTTAGGCGGTTTGAGCAGTGGTGTCGATGGGCTGGGTCAGAAGACCAGTATCTTTTAGCTTTTCAAGCATGTCACACATGATGTTGGCATGCAACTTGGTTTGCTCCATGAATTGCTTAGCGCGTTCAGGAGTAATGATGTGGACGTGACCATTGGTCTCGACATAACGCCAGCTACCATCAGGCTGTGGATCTCCCTGGAGCGCAAGCCGCTCAGAGTTACGGACGTACCGCAGCTCAAGGTTATGATAGTCCTTTAGACCATCATGAGCTGTCCAGGTAGCGCCGATGTTGTAGCGTTGCTCATCATCTGAATACGCATGGAATTCAGGGATGAGATGTTTGAAAGCAGCAAGAATTGACATGGTGTTGAGTAGTAGGTTTGGTACCCGAGGTGAGATTCGAACTCACGCTGGAGCGATTTTAAGTCGCTTGCCTACTTCCACTGGGCTACTCGGGCATGTGTGAAGCTTTACCTGCACAAGACTTAGAACAATAAGGTCCACGTTTGCCTTGTTTTCGATTGTGTCGAGCTTTATTCATTCGTGTTGTGAATGAACAATTGCACAGCGGACAGGTAAAGGTACCTAGTTCTGCTGGTTGCAGGACGGCGTACTTGCGTACATTATCAGCCCTGGTCAAAACCTGCAAGTTACTTAAGCAGTTGTTTGTGTAATCACCATCAATGTGATCACATGTTTCGCAAGGTAACAACGACCGTCCTAGTTTTTGCTCAAGCAGATACTTGGCATAACTTACAGTTTGGCGTTTTCCATCTTTGTATAAGATGATATGTTGCCTTCCGTCTTTACGCGTGTAAGGTCCGTAAACTTTCATTGCCTCTTCCGCTGGGCTACTCGGGCTCACCTGGACTTACCTCAACATCAATCGATGTGGAGTGCCAGGTGTGATCATGGGGTAATGGCTCAGTGCCATACTCCCATGTGTCGTAGTCATCCTCGTTGCGAGGATCGTCTTCAATTAAGACGTAGTGTGGTGAATTGTCATGGATGTACTCACCAAGATTGGCCATGGCCATGGCAAGCAGTTGATCATCGGTGTAGTCCGACATGATTAAAGACCAGCCCTAGTATCGAGGCTAAGGCTGGTGCATCTGGCTTCGACCATCAAGAGCTTAGCTGTTGATTACGAAGTTGCAAGGCCTGCTGGAATGCCTCCGTGTATTGATCTCGCTGATCAATCGTTAGGTTTTGATTAGACAAACCTTTGATTTGATCAACGGACATCATGCCACCATCCACCTTGAGTTGGATGGTGAACTGAGGCTTGCCTTCAATCATACAAAGCACAATGAAATGTTTCTTCTTACGCACGCCTTCAGCGTAACCAGAGGCAGAGCCGACGCAATTGCGTACAGCCTGGCCCCACATAGCCAACTGATGTGTGTCGTTTGGTTGAAAGAATGACCAAGACTCACCATTAATTTGAACCCTGAGTGGTTCAGGGAATAAATCTTGGGGCAGCTTCTCGTTTGCATTCTGAACCTTCCATGATTCTGCCTGGACATAGTCATGGAAATCAGCAATGCGCCAACGCTTAGGCGGTGCAAGATCTTCTTTGTCCTCAAGCACACGATTCAACATTGACATCGTGTCGTTCCATTCATAGAAACGATAAACGTTAACACCAAGGTCATGGTCCTTGGTTACGTTGCAGCCGTTGGTACGAAGACGTTCAGCTTCTCCTGTGTAATGTTTAGCAAGTAAACCAAAGAACGAAGCAACGGGCATGTGCTTACGCAACCAGTAGGTTACTGGAACGGACACAGTATATAAACGGATGTAAGTACCAAGGAGTTCATTGGCATGACTTTGATAGTGATCAATGGGACAATCAGGCCAGATCTTGTCGACATAGCTGATGTTCTCAGCAAGTCTTATGATCTGTGCAAATGGCGCCTTGATATTGCGTTGAAGACGATTGCTTGAATCATTGTATGCATTAAAGGATTCATCAATCTTCTGTTGAATCCACTTACGAAAAAATGGAGTATTCAGAATATGCTTGGTGTCTAATATTGCACGCCAATTTGAATACGAAGTAGTTGACTGTGGTACAAGGTTAAGTACATTGTCAACCGTTAGTTCCCATGTCGATTGTTGTTCAGCAGTTACAAATGCGGATGGTATTTCCAGTGCTTTAGCAATGTTGTCACACTGCAAACGTGCAAATAAATTGCGAGAGTCTTCCCACATGGGAATTGTTTCTTCTAGGCTTTTACGAAATTCGTCAATAGCCTTTGCAATGTGACGACCTTTTTCGCTATAGGTGGCAAGATAACGCGCACGCCAATGGGTATCGTTGTTTCCACTGGCTATGTCTTGGCGTGTTACATGTTTGCGATAAACATAAAACACTGAACGACCGACTTCAATGCGGTCATACTTTTCAATGTTGCTTAGGATATCTCTTTGAATAACTTTACGAGTTCCTGCTGTGTCACGGAATGCATAGGCATAGCCGTACACATACTGATCTTCTTCTCCTTTGGGTGGTAGCCATGCGGCATACCAGCACTGCTCGAAGTGATAAAGAATAGCCTTGGTCATCATGCGTGCCTGCGGAGTTGCTACATCCACAGGCGTTGTAAATGAATGATGACGATCTGCGGCTAACGAAGCATTGATGCTGTCGATTGCAGGTTGCTGCAAGGACTCCCTTACGACGGAGTATGGGATAAGGTGTGGAATGTTGCCAAGCGGATACTTGGCTTTCTTGGATGGATTAGCTTGCTTCTGTTGACGAGCCAAAGCTTTGAGCTTGGGGTCATACGCCAGCAGTTCTGTTTGCAGGTTTTGAGGAAGTTGGAATTGCATGATGAATTTGAAGTGTGTTTGTAATGTGTAAGCAGTTTAAGGTCATGCTCAGGACCAAGGATCAATCTAGATCGCAGTCGGAAGTGTCGATGAGTTGCCAGTGAAGATCGAGCTGATCAAGATAGCTGCAGAAACCATCTTCATCAGTAGGGATTTGTTCTCCCTCATCCAGCTCAAAGCTTGCGCTACAAAGAGCTGGAGCCCATTCTTCAGGTTCGAAACGTGTTGCCCGATAGAGCAAACGCATTTCATCAACAACAGCTGTAACTGTGACATTGGATCCTTCAATGATGGTGTCTTCAATTGCAAGGACAGACATGAGTCAAACCCTGGTGAATTGTTGAGGCTTCATAAATTCAGAAGTTGGGCCATACTTTTCCACAAAATCAGGGAATGCATCAAGCAAACGTTGACGATTCACTGGATCTGCGACACGCAGTGCTTGTGCAATGGCATTAACAAATGAACCACCATGTGATTGCATGAGGCAAATCATGGCGGTGAGCTGAGCTGAGTTCATTGAATGAAAATGCAGTGGAATGTAGGCAGTTTAACGTCATACCCAGGACGAATCTTCAGAATAATTTAATGTTTCGCTTACTCAAGCCAGTGCCCGGCAAGCTGATCGAACCAAGCACACCGGACTTACGTCCATTGAGTGTGACTTGGAACGGACCAAGCTTGATCGATTTCGTAAACGATTTAATGCCGTGTTCTGTGATGTTGAACCCGGCAATGGTGCGGTCAAAGTTGAATGCTGATTTTTCAGTCACGGGTAACAACCATGTAAGTAACGATGGTGTAGACAAAGACTACGACAACAAGAAATAAAATTTCTGTCATCGCAAGTCATCAGGAAGGAGCATTTGAGTGTCTTCATCAGACATGTTGGACATCATGAATTTCTCTCCGTTGGGTGCAATGAAGCCACCAACGAAACCAACTCCGTATTTGTCAGCTGATTCCTTCATCTTTGCTACGAGTTGCATAGCAGATAGACGTTGGAGATCAATGGAGTCTGGAATGCGTGGAGTGTTGTCAGGCATGGTGATTAAGTGGAATGAGTAATGGAGTTTAGCAGGGAAGTAGAGGAAGTAACCATTGGCTTATCTTATAGAAATAAGGGTAAACCCCTGGTACTCCCTCCGGGGGTGCAGGGGTACAAACCAGTATTAGTTCATAAAGTAAAATGTTTACATGTAAATGTAAACCCATGGAATTAACTGGTAGATATGCAAATGTTGTTGCATTTATAACAAATAAAATCAATACAAAAGAATTGCCCGTACCTTCTCCCGGATCAGAAGTTGATCACGCTTTAGGTGTTTTGGCAAATCCATTAATTAGCGATGGAAACAAAACTCAAGCAATAAAGATTTTAAATGGATTTTTAAATGGAGATAGGTCAAAAATTTAACGATGTGCTTCTTGATGTTCCTTCCATGCTGCAGTATGCATTTCATCTGCAGTCATGGGTGGTTCACCAGTGAGGTCATCGTCTGTTGGTTCGTCCCACTCAGTTGCTTTTTCGAGCAGACCGATGGCTTCCAAGATCAGCTCTGGAGCGTGATATGGAAATTGAAGACAATCCAACGGACGGTTATCTTCACGTCTATAGATGGCACTTAGTTCTTTAAGGATGAGTTCGATGCGTTTGCAGTCGTTCATCTGAAAGGTAACCTGTGTGCCATCAGGTTTCTGATAGGCGATTGGTTCAAAGTGAAGTTCAGTTTGTGGCATGGTGTTGTGTGGGGTGATTGATTGCTTAGCCTTCTAGTTATGAAGGAATAAGCTACAAATTTGCATTAAATCAATCCAAGAATTGAAAGCCAGCTATCAGGATGGTCCGGTTCTACTTCGTCGTCGTCCGGTGTGAACGCGACTGAATCGAACGCCCATTCTTCGATTTCCTCATTGGTTGGGATGTCGTACCAACCTTGGAGTTCTTTATCGGCGTAGCGCGGGATCCAGTAGCAACGGAGGATGCCTCGCTTATTGCGGTAGACACTGCCGTTGCTTGGACGCTCGCCTTTCTCGCCGTCGTAGTTGACTTCGGCTTGGTACTGTTCGTCCCGATCTTCTTCGGAGAAAGGGACGTAGCCGAAGGACTCGGCAATTTCTTGGGTGATGGGATGAAGCATGACAGTAATTCCGTAATGATGATTGAGATTAGTGTGATGAGGACAATGATGATGTCATCTTGTTGAGGGCTAGGAGTCTTCGTCGTCATGGATGACGCCCTCCCATTCAGATTCCTGGTTTGTCACAGTGAAGCCAATGAACTTGCCATTGTCTTCGATGAGAGTCCATTCGGACTGATCAGATTCACGCATAGCTTGCTCTTGTTCGTAAGCCATGTCAGCCATGGCATCAAGAGTATCAGACGAAATGTCGTTTTGGAATTGATTGTTATCCATGGTTTGAATGAAGTTGAATAAAAGGTTGAGCAGTTTAACGTCATACTCAGGACGTGGGTGATTCCACCTTAAAACGGGGTGCAATCAAGTACTGATGTACTAACCCACTAGGCATGACCCTCCTCCCTTGGTACCGACTGTTACAGCGGGGGGCGGGGGGTCGTATCGAGCCAAGCAGATTTGATAGGGAAAGCAAGCGTGACTGATGAACCATCCTTAAGGATGGAAACGGTCAGCTTGCCTTCCTTGGTGATGACACTGACATGATCAGGGTGTTGAACGTCGAATTGATTGAGGAGTTCCATGGGTTAGATGGTGTGGTGTGCAGTGACTGCAAGCAGAGAATAGCTGGTACATGCAGAGATGCAAGCACCAGCCTTAGCGTTGGAATTGTGTAGGGCACTACGGATGGGGGACAAAGTCGGAATGGGTAAGAAGCTGATGGACTGACAGACAGTCTTCAGCGACTTCCTCATTGGTACAGCCATACCATTCATAGGTCTGATTCTCGATCACCTCGCAGCCAACGTCTTCGAGTTGATCATGGAACAGATCCCAGGTCTTGGCTTCACCCCATACATGGGCATAACGCCCAGTGCGATCAGCGACTAATGCTACGTACATTGGTGGGTTGAGTAGGGTTTGTGACATCGACGCCAACGAGGGCACCCATGGTGAGTGCAGCAATCAAGACTGCGAGCACTCCAACAGTAATGTTGGCTAGCGGCGTCTCATGTGTCTCATATGAGTCAAGGTGTAAGTAACGCTTGACTCCAAGTTTGACGATGTGTTTCATCAGTTGAGATGTTGGGTAGTTAATGGTGTGCAGGATGTTGAGTCCTGCAAGAAACCCTGTTGTTACACAGGGCTTGATGCAGGAATCGAATACGGACATGCTCAAAAAATTATGAGCACATCCGTAGACAATGCATTGTTATCCCTTGGGATTTAGAAGGGAATTTCCTCCAGTGTGGGTTGAGCAGCCGTTGCTTCAGCCTTCGCTGCAGGCTTACGACCGAACTCGTAATCCTTGACGAGAAGCTGTAGCTCCGGACGCTTTAGCACCTGGAGTTGACCATTGTCATCCATATATGTAGTACGGATGCCATTGATGCGGCCATAGACCCGCAACTCTTGACCGACAACGAGGTTGCCGTTGGAGTATGCAGTGTTGAGGCCGTTGTTGTTGGTAAAGGTGAGGCTAATGCTGACTAGTGAGTTAACGTTGTGAATCATCTTCACAGCGAGGAACTGGCTGTTGTCTTCTCCGTTGGTGAATTGCTTGAGGAAAGCAATCCGACCTTGGAACTGTACCTGAGCAGAGTCAGCGTACTGTTTGAGACCAGCAGTGTCAGCGACAGGAGTAA
>Ga0214917_10004615_pt1 | contig 15220 bp, 47 predicted proteins | sample LL_1208_BB_MetaG_FD_177983 | JGI IMG/M metagenome (GOLD analysis project Ga0214917, IMG submission 177983) | Freshwater microbial communities from Lake Lanier, Atlanta, Georgia, United States - LL_1208_BB | ecosystem: Environmental > Aquatic > Freshwater > Lake | place: USA: Georgia | collected... | reverse complement strand
CCTCTTTTGCTATATAGTTATGAGACAAGCAAAAGACCGATGACCACGCCCAACTGGCAGCATCACTCTAAGAAAGAACAGAAGCGCACCCTGAAACCTCAGGCACTGCGTCAAGCAAAAGCTCGCAAACAGGCGCTAAAGCGTCGTCTGGAGGTTACTAAATGACTCATTATGACAAATTGATTGATACTATCGTTGATGAAATCTATTATGTGTGGACTGAATGCTCCAGTTGGAATGAAGATGACCAAGAGACTGCAAAGGAAACCGCACATCGTATTCTGCAGCATGTAGAAGAGTTTCAAACTATTCGCAACAAACTTACACAATGGAGAGCAACTGACTGATGGCACTATCACAATCTGTAGAAGAATCTCTGAATGAAGCATCTGCGGCACTTCGCAATGCTTTGGCATATGCTGCTCGTCAAGAGCGCCCAGTAGTTTGTAATGGCATCTCTGAACTTTTGTGTCGCATTGACCAAATGAAATCTTTTGATGGCATCCTTGACAAACTTGATGAAATGACTAAAAATGAGCCTTTTAAAAATTAATAAATGGGAGTTGTATCAATCACCCATTAAAACAACTCCAGAAAATGTTAAAGAGGCAAACGAAGGATTGTTCAATTGTACAATGACACTTCCTGCCGCTGCTGCTCACTGTGGAATGACACAAAAAGAAATGAAGATGACATTTCGTGAGTATCTAAAGTATCACCCACCAACCTATAATTCTGTTTTTGCTGGTAATTATCCAGGACCACTTTACGCACCCCATCCTGATATAAAAAATGAAAACATTATCACAAATTGACTGGAAAAATATTGAAGAGGCATTTCAATTACTAAATGCTTCTCTCAATCCTAAATTTACTACTGTTGAAGGTATTAAACAGCAGATCGAAGAGACAGAAGTTGGTGGGTCTGTTTATTATATTATTCAAAATGCTCCATTTGAGTTGGGGGAAGACGGTAAACCATTACCTCAGTTTGATGAACAGGGAAATAGTATCTCTATTTTTATTTTACAAGAATGTTTGGTGATTGACGATGACACATGAAGAAATGCTTGAAGAAGCAGCAAAACGTGAAGAAGAGAATAAGCGACCATTCTATCGTTTCTTTGCTATCGAATACTTTGCCACTGGAGAGGGTAAGTCTTTCTGGTTGAAAGTATGTCGCAACTATCAACAGTTTGATGATAGAGACAGAGACCTTGAAAGGTTTGTTAAATTTATTGGTGAAGGCGTTGACCATTACATTTATGGTCTAACACAACCAACACAAGAAGAGTTTATGACTCAGTATGCCAATCTGATTCCTTCATACATTGTGAAGATGATTGAGCGTAGAGACCAACCAGCATTAGATTGGGAAACCCACTTTTACTTTAATTACTCATGATGTTTGACGAACCACTACTTAATTCATTACAAGGAACTATGGCAACGATTGATCCCTATTCAGTTAAAAGAGAACATGTCATAGAGCATCGTTTGGATATGCTTGAAGAACAAGTTCAACGGGTGAGTGATAAACTTGATTTGTTAATCACACAACTCAAAATTGAATTCTATGGAAAAGAATGATGGACGACAAAACACTCTTTAATCCAGACGAGTTTCTGCTTGACAATATCAAATCCTACCACTATGAGGTGATGGATGAGGGGCATCATGTGTGGATGGCATTCTATCTTGAGAATGGTAACACAGGGCACTTGAATATTTTCTTGAATAATGGTAGAATCAATACCAGATACGAGGAATGGGATGAGATTTAAAAATCCAACAAGATTAGAGCTTTTCCTTGACGGATTCCATGACATCTGTTATGCTTTGGAATGTTATAATGATGGGCATAGGTGGGGATATGGAGAGTTTTGGGAAGCACTATCTTCTGGGTGGTATAATGAATACATCTACCCATATGATGATTTGTATCACCCTCACCTGTCTGATGAACGTGTATTGAGGTTAGGAAAATGAAACTCTTTGATTACTACCACTACGAAGATTACGGGAACGAATGGTATTTCCAACTGCTTGGATGGTATCCACATTTCGCATTGATGGATGTTGTTATTCAATGGGATGAATATCCTGCCACAGAGATATTTCCAATGCTGCTGATTAGCTTCGGTAGTCGCTCACTCACAGGATTCTCATTCCGCTGGAAATGGTTTGAGATTCGCTGTGATTTTCTGACATCAGCACCACGCAACTTTGAGAAATATCGCAGAGGAGATTCATATCTATGACACAACTGATTCCTAAAACATCACCAGAATACTTTGAACAAACTTGCTATAAACCATACGATAGGCACAAATATAAACTATTCTATGCTAGTGGTAAAGTAGAAACATATGAATGGTATGATGAAGTTATGGCACGATGGTTACAAACACCAGCAGGTCATTTAACACACGTTGAAGTTATTGATAGGAAGAAAAAGAGATGAGCAATCCACTACTTGACAAATACGAAGAGATCTACGGTGAGAAGAAAGAAGAGGAAGTCGTAGAAGAAACACTACTGAATGACAAATTAGAAGAAGCTAAAAAATACTTTGGTACTCATCTTCTCGGAGGTATGGGTGAAGATATTCTTACTTTGGGTGGCGATACTATTACTCTGAATCCAGCTCATTCTAACCCAGGATTAACTATCAATGGTGGGTCAGAAATCATGGATAGTGGAGCATTCGTCATTCCTGCTGCCACTGTAAACAATGGTGCTATTACTATGGATGGCAGCTATATCAAACCAAACGCACTGATTAGTAATGGTAAAACAATTACATCTGTTAATCCAGCACCAACATATTTTGCTTTTGATGCTCCAAAAACAGAAGTAGAAAAACATTTTCATAAAGTATTGGAAAATATTGCCAATGGAAAAGCTGTAGTATCAGATATTAGAGCAGACGTTGACGCATCATTCACGGGATTTGGAGGACAGATAAAATATACTATTGGTATCGTCGGCAAGTATCCGTAACACTTATCAATCACCCCTTGACACCAGCGTTGAGGGGTGATATATTACATACATACGCAACCAACCAATGAGGAAAGTCGTTGTAAAACCTAAGAGTAGCAAGGCAAAGAATCGTCTTGCTAACATGATGGAAAACAATCCTGTTTGTGTTGTGGAGCAGGATACTGGCGGTGAGTTATTTCTTGCCGCCGAGAATCGTAAATACTTCTTCTGGGTCAGCACTCGCACTGGTAGCAATCGCTTCGGTGACAAATCTGACGCACACTGGGAAGTTATCACTGAAATCAAGGATGTAATGCTATGAAACCTAAGTTCCGAGTTATTCTAGAACAAGCAATCGAAGAAGGTGTGCGTCGTGGATATTCACGGGCACACAAACATGTAGAAAATCCTACTGAAGGTGCTATTATTGAGCACATCGAAGATGCTGTGATGTCTTCACTCTACGAATACTTTACTTTTGATGAAGAGGATTACTGATGACCTACGACGAACTCTACGAGCACATTGTTGCTTATGTTGCTCTGCCACACACAGCTATCACCAAACATGATAAACGTCGTGCTTGTCTGATCCTTGGTGCTGTTATGGAGTTTCACCTTGATTGTCTTGAGGAAGGTGTAGATCCACGCACACTTGATATGACTGGTTTTGTGAATGAGAAACTTGATGAGTTGGAGGCAGTAAAATGAGCGGCGGGCACTTTGGAAATTGTGGTTACGATTACCACAAGGTATCCCAGTTTGCTGATGAGTTGGAAGTAGAGATTGAAAACAACTTTATCAATGATGAATGGGGATATCATAAAGGTTATGACCCTGATGTGATTGATGTGTTGCGAGAGCAAATCCCCAAACTGCGTAAGATGGCAACGATTATGAGAGATATTGATTATCTCTACAGTGGTGACATTGGTGATGATGGTTTCTTGTTGCGTATGAAAGAAACGGAGGCTAAGTATGACTTCTAAAGTGAAGTTTGTCTATGTGACTCGCACGATTGACCCCAAGACACGCATTCATTACTTGGATGCTATTGATGAAAACGGGCAGCATTGGTCTGCTGAAATGTCTCCCAAGATTGAACCTTGGATGGTTTATACTAAAATGTGGAAAAAAGACACAGGATTGCCTTATGACTGAATATCAACCAATACCACAAACACCAGAGCAAGTTGCCGATGGGCTTCGTAATGCTATGAAACAAGCAAAGGAAGATGGTGTATTTGACTATGATAAACTACTTGAAAAACATTTCAAACGCCCACCATCCTTGTGGAATGTGATGAGGCATCAACTTGGTTTCTCTATTGATATGTGTGATGAGATTGTAGATGCCGTTGAAGAATGGATGCCGAAAGAACACGACACGAACTCCTATGAATGGAATAAGTGTGTTAGAATGCTGCGTGAGAAACTTTGGGAGCAATCGGAATGACTGAACTTACACAAGAACAAAGACAAACAATTGAAGACGCACTCAATTCTCTTCCACAACCTGTGAGAAAAGGAATGTATGCTACTATGGAAGGAATTGAAGAACAACTTGCCCGTGGAGATAAGATTATCTTTTATATGAAACCACACGAAGTTCTTGGTGGTGTTTATATTGATAAAATGAAGGTTGGTGAAGATGACTGAAGACCAAATTAAAATGCTTCGTTTCTTAATTCAACAAGAAATTGAATGCGCTAGTATTGATGGTATGGAGCATGGTGCATGGGGTTGGGCAGAAAAACAAGCTGATGAAAATTGGAAAACCTTTATAGATAGTTTCACTGAGGAGTAAAACTATGGGAATGTTTGATTACTTTCGCTCATCGTATGATTTGGGTGAGCAGTTTACAAATGTGGTGTGTCAAACCAAAGACATTGAAGAAGGTATCGGTGGCACAATGACTGACTATTGGTTAGATCCCAATGGTCTATTGTGGTATCCAAGTTACATTGGCACACATTCATTGGAAATCTATGAAGAGGGTCATCCGAAGTATGATCCAGATAAAAAGTTTTTCAACCATGAATGGATTCCAACTGGCGTTCATGGTAAGTATCAACCACACTACCTGACAAAGTATATTGAAATACATGTTGCCAACTGGAAAGGAGCGTGGGAAGATTGGCCGCGCTTGCGTATTCACTTTAAAAATGGTAAACTACAAGATTATGAGGATGTGACAGGACGATGAGCGAAAAAATTATTTCTACTCTTTATAGATATAAAACAACTATATCTAACTCATACGATCCTTTTTTTGTTTCTGGGGAAGATGTTGATGACTTTATTGGTGGCATAGCTTCTGAACTCATTAATGGTGAAGTAGTGTATCACATCTATGATGTTGATGAAACTTTGTTTAATCATCCATTTATTACTTGGTGGGATAAAAAAGTTTTTGAGAATGATGCAGTTGTTGTTAAACTTCCAGCAGGTAAAAGTAGAAACATAAATTGGAAATCTCGTAATAGAGGTGGTGGTGTTCGTCACAAAAATTTTGACAAATCTGCCACAAAACCATATAAACCATATACTGAAACTCCTAAAAAAACACCAAAACCAGATATAAAACAAATTAATGAACCACCGTTAGGTATTATGGGCATCTTTAAAAAAGAGGAATTAAAATGAGCACAACAACTTTTACATACAAAAGCGATGATCTGGTGTGTATGGGTGAACGCTACCCAAACAAGACACTGACAATCTCAACAAAGTGTGATGATCTCAACGCACATGAGTTGCTTGACATTTTTAAATCTTTCATGTTAGGATGTGGTTATGCCGAAAAAAGTTTCTACGATGCCTGCTACGAAGCCTGCCAAGAACACCCGCGTTACCGCCAAAGCGGAAACGGATCAAAACTGGGGGAAACTAACGAAACAAAAAGCCCCTACATCTACGAAGATCCCTACCACGATCCAACAGGATTATAGTCTCAAACTCAGTAATGATCCTGATAAGTTTCCTTACAATGAGTTTCCTATTCGTCTAGAATATCAAGACAGAGACGTAAAACGAATCTGTTGGTTTCAATGCTACGACCACTTTCACAAACACATCACACGATACAAAGTAATTAACTATGAAGCAACTACGAATGATGTGGCGCTGGTGGGCGAAGTCGCTGGGGCAAAAGGCAAGCGACTGTGATAACGAAGCAGATAAAGTTGCTATCATTCGCACCTTTATCTTCGCTACATATCTCATCACCAATGCTTTTATTGTAGCGGGCGTTGTGAGACAATGGAATAAAAATCATCCTATTTACATTGAAATCCATGAAAATTCAAACTATTCCGAAATCCTATACTCAGAAAGACGGCACAATCTGGGAGTGGATAGAGACACCAGAGTTGAGGGCATTTATCACTCAGCAACAATCAAAAATCGCACTGGAGAGTTTGAATGAACCCCCCAAACGAGTATTCTAAAGTCGCAGAAAAAGAATATTCATACCATGTGCTAGATGAAACTACGCCATGGTATGAGTTTTTGATGTATTGTGAAATCTGTCATCAGTTGGGAGTTAAAGATCAACCCAGATTAGGTAGATATCAAGCATATCGTAGATATCTCAAATATATGGGAATTATATAATTGTAACTTTTTGTTACATAAAGAAAAAGAGAATATTAAGAAATCACCATTTGTGTGGATTTCCTGATAAATTAGTATGATAATTGCTAAATCACCTATGACAGACAAAGAATGGCAACAACTGGTAGAAATGAGAGAATGTATTATGACCAGTAGTGGTATGACAGCATTTGATGCTGAATATATGGATTCTTTTGCTCAGTTGTTGGCTAAATCTTTAGTAGGTAAGGGAGATAAAATTGCCGAAAATGACTGATAAAGAACGATTGCTTTATTTGGAGAATTGTGTTAAAATTCTTGAAGATGAAAATGTAGAAACCACCAACGCACTTTATGAGATGGAGAATCGCCTTCAATCACAAATTGATGCGTTAATTAATTACACCATGAAACTTAAAGATTGGGAGGAACCAAATGACGTATACTGAAGATTCACTCAAAGTCAGTGAAAATGATGATGGCACATTTGCTATCGAGTGGGATCCAAATGATCCTAAATATGCTATCTTCAACACAATGACTCATGATGAAATGCAAGATTACATCACTAGAGCACTAGAAGAGTTTATCGCACAACATGAATCACACAATTCAGGATCTTAAATACATGGCACAATATACTGACGAAGAATTGATAGAAATGGAATATGATGCCATGAAGAAAGAAAGAGATTCTTGGCGTCGTAATTTTGAAGAACTCAAAATCAAATATGAAGAACTTCAAAATCTATTTGTGGAGACAGATGATGAACTCAACGAGTATCGTGATAAGTTCATTAATGAAGCTCTTCAGCATGAGTATTTGAAGAACGATTACGAATATCTACAGCGTGATATGAACGATGTTAAGGATCGCTTATCAGTGCTTGAAGCATTCATGAGAAACACTAATGAATGGAGTGCTTGACACGGCGCTGGATCTCCTGTATATTACATAGGTAATCGAGAGACACCCCAGTGACTTCCGCTTTTCTCACCAAAGACTTCAGTTCCTACTGTGCCGAGCGAGATGCTCGCAATACTCTTCAACTGAATGTTGTTAAGTATGTGTGGCAATTCTGTGATGCTCTGCGTCATGTTGCTCCCGAAGGTTATGATTATACCTTCGAGTCTGGCAAGAAGTATCACAAGATCATCATGATTGACAATGGTGGTCAACGCTCTGTTCACGCTTTTGTTGACAAGAAGACTGGTGAAGTCTACAAGTCTGCGTCTTGGAGGCAACCTGCCAAGGGCGTTCGTTACGATCTGCGTCTGATTCGTGATCGTGAATATCTGTTTGCTCATGCTGATTGGGCAGGCGCTTACCTTTACATGAAGTGATTCTATTATGACTTACGTTGTTCAACTCTATGTCGGTGGCAAGGTCTTCAACGAAGAAGTCCAAGCTGTAAATCCTCAAGATGCGAGAGAAACTGCTCTCGCTCGTAATCCCAAAGCAAAAGTAATCGGAGTCAACGTTAAATTCTGATGGTAACTGCAATCGTTGGTGGCATCATTCTTGCCACATTCTCTGTTATGTTCTACCTTGAAGATCGTATGGGTGGTGGTCTTTACGATCCTGACCCGTCTGCGTCTTATCGGTATCGTCAGCGCCATAAGCAACGCTGATCGTTCACCCCCTTGACTTCAGCGCCCAAATTCAGTATATTACATAGGTAATCAATCAAACCCATGCTTCCTTCTTACAACGCCATGCAATTTCAATCTAAAGAAGAGCATCTTGCTGCTCTCTATGATGCTTGCCTGTTGATTGTCAACACTTACAACGGTTCTGATGTCCTTGACGGTGTAGACATGGGACTTTATACTCCCTTTCAGTTCATGAAGTCTGCTCGTAATGTTGTTAATCAGATTGCTGAAGGTAACATCAAGTGAAAACTATTGTGGTTCTTTCTGTCTCCTCTGATGGATATTGTTAATCTTTCTGTTCTCGCCACCTTCATTCTTTTAGTTGGTGGCATTGTATTCTTTTTCAAAACTATTTACCGCTGAACATCATGGCAACTCGCGCTCGCATTGGCATTCAACTCGCTGACGAATCTGTGCTCTCAGTGTATCATCACTGGGATGGTTATCCCGAATGGTTGGGTCGCATTCTGAAGACTCACTACAATAGCAAAGAACTTGCTTCCGAACTGATTGATGGTGGCGATATGAGTTCTGCATGGACTAATGCAGGTTTCAACAATGAAACTGTTGCTCAAGGTGCTCTTTATTATTCTTCCCGTGGTGAAGATTGCCCTCCTCGTCTTGATGCTAACAAGTATGACTATCTTGCTGATGGTGAAGAGTATGCTTACTTGTTTGTGAATAACGAATGGGTATGCTATGATAGGCATCAGTTTGAAGAAAACACTATGCCTACTGTCGCTGAAATTCCTTCTGGAGCACTCGCATGTTGAACGAAGAACAAGTTATTGATGTAACATCCGAAGAAGTAGTGGAGGAGGAGATTTCTCCTTCTCTCGAAGAGAATACTCAAGTTAGTTACGTCGATCAATATGTAGATTTTAAAAAGCAAACCTACAAATATAAGCAACTGAAAAAACAAATTCAAAACAACATCAAATCTCAACAAGGATTTGGTTATACTTACAAGGAGATTTCTTATGACGTATGATCGAACTAAACCTGACAACACTCTTCGTAACGCCAGTATCATTGGTGTTTCTTTTATTCTGACGCTGTTTATTATCAATGCTGTGGTTGGCCCGCTGTATAATGTGTGGGCACAATCGCTTCAAGGTAAAGCAGAACTTCAGAAAGCAGAATATACCCGACAGGTGGCAGTGTTGGAAGCACAAGCAAAGAAAGATTCAGCACAACAACTAGCTGATGCTGAGATCATTCGTGCTGGTGGTGTTGCTAAAGCAAACCAAATCATCGGTAACTCGCTGAAAGATAACCGTGAATATCTTCAGTATCTGTATATTACTGGTATTGAAGAAGGTTCGCAGAAAGGTAACGTAACCATCTATGTTCCTACTGAAGGTGGTATGCCTGTGCCTACACTTCAGATGAATAAGTAAACTTTAACAATCATATAACTGATGCTTATGGGCAGGGGTCTTGACGACTCCTGCTTTTTGCTGTATATTATATTCATTGATTCATTCATCATGAAACTTCGCTCACATCAACAGAATGCTCTCGACGCGATGCTGCAAGCATCCCACGGCACCGTGTTGTGCCCTACAGGCGGTGGCAAGACTCTGATGGCAGTGATGGATCTTATTCGCCGTCTGAGCGCCTCTCAGCATGGTCTGACGGCGGTTGTAGTGTGCCCTCGCTTGCTGTTGGTTAATCAACTGTGTGAAGAATATCTGCAGGTAATTGACACAAAGAATGTTCACATTCTTCATGTTCACTCTGGTGATACTCATCACTTTAGCACCACCAAATCTGATCAGATTGGTCTGTTTAACAATACTGCCCGCGCTGTTGGTGAGTCTTGCTTGATCTTCACCACTTATCATTCTCTGCATCGTATTGTAGAGGCAGGTATTGACATTGATGTCGCTTACTTCGATGAAGCACACAATGCTACCAGCAAGCAATTCTTTCCTAAGACTGCTATGGTATCTCAAATGGCAGATAACTGCTATTTCTTCACTGCTACTCCTCGTCATTCCAAGAATCCGATGGGTCGTGGCATGAATAACTCTCTTGTGTTTGGTAAGGTTCTTCATTCTATTCCCGCACAAGAACTGATTGACAGTGGTAGCATCATTCCTCCTCAAATTGTTATTCATGAGCAGGATATGGTGACGCGCACCAAGGATAATGCTGCCAACTGTGACAGCAACACTGTGCTTAATATTATTGACCATTTAGATGGCACTGCTGGTCAGAAGATTCTGGTTGCTGCACCTTCCTCTAAGATTATCTGGGGTATGGTAGCACAAACTGTGATGCTTCAAGAACTGTCTGAGCGTGGTTATGATGTGCTTCACATCACCGCCAAGCATGGTGCCTATGTCAACAAGACCAAGGTAAATCGTGAGGTATTCTTTGACACGCTGACTGCGTGGGGCAAAGATCCTAATCGTAAGTTTGTGGTGTTTCACTATAGCATTCTGTCTGAAGGCATGAATGTTCCTGGTCTGACGCATTGTGTGCTGCTTCGTAACCTCAACATTGTAGAGATGGCGCAAACGATCGGTCGCGTTATCCGCATGAATGTGGATGATGCGCGTGACATTGCGGAAGGTCGTATCACTGCTGGTGATCTGGGTAACTATCGTAAACCGTTTGGTTTCGTGACTGTACCTATCTACGGCAACTACGGCGCTCAGATTCAGAAGCGTCTTCAGGCGGTTGTTGATGCTATCTTCGTTCAGGGTGTGCCTCCCACTAGCATTATTACATGACCGTCAAGGGGGGTTGACAACTCCCCTTTTTTTATTGTACAATTCCAATCTAATCCACCTTGACCCATGAAAACATTTGAAGATTTCCTTGCTCAGTTTCATCGCATTAAATCAGAAGGATTTATCAAAACCATGCGAAATGGAAACACTGGTGCTGGATATACTTTTGAAAAAAAATTGGGACTGACAGAGAATAATATCTCTCTACCAGATCTCGTTGCTTTTCTCACCGAACTCAAAACAAAACGAATTAGATCTAATTCTTTGCTCACACTGCTCACAGATGACACTGGATGGCAATTGCCACAAATTGATTTCATTGAGCAGCATGGATGGAATCACCGTAACCATGAAGGAGAACAGACAGTACAAGCAACAATCAAGACTAAACCAAACAAGCGTGGATTTCATCTTGATGTAACAGATGAAGATTATCTGCTTGTGTGCAAGAATGGCACACCGTTTATCAAATGGGAGTGGAACCCTCTTCTCGATCATTGTACCACCAAATTCGAAAATCTGATCGTGGTTGATGTTGATGTGAAGAAACAGCAGGATGTAGAGCATTTCCATTTCGATGCATTCAACTACTATCGTGGCACTTCAAAAGATCTGTTTCGTAGTATGATTGAAAACAACAAGATTGGGGTTGACTTGCGCCTCTATACTCAGTATAATTTGGGTAAAGGTGTTCGCAATCGTGGCACCGCACTTCGCATCAAACATAACGATGTGAAGAATCTGTACACCTCACAGGAGTATTTCAGTTGATTGACACTATTCTCTACGGTGATTGTCGCATCACGCTCAAACAGTTTGCTGATGCTGGTGTGAAAGCACAAATGTGTGTGACCTCTCCACCATACTACGGACTGCGTGATTATGGCAATGAGGACTCACAAATTGGTCTAGAAGAGTCACCAGAGGAGTTTATTGCTCAGTTAGTGGACGTATTTCGTGGTGTGCGCGATTGTCTTGCGGATGATGGTACATTGTGGGTGAACATTGGCGACTCGTACTATAACTATCGTTCTGGCAAGGGTCAGGCGCTGCCTAAGCAATCTGTGGCATCCAACAACCAAGATTTACCACAAATTCGAAATCCTAGACGTGGCAACAAACTTGATGGTCTTAAGGATAAAGATTTAATTGGTATTCCTTGGATGTTAGCATTTGCACTGAGAGCAGATGGATGGTATCTTAGGCAGGATATTATCTGGTCTAAACCCAATCCAATGCCCGAGTCTATGAAGGATCGTTGTACCAAATCACATGAATATATCTTCCTGCTATCTAAGAGCAAGAACTATTATTTTGATGTGGATGCGATCAAAGAACTAACTGTAGACGGTAAATCATTCAAGCGTAAGCGTAGTGTATGGGATGTGACTACCAAACCATACAAAGGTGCTCACTTCGCAGTCTATCCACCTGAATTGATTGAACCATGCATTCTTGCAGGTTCCAAACTAAATGATATTGTACTTGATCCATTCATGGGTTCGGGTACAACTGCTGCTGTTGCTAAATCGTTGAATCGTAACTACATTGGTTGCGAATTACATCGTGACTATAGTACACTGATTGAGAAGCGTGTCAATGAGTATATACGCTCACCAGAAAAAACAATTAGTCTGAGCGAGTTCTTCGATTGACCTGTTGCCCCTTTCTCGCAGCCAAATTTTCAAAAAATACCAAAGTATAAACGAACACCTATGATTACCAAAGATGGATATGCAGCAGTGCCATGGTATGACACCAAATACGTTATACTTTACAATGGAGAGCAGATCGCAGATGTCGATTCCGCTGCTGAGGCCGTAGCATACATACGAAATCAACAAAAAATCACAAAACAAAAGCAATCCCGATCGACCCCCCGCAAGACTCATAAGCAGAGCAAATCAAAGATCCCCTTGACAGATCACCCATAAACCTCTATACTACTAAAGTAATCGAGATTCACCGATGCAAACGCCTCAACTGACTTCAAAAGATGGTAACATGGTGGTTGATTATTATCCTGTGAAGACTCCCTACGGTGATATTTCTACCAACTGGGTATTTCGCATGGTAACTTTTCAACCGCACGGTCAAGTGTCTAAAAAGTTTCTGAATCGTGTGGAACTGAAACTGGATATTCGTGAGCGTCTTGCTCATGGTTATATCGAAACCCGCGACAATTCGAATCTTCCTCAACTCGGTAATCCTTTTCACGGTGCTTGCTGATGTCTTCTAAGTATATTGTAACTTTTACATTGCTGTTTGCGGCAATGCTTGGTTGGAACGCATTTCTGATTGTGCGTGACAATAAATTGTTTGCTGCTTATGATGCGAAACAGAAACAGTATTGTGAGCAACTGAAAGTTTGGCATCCTGATTGTAAATGACACACGCAATTTACCAAGGCGAACCGCTGTTGTATGAAGAGTATATTCTACTTCAGGATATACTGTTAATGCTGGTGGATTCTGAGTTTGTCAGTAATCTTGATACAATAGAGCGTGAAATCTTCAAAGATTTGTACAACAAAATCATGACCGCATAATGGAAAAACTCTCTCACTGCCCAGTCTGCAATGCTCACTGGCATACGATTCCTATTCCCGAAGAGTATCATCACAACTACTCTCCTCCCTATTTCTATTCTAGGGTCATCGCTCTACAATCATGGGAGGCAGACAAAACGCATTCCTATCATTGCCCAGACTGCGGCACAATCTTCAACTTAGACGGAACACCTAAATGATTACTACTATCATGGCATCCTTTGCCTTTGGTTATTGTATTGTTGATATTGTTATGAACTATCGTTCAGAACAACGTCTGAAAGAATTCATGAAAGACTTCAACCTGCCTGAATCCAAATGACAAACTCCAAAAACAATCTTGAAGACATTCTTCTTAATATCGATGAATATCGTGAGAAAGAACTCATAGATTATTATGTGGAAGACCTAGAGCGTCTTGCTGCAGAGAACCAAGTTACCGTTGATTACTACATCGCAGAATTCACATGATTACTCTTCAACCCATCGACAATTCATCTTACAAAGTTGTCATTCAATCGGATGATCTCACTGAAGAAGAACGCACAAAACTTATTCGAAAGCGTGATTTCTTTCCAGCTGAATTTGTTCATCTACTCATTGATCTACTACCACCAGATCAAACGTTTGATTCTTATGATCACTATAACATGACACTCTATGTCACATGAAGAACAATATAATTCTCTCATAGACTGGGCAGGTATTCGTATTGATTACTTGCTCAGTCGTTCTCGTGCATGTAAAAATCCAAAACTTAAAACTCAACATCGTCTTAATTCACAAGCACTAGAAGAAGAGTTTTTTGATTGGTTTCATGCTAGACATTCAGATAGTAAACAAAACGTACTTTTTATACCATATCATGGAACTAAACGCTAGAGGACCATTAGAAAATGTCTACGCAAAAAAAGAGTGTATCTTTGAAGTCTCTCCTCATGATACACACACCAAACAATTTTTGTACGATTCTCTTCATAATTATCCGTTGACATATGGGCACACAGCCTACGGTGGATCTAATGATAATCAACAATTCTTTGGTCGTATTTTTTATTGGTCTCATTGGGTAGATTCTTTCACTCTTTCTACTCTTCCGCATGGTGTTTATTATGCTCTTCATTGGGCTATGAATGAAGGTCCAAAATACATACACTCAACAGCAAAAGCACATGGTATTCAACGTATTGTATTAAATGGGCAAACACCAAATCAACATCCAACAATACATTATGATGATGTTGATGACGTTACTAAATGGTCGTTCATTTATTATATTACGACAGGAGATGAAAATAATGGTGGCACTGCTATCTACAACAATGCGTTAGAAGAAAAATTATTTCATGAATGTAAGTATCAACAAGGTAAGTGGTTAATCTTTCCATCTTGTTATACTCATCAAGCATTACCATCTATAGAGAAGTGGAGAATGTCATTGAATATTGTTATTCATTTAGATGCTCCACAAAATCATATGATAATGTAGTTTTTCACAGGTTGTGGAAAAACTGTTAAGAATTGATACATATTTTAAATGGTTAAAAAAATAGGTATTTGTTTTTTATAGTGCTATTGAGAATCATTAGCAATAAGGTGTATTCAGTTGTCAAGGTGCCTCAGAAGGTGCGTAAATACTACGAATTGTCTGAGTTTGTTGTAGTCTTAGCACGCGAGTTAACGCTTGTCAAGCCTTTGT
>Ga0214917_10004613_pt1 | contig 15222 bp, 24 predicted proteins | sample LL_1208_BB_MetaG_FD_177983 | JGI IMG/M metagenome (GOLD analysis project Ga0214917, IMG submission 177983) | Freshwater microbial communities from Lake Lanier, Atlanta, Georgia, United States - LL_1208_BB | ecosystem: Environmental > Aquatic > Freshwater > Lake | place: USA: Georgia | collected... | reverse complement strand
AAATGCAAAACTATCACCGCAGTTATGGTGATATAGGATTAAGACAGGCAACGACAGGAGACCTGTGGAAGATCAATATAGAGACGACGATGCACTTGAGAGGTACCTTCAGGAGGAGAACCTAGCACTGGTTCCACTGGACTTCATGAGGGAGCTCATGATACTTATGGAGGAGCACGTTCGTCGTCAAACAGGTGTTACGAAGGACGAGCTTGAGGAGATCATCATGCGTCTTGAGGATCTTATCGGCGAGGACGGCATGATGGACCTGTCGATGGAAGCACTAGTTGGTTGGGTTAACACGCTAAAAAATACGTAACTAGTCATGTTATAGTTTTCTCATGACAAGAGAAACAAGACCCTGGGGATACTACGAGATCCTGTACACCGAGGACGGCATGCAGATAAAAAGACTTGTTGTTACAAATGGCAAGCGTCTAAGCCTGCAGTCACATGAAAAAAGAAGCGAGCACTGGTACATAAAACAAGGACAGGCGTTGGCCGAGATAGAGGGAAACACATATAACCTAGACGTCGGTCACTCGATAACTATATTAAAAGGTGAAAAGCACCGAGTCTCCGCCGCAGGTAACGATGACCTCGAGCTTATCGAGATCCAGGAGGGAACCTACCTAGGTGAGGACGACATCGTTAGATACGACGATGACTTTGGGAGAGCCTAGTCTTACTTAGTTACCTTGTAACCCTTTTTAGTTAGAAGATCAATCGCGGCCTTTACGTCCGCTGAAGGCTGAGATGTCGTTGAGCTTGACTTTGTCACCGCAGGTTTTGATGATGAGGCCGATGCACCAAACTTAGGGCGACCAAATCCAACAATGGAGATCATGATCCCCTTCTTGTTTTTCTTAAACGCACGTAGCTTCTTGCAGCACTCTCCGCCGTTACGCTGACTGCCCTTCTTGCCTTCACCGGTTGTGTTACCCTCAACACACCAGACTGTTCCGTCGCCGTTGTCCTCAACTACGATACCAACGTGAGAGATGCGATCTACTCCGTCAGATGGGAAGTCAAAGTATGCAATGTCACCTGGCTCTGGATCTGCGACGTCTCCGTCGATCCATGCACCTGCCTTCTTAAATGCAGCAGCTCCACCAGGAGTGAAAACGGTGTTTGGAATCTTTACTCCAGCCTCGTTTGCACACCACATAACAAATGAGCCGCACCAAGGTTGAAAGTCTGCCTTGGTAAACTTGCCGTACTTTGTTTCGTTGTCCTTAGGACCCTCGATATATCCAACCTCGGCTAATGCAACCTCAATAAGACGTTCCGCTGTACCTTGGTCTGCCATGATTAGTCCTTATCCCAGTCTGTGTCAACAGGTTGCTCTGCCGGCATCGCACCATCTGGCTTTGCCTCTAGGCGAGCGCGTGTTGCATCAATCTCAGCCTCGAGCTTCTTGTCGGCTTGTGTGTTCTTGGCGTCCATCTCCTTGTTTTGAAGCTGGGCGGACATGATGTCCTTCGCACCGCTTTGTCCAATTAGAAGACCTGCGAGTGTTCCAGTGATGAAGGTTGCGACGCTTCCAAGCACGTTAAAGAACATCTTGTCGTTCTCGGACTGCGCGCCTACAGGCTGAGTCACAAAGATCAACGCATAAAGAATTCCAAGTGTTGTGCACAGTAGAATTGTTCCAAGCACAAGTCCAAGTATAAACTTTAGTCGCGCGTCTAGGTCAGCCGCTGAATATCTATATTTTTCAACCATTTGTTGTTGTTCCTCCCTTTATCGGTCCGTCTTGCGTCTCAGGATCAAATCCAATTAGATCGGAAGTACATTGACCTGTTGCCTTACACTCCGGTGGAGTACACTGTGTTGCTCCCCAGTTAGCAGGATCCTGGCACTCGTAGCGATATGAGCCTTGATAGCTGCATCCTGATAGCAATAATAACCCAAGTATCATAGAAATGGCAATCTTTATCATGCCCTTATTATAATTTCTAGTCTTACCAGTCATCTGTGTTCTCCATAGGTTCGCGTGTATCTACCTATCATACCGCGTTAGGGAAGACCTGTCTTTTCTACTCCGGAGAATCTACCGGCTTACTTCTGGGGTCAATCAAAAGTATCACCGCGTTTAACGTACCCTTGACCACGATCTGCTCGTGATCTTCTGCTTCAATTCCGTCCGCAAGGTAGTGTATATATTCTGAGACCGCCTTCATTGCCGCCTCGGCCTCCTCGATGTAGGAGATCTGAACGGTAGGAGCAAGACTATCAAAGTCTGGCAAACCATCTGTTCCAGCGTACTCGTATATAGCGCGAGCAACCTCGTTGGTCATTGTTGGGCTTGCCATCAGGTTATAGTAATGCTTAACACGCGGATGTAGCGCAGTTGGTAGCGCGGAACCTTGCCAAGGTTCAGGTCGCGGGTTCGAACCCCGTCATCCGCTCTACTTACAGTTAGCTTCATGCCAAGGTCTGTATGCATACCAGTCTTCCCATCCTGATACCTTTTCATGTACCTTTACGTAATCTTTAGAAAGTAAAAGACTAGATATCTTTTCTCTCTCCTTGTTATTTGCATACTCTACGGTCATTAGGTTAAAGTTACGCTTAAAGCTATATGCGTTTAGAATAATAAACTCAGATCCTTCAGTATCAATTGATAGGTAGTCAACGCGATCCGGTGCGTTGTGCTGATCTAAAAGATCATCAAGAGACACAGTTAATACCTCATGCTCAAATGGATTTTGTCTTTTTTCCCTCCACATGCTTTCATAGTCCTTTACCTCAAGAAGAGTTGAAACGGCGGGAAAGTTTTCAACCTCACCTAACGTTACCAGTGCGTTTGAAGATGAGTAAAGACATCTAACATCAACTATGCAACTTCTATTTTTTAATAGATCATCCTTAAATCTTGGAAGTGGCTCAACTATAATTCCAGTCCATCCATAATCCTTTTCAAGAAGATATGTGTTACTTGTATCAATACCGTCAAGTCCTCCAAACTCAACAAAAAAACCTGGGGTATCCTGGTAATGATAAAGAACAAATAGATCTTGATTAAGTTGAGAGTTAGTTTTTTTACCTGATTCTAAAAATTCTTTTATCGGCATTTTCATAGTGATTTGCCTATCGCCGTGTAAAGTTGAACTAGTCCTTCAACTGTTCCGGCGTCAATATACTCTCCTGACATCTTTACTCTCTTAACACTTACACCTTCAGCTATCCAGTCATTTACCTTGTTAAGAACACTTTTACCTTCAGGATCAATTTTCTTTATTGATCCGTTGCGAAATAGAAGTGCACCCCACATCTCTGGGTAATCACAGTCTGGATCCTTATCAACTACACTAAGTACTTTTCCATTCTTGTCAGCAAGAACCTGGCCAATCTTTCCTCTCATATTTTGTGGCGCATAATCCCATGTTGCAAGAACGATATCTCCATCGCTTGTAAGTAAATCCTGGTAGAAGTTACTTTTACTGTCATGAATATAGATGTCAGGCATTCCTATAATTATTGCGTCTGACTCGCCCATGGTCATCTTTAATACCGCGTCTGCCATTGTTGATGGTTCTTTCTCGGTGACATACGCATTTAATGATAGATCTCGCACAAGAGCAACCCAGCGATTTCTTGTTGATACCGTGATGTGTCTACAAGCTCTTGACATAAGATCAACATGCCACTGTAAAAGAGATCTTCCATCGCCTACTGGAAGAATAAACTTTGGTAGACCGTTTAGTCTACTAGCACTTCCTGATGCCGGAAGTATTCCTATTGCCATAGTTATCTTTCTAGTGAAGCTAATAGATTAGAAACATCTCGCTTAAGTACATGATCCTTGTAGATAGCAAACGCCTGCGAGTCAGCCGCGTACATCTCCTTGCTGTTTATTGACAGATATGTCTTATCAGGTGGAGCCTTTTTATTTACAAAGTGGTTGTGTTCAAGAATAACATCTTCTCTATATCTTAGGGTACCTAGCTCTTCTCCCAGCAACTTCCAAAAGTTATCCATATATAGGTGAAAAAGTGTCGGAGGTGCTATGTACCCCAAGACCTTAGGAATCCTAATATCAAAGCATGTTCCATTACTTGGTAAGTTTTGTTTTTGAAATAGGTCATTTGGGTATGATATTCCCAGAGGAACGTCACGTATGGTATCTATAAGTATCTCATCCCAGGCAGGAGTCTTAGCAACCGTGTCGTCAGCGGCCCAAAGAAGATAGTCGTATTTCTTAGTTACCATCGGAAGCATCATGTTTATCTTCTCGTTTAGTCCTATACGCGTAGGCGCGGGACCGATGTGGTACTCCACCGGAAAATCCTTCTTGTAGTTCATCTCGTCATCCTCGTCAAGACATACAACTATGTCTGACACCTTTGTCATCTCAACTAAGGACTCAAGACACTCGTCGATACGATGTGCTCTTCCACGGGACGGAACAAGTATCACCGATCTTACTGCCATATAAGCTTCCTTCCCCTAAACGTATGTGTTCCAACGTGATTTAGAACTACCTCAGGATCTGTCCAGATTTGTCCACCGATCTTTTGCCAGCGACGACAAAATGTATAGTCCTCACTAAGGTATCTTCTAGATTCGTCATCTATAGATGTATCAAAATATGCATACTGATCTTCTACAGTAGTATCAACACTTCCATCATGCATTAGGGCGGTCATATCTCTAGTATACTTTATCTCTGGAAAAGCATTAGCTAACTTACTAAATACATCACGCTTAATAAGCATAAATCCGGTACCTGCATCAAGAACCTCAATTAATCCTGATACCACCTGGATCTTGCCTTGCCTTGCCATCTCCGGATCAGTTACCTTTGCGTTAATAGAGTACTCAGTCGTCATGTTGACAAGCTTATCTACCGTAAGAGCCATGTTCTCAATATTATTGTAGTTTATAACCTTCTTTGGGTATGCACCTGTAACTATGTCCTTGTTGTGAACAAGAAGACGTATAACATGATCTCCTTGAAACTGGATATCCGCATCTATAAACATAAGGTAGTCATATTTTCCCTTGGCATCTGTATGCTTAAGAAAATGATAAACTAGGTCATTGCGTGCACGAGTAACAAGACTTTCATTTGCAATTGTAAGTAGTGTCATGTCTATCTTATACTTTACACAATCAGAAAACAAGTTTAACATTGACTGGGTAAATAATGAGGTTGTCATACCTCCATAGCAAGGAGTTGCAACCATAACTCTCTTGCCCTTAAGAAAATCAATTTGTTCCTGGCTATACCTCGTAGCCATAACTACTTTCCTCAACTACATTAAATCCAGTTGCACGCTCATACACGATATACTTATAATCTACAAACTGCATCCACTTATCTATACTTTTTATAACTACAGGTACAGGAAGAGTTGAGCAGGTATATAGATCAAACTGTAGAAGAGCTGGATCCTCCTCATCCCACACGTGAAACGCGATATGAGAGGTCTCAATCATCACCGCGGCTGTTAAACCTTTATTGCCAGGAACATCAACGTATGACGCGTAAGGTCCCTGGATAACCTTCATGTCAATATCTAATACAAGCTGTCTTAACCACTCAATTGCCTCATCGGTGTCGCGCGGAGGGTTTTTAACATGTCCGTTAAGAAGAATATGGTTGTGTAGTGCCACGAGGCCTCCCAGTCTCTGTGTCTTAATTTACGCAAGTTGGAGTATAATATCATCCTATGGGATTTTTAGATACTGATATTGCTACTAAAGCAGAAACTAATACTTCCAATGGGGACCATGAGAGACTAGCACACTACGCCCCAAAGGACAAAGTTACAGAATCGTACATAATGGGAACACCTATCATGGCGCTTTGTGGGAAGGTATGGGTACCTTCTAGAGATCCAAAGAAATATCCAATCTGCCCTGAGTGTAAAGAGTTACTAAAATCACTGACAGAAGTTGAATAACTTAGTACTTGTTTAGTAAAAAACTGAGTATAATGAAACCTTACTAATAATCAACTAAAACATAAATGTGGGGTGCTATACGTGAGTCTTTTCTCTTTTCACCTAAGTGACGAGTTTATATCCAGCTACAAGGAAAAGAAAGCTCCGTTTGGTTACGCAGACGCCGCCGGTAACTCGGTAGGCGAGATTACCTTCCTAAGAACATACTCACGCCTAAAGGCAGACGGCACCAAGGAAACATGGGTAGACGTCTGTGAGCGAGTCATCAACGGCATGTACTCAATTCAAAAGGATCACTGCAAGAGTCAAAGACTTCCATGGAACGACGCAAAGGCACAATCGTCAGCCAAGGAAGCATTTGATCGTCTATTTAATCTAAAGTGGACACCACCAGGACGCGGTCTTTGGGTCATGGGAACAGACATCGTAAACAAACAGCGTAACTCTGCTGCACTGCAAAACTGTGCGTTTGTTTCAACCGCAGAGATGACAAAGGCAAACCCTGCGCGTCCATTTGCATTTCTTATGGAAGCATCAATGCTTGGAGTTGGTGTAGGATTTGACGACAAAGGTGCAGACAAGGATTTTTTAATTTATGAACCAAAGGAAGAAGAAGTCTACGTCATCCCAGACACAAGAGAAGGCTGGGTTGAGTCAGTTGCAATGCTCATCAATGCCTACCTCAGAGCAGATCAGAAGAATCCAGTATTTGATTACAAAGAGATCCGTCCAGCAGGAGCGCCAATTAAGATATTCGGTGGAACCGCTGCAGGACATGAACCGTTAGAAAAATTACACAACTACATTCATAAGCTATTTAAGGGGCGTGCAGGTGAAAAAGTTACTCGTACTGATATTGCTGACATCGGTAATCTTATCGGCGTTTGCGTTGTTTCTGGTAACGTTCGCAGAAGTGCTGAACTCTTAATTGGTAGACTTGACGATGATACGTTCCTAAACCTAAAGAACGTAGAAAGATTTCCAGAGCGTAACTCATATGATCCAAAGGCTCCAGGCTGGGGCTGGATGAGTAACAACTCAGTTGAGACAACAGTTGGAAAAAACCTAGACAGTATCGTTGAAGGTATTGCCCGCAATGGAGAACCTGGCGTTATATGGTTAGATGTATCACGTAAGTATGGTCGCCTAGCAGATCCTATAAACAACAAGGACTGGCGCGTTGCTGGATATAACCCTTGCGCTGAGCAATCACTTGAATCATACAGTGCTGCACACTTGTTGAGACATATCTAAACCGTCACGACAACCTAGAGGACTACAAGAGAACACTTAAGTTTGCATATCTATATGCTAAGACCGTAACACTACTTCCTACCCACTGGGAGGAAACAAACGCCATCATGCAACGTAATCGCCGCATCGGAACATCAATGTCAGGCGTTGCTAACTTTGCCGACAACGTAGGTCTACCTACCCTTCGCGAGTGGATGGATGAAGGATATAAGGTAATTAAGCAATATGACAATACATACTCAGAGTGGCTTGGTATTCGTGAATCAATCAAGATGACAACAATCAAGCCGTCAGGAACAGTATCAATACTTGCAGGTGAGTCACCAGGAGTACACTGGACACCGGGAGGAAAGTACTTCTTACGTGCAATTAGATTTGCAAACTCTGATCCAATGCTTCCACTATTTAAGATGGGCAACTACACTGTTGAACCTGCGTCAGAGTCACCTGACACAACGAGCGTTGTGTTTTTCCCAATTAAGTCAAACGCCGTTAGATCAGAAAAAAGCGTATCAATATTTGAAAAGATGTCAATTGCCGCAACCGCACAAAGATACTGGTCAGACAACTCGGTATCCGTTACAGTTTCATTTGACGCGGAGAACGAGGCAGGTGACATTGGAAATGTCCTTCACATGTATGACGGACAACTAAAGACCGTTTCATTTTTACCGATGGGTAACTTTACATATCCTCAGATGCCATACACTCAGATAACTGAGCAGGAGTACGAGGACGCAAGAATGAAGTTATTCCCAATTGATTTCTCAGGAGTGTACGCAGGAATGGCAGCCGACGCTATAGGTGAGGCATACTGCACCACCGACGCGTGCGAGATCAAGTTAATAAAGGATAATGCATAATGCCTGTAGTTCTTTACACCATGCCAAACTGCGCTCAATGTGACGCAACTAAAAAGTACCTTGACAAGGACAACGTTAAATACTCCGTGGTTGATATAAGCACAAGCAAGGAAGCATATGAACTTGTATCGTCTCTAGGGTATAAGCAGGCTCCGGTGGTGGTAAAAGGCGATGTGCACTGGTCAGGCTTTAGACCCGATAAAATAGCATCACTTAGACTAATGAAGGAAGAGACACAATGAAAAAGACAATAATGACCGTTGCAGCCGCTGGCTTAATTGCTGGCGGTTTTTACATCTCAAGCACATCTAATGAGGACTGTGTAAATCTACACGTTGACTACGGATCAATTGATAACCAGGCAAAGTTAACAAAATGTATATCCGCGGATAAAAATACAAACGCACTAGACATATTAGCAAAAGCTAACCTTGAGATAGAGGGAACTAAGAAGTATAAGGACGCGGTTGTTTGTCGCGTAAACGGACTACCTGATGAATCAGTTGAGAAGTGTGAGACCATGCCACCTGCCGAGGCTTACTGGGCTGTCGTCATAAAGAAAAGGCAGGTAGTACCTTTCCCAAAGAACGAGTGGGGTTGGGCACAAAAAGGAATCAATGAAACATATCTTTCTCCTGGAGATAGTCTAGGTTTGATATTTTCAACTAATGGAGAAGTTAGATGGCCTTAAGACTACTTGATACACAACAGGATAAGACAAAAGTTAGGATCTCAGTTGATCTTGTTATTCAGCTGTCATTAACCTTATTTAGTCTATATATTGCAAATAAGATTAGTATAGATGTTTGGCGTTCCATCAGAGGACACTGATGGTTAACCTAACTCGCATATATACAAAAACCGGTGACGACGGAACGACGTCACTAGGTGATATGAGTCGCACCTCCAAGAATGATCCTAGACTTGAGGCGTTTGCTACCGTCGACGAGTCAAACTCATACATCGGAGTTTGCATGCTACACCTACAGGACACTGAGATCAAGAACCTAATGCTAAAGATTCAAAATGATCTGTTTGACGTAGGCGCGGATCTTTGTACTCCCGTAATAGATAATCCAGAGATAGAGCCACTACGTATTACACAGCAGCAGATTGACTACCTTGAAACTCAGATAGACAAGTATAACAAGGACCTTCAACCTCTTCGCTCATTTGTTCTACCAAGTGGCACGGCATCATCGTCACACATACACGTCGCAAGAACGGTAGTTCGACGCGCCGAGAGGTGCACCTGGGACGCGATAGGTAAGTTTGGCACAGGAGTCAATACCCTCACCGCAAAGTACCTGAATAGACTATCAGACCTGTTGTTCGTACTGGCAAGATATGAAAACAGGGAAGTTGGAGATCAACTCTGGGTTCCTGGAAAAAATAGAAAGTAAGACAGTGGCAATATACGAATATAGATGTGATGAAGGTCATGACGTTATTCTTGAACGTGGAATGACCGAGGACGAACCTGTTGACCTAAGATGTAACAATGAACCTTGCACCGCAGGTCTAAAAAGAATATATACTCCACCTGCAATCAAGTTTAACGGACGGGGTTTCTTCTCAACAGGTGGGTAGTGTAACCTTAAACTAAAAACTTACAGTTTACAAGTTTTTCAATTCTATATAAGGTCCGTCCTATGACAATAGACGTTACTATATCAAATCGGTTTCCAATATTTATTACAGATGAGATTCCAGTATGTGCAACCGTTGACCCCGAGGCGTTCTTTCCAGAGAAGGGAGTAGGAGGACACAGAGCCGTAAAGATTGCAAAAGATATATGTAAGAAGTGTCCATACATTGAAAAGTGCTTGCAGTGGGCAATAGATAACAGTGAGAGTGGAATCTGGGGTGGAACTACCGAGAGAGAACGACGAACAATGAGACACCGAAGGACCGCGGCAAAGATACGTAAAAGAGTCGCGTAGGTACAAGGCTGATAAGATAGCAGGGCTTCAGGGAGAGGCAAGAGGAAGCAACAGCCTACCTACATGGAGTACTAAAAATGAAAGACAAGGTAATCTACGTTCTTGCAATTCTTGTCGGAACCGCAATTATAACCGCGATCGTAGGAGACTATGTAACCGCGGCAATGGAAACTCAAGTAACGGGTGAGCCCGTCGAGGTCTCGGCAGAGGTAATGACTCTCGTTCAAACTGCACTTGGTGGCCTTATCGGCATCATCGGCGGTTACTTTGGCGCCAAGGCTAATAAAAAGGATGAAGACTAGTTAGCATAAAATTTTTATCATAGTTGACATTTTTAGGCTGTGATAGAATGGTTTGGTAAGAATATAAACCCGTGGCCGCTGAACGTGGCTTAAGACATATATGTTACCTATAGGAGACCATGTACATGAAAAATAATAAACTAGCATTGGCAGTTGCCCTTGCTGTTGGCCTTGGAATGCTCGTGCCCGCGCAGGCACAAGCTGCAGTAAGTGACGGCTACGAGCTGTCCGCTTCACTGGCTAACGGATCAAGAGGCGTAACTGTTCTTGCAGACACAGATAAGGCTGAGGTAGGAGTTAACTCTGTCATTGCCTTAACAACGTCAGACACACTTGCAGCAACCGAGGGAGATAATCTATCTCTTGAGATCTCCGGACCTGCTACATTTACCGACTACACCGCGGCAGGATCAAATCCTACCGGTGTCACACTTACCAACCTAGGTAAGTTATTTACGTTTACCGCCACAACAACAGCCGCTGTAAACCTACCAACAAACGTTAAGTTAACCGTCAACGGAGCAGGTACCGTAACTGTAACACAGAAGAAAAAGGTTTCAGGTACAGTATCAACAGTTGACATTAAAACTATATATGCAACAACCGTTGCTAAGACAGACGTTTACTCAGCAGCAGATAGCTTTGGTAGAGTTCAGGCAGACGGAACCGCCGGAACACTTGCGTCTAACGTAGACGTTGCCGGTGCAGCACTTGTTGCAAACGCCGGTACCGGATATGTTAACGTTCTTGCCAAGGACGGCTACGGGGCAACGATGTCAACAAGCGGAGTACTACAGGCAACCGCAACAAATGGAGCTGTAGTTGCATGGGATTCAACCCCTGTAACACAGGTTTCATTTGCAGCTAAGACAGGTGTTGGCGGAGTACTTTACGTAAAGCAAGGTACAGCAAACGCGAACAAGCCAGTTAGCACAACCTTAACAGTTACCTTCAACGGAGCTGCACTAACAACAAAGACAATTAACTTTACCGGTGACGCAGCATCAATCGTCGTATCAGGCGAGAAGGTAGCACAGGCTGGTGGAGCTCGCACCGCGATGTTTGACTTTGTAGTTAAGGACGCGGCTGGAAATCAACTTGCAGGAGTTACTCCTGTGGTTGACTCTGCAACACTTACCACACAGATCACCGCAGTTTCAATCGCCGGAGCATCATCTGCAACAGCGGTTCAAACAGGTGGATTCACATGTGCTGCAACGTCAGGTGCCTCTGCAATTCGTCTAAAGCATACACTTGCCGACCTATCAGTTGTGTACTCAAATACGTTTGATGCACGCTGTGGCCAAGGAGTAAACAAGTACACCGCAAAGCTTGACAAGGACTCATACCTTCCAGGCGAGATCGCAACCTTAACCGTATCAGCGGTTGACGTCGCGGGAGCAAAGGTGTATGACGGAGTAACCCTCGGAACAGGAGTTGCAATATCACTCGGAGGCATGACAGCCGTAACGGCTCCAGCATCAACCGATGCGTTTGCGTCAGGAGTTAAGACATACAAGTACACAGTTGGAAACACAACCGGTGCGTTTAACGCGGTGGTTGACCTACCTGCGTACGTGTCAACAGACTCCGCAAAGGTGATCTCATACAAGATTGCCAAGGCTGAGGGATCAGCCACGATGGAGGACGTATTGAAGTCCATCGTTGCACTTATCGCAACCATCAACAAGCAAATTGCACAACTACAGAAGTTAATTCTTGCGAGGAAGTAACTCGTAGATAAAGGCGGGGCTGGGAAACCGGCCCCGTTTTTTATGTAAAGACGAAGTTACAATAACAGTATAGAATAAACATATAGCCTACCTTAAGGAACCCACGTGCCACTTTTAGGGACTTCTGCTTCGCAAAACACTAAATCTTTTTTAAGCGTGTCTGTTGATTATCTTGTTGTTGCTGGTGGCGGTGGTGGCGGTCCTCGTAATAATGGTGCATCTGGCGGCGGAGGTGGAGGTGCTGGTGGGCTTCGCTCAACAGTTACCGCAACTGGTGGCGGTGGAACTCTTGAGTCTGCATTATCTTTAAGTTTAGGAACTAATTACACTGTCACTGTAGGTGCTGGTGGAAGTGTATCTGGACTTGGATCAGATAGTGTATTTTCTACTATTACCTCAATAGGTGGAGGTAATGGCGGTGGTGCTAATGATAGTGGCCTCAACTCTCCTGCAGGACAATCTGGTGGTTCAGGTGGTGGATCTGCTGCGACTGGTGTTAGTCCTATTCGTGGTTTAGGAACTGCAAATCAAGGTAGAAACGGTGGAACTAGAGAAAACAATGGATTAGATAACGGTTGTGGTGGTGGCGGAGGCGGTGCTAGTGACGCAGGACAAAATGCAGGCGTGGTGGAAAATCGTGCTGGTAGTGGAGGAAACGGTGTAGCAGTTAGCATTACTGGTTCTTCTGTAACTTATGCAGGTGGCGGTGGAGGTGGTGCAAATTCATCTTTTTCAATTCCTAGATCTGGTGGTCCAGGTGGATCTGGTGGTGGAGGAGCAGGTACCACTAATGGCACTGCTGGAAATGGAGTTGCAAACAGGGGTGGTGGCGGAGGTAGTGCTGGTTACCACCAAAATTTTGACAGTTTTGGTACGGTAGGAACTGGTGGTTCAGGAGTAGTTATATTAAGAGCACTGCAGGCTGCAACTGCAACAACAGGTAGTCCTGTTGCAACGACCTCCGGGTCATACTACATATACCAATTTAACTCCTCAGGAAGTATAACCTTCTAGCTTGAGTTTATCACCGCAGGTAATGACGACGATGACAACGAGCTAGAGATAGGATAGAATACAAGCATGCCGATACTGGGAACTAGCGCGTCACAAAATACCAAGTCATTCCTGGGACTTCAGGTTGATTATTTGGTTGTTGCCGGTGGTGGAGGTGGCGGTCAAGGCAAAGTAGGTAGTGGTGGTGGCGGTGGATCGGGTGGTTTGCGTTCTACAGTTACAGCAACTGGCGGTGGTGGGTCATTAGAAACACCTTTAACTTTAGCATTAAATACTAATTATACAGTTACAGTCGGTGCAGGAGGCGGTGGCGGTGGTACTGGTGAAACTACTACTGGACTTAATGGCTCTAATTCTACATTCTCAACCATAACCTCAACAGGCGGAGGCGGAGGTGCGGGAGCAAACGTTGCTGGTAGTTCTGGCGGCTCAGGTGGTGGTGGTGGAGGTAGATACAACGCTAATACTGAAAATCCTGGAAGTGGCACTGCTAATCAAGGTTTTGGTGGTGGAATAAGTTTTAGTCAACAGAATGTTGGTCCTGCAGGTGGCGGAGGAGGTGCTGGCGCAACAGGGAGTGCAGGTTCATCATCAAAAGGTGGTGATGGTGGTGTTGGTGTAAGTACATCAATCACTGGTTCTTCAGTAACTTACGCAGGTGGCGGAGGCGGAGGTGTTATCACGGGGACTGTTGGAAGCGGTGGTGCAGGCGGTGGCGGTTCAGGTGCTACTCAAAGCGCAGGGAGTGCAACAACAGGAACTGCTAATCTTGGAGGCGGCGGTGGTGGAACTGCAAACAGTAGCACGGGTGTAATTGGTGCTAATGGCGGCTCAGGAATTGTAATTGCACGCTACGCTGGCACCGAGCAGAAGGCTTACGGTGGAACTGTGACAACGTCGGGTGGAAACACCATTCATACGTTTACAGCAAGTGGAAGTTTTTACACGGGTACTGCAAAGGCAACCGGTGGAGACATTACTTTTTATTCATCAGGTGGAACTAATTATTTTGTTCATACGTTTAATAGCTCGGGAACATTTACTCCAACTACTGCACTAACTGTTGACTTCTTAGTTATAGCAGGAGGTGGTAGTGGAGGTAACTTAGGTGCAGGAGGCGCAGGAGGTTATAGAACGTCCGCGGGCACAAGTGGTCGCAACTCCTCGGCTGAGTCACCACTTAGCTTAAGCTCTGCAACAAACTACACGGTGACTGTCGGCGGTGCCGGAAGTGATTCAACGTTTCACACAGTTACCTCTTTAGCAGGGGGTAATGGTGCAAACAGTCATTTCACTAATACACCAGCAACAAGTGGCGGCTCAGGTGGTGGAGGCTTTAGTGGCTCTGTTGGTTTTGGAGGAGCAGGTACTGCTGGTCAAGGTTTTGATGGTGGACGAGATGGTGGCGGCGGCGGCGGTGCAGGTGGAGTTGGTGGATCGGGATTTGAAGGCTCGGGTGCTCCAGGTGGTCCTGGTATATTTAGTTCTATAACAGGAACTTCTGTAATGAGAGCAGGAGGCGGTGGATATAATGGCAGTAATCCACCTACCGCTGGCTCTGCAACTGGTGGCGGAGGAGTAGGCAACAACGCAGGAACTGCAAATACTGGTGGTGGAGGTGGTGGTCAAGCAGGCCCTAACGGAAGTGGACGTGCCGGCGGCTCAGGAGTTGTAATAGTAAGGTACGCGGTCTAATGCCTATATTAGGAACAAGCGCGTCACAGAATACAAAATCATTCTTAGGTTTGCAGGTTGACTACCTAGTTGTGGCGGGTGGCGGTGGAGGTGGATGGAATAAAGGTGGAGGTGGCGGTGCTGGTGGATTAAGAAGTACTGTAGGCGCAACTGGCGGAGGCGGAAGCTTAGAAACATCTTTAACTTTAGCACTTAATACAAACTACACCGTAACAGTCGGTGCAGGTGGAGCCGCTAGAACTAGTCTAAATGCTGGAGGTGACGGAACAGACTCATATATCTCTGGCTCAGGAATAACGACTATAACCTCTGTTGGCGGAGGTGGTGGTGGCGCAACTAATAGTAGTGGAACTTGGTACTCCGGAAGAAATGGAGGTTCAGGTGGAGGTGGTTCTGGAGGCGGAGGTGGTTCTAGTGGATCTGCAGCTGGAGCAGGAACAGCAAATCAAGGTTATGCCGGAGGAAGACAGGGGAATGCTAATCGCCCGGAAAGCGGTGGAGGTGGC
>Ga0214917_10004612_pt1 | contig 15223 bp, 11 predicted proteins | sample LL_1208_BB_MetaG_FD_177983 | JGI IMG/M metagenome (GOLD analysis project Ga0214917, IMG submission 177983) | Freshwater microbial communities from Lake Lanier, Atlanta, Georgia, United States - LL_1208_BB | ecosystem: Environmental > Aquatic > Freshwater > Lake | place: USA: Georgia | collected... | reverse complement strand
TCAGGGCCAGCTTCAGGGTGTCGGTGCCTGTGCCACCGTCAACTTTATCGCCTGTGGTCCAGGTGCCAGCGGCTGCAACAAACATCTCATCTGCAGCCGTTCCCATCAGCGAGTCTGTATTGACCGTTTTGGTTGGTGGGCGACTTAACGTTCTGATTCAATTCGATAAATCCTGCCGTAATCGAGGAATCATCCATCGCGACCCAAGCTCTTCCAAGCTTTCGTCCGTTATTCGCGCGCCATCAACATCGTTACATGCATTTGTAACTGCAGATTCAGTCTGGCTGTGTAGGGCTCTTGCTGGGCCCTGAGACCCGAAACCCTCAGCTGTGTTACCTAAGGGATTACCGTCAAATAACGCTCAAAGGTTAAAGATGCCCAAAGTCCTGCTTACATCAATGTTGGTCCGCTCATATCAGTGTGCTCACCCCGAAACAAAGTCCGTTCTGTTCGATACAGATACGAGAGGACTTGCACTCGAAGTCAGGAACTCAGGGGGCCGAACGTATTACCTTTTCTTTACGGATCAAAGGGGGAAGTCACGTCAGTTTCGGCTCGGTAACGGGCTCGACTTGAGCCTCGGGCAAGCGCGAAAGCTTGCAAACGCTGCGAGGATCAAGATCGCAATGGGGGAGGATCCCATAGAGCAAAGACGGCTTGCTCGGTCGGTTCCCACGCTCGGGCGATTCATTGAGGACCATTACCTACCTTATGTCCGAGCCTACAAAAGGTCTTGGGACACCGACTGGAGCCTGCTCAGAAATCATTTGCTTCCCCGCTTCGGGAAACGCTACCTCGATGAAATCAAACGTCAAGATATTGTAAAAATGCATGCAGATCGGCGTGCTTCGGGGGCAGCTCCTGGGTCAGCGAACCGCCTCCTGATTCTGATGCGTTATGTGTTCAATCTGGCAATCCGCTGGCAAGTTCCTGGGGTCACGGCCAACCCTTGCGCAGGCGTTCCACTTCTTGTAGAAAACAACCAGAAAGAACGTTACATTAATCAGGATGAAGCAAAGCGCCTTTACGAAGCCGTTTGCAAAAGTGAAAACAAGATGCTCCGTTACATCGTACCGATGCTTGTTTTGACTGGCGCTCGAAAGCGTGAGGTGTTGGATGCAAGATGGGAAGACTTTGACCTTGAACGGTATCTATGGCGCATTCCCATCAGCAAATCGGGCAAAGCAAGGCATGTACCTTTATCGGACGGGGCTTTGCAGCTACTGGCATCCGTGCCGCGGTTGGACTCTTGTCAATGGGTATTTGCAAACCCAGACAAGGCTCGACCTTACCGGTCGGTTTACAGTGCCTGGCATACCGCCAGAACCAAAGCGGATTTGGCTGATGTCAGGATGCATGACCTGCGGCACAGTTTTGCGAGCCTGCTCATCAATAGCGGCCGATCACTTTATGAAGTGCAGAAAATACTGGGTCACCGCCAAGCAAAAACCACCCAACGTTATGCGCATCTTCGTCACGACACCTTGCTCGCAGCAGCAAATGCGGCCACCCGAGCATTGGACGGCGCAATGGGTGTACAGCTTGAATCTTCAACTGCTTCTGGTGCCTGAGCAGACTTCGTTTAGAAGTTCTGTGAGATTTTTAGAAAATTTGCGGATATCGGTGAGGGGTGAACCGGCGAGTCTTTCTCGCAGCGAGCCTCTCAATCGACACAAGGTTGCCGGGTTTCCGGCGTAGTTGACGGCCCGTTCAACATAATCAGCTTCGCTGTAGGCAATCCATTCATCCATATCGATCTGCCTGAGGATGATTTCACCGTTTCGCTGGATGAATCGTTTGCCCTTCATCGTCAGTATGGGCACGCCCATCCAAAGCGCCTCGATTGAGGTTGTGAAGCCGGGGTATGGAAAGGGATCCAGCACAAGGTCCACGTGGTCATAGGCTTTGAGATAGGCTTGACGTGTATCTGCCGCTTCAAAAAGTAACTGGTTTTCGTGCACGCCTTCGGCGAGCATGGCCTTCGTGACCAGTTTTCTAGCTCCGTAATCTGCAAACTGTTTTGATTTGAGAAACAGCCTGAATGACGAATCCTGTGACAGGATCTTGCTCCAGGCTCTGATGACATCACTGCCTAGTTTTGCAAGATTGTTAAAGCTTCCGAATGTGCAATAGCCGCGGTCGAGCATAGGTGGCCTTTCTCTTGCAGGGATGACCGGCAGCGACCCAAGGCAGGCATAACTCCCGTTAATCCGAACCACCTTTTCGGAGTACCAGGCTTCTTCGCTAAACGGAATTGCGATCTCATCGGCGATGATGTAATCCATGTCGCTCAAGCCGGTCGTGCCGCAGTAGCCCAGCCAGGTGAGTTGAACCGGTGCTGGTCGATACGAAAAGAGTCCGAGCCTGTTTGCAGCCGTATGTCCGGACAGATCGATCAAGGCATCAACACGATCGTTGGCGATCAAACCGGCTGCTTGCTCATCAGAGACCCCAAATATGGTTCTCCAGGAAACGAAGTGATTTTGTACACGCCGGGTGAGATCGTCCTCCGCGGGGGTTGTGGGGTAAGCAAAAAGCAAATGGCCAGCTTCAGCCAATTGTTGGAAAAGATCCTCCGTAAAGTAGCCGACAGGGTGCTCTCTGATATCGCCTGAGACGAAGCCGATCCGAAGTCGTCCGTCGGATGCCTGATCATTCGCCAGGGTTCTTGCGCGATCAAGGCCGCGTTGTTCTGAGCGTTTGCTAAAGCGGGACGCGATCGAGCAAGCAATGGCATGGATTTCAGCGTCAGTCCTGTCGCTGTGGTAATTGATAGCCAGCAAATAATTCGAAGCTGGTTGTTGCGGTGCGCGGAGTTGACTGGGTAGAGTCGTAGCGCTACTTTGCAGATCGAGCTCAGCCGATTCCGGCATCTCGGACAACGCAAGTGCTTCACGGTATAACGCGATACTCTGGTGGTGTCTTCCCATCTCACGCAGCGCATTTGCGTAATTGAGTCGGGCGATCCAACTGTGTGGGTCGCTTTCAAGCGCTCGAAAAAAATGTTCGCTAGCCTCAACGACGGAGCCTAGGTCGAGCTTGACCAAACCCATGGTTGACTGAATCTGCGGCACATCTGGCCTTAGGCTAAGCGCGACAAAAGCGGCCTCTCCGGCCTCCCGAAGTAGCCTGAGATCTCTGAGGATCAAAGCCTTGGTTGCATGGCCCTGGGCAAGTTCTGGGTAGAGCCCTATGGCTATAGACACTGAATCAAGTGCTGCTGCATGCTGTCCGAGCGTTAACAGCAAATTGGCAAGGTTTAGCTGCGCCTCTGGGCTTTTCGGGTCAAGTCGGATGGCCTCGCGGTAGTGAAATTCAGCCTCAATAACCCGACCGCAGGCCGCATGGATGGACCCAGCGCCAAGATGTACGTAGGGGTCATTCGCTGAAATAGCGAGAGCCTCTCCTGCGCGTTGGATAGCCTCAAGCCAACGACCCTGCTCGGATGCGAGAAGACCACTCAAAACGATCGCTGAAGGATTTTGTCGATCCTTTTCCAGCAAGTTCGCCAACTCTGTTTGAAGCGCTGAAAAATCGCGACGTTCAAAAAGGCAGAAACAAAGGTTAAGTCGCGCTTTGGGATGTTCGGCTCCTGAATCAATAACACGCCGACATAGTCCAATTGCGGTTTCGATATCGCCAGTCTGCCTCAGGATGTTGGAAAGATTGACCTGGGCTTCAAGAAACGATGGCTCAAGCTTTATTGCAGTCTGGTAGGCGTCGATTGCAGCCTTTGGCATGCGCATCGCGGCAAAGATATTTCCAAGGTTTGAATAGGCCACAGCTGATTGCGGTCTCTTTGTGATGGCAGCTTTGCAATAGTGAAGTGCGTTTTCGCTCTGGCCTTGCTCTCGAAAGACGCTCGAAAGATTCAGTAGCGCTTCAAAATAGTCCTTTTGAATCGCTAGCGCCGCGTGATAGCAATGCTCGGCCTCCTGTAACGCTCCAGACTTTTTATAAATGTTTCCCAAGGTGAGATGCGCAGCCGGCAGATTTGGCGAAGTCTTGAGTTCATTTCGCAAGAGTTCGATTGCCTCGTGTGTTTGGCCGATCTCGCTCAGCACGGTCGCGAGGTTGACCTTGGCAGTTGAAAAATCGCTTCGAAGCATCATCGCGCGGCGATAGCAGCGAATCGCCTCGCCTGGCTTTCCTGAGGCACGCTCGAGATTGCCGAGATTTACCCAGTTGTCTGCATCAGCAGCATCTAGTGCAATTGCCTTGAGCAAACTTGGCCTGGCTTCAACAAGGTGCCCACCTTCCATCAGGATAGCCGCCATCGCCTTCCAGCCAAAAGCATGATTTGGAAACTCCTCAAGAAGTCGTCTGGTCGAAGCCAAGGCCTTGGCGAAATGTCCAAGAGCAAAATCCTGGGTAATAATGTTTCGCAAGTGTTCTTCGTTCATGGGGATTCGGATGATGTAAGGCTTGCTTTTGTTGCTTGCAAATGGCAATGATTAAGGCAGAGCGCGAACAATCTCGGATCGACACGGCTCTGATAAAAATCCTGCCCGCGATGGAAAATCGCTTCCCCGATCACCCCATAAACTCTCGACTGTCTTGATCCGCTACGTATAAAAAATTCAACGCAATGAAACCTAACAGTCGCAAAAAGGCAGGCGTATGAAACAAGAACTCAATCCGATCGTCGATGCCTTCCAAGCTGGCGAGTTTAGCAAGGTTATCCGCCTTGCATCGTTATTGTTGAAGCGAAAACCTCGTCACGCTTTTGCCTGGAAGGCGTTAGGGACTGCGCAAAAGCAGCTCGGTGATCTAGAGTCTGCAGCAAACTCGCTTGCCAAGGCTCTTGAGTATGACTTTGCTGATGCCGAGTGTCATTCCAACCTGAGTTCAACCTTGACGAGTATGGGCAGGCATACCGAGGCCCTTGAAGCTGCCCGCAACGCTGTATTGATCGATCAGTACAACGCCGAGGCGTTATTGAATCTGGGCGTGGCGCTTCGGAATCAACAGCGTTACAACGAGGCGAAAGATTCTTACCGCGCTGCGATTGCACTTAAACCCTCGCTCATTCAAGCCTATGTGAATCTGGGCAATCTCTACAGAATAACTGGAGAGTTGGATCGGTCGATTGAACTATGCGAAGGCGCCATTGAGCAAGGATTGGCTACACCAACATTAAAGCTTTGCCTGGCTCTTTCAAAGCGCGATGCAGGGTATCTTTATGAGGCACGGGCCCTTTGTCTAGAGGTCTTGAAGAGCGATCCGGATCATGCGGATGCGCACAACAATCTTGCAGTAATCCTCATCGATGCTGGCCTGCTCGAGCAGGCTTTTTCACACTGCCTTTCAGCAATTCGATTAAAGCCCGATTTTGCAGAAGCCTACTGCAACATGGGTTTGATCTGCCGGGATTCAGGTTTTCCCGAGCGGGCGATTAGTTACTACAGACGCGCGATTAAGCTCAACCCGGACTACTTCGTAGCGCTCAACAACATCTTGTTTGCGATTAATTGCTGTTATCGCTACAGGCCTCGATTGGCAGATCACTACGCACGACAGTTCAGAAAACTTTGCAAACGTTCAAGATCCGGGAGCCAATACCAAAGCTGGACCAAAAAACCTCTCCCCGCGCCGATCAAGGTGGGCTTGGTATCTGGTGATTTTGGCTTGCATCCGGTAGGCTATTTTTTGAAATCTTTTCTCCCTAAAGTCGATCCCAAGCGTCTTACGATGATTGCCTACAGCACTAAATGCAGAAACGACCCAGTATCGAAGGAATTGTTGTGCTCGTTTTCTGGGTTTCATCGAGTCGATCATCTGACCGATAGAGATGCGGCAGCACTGATTCATGCTCATCAGATCGATGTTCTTTTTGATTTGTCCGGTCACACGCTCTTTAACCGCCTGCCAATCTTGTCCTACAGGCCTGCCCCGGTTCAAGCGAGTTGGCTCGGTTACTTTGCGACCACAGGACTCGATGAGATCGATTACATTGTTGGCGATCGCGTAAACCTGCCTCAAATTGACCAGGTGCAGTTCCGGGAGGAAATCATCACACTTCCAACAATATACTACAGTTTTTCAGCGCCAGATCCTTCGCCCGACATATCTGCGCTGCCAGCCCGGCGAACGAAATCCATCACCTTCGGTTGCTTCAACAGTCTTGCCAAATTGAACCAGCAGGTCATCGCCTGTTGGGCTGAGATACTGAAGGTCGTATCAAATTCAAGATTGTTCTTGAAGGCGAGACAGTATCAGGATCGGCAAACCGTCGAAAGAATTTCAGAGCGTTTCAATTTGCTCGGCGTGGATCCAAGCAGAGTGCTTTTCGAGGCGCACTCCGACCGTACCAGCTATCTTGAATCGTATGCACGCGTTGACATGGCTCTCGATCCATTCCCCTACCCAGGAGGCACGACAACACTTGAAGCTCTCTGGATGGGTGTTCCCACGCTGTCCAGATCCGGGGATCGACTGATTGGACGAAGTGCTGATATGATTTTAAGAGCTGTTGGTCTCACAGAGTGGCTCGCAAAAAGTACCAAAGATTATATTGAAAAAGCAGTCTGCTTTTCAGGCCATGTCGATTATCTTGAATCGCTGCGTGCGCAACTTCGTGACAGACTGCGCCACAGTAAGCTGATGGATGCCGCCTTGTTCGCCGAGGACTTCATGACAATTTGTGAAACGATGCACGTGCAAGGCGGTAGAGCCAACGCGCGAAACCAACCAGCAAGCGAAGTCAGTTAAAGGATTTTCGTCGCATAGCAGCGAAGATCCCGACCCGCATGAAATGCCGATCGCCATAGCGGAGTTTTTACGGGTGCTCAAGCCCGATGGCTTCGTGGTGATCACCTGTCCAGATCGTCAATCGGTTTGTTCCTTGGTGGCAGAAGACAAGCTTCTTGAGTCCGCCTACTCAGCACCCGCAGGGCCGATTGCCCCAATCGATATATTTTACGGACATCGACCGTCCTTGGCGCGCGGCAATCTTTTTATGGCGCATCGCTGCGGCTTCACGCGGCAAGTCCTTGATGCCGTACTACGGGCAGGTGGTTTTCAGACGGTTGCGAGCATGGCTCGAGGAAGGGCGCCGTATTTTGATTTGTGGGCATTGGCGAGCAAGTCGATGCGTTCTGAAGCTGAACTGTGAGCGATGGCAACTGAACATTTCCCAGTTTGATCCCGAGCAAGGCGTCCGGAATAGCACTTAGCCTCTTGAAAAACGCCTAGCCTCGGTAGATCAAGCCATCAGGACCAACGCACAACCAACTCGCCTTTTGTTGCTTGAGAAACGCTATAGCCTCGCGCTCTTTAAGCATCGCGATACTGGCAAGCGCGCCGCAAAGCAGGCAGGACCCGGCTGCTACGCTGACGGACCGCCAGTACTGGCAAGGCCATCCAGTTTTCGGATTGAGAATGTGGCAGTAACGAATACCCTTATGAACAATACAACGTTCATAGTCCCCCGAGGTTGCTAGTGCACCCGATTGCATGGGCAAGGTGGCTAGAATCTTATCGGTCGCTCGCGGATCGCGGATCGCCAGTGTCCAGGGACTACCGTCGGGTTTTGAACCGAGCAGGGAAAGGTCCCCGCCAAGGTCAACCATCGCCGATCGTATGCCGCCAGCATATAAGATCTGTCGGGCGCGATCGGCAGCGTATTCTTTTCCGATGCCGCCAAAGTCAAGTTCCATCCCTGCCAGCGGCAAACGGATGTTGCTATCAGTAAGTTCAACCCTGTGCCACCCAATGTAGGGCAACAGCCGATCGACTTCCGCTCGAGCAGGCGGTATCTGATCGCCCCCGGCAGAGTGATCGCTCGGGGGCGCAACACCGGCGCTATGGCCTGAGGAGTTCTGCTTTGCGCATGAGCCTTGGGGCTGGGCTGACCTGTGAAAGCGCCACACGTTACGCAAAATACCGCTCGTAAGATCAAAGAGTCCATCCGAGAGCCGGAACATATGCGATGCAAATTGCAACAAAGCCATTGTTTCGGGGTCGCACCTCACAGCAGCCTTCCCAGCAGACTGATTGATCGCTGAGATAGCGCTATCATTTCGATAGCGAGAGTACTTCGATTCGATTCGCCTTACTTCGTTGATCGCGTCCAATGCTAGCGATTCAGCCCCGGGCTCCCGTTGAACCCGAATCTCGCAAACGGTTGCCATACAGTACCACTTCAGGCTCAGCAAACCATCGTCTCGATCACTTCGAGCTACCGAACGACAAGACACAACAAAATGCCTCAGACGCCTTTGCGGACTGCTCAGCGCGTGAACATAACAAAAGGGCGACGCCAGCCGATTTGCCAGGTATTTGCGCTGAAATCGGCCAATCCAGGCGATCCAGGGCCATGCCATGACCATACATTTTTCTGTTTATAGTGGTCAAAGCGCAGATCGATGCTAGCCTTTCCAATCTTACGCTGTAGCTGCAGACTTAAATTCAGCGCACCAAATTGTGAGAGCCGTTGGTCAAAGCTCAGCGAACTTTGCCCGAACACGTAGTCGCTGGGTAGTCGCGGCAGATCGGGCTGTCGCGGATCGGGGTCCGAAAAGAAGTCAGCCTTGCTTTGGGAATATAGCCGGATACCGGGGGTGATGCTGTAGCGATCGGATAAGGGCTTGGTAAGTTCCCATTGCAAGGTGTCGGAGCGAATTCCAAAGCTGTCATTAAGGCGCCTTATTGAGAGGCGAGAGCTAAGTGTCCATTGCGGTATGAAATGATGCCATCTGATAACCATAGCCTGGACGCTGCGTTCATCCGGACGACGGTCCAATAATTTATATGGATCTGAAAAATAGCCTGATCCATCGCTGAATGTTCGCTGGATCTGAATCAGATCGCGTGGCGAGAGTACGACCGTCGCAGCAATCAAACCGTCCCGCATCGATTTGCGTGCGTCCTTCACTAAGCGGTTGACCGGGTTGATCAGATCGCTTGTCCAGGCAATGCCGAAATCAACGGTTAGCGATTGTTCTGGCGTTGCCCAGGTATACCCTAGCGTCTGGGTGTTCGATCGATAGTCGCGCTCTTTCGAGATGACCGTGCCTAGACTCAACCGCTGCCGCTCTCCGTAAAGATGGAGCTTTGCATCCCGGGCCTGGCGCAAGTCGTAGACTGAGGCAAAAACCGAAGGATCGGTGTAATAGAGTGGCGAAGCCCCTGAAACCGAGTCCACCACTTGGGAAAATTCGGTGCTCACCTGATCACTGATTGGTAGAACCAGGCGGCTTGACTGTGCCTGCACCCGCATGCGGTCGAGCCCCTGCTGTGATTCCTGATAGTTCATCAGTCTGAATTCCACAAAACCTTCTTGCGGAGCGCTCACCGCATGGCTGGCGGGAGGCAGTAAGCTAGCAAGGAGTGCCGCCGCTAGCAGCGCTGATGGACGCTCCTCATCGGCGGTCAATTGCACCCGCATCCCCCGCCGCCTATCCCCCAACCACCCGCAGATCCCTCGCGGCTAAAGAAAATATGCTCGAGGTTGCGGTGATCGAGCGAGCTGTTGTCAATGATCATTGAGGGCTGAGCCAGATATTCGCGCTCCCAAGGAGCAGCGCCTTGGATGCTGCTGCAGGCTTGTAAAAAGGCCGCCGGGATCAAGGCGCAAATCAGCAAACGAGACAAACGCGACATTTAACGACCTTCCATAGCCTTGCCCACGGCATGCGTCAAGCGCTCCCGATCAGCGAGCCGAAAACCTGGGTGTTGCATCACGATGCGACCCTGGGGGTTAATGAGAAAGGAGCTGGGCATGGCTGGTACTTGGAAGGCCTTGGCGGCCAGTCCCTCGGGATCCCACAAAATCTTAAATTCAGCTGGGTTTTGCCTTAAAAAGGCTGCAACGCCGCGTGCCTCTTTGTCCACGCTAATTGCGTAGAGCTTAAGTCCGAGTGGTGCGTAGCGCGCCTGTAACTCATTCATAAAGGGAAAGGACAGGCGACAAGGGGCACACCACGATGCCCAGAAATCAATATAAGCCCAGGCGCCTTGGATCGATGACTGATCCACCCAGCCCGGATGCGGCGCCGCGGCAGCAAGATTCCAATCCCTCGCACGCCAGGATGGCGCTTGATCCGGCGGCTGCGATGCAGCGCGAAGCAGGCAGTGGTTTCCCGAAGCTAAGATGACTAAGCTTGAGCGTAGCGTGCTCAGCAGCCAGCTGCGTCGTATCATCATATCGAATACTCCAGCCCAAACGGGAGTAGACCGGTGAGCTGAACATAATCCGATGCTAGCGCAATAAACTCTGCCTGGCTGTAGGGTGCATCGAGCTTTGTAGGGCCTTTGATCAGCGCGCTAAGTCCGGCAACTAAGTCAGCAGAAACAACCGCCGGGGTTTGTTCCAAAACATTACCCACGATGTTTCGAATAAAGGTCTCGCGCTGGTCAGGCTCAGAGCCGGCGACGAGGTTGAGGTCGATAGCAAGTTGTGCAATGTCTGTTTCTGAATGGGTTTTAAGTTCCAACGCTCGGATGACCTGACCCGTAACTGCCTCACTGGTAGTACTTGAAAAAAATCGACTGGAAAACAACGCCGCAAGTAGTTGTGCAGCGTCTTTTGCTGCTGAACCGGGTGCAGCGGTTTCAAGGTCCAGGGCAACGATTTTGTCTTTGAAACGAATCCGTTCGACACTTTCCAGCGTGTCAACGATCATTTCTTTGCGCTCTATGACTTTCCAGTAGCGGCCTGCCCTGGAAAGATCGTAGGCGGCGCGCTCTTGACTGTAGATGACCGTTGAAACTCCTGTGCCACCAGTAACAGCGTCCGATCGCCCGGCTTGATCGACGGTGCTGTCGGGTGCATTGAGCCTCACCACGCGATCACTGAAGGCGATTTCTTCGACGTTGATTAGCGTTGCGCCCATCGGGCTCGCAGCCGAGGTCGCATCAATCAAGCCAACGGCGTTCCCGGAAGGAATCAGTTTGAACTGACTGGAGATGCCAGTAACCCAGACACGGTCTTCCCCGGCGCCCCCGTCGATAAAGTCGTATCCTCCGAGGGGGTAGATCCAATCATCGCCCGCCGTGCCAATGATTCTTTCTTCGGCTCGGTTCCCGAGGGTGCCGCGGATTACTTGAATACCCATATGACTTTGTTCGGTTTTCTGCAGATTGCTCAACAATCATTAACAATGATGCTTGTAAATCGATCAGAGTGTAAATCAACATACTTTGCAGCGTGTTGTCTCTGGGAAAATTGGTCGTAGATAAGGGGTCATTTGTGTCGAGGTCATTGCTGGCTCTAGTCAGCACGGTAACAATGTTTCTTTTGTTCGGTTGTGGCGAACAGCAGCGTTTCGTGTCTGGTCAATCTGCTGCGTCTCCGACTTCAATGGCCAAGGACGCATCAACCGTTGCCAATCCGCAGGTTTCGGCTTACGCTGCGGCGCGATTCCTCGAGCAGGCTAGCTGGGGACCAAGCCCGCAATCCATTGCAGAAGTGCAGCGGCTTGGGTTTGCTGCGTGGATTGATGCGCAACTGACAAAGCCCGTCACCCAATTCAATGCGCCAACCTTTGTAATTGATTTCAACGATCAGGACCGCGCGCAAAACGATTTGGCCCGCGGCTGGATGGAAACGCGCCTGATCGATGCGCAAATGCTCAACGAAGATCAGTTGAGACAGCGGATGGCATGGGCGATTTTCGGATTTATTCCCGTGGGAAGCGGTCCTCCGCCCTTTGCTCGTTTAGAGTATTTTAATTTACTCCAGCGACGTTCGCTAGGCGACTTCAAGGAGCTGATCGTTCGGCTCACCAAGAACCCCACCATGGGGAATTTTCTTGATAACAACAACAACACTGCCCAAAATCCGAATGAGAACTATGGCAGGGAGCTGATGCAGCTGTTCACGGTCGGACTCGTGCAACTCAACCCAGATGGCAGTGTTCGGAGAAATGCCAAGGGTTTACCGATTGAAACTTACACGCAAGACGATGTGATTGCTGCGACTAAAGCGCTTTCAGGATGGCAGTTCGCATGGGAGCAGAATTTGCCAAAGCGAAACTGGGCTAATTTTGGCAAGGAAATGGTCATGCGGGGGCGGGCGCAGGATCATGACAGTTCAGCCAAACGACTGCTTGGCGAATCAATCGCCGCTGGCTTAAACGCCGAGCAAGAACTTGGTCAGCTCGCCGAGCTACTAACCCGCCACCCAAACACAGCGCCCTTTGTTAGCCGTCGCTTGATCCAGGCGCTGGTGACAAGCGATCCAGCTCCTGCTTACATTGAACGTGTTTCTGCGGTTTTCACCGCTACCCGAGGTGATCTGTCGGCGGTTGCCCGCGCAATCCTGTTGGACCCAGAGGCACGGCTTGGCGATAATCCAGGGATCTCGCAGCCAAGCAGGTTCGGACGACTGAAGGAGCCAATGCTGCACTTCAGTCAACTCCTGCGCGGCATGGGGTGTCAATCGTCTATTCTCGACCGAAACAATCGGCTTTTTCCTTGGCGTGCCTGGACTCAGGATATTTGGGCTGCCCCGAACGTTTTTGGTTATGTTTCACCGGATCACATTGCCCCTCAATCCGGCGTGGTCGCGCCCGAACAGCGGTTGCTCACCACCGACGAACTGAACCGCCGTCTCGGAAACGTCGACTTTGAATACCGTCAAGCTGAACTTCGTGAATCGGGCTGTGATATCGATCTGTTTTTTGCTGCGGCTGCCAGGTCGGATGAGGCCTTACTCGCATTGATTGCTGAACGCTATTTTCGAGGGTCAATGCCTCCGACCTTGAGATTTCACGCCAAGGCCCTGTTATCTCGTGAACTCGCTGGCTACACGCCTGCGCGTCGTATCGGGGAGGTGCTTCAGTTCCTGTTAAGTACGCCGCAATTTGGGGTGATCCGATGAAAATGGTCAAAGAGAGTCATGCTCGCCGGCGGTTTCTGAGTCGGAGTGCCGGCTTTGCAGGCTTGGGACTCGGTGCCGGCTTTGGCATGGTGTCGATGGAGGGCATGTCCGCCAGCCTTAGTGGTTACAAAGCATTGGTAATTGTGCACCTCAACGGTGGCAACGATGCCAATGACATGATCGTACCGATTGACGCCGGATACAATGACTATGAGCGCTCACGACCCAGCATTGCCTTGCGGCGCGATGCTATTGCGCCGCTGGGTTCCCGTCATCTTGATAGGGTATTGGGTGTGAATCGTGCGCTTGACCCTGTGATGCCCTTGTTTAACGCCGGTAAGATGGCTTTTCTGATCAATGCAGGCGCACTGGTGAAGCCCACCACGGTGTCCGATGTTTTGAATCGTCGAGCTACGCTGCCGCCGTTTTTGTATTCTCATCCAGAGCAGACCCAGTATATTCAAGGTTGGATGGGTGATGTGGATCCCAGCGGCTGGGCTGGAAGAGGCATGGAAGCGATCGACCCGCAGGGAACGCTCCGGTCCCCATTGATTGCTGTCGGTTCTTCGAACAATACCGTCGTGCGCGGGCAACGAAGTCGCGTGGTCATGATGAACACCCAGAGTAGCGATCGCATGGGACCAGCTAATTTGTCGGATTCGAACAGTCGCTGGACGCAACTGCTAGATGTACTTTCCAGGCAGCAGGCCACGAGTGCGGTTGAGGCTGAATACGCAAGAACGTTCAGGGGCGTGTACCTTGATAATGAGGAATTTGCTCGGGCCGATCGAACGACAAGAGAGCCATCGGGCAGTTTTGATAACAATGAGATTGGCAGGCGCCTTCGAAAAGTTGCCAAGATCTTGCCTTACTTCAAAACTGAAGGCTCGCCGCGGCAAGTGTATTTCGTTGAATGGGGTAGCTTCGATACTCACACGAACCAACGCTATACAAACGTTGCAACCGGCAATGCTGACCAGGACAGCCAGCTGCGCCAACTCTCAAACGCGCTTGCTGCCTTCAATACCTCAGTCGAGCAGGCAGGAATGGCCAACGAAGTCGTGGTTTTTGTGACCAGTGAGTTCAATCGCACGCTTGACCCTGCGGCAGGAAATGGTTCAGACCATGCTTGGGGAAGTCATTGGATGGTCATGGGCGCTCAGGTGGCTGGCGCGCGGATGTATGGGCAAAAGTTTCCGATGCTCGTACTCGGAGGCGAGGATGACGCGCATGATGGTCGTCGTGGTTACTTCGTGCCGCAGCTATCGAGCGATCAGGTGGCGGCCGATCTACTGCTCTGGCTCGGTTTGCCAGCAAGCCAGCTCGTGCAGATCATGCCAAACTTGCAAAACTTCACCCAGAAAAACATTGGGTTTTTGACCAGCTAGCAACGTTTTCCGTCACTTACGAGACTAGATATTCGAGTCCGCTTTCCGCGAGTCCGACAAGATCTACCTTCTGAGCATTCTCGCTGCTAAATACAAATCCCGAGCGAAGCAGCAAATCACTAGCACTCTTATATGTTCCACCGAGTTCAAGATACCCGACAACGAGCCCGAACACGGTCCGGTCTTGCACAGCAGCAGGATTAAGGAATCCTCCGATGAGCAGCGCAGCATCTTTTCCTATGCCCTCACGGAAGTCAAAGCGAATTGCATTCCCATCGTTAAACATAATGCGTTCGATGCCGGAAAGCTGTTTGCTCCCCTTTGTTCCACCTTTATCGCTAAGCCAGAAGCTTCCTTCATTGAGGGCCTGGCTCAGGGTAACGTTCGATCTTTTGACATCAAGCAAGACCGTATCAAGACCGGCGTCGCCATCTATATAGTCATTGCCCACGCCAGGGTAAAACCAGTTGTCTGCCGAATTGCCGATGAGGACGTCATCGTACCTGGTGCCAACGACCTCCTCAATGACAGTATCTGGAGCGATCTGAACGTTATCGAGTGAGGCGAAGCCTTTGGGGCCCGTCCCCACAGAACTGCTTCTTCCCGGATGCAAGTCAATCATCGCACCCAGCGATAGCTCGGAAACGTCAATTCGGTCGATGCCCCCGCTGTCGTAGAGCGTGACAACCCGATCCCCGATGAAGTCGTCAAACCGGTAAACATCATTGTCCCGAGCACGTACTTGAGATGTCGGGCCATAGATTCGTTGCAAGGTCAAGCTATCGAAGATACTAAAGCCTGCAGGGTAGATCGGCGTGAGGCCGAAAACGCTAGACATCACCGTCTTTGTCATATCGTTAACAGCAGGCGTGAGCAAGGATTGCTCGGCTGAAATCGCCCCCGCTTTCGCCTGGCCATAAACCAGTGGTTTGCGTAGCCCGAGCGCATGGCCGAGCTCTTGCAAAGCAAGCCAATAGCCCTCACCACCTGGCGAGAGGCTTTTCAGGGCTTC
>Ga0214917_10004611_pt1 | contig 15228 bp, 18 predicted proteins | sample LL_1208_BB_MetaG_FD_177983 | JGI IMG/M metagenome (GOLD analysis project Ga0214917, IMG submission 177983) | Freshwater microbial communities from Lake Lanier, Atlanta, Georgia, United States - LL_1208_BB | ecosystem: Environmental > Aquatic > Freshwater > Lake | place: USA: Georgia | collected... | reverse complement strand
GTGAATGGCCCACAGAACCCTGGCCAATTCCTGGCTGGGACAGAAAAGGTCAACGTTGGGCGAAGTGTCGAGGGGATGGTAGGCGCGATTGGACTCGAACCAACGACCCCCACCATGTCAAGGTTGTCCTAATAGTGTCATCGTACCCTATCGAAACAGGAATAGGATAGTATACAGGCAGAAATAAGCCTAGAAATAGATCGCGAATTACGATCAAAAGGAAAGCCCAGTCAACCCAAAATTGCATTACCAATGCAATAGTGACGATGTGCACTTCTATTTTTATGATAATAGAATGTAGATACTCTGGTTTTGGACATGCAAACCACCTATTTGAAAAATTTCTTCCTTCTAACTGCGCTTACCTCACTAGCTGCGTGTGGCGGCGGCGGCGGAACTGAAAACAGTCCAATGCCAAGTCAGAAAACTGTTGTTGGACTTGCAGTAGATGGCTATCTTCGTAGAGCAACAGTATTCTTGGACATCAACAAAAATGGGTTACTCGATACAGATGAACCTAATGTTGAAACGGATGAAAACGGACAGTTTAAATTTGAAGCAACCAGCAATGCGCTATCTAATAGCCCCATAGTTGTCAAAGTTACTGGTGGCAAAACAATTGATAGCGATTCACCAGATGCCCCCGTTGAGAAATCTTACTCACTAACATCACCGGTGGGTAAAACAGATGTGATTTCTCCAATAACTACCCTGATAGCTGCAAAAGTAAACAATGGGCAAACACTAGCAAATGCCGAGTCTGCCGTTTTGAGCGATCTGGGTTTCAACAATATAAATTTATACGCTAATTTTGTTGAAGAGAAAAAAACGAATCAAGAATATCAGCAACTTCACAATCTTGCGGCAGCAACGGCTGAAAGTCTTAAAACAGTTGAGTACAACAATAGCGACGCTGATTTATCTACAAAACTTAAGGCCACTCAACAAATATTTGAATCAAATCTTAAAAATAGCATTGCAGCGATCAAGGTTGCAACTAGTCCAACTACGGCAGCTAAGCTGGTTGAGTCCACTGCGCCTGCTACAAAAAGTGACTCAGCCTCCAGCTCGACGAGCACTGGTTCTGGCTCCGTAGCCAACACCACTACATCCACTAGTTCTGGCACTGGAAGTGGTTCAATAAGTACAGCATCAACCTCAACAAGTGGTAGCTCAGCTTCAACCAGCACAGCCTCTAGCGGTACATCAACTAATTCAGCCTCAACCAGTTCCGCCTCCAGCTCGACGAGCACTGGTTCTGGCTCCGTAGCCAACACCACTACATCTACTAGTTCTGGCTCAATTAGCAGCTAATTATCTCAGTCCGAAATAAATTGTCATAACAATGATCGAAGACATATTTTCTGCTGCAAAAAAATATAAAGACGAAAAAAATTTGCTTGTCGCCTTGCGCCTAATTGAACAGATTGTTGAAGCAAATACACCCGATTATTTCGAACATGCACATTTTAAAGCACTAGTTTTATATGATTTAGAAAAGCTTGATGAAGCCGAGCAACTCCTTGAAAATTTAATAAATATTGCCAGCAACGAGGCCGAACTCATTCAAGCAATGATAAATTTAGGGAATATTTATTTTGACAAGAAAAAAACATCAAAATCCATTGAAATCTTTAAAAGAATCCTAGACTTAGAACCCAAAAATAATGCGGCACTAAATAACTTAGGAAACATACACAACTACCTCGGCCTGTACGATTTATCAGTTAACTTCTACAACCAAGTAATTGATAATGACCCCACATACAGCAAAGCTTACAACAACAAAGGGAATGTATTAAGAAATCTCAGAAAACTTCATGAATCAATTCAATGCTATGAAAAAGCAATAGAAATAGATCCAAATTATGCGGTTGCATATTGCAACATGGGAAACGCCCTGACAGACATATCGGATCATCAAAGAGCCATTGAATCATTTAGTTTGGCAATCAAAATAGACCCCGACTTCACCCAAGCATACAACAACAGGGGCAATGCCCACTTACATTCGGCTCAATACAAAGATGCAATCTCCGATTACAAAAAAACGCTTGATCTAGATCCCGACTTCCCATACACCAGAGGACTTTTAATTTTTTGCAAGCAAAAAATCTGCGACTGGGATCAAATAGAAGATGAAATAAGTATATTAGTTAAACAAATAAAATTGAACAAGCAGGTATCTTTACCGTTCCCATTGATTTCAATTATTGACGACCCAAAAATTCAGAAGCTAGCCACTGAGCTTTGCTTTAGCGAGGACGTTAAACCACAAGAAAAAACTATCCAAACTCACCAGAAAAGTCAAAAGAAAAAGATAAACATCGCATATTATTCATCCGACTATAGCATTCATCCAACCACTCACCTTTTAGCAGAAATATTCGAACTACACAACAAAGAATATTTTAAAGTTTTTGTATTCTCAATTGGACCACCAATAAATGATGAGATGAGGATGCGCGTTATTAACGCATCCGATATATTTGTTGATGCCCATCAAAAAAGTGATTTAGAAATAGCAGAACTCTCTCGCGAGTTAGAAATAGATATTGCAGTGGACTTAAAAGGACACACTTACAACTCAAGGCCCGGTATTTTTTCACATCGATGCGCGCCAATTCAAATTAATTTTCTGGGATACCCCGGAACAGCCGGCACTCGTTACCATGACTACATATTGAGCGATGAAAATGTAATTCCAACAAAACTTACTAAATTCTATAGTGAAAAAATTATCTACATGCCTAACAGCTATCTGTGTTATGACAGGAAAAAACCTAAAAGGGAAAATTCATTTACTCGCCAAGAGCTAGGTCTTCCAGAAAATTCCATAGTATTCGCATGTTTCAATAACAATTATAAAATTACAAAGGACATTTTTGGCGCGTGGATGACTATTCTCAAGAGCAACAAAAATTCAGTTCTATGGCTCTTTGAAGACAATATATTTGCACAAGAGAATTTAAAGTCGATGACAAGTCAATGCGGCATTGATCCAGCAAGAGTTATTTTTGCAAAACCAATGAACCTTGTTGATCATTTAGATCGACATAATTGCGCGGATATTTTTCTGGATACGTATCCGTGCAATGCTCACACTACATCAATGGATGCGCTGTGGATGGGATTACCTATAATAACTTTGTACGGAAATTCTTACGCCTCCCGAGTAGCAATGAGTCTTTTGAATTCTTTGGGATTAAAAAAGTACGCGACAAAGTCATTGGATGAGTATATAAAAATGGCAATCGAACTATCAAATAACCAATTGGAACGCAATAATATTAAATCGCACATTCTAGATGAAAACAATAGATCAAAAATATTTGATAGCTTCAATTTCACCAAATATTTAGAATTAGCATACATAAATTGTCTAAAAAATCACAATATCGGAATCACTGAAAATATTAACTTAAATCAAGTTTATCCATTTATCACTCAGCGGCCTAAGGTTTAGCTGTTTACATAAGCTTGAGAATGAGTTAACTTAATGAGTCCAAACGAACTATTGTCTTTAAGGCACGAATATTTCGATCATACAAAAGTAAACGGTATATTTTACGGACAGCTTGTTCACTAATGTCCAAAAATGGTCGATTTCGGACATGCGTATCGTTTTGTTCTGTCCTGTTATGGCTGAATTGTTAATTTGACCCTGTTCAGGCTTAAAGGCGATTGCACAGGAGCACTACCCTGTCAGTACAAAGACAAATCAGTAACCGCTTGATTGCATTAGCTCGGACGGTCTTAGCTCCAGTGCAGTACAAATTTTCCCGAGGCTGATCAGGCCAATATTGTGTTCACCTCGCTCAATCCCACCTACATAACTTTCCGTGCCTGTGGGACCTCCATGAGCAAACGGATGGCCTTCTCGCCCCGTTGGATGGTCAATTCAAGCTCGGACAGTGTGTCATCAACCCTTGAATGGTTGTCGTCTGGATCGTCACTTTCACCACCAGTGTGCGGAATCTGAGACAAAGCATAGGCATTAGCAGCAGAAATCAGGTCGAGGATATCTGCCTCAACCGGATTGTCTTTACGCCAGTCAGCAATTGTGTAAAAAACATTCTTTTTCTTCACCATGATTGCGTCACCACCCTTTTCATGCTGCTGGTTTCAAGGTGCCCGTACCTACGAGCCAGAATTTGAGAGCTGTGACCAAGCGCCTGAGTTGCGACAGCGATTGGCGCACCCTTGTCAAGCATTTGCTTTGCTCTGTGGTGCCTCAGGTCGTGCATTCGCAAGTCAGGTCGTCCAATGGAGGCCACCAGCCACTGCCAGTGCCTCTTAAAGGCAATTGGCTGCATGGCTACACGCTTGCTCTCAAACAGCATTCCTGCCTCGTTCTCCATCTCTTGCCGAGACCATACACGCTCCATGAAGCTTTTGGTCTCCTCCGAAAAAAACAACACCCTCGGCGTGCCCGTTTTGGTAATTGGGGCAAGGATTTCACATCGCTCCATGTCGACTTGGCCCCAAGTCCGTTCAAGAACTTCACCCCTTCTCGCGCCGGTATCCACGAGCAATCGAACAAGAACAGCAAAGCGGCGATCTTTGACAGCATTTGCTCCATCTATGAGCTTGGCAACCTCATCATCGCTCAGCTCGACACGCCTTAAGTCCTCTTCGTAACGGACCATCCCCAATGTTGGTGAGCGAAACCCAACTGGAGCAATGCGACGCCTCGCCGCCCACTTGTAGAGGCTACCAATTTGTGAAATGTTTCGGTTAACGGTGGCTGGCGCATAACCGTGCTCGATCATGGCGATACCAGCCCTGTCCAGCTCTTCAGAGGTAATCGACCATGCAACTCTTTTCTCAAAAAGATCAATCCATTTTCTGAGTTGAAGGTCAGAGCCGTCGTAGTGGGTGCTGCTGTAAGCGCGACAAAGCTCACTGAAAAGTAGATCGGCTGCTACCTGTTGGGTCTGCTCCTGCTGGTCGAGGGCAGCTTTCAGGTCAATTTTTCGGGTGCCGTGATGGACCCTGATGACAGGTGTTTCAAAGTCGGTCATTGCCAAGTCTTTCGTTTAGAGCACTGTGAAGTGCAAAGGTTGAAAAACCTGTTTCGCTGCGGAGACTTCTCTATAAAACAGATGAACTTGGTAGGCGCGATTGGACTCGAACCAACGACCCCCACCATGTCAAGGTGGTGCTCTAACCAGCTGAGCTACGCGCCTAAAGATCCGAAAGGCGAGATTCTATCAGCAATACCCAATTGTTCGGCCCTGAGGTCCACCAACGGCTTTTCGCACGGGGTCATGCCCTACTTGCCAACAAATACAAAGCCGATTAAAAACGAATTATTTATCACTCATTTTTCATGGGCACCACTCATTGTCGCAAGCTTTCTCCCCAACAGGGTTGGGGGCTGACAGAGGTTTTGAGCGTCCTTGCCTTGTCTGCCATGGGTGCAGTTTGGGGGCTGTCATCATGGCAAACGGGTCTGCAAAAAGCCAAGGTGCAAACAGCGCGCGAAGGTTTCATGCACAGCCTTCATTGGGCCCGCATTCAAGCCATGGCACAGGGAGCCGACTTGCTGATGGTGCGGGTCACCGATTGTGCGGGGGCAAGCTCTGCCGGTGACTGGCGTTGCGGTTGGCGGGTAACCACTCTGGATGGCAAAACCATGGCCATGCACCGCCTGCCCGAGGGGGTCGTCATGGTGCACAACCTGCGCACCGACAAACTGACGATCAACCGACGGGGCGAACCAGGCACCGTGGGCGACAGCTTTGTTTTCAGACCCCAAAGCGATCCGCGCAGCCAGATGGCCACCACGGTTTGCATCAGCGCCGCAGGGCGGGTGCGTTTTCAGGCGGGGGACAAATGCACCAGCCCATGATGCGTGCAACACACATGCGTCACCCATCTGGCTGGGGGCTCGTGGAGGCCCTGGCGGCTTTGAGCCTGTTGTCCCTGGGCATCTTGGGCCTTTTGTGGGTACAAGGCAAAAGCATGCAAATGTGGCGCAGCCAGCAAGCCAATGAACATGCCGCATGGCTGGCCCAAGACATGGCCGAACGGGTGCGCGCCAACCGGACCCGCATGAATGCCTATCAATTGGCATGGGGCCAAAAACCCATGGCGGTGGACTGCAGCGCCCGACCTTGCTCAACCCTAGAGTGGGCCATGTCGGATTTGGCGGCATGGACCCAAGAGGTGCAAATTCGAATGCCAGGCGCACAAACCCAAGTGTGGGTCTCGCCCAGCGATTCGCAGCACCTGGGCATAGCTTTGGCATGGCGAGAGGGCGGAACCGTCGTTGCTGATCAAGGGGCGCTTGCTGCCGGATTGAGTTGCCCTGCACAGCATGCCTGTTACTTTTTGCACGTGAGGCCATGAAGCCATCAATGCCCATGCCCATGCCCACCCAGGGGGCCTGCGCCAAAGCCAGATTGCAAGTCGGTTTGAGTTTGGCCGATTGGTTGGTTGGGCAAACTTTGGCCGCCATGGTGGTGCTGGCGGCTTTGGGCATGTGGGGCTTTGCCCAGCAAAACCACGCCCTGGCCCAAGAAGGCATGCTGCAATCCCAACAAATGACCTGGGTGTGGCGAACCCTGGGGCAGCACATTCGACAAGCCGGCGCAGCCCAAGCCCAGCAAAGCGCCTCCGGCGCGATCTCGCTGTCCATGCCGTCGGTGGCTTGGCTGGGCACAGATGGCGCCGGCGCATTGTCCGATGGTCTGACCACTGTTCACTGGCGCAACGTGGAGGGGCGTGATTGCCAAGGCAACACCAAAGGCAGCACCGAGACGATTCGCAATCGATTTTCCATCAACAGCAAATCAGAGCTTGCCTGTCTGGACGAATCAAATGCAACTGCCACCACCCAATCCCTGGCCGAAGGTATTGAAGACATGCAATTGCGATATGCCCAGGCCAGGGTAGATGGCCAGGGTGTGTACAGCCTTCAATGGGTGACCGCCCCAATGGTGTCAGACCCCCACCAGGTGATGGCGATCGAGGTCTGCATCCGGCGCGTGGGTGCGCCAGTTGCCCAAGCCCTGCCCGCAGTGATGAAAGGTTGTCAAGGCGAAACACTGGCCAAAGATGGTCGGCCCCGTTGGGTCCATAAACAAGTCTTTGCCTGGCGACAGGTGTCCATCGCAACACCATGAAGTCGCAGTCTGACAAACACCCAGGTTGGGCCTTGCCCACGGTCATGGCTGTGTTGGCCTTGTGCGCCCTGAGCGCCTTGTCTTTGACCCGTGGCTTGTGGCTGCATGCCAGTGTGATGCGCAGCGACGGCGATGAATGGCGCGCCCGTGCAGCCGCTGAGGCATTGCTCAAAGACGCAGAACAGGATTTATTGGCCAGCACTGGATCGACGCCCAAAGATAACCGCCACACCACCCCCAGCCCCGATGCGAGTTCGACAACCCCATTCATCTCCCACCGTTTGGAAGGCTTGGCATTGCTTCGAAAAACTTTGCCCTCTGGAACCTGCTGGCAAGGCATTTGTGCCCCGTCCGCACTGGATTCAGCATCAGCGGCCCAATGGTTGCAACGCATCAACAGTGCAGCGCATTACGGTCAGTTCACAACACCAGGGACCATCTGGGACAAGCGTGTCAATCCCATCTTGTCCGATCGCGGTGTTTACTGGCTTGAAACCTTTGCCAATGCCGATACCACCCAAAACGCGGTGCTGTGGCGCATCACGGCATTGGCCCAAGCCACACCCAGTTCGACACCCGTTGTTCTGCAAGCTTGGTGGCAAGCCAACCTCAACAGCACAATGGGCGGGCGGTGGTTGAGTTGGCATGAGGTCTTGCCATGAAACCCGTTTTAACGTCATCACCTTGCTCTGACCGGGCTGGTCTGCGCAGTGCAATGGGCCTGAGCTTGCTCGAATCCTTATTGGTTTTGGCCCTCACCGCCATTGTGATGGGTTGGGCCCTGCCCCAATACCAAAATTACCTCAGACGCGGTCATCGCCAAGCGGCCAAACTCAGTTTGATGCAAACCGCACAGTGGATAGAACGAGCAGCAGTCATTCAAGGCAGCTACCCGACGGCGCAACAAATACCTTCCGCATTGCTCAAAGTGCCAGGCGATGCCTATTCGATCCAAGCGCAAACCGACCCATCCGGCAATGCGTTTTCCCTCAAAGCCGTGCCCCAAACCAGCCAAATTCAAGATGCCTGCGGGGTTTTGACGCTCAACCATTTGGGAGAGCAAGGGGTACAGGGGGCCAGCCTGAACGCCACCGAATGTTGGAGCCGCTGATAATTGGTACATGTCTGCTCAACATGCTTCATGGATGGCGCAAGCCCTGGGTTTGGCTGAACAAGCGTTGTACATCACCAGCCCCAACCCAAGGGTGGGGTGCGTGCTGGTCTCGCCGCAAGGACAATTTTTGGGTCAAGGCCATACCCAGGCTGCCGGGCAAGCCCATGCAGAAATCATGGCCCTGCAACAAGCCCGGGAGCTCGGCCACGACACCCTAGGTGCCACCGCTTATGTAACCTTGGAGCCTTGCAGCCACCATGGCCGAACCCCCCCTTGCTGCGACGCACTCATTCAAGCGCAATTGGCCCGGGTGGTGGTGAGCATGGTCGATCCCAACCCATTGATCGCTGGACAAGGCCTGGCGCGCTTGCGCGCTGCGGGCATTGAGGTGTTGATGGGCGAAGGCCAAGATCAGGCCCGCGAAATCAACATCGGCTTTTTCAAACGCATGCAAACCGGTTTGCCTTGGGTCAGGATGAAAATTGCAGCATCCATGGACGGGCAAACCAGCTTGACCAATGGTGTGAGCCAATGGATCACTGGGACAGCGGCTCGCCAAGACGGCCACCACTGGCGCGCCCGAGCGTGTGCGGTTCTGACCGGTGTGGGCACGGTGCTGCAAGACAACCCTATCCTCAATGTCAGAAGCGTGTCCACCTCGCGCCAACCTCCCCTGGTGGTGGTGGACAGCCAATGGCAAACCCCATTGAATGCGGCACTGTGGCAAAACGAACGTGACGTGTGGATTTATGGTGCCCAGGCCGATCACCCGCAGCAACTGGTGCTGTCGCAGCGTGGGGCCCACACCACGCTGCTGGCCAACTCCGCTGGCAAGGTGGACTTGGCCGCCGTCTTGGCCGACTTGGGCCGGCGGGGTGTGAACGAGTTGCACATCGAAGCAGGCCACAAACTCAATGGGTCTTGGCTGCGCGAAGGCTTGGTGGATGAGTTGCTGCTGTACCTGGCCCCCACCCTGATCGGGCCGGGTCAGGGCATGGCCAATCTGCCAGCACTGGCGCATTTGGATGCAGCCTTGCGCTGGCGATGGCTGGATTGCACCCCCGTGGGAGACGATTTGCGGCTGAGGGCCAGGGCACTGCGCTGAACCCTGCGAGAATACTCAGATGTTCACCGGAATCATCACCGGCGTGGGTCGCATCGTCGAAGTCCACGACCTGGGTCGCTCTTTACAACACGGCAAGCGCCTGACCCTGTCTGCGCCCGCAGGGTATTTGGCCGATGTGGGTCTGGGCGACAGCATCGCGATCAACGGCGCTTGCATGACCGTGACAGACATCCAAGCCCCCCAAAACCAGTTTTGCATTGACATTTCGGCCGAGTCCCTGGACAAGACCAGTGGCTTGACCAACTTGGGTGAAGTCAACCTTGAAAAAGCCCTGCGCGCCAATGACCGCCTGGGCGGCCATCTGGTATCGGGCCATGTGGATGGTTTGGGCCGCGTGGTGCAATTCGAACCTGTGGGTGAAAGCTGGGTCTTGCGGGTGCTGGCCCCAACAGAATTGAGCAAATACCTGGCCTACAAAGGCTCTATCACCGTCAATGGGGTGAGCCTGACCGTCAATAGCGCCGAAGACCGCAGCGATGGCTGCGTGATCAGCATCAACCTGATCCCCCACACCATTCAAAACACCGCCTTGCACCGACTCCAAACCGGCAGTTCGGTCAACCTTGAAGTCGATTTGATTGCCCGCTACGTCGAGCGCATGTTGCGCGCCGATGCCAGTTTGGCCCTGCCTCACCCATGAATGCCGCTTTGAAACCCACCCCTGTGTCCCCAGTTGAAGACATCGTTGCCGAGTTGCGCGCCGGGCGCATGGTCATTTTGGTTGACGAAGAAGACCGTGAAAACGAAGGCGACCTGGTGCTGGCTGCCGACCATGTGAGCCCCGAGGCCATCAATTTCATGGCCCGTTTTGGGCGTGGCCTGATTTGCCTGACCCTGACGCGCGAGCGCTGCCAATACCTCGGTCTGCCACCAATGACCCTGCGCAACGGCACTTCGCACGGAACGGCCTTCACCGTGTCCATTGAAGCTGCCCAAGGGGTATCCACCGGCATTTCTGCGGCCGATCGGGCGCGCACCATCCAAGTGGCCGTTTCGCCCAACAGCCAAGCCCAAGACCTGGTGCAACCCGGTCATGTGTTTCCCCTGCAAGCGGTCGATGGCGGCGTGCTCATGCGCGCAGGCCACACCGAAGCAGGCTGTGATCTCGCCCGTATGGCCGGATGCAGCCCCAGCAGTGTCATCTGCGAAATCATGAAAGACGATGGCACCATGGCCCGTTTGCCCGATCTGCAACTTTTTGCGGCCGAGCATGGCTTGAAAATCGGCACCATTGCCGACTTGATTGAGCACCGCAGCCGAACCGAAACCTTGGTCACCAAGGTGGGCAGTCGACCCTTGCAAACCAGCCACGGCTTGTTCCAGGCCCATGCGTTCCAAGAAACCGCCACCGGGGATGTCCATTTGGCCTTGGTGCGCGGTCAATGGGATGCCCACACACCCGTGCTGGCGCGGGTGCACGAACCCATGTCGGTGTTCGATGCGCTCGAAGTCGGCCGCGCCATGCACTCATGGAGCCTGGATGCGGCCTTGCAACACATCGACCAAGCCCAATGCGGCGTGGTGGTCTTGCTCAACTGCGGCGAGACGTCAGCGCAATTGCTGGCCCAATTTGACGGCACTGCACGGCCTGCCCATGGACCCGAACGTGATCGGATGGACCTTCGCTCTTATGGAGTGGGCGCACAAATTTTGCGCGAATGTGGTGTGCATCGCATGCGTTTGATGGGCACCCCGCGGCGCATGCCTAGCATGGCAGGTTACGGCCTGGAAATCACCGGCTACCTCGCCCCCGGTGACAGCGCCTGAACAGCACCCCAGGAGCGGCCATGTTCACCCCACTCAACAACCAAACCGACTTGAATGGCGCTGGCTTGCGCATTGGCATTGTGCAAGCGCGGTTCAATGCCGACATCACCAATGCTCTGCATCTGGCTTGCCTGAGCGAGTTGCGCGCCATGCACATCGAGCCCGACCAGGTGGAAACCATTCAGGTGCCAGGCGCTTTGGAAATACCCTTGGCCTTGCAGGCCATGGCCCAGCGCCAAAGCTTTGATGCCTTGATCGCTTTGGGTTGCATAGTGCGCGGCGAAACCTACCACTTTGAACTGGTCGCCAACGAATCAGGTGCTGGTGTCAGTCGGGTGGCCTTGGACCACCATTTGCCCATCGCCAATGCGATCCTGACCACCGAAAACATGGCACAAGCCGTGGCGCGACAAACCGACAAGGGGCGCGATGCAGCCCGAGTGGCCGTCGAAATGGCTTTGCTGCTGGAGCGCCTGCGTTGAGCACCTCGGCCCGCCCGCCACGGCAATCCCGCACCGGCTTGACCCAAACCGGCGCCCGCAAAGCCGGTAGCAAAACACCGCGCAGCAGATCGCGCGAATTTGCTTTGCAAGCCCTCTACCAGGTTCAAGTGGGCGGCAATGATGTGGCCGCGGTGGACGCATTCACCCATGAGTTGGCTGGCTTTCACAAAGCAGACCCCGTCCACTATCAGGTCTTGCTGGAAGGTTGCGCGGCCCAAAGCGTCAGCTTGGACGCACTGATCACCCCCTTTTTGGACCGGCGCATGCCAGACATATCGCCCATTGAGCATGCCATCATGTGGATTGGCACCTACGAGTTGCAACATTGTGGAGATGTACCCTGGCGCGTGGTCATCAATGAGTGCGTTGAACTCGCCAAGGAGTTTGGTGGTACCGATGGCCACAAATACATCAATGCGGTGCTCAACGGATTGGCCTCCCAATTGCGCCCTCTAGAGGTTCAAGCCGACCGCGATGCCGGTTTGGCCCGCGCCTAGTCCCTGCCGATTTCGCTGTTGTCCGAATGAAACTGTCTCAGCGCGCGCAACGCATCGAACCTTTTTACGTCATGGAGATGGGCAAAACCGCAGCGCATTGGGCGCAGCAATTTGCCCATACCGACCGACCCATGATTGCGCTCAACATTGGCGAACCCGACTTCACGGCACCTCCAGGTGTGCAAGCCGCAGCCGAAAAAGCCATCCGCGACGGCCACACCCAATACAGCCACGCCTTGGGTCTGCCTGCGCTGCGTGAACGCATCAGCCACTGGTACAAGCAGCGCTGGGGCCTGAACATCGACCCGGGCCGCATCGTGGTCACCGCCGGCGCCTCAGCCGCACTGCACTTGGCCTGCCTGGCCTTGGTCGACGAAGGCGACGAGGTCTTGCTGCCAGACCCCAGCTACCCCTGCAACCGTCAATTTGTTCAAGCCGCCGGTGGGCGTGCGGTGCTGCTGCCCACCCATGCCGCACAGCGATATCAAATGGATGTCGAACAGGTCCGTCAGGCTTGGGGCTGCCACACCCAAGGCGTGCTGCTGGCCAGCCCCTCCAACCCCACGGGCACCTCGATCCACCCCGACACCTTGCGCGAGATAGACGATTTCGTGCAATCGCGTGGCGGTGTCACCCTGGTCGACGAAATCTATCTGGGCTTGTCCTACGATGCCATCTATGGGCAAAGCGCCTTGCGCTTGGGAGAGCATGTGCTGAGCATCAACAGCTTCTCCAAATACTTTCACATGACTGGCTGGCGGCTGGGCTGGCTGGTGGCACCGCCCGCACTGGTGCCCGTGATCGAGTCGCTGGCCCAGCACCTGTTCATTTGCCCCAATGCCATTGCCCAACGCGCTGCCTTGGCTTGTTTTGAACCCGATAACCTGGCCATTTACGAACAACGACGCACAGAGTTTCAAGCACGCAGAGACTGGGTGGTGCCAGCCCTCAAGCAGCTGGGCATGCAAATATCGCTGATGCCTGACGGCGCTTTTTATGCCTGGGCCCATGTGGGCGCCATTTGCGACCGAATGGGTTTGGCCAACAGCTGGGATTTTTGCTTGGCGGCCATGCAGCATGCGCATGTGGCCATGACACCGGGGCGTGACTTTGGCCACAACCAGACCGAACAACACGTGCGCTTGTCCACCGCCAGCAGCCTGGCGCAATTGCAACAGGCCACCGCGCGTTTGCGCCAATGGGTGAACCATGGCTGATGTGTTTGTGCATCCCATTCGCATTTACTGGGAAGACACCGATGCCGGTGGCATTGTGTTTTATGCCAACTACCTGAAGTTTTTTGAGCGTGCCCGCACCGAATGGCTGCGCCATTTGGGGCTGGGGCAACAACATTTGCGCGAAACCACCGGTGGCATGTTTGTCGTCACCCACACATCGTTGCACTACTTTCTGCCTGCGCGGCTCGATGACATGATTGGGGTCAGCGCCCAATTGCTGGAAAAAGGGCGGGCCAGTTTGAGACTGGTGCAACAAGCATCGCGGCAAGATGGGTCCACCACCAGCTTGCTGTGCGAGGGAAGCATCCGAATTGGCTGGGTCGATGCCGCCCGCTTGCGCCCTGCGAGAATACCCAAAACTCTTTTGGACTTGTTGCCATGAACCAAGATTTTTCAATCATCCACCTCCTGCTCAATGCCAGTTGGGTGGTGCAAGCCGTGGTGCTGCTGCTGATGGGCGTGTCAGTTGCCAGTTGGACGGCCATCTTTCGCAAGGTCATTGCACTCAAACAGGTCAAGGCACTGAATGAGAATTTCGAGCGCGATTTTTGGTCTGGCACCAGCCTCAATGACTTGTACGCTGCCGCCACCACCCACGCCAAATTGGCAGGGCCCATGGAACGTATCTTTGCCAGTGGCATGCGCGAGTACCAAAAACTGCGCGAGCGTCGGATCAGCGACAGCGCGGTTTTGATGGATGGTGCGCGTCGGGCCATGCGGGCCAGTTACCAACGCGAGATGGATGCCATCGAATCCCAACTGTCATTTCTGGCCTCGGTTGGATCGGTTTCACCGTATGTGGGTTTGTTTGGCACCGTGTGGGGCATCATGCACGCCTTCACCGGTTTGGCCAGCATGCAACAAGTAACCCTGGCCAAAGTGGCCCCGGGCATTGCCGAAGCATTGGTGGCCACCGCCATTGGTTTGTTTGCAGCAATTCCCGCTGTGCTGGCCTACAACCGCTTCAGCCGCGACATTGAGCGCGTGGCCATTCGCTTGGAGACCTTTATCGAAGAGTTCTCCAACATCTTGCAACGCAATGTGGGCCACCAGTCCACCTCGGGACACTGAGACGGAGCGAACACCATGCCTTCTGCCGCTCCCCGCAGCGCCCGTGGCCGACGCGTCATCAACGATATCAACATGGTGCCCTTCATCGATGTGATGTTGGTCTTGCTCATCATCTTCATGGTCACCGCGCCCCTGATTGCGCCCAGTGTGATCGATGTGCCCAGCGTGGGCAAGGCCTCGGCGCAACCCGAACAGGTCATTCAAGTGCTGATCGATTCCGAAGAAAAAATAGAACTCAAGTCGACTGGCAGCACCTCTGCACAAATGCCTACCAGCCTGTCATCCTTGCCGCAACAAGTTTTGCAATGGCAAGGGGGCAATGCCAACACACCCGTGGTGATCAGCGCCGACAAGGGCATCAAGTACGAAACCGTGGTCAAGGTCATGGACAGTTTGCAACGTGCAGGGGTGCAACGCGTGGGCCTGTCGGTGCAACTCCAACCTTGATGACGCCTGCTGCGCCATGAGCACCGCTTCGATGCACCTGGAACTCGCGCCGCCACCGGCCCAGGGTTTGGGCCGCTCTCTGGCCTTGGCTGTGGCCATTCACTTGCTGCTGCTGATTGCCTTGACCTGGGGTATCCGATGGCAAAACACGGACAACACCCCCGCCGTGGAGGCCGAATTGTGGTCTGCCTTGCCCAAAGCCGCTGCCCCCCCACCACCGCCACCCGCGCCAGAGCCCGCCCCTGAACCACCACCGCCCCCGCCCGCACCCAAGGTCAAACCGGCGCCACCAGCACCCAGCAGAGACGCCGACATCGCCATTGCCAAACAGAAAA
>Ga0214917_10004610_pt1 | contig 15233 bp, 15 predicted proteins | sample LL_1208_BB_MetaG_FD_177983 | JGI IMG/M metagenome (GOLD analysis project Ga0214917, IMG submission 177983) | Freshwater microbial communities from Lake Lanier, Atlanta, Georgia, United States - LL_1208_BB | ecosystem: Environmental > Aquatic > Freshwater > Lake | place: USA: Georgia | collected... | reverse complement strand
GACCGACCGCACCAGGGGCTTGCAAAAAAGACCCCGGATGAGGTTTACTTTGCAAACGGGCTGAGGAAAGCAGCCTGAAACCATCAACAGCGACCATCAATTATCTTTCCCAGCACGCTGTCTCAAAGAACCGGTCCACCTCTATTGCCCCTAAAAAATAGTGCATGGTCGATATTGGGGTTTAGCGGGCTTTGTGATAATATTGATAGTAATTCGCTCTTCCTGTCTGCTTATTTATTAAAATAAAAAGAGTACAAAGAATCGATGGTTTTGAATTGCCACCCTGTGCTTAACTCAGTGCCCGTACATCGGCCAATTCAGTTGCTTTTATTTTGACAACTTCTTTATCCACACTCCCAAATCCCATGCACACTAAACAATATTTTGAAGAAGTTATATCCATCGCGAAGGTGATTGATGTCGAATCAATCGAGAAATTGGCGTTCGAATTGGTCGCGCTTAGAAAGCGGAACGGTCGATTATTCCTGCTAGGAGTCGGAGGCAGTGCTGCAAACTGTGCGCATGCGGTGAACGACTTTCGAAAACTCTGTGGCATCGAAACTTATGCGCCAACCGATAATGTTTCCGAATTAACTGCACGAACCAACGACGAAGGATGGGACACCGTTTTCTCGGGGTGGCTCAGGATCAGCAAGGTATCGACAAATGACGCGGTACTTATTCTCTCAGTCGGCGGAGGCAATCTTGAAAAAAATGTCAGCCCTAATCTGATTTCTGCAATAAAGGAAGTCAAATCGCAGGGTGGCAAGGTATTCGGCATTGTTGGCCGTGATGGCGGCTATACCAAATTGGCAGGTGACTGCGTTGTCATCGTGCCAACCGTTGAAGCATCGAGGGTGACACCGCACAGCGAGGCATTTCAGGCCGTCATTTGGCATTGTCTTGTTTCGCATCCGGATCTGCAAATTGTTTCCACCAAGTGGTAATTGCCGCCGCGCGGTCTTCTTCGATCGCGACGGCGTGATCAATGCCTCCGTGATTCGAAATGGAAAGCCGTTTCCTCCGGATTCGATTCGGGAAATGCAAATACTACCGGGCGTAAAAGATGCGTTGGTTTCTTTGAGAAATGCCGGGTACTTGAATATCATTGTTACTAACCAACCGGATATCCGAACTGGAAAGCAGTCAATCGAGGTTCTAGTTGCAATGCATAGATATCTAGAGTCTAATTTGGCTATCGATCATATTGAAGTTTGCACTCATGTCGATGCCGATATTTGCAACTGCCGAAAGCCAGGTCCCGGAATGTTGCTCCAAGCTGCAGCGCGATTCGGAATTGAAATTTCCGCAAGTTACTTGGTGGGTGATCGTTGGCGGGATATTGAAGCTGGGCAGAGAGCAGGTTGTAAGGCCAATTACTTTATTGACTACCAATATGCTGAGCGCCGGCCAGTTGAACCGTTTGTGATGGTTGATTCCGCGCTGCAAGCAGCCCAGGCTATTCTGCTGGCAGACATAACTAATACCATCTAAAAACTACTTAATCACTATAGGGAAATCCATGACTAATGCCAACAAATTAAAAATCAAACTCTTTGCGGACGGGGCCGATATCGATGCCATGGCAGAAATGGCAAAGAATCCATTGATAAAGGGTTTCACTACGAATCCAACGCTTATGCGCAAGGCTGGTATTCGCGATTACGAAGCATTTGCACGTGATGTGCTCAAGGTAATCCCGGATCGCCCCGTGTCGTTCGAAGTATTCGCTGACGATTTTCCAACCATGGAGAAGCAGGCTATGACGATCGCTACTTGGGGCCGCAATGTTAATGTGAAGATTCCGGTTACGAATACGAAGGGCGAGTTCAGCGGCCCACTCGTAAAGCGACTATCCGCGGCGGGCGTAAATTTAAACATCACTGCCGTCATGACAAACCAACAGGTCAAAGCAATAATTAATCAGTTATCGTCTGAGACGCCGGCCATAGTTTCTGTTTTTGCCGGGCGTATTGCTGATACAGGTCGGGATCCTGTCCCCATCATGGCAGAAGCGGTAAGCTTACTAAAGGCGAAGCCGAAGGTCGAACTCATTTGGGCCAGTCCGAGGGAATTGCTGAATATTTTTCAGGCGGATGCCGTCGGCTGTCACATCATCACAGCAACAAATGACATTCTCAAGAAACTGTCATTAGTGGGCAAGGATCTTGATACCTATTCGTTGGAGACCGTTGAAATGTTTTACAAGGATGCTACGGCAGCGGGATTTGGCATAAAGGTCAGTTGACGGGAAATAGGTGTTTAAAAAATTTCGGTTCTTAAAAATTCGCAATCTTATTTTGGAGGCAAATAGTGAAAAAAGTACTTGTATTAGGCGGTGGCGGCTATTGTGGAAGCGTACTTATTCCTCAATTGGTATCCGAAGGGTGGGACGTAACTGTATTTGATACGTTTTGGTATGGCACCAGCCACCTGAATCCTGGCGCGAATCTTCGTCTTGTAAAGGGCGATGTGAGGGACACCGCCAAAGTTGCTGAGGCCTGTGCCGGTCGAGAGTATGTTCTCCATCTGTCCTGCATTTCAAACGATGCAAGTTTCGAACTTGACGAAAAATTATCGACATCGGTCAATCTTGATTCGTTCGAACCATTAGTTATTGCCGCCAAAAAGGCAGGCGTCAAACGATTTGTCTTCGCCTCATCAAGTTCCGTGTACGGTGTGTCGGATTCTCCAGATGTGACCGAAGATCATCCACTAGTCCCCTTGACCTTGTACAACAAGTATAAGGGCATGTGCGAGCCATTACTTATCAAGCATACCGACAAGGATTTTGTGGGCGTCATATTTCGACCGGCGACGGTATGCGGCTATGGCCCCCGACTTCGACTCGATTTGTCGGTAAACATTCTAACGAATCACGCCGTTAATAAAGGAAAAATTCTTGTGTTTGGCGGCAATCAATTGCGTCCAAATTTACATATTAAGGACTACGCCGATCTTTGCAAACTGCTCTTGACAGCGCCGGATGACAAGATTGCTAATCAGATCTTTAATTGCGGTTTCCAGAATATGAGCATCATTGATATTGCAAAGGCAGTAAAAAAGGTGGTCGAAGAGGCTTTTCCAGAGAAAGGTGATATTCCTTTGGAGATTAGCGAATCGAACGATCCGCGTTCCTACCACATTAACTCGGAAAAAATTTTTAAGACGCTGGGATTCAAGCCAAAACATTCTGTTGAGGATGCCGTGCGGGATCTTTGTCAGGCTTTCAAGGAGGGCAAAATTCCCAACAGTTTTGATGACAACAGGTATTACAACGTCCGGACCATGAAGGCTATTGGCGCAAAATGACGACCAAGCCAATTGCAATAGTGACGGGCGGTGCCGGTTTTATCGGTAGTCACATGGTCGATATCTTTGTAAATAGAGGTTTTTCGGTTCGTGCAATCGATAACATGGTCGGCGGTCGCGAAGAAAATCTTGCTCAACATCGGAATAATCCGGATGTCGTTCTGGAGCAGCGCGACATCCGTAGCTATTTGCCGGATGATGTTCTATTCCGTGGCGCGAAATATGTAATTCATTTCGCCGGGATTGGGGACATTGTTCCATCCATCGAACACCCGATGGACTATATGTCTACCAATGTGCAGGGTACGGTTCATATGCTCGAGTGCGCGCGTCATGCCGCTGTTCAGAAGTTTGTGTATGCCGCGTCGTCCTCATGCTACGGTTTAGCTCAGACCCCAACGGCAGAAGATCACGGCATTGATACCAAGTACCCGTACGCCCTTTCCAAATATCAAGGCGAACAGGCGGCGCTGCATTGGCATCAAGTCTACAAGTTACCGGTAAATTCCATTCGAATATTTAATGCCTACGGCACGCGATCACGCACATCGGGGGCTTACGGGGCTGTTTTTGGGGTTTTTTTGCGGCAAAAGATTGCAAATAAGCCCTACACTGTCGTTGGCGATGGTACACAGTCACGTGATTTTCTCTATGTGACCGATGTGGCAAGAGCCTTTCTCGCTGCGGCCGAGACTGATCGTGTTGGTCGTATCTACAACCTCGGCGCGGGTAGCCCGCAGACTGTCAATCGACTGGTTGAACTTCTTGGTGGCGAAGCAACGTATATCCCGAAACGTCCCGGCGAACCCGATTGCACGTGGGCTGACATTTCACGCATCACGAAAGAGCTCGGTTGGAAGCCTCAAGTAAGTTTCCAGGATGGTGTGACAAAGATCGTCGCGAATATTGATTATTGGCGCAATGCGCCATTATGGGATCCCCAAACGATTGCCAATGCGACGAAAACCTGGTTCGAATTTATGACCCCGCAAGGAGACTGATGATGGACTCTGCAAGTAAGCAGTTTTTTTCGCACAAGATCAAGACTCCGGAAGAGTTATGCGAGTTAATCGGGTCGCGTCCGCGGCAGCGCAAAGTAATCATGTGCCATGGTACTTTTGACGTAGTTCATCCGGGCCATGTCCGTCACTTGCTCTATGCAAAGACCAAAGCGGATATTCTTGTCGCCAGTTTAACGGCTGACGCACACATTCATAAGGGCAATATGCGTCCCTACGTGCCCGAAGGCTTGCGTGCAGTCAATCTGGCGGCACTGGAGATGGTGGATTACGTAATAATCGATCATCAAGCGAAGCCGCTCCAAAACTTGGAACTTATTCAGCCCGATTACTTCGCAAAGGGTTACGAATATACTGCCGGTGCAGTTCACTCGAAAACGCAAGAAGAGATTGACATCATCGACTCCTACGGCGGAGAGATGATTTTTACGCCGGGTGACATTGTCTACTCTTCGACGGCACTCATTGAACTTGCGCCCCCTTCAATTGCCGTTGAAAAGCTATTGGCGCTTATGGAGGGGGAGGGCATCTCTTTTGATGATTTGCGTGAAGCTGTCGCTGCGCTGAAGGGAACCAAGGTTCATGTGGTGGGAGATACGATTGTTGATAGTTACACATACTGCAGCATGATCGGCGGTATGACCAAGACGCCAACTATGAGCGTACGTTTCGAAAAAAAGGTGGATTTCACCGGAGGGGCGGCAATTGTTGCAAAGCACATTAGAGCGGCAGGAGCGGACATCACATTCTCAACAGTACTTGGTAATGACGCGTACAAGTTGTTTGTATTGGGGGATCTAGATTCGTGTGGCGTTAAATGTTTGCCGATTATTGACGATACACGTCCAACGACCAACAAGAACGCCATTGTTGCATCTGATTATCGATTGCTAAAGGTCGATACTCTAGACAATCGCTCGATATCAGACAAGATTGTTGAGCGATTGCGCCAACAAATTTCTGATACGCCGACTCAGGCTCTTGTGTTTAGCGATTTTCGCCATGGCATGTTTAATAGAGGCACGATTCCCTCGTTAATCGAATCAATACCACAGGGCGCTTTCCGTGTTGCTGATAGCCAAGTTGCCAGTCGTTGGGGGAATATTCTCGAATTTCAGAATTTTGATCTGATCACTCCGAATGAGCGCGAGGCTCGTTTTGCGTTGGGGGATCAGGACTCGGTCGTCCGTCCGCTCGCCAACGAATTACACGCACGTGCAAATTGTCGAACGCTGATCCTCAAGTGTGGGGACCGCGGAATCATCACGGTTCGTAAAGCCGAGCCAGAAAGCGACTATCGAAATTTCTTTGTAGTTGACTCTTTCGCAGATAGAGTTGTCGATGCCGTCGGCGCAGGTGATGCACTGCTAGCCTATTCGACATTGGCAATGGTCGCTACGGGGAATGATGTTGTTGCCGCCATTCTTGGCAACATCGCTGCAGGGATTGAATGCGAACACGATGGCAATTATCCAGTGACTCCGGAGTTGGTTCTTCGAAAGATCGACGCTGTTCAACGCCAAGCTTATTACGAGTCCGAGGTATAATTCATTACCAAGATATATCGTTGTGAAAGTTATTGTTGTCGGACTAGGAGTGCAGGGGAATAAACGTCGCGCTGTTGCGGGCGATGACGTTGTGGCAGTCGTTGATCCATTCATATCGGGAGCGGACTATCGCCGAGTCGAAGATGTCCCCTTAGATAGTTATGATGCGGCCCTTCTCTGCATCCCCGATGAGCCCAAAATTGAGATAATTTCCTACCTACTAAAGAATCGTAAGCATTTGCTAGTTGAAAAGCCGCTCTTTGCGGCTGACACATCTGACCTGGATCATTTAGCGACGCTTGCCGCTAATAATCGTGTGGCCTGCTATACGGCCTACAATCATCGCTTCGAGCCCCATTTTGTGCGAATGAAGGAGCTTATCGACTCCGGACGATTGGGACGCATATTTAATGTCCGGATGTTTTACGGTAACGGTACCGCGCGACTTGTACGGGATTCCGCATGGCGTGATCAAGGGGCAGGTGTTTTATCCGACCTGGGATCTCACCTGCTTGACACCTTACTTTTCTGGTTTGGTCGGCAACTCGGGGGGTTTCGCATACACTCGGCTAATTGCTTTGAGAATCGCGCCTACGATCATGTCTCATTCGGCACGAATGCTGACCCCGTGGTCCAGCTGGAAGTAACCTTGCTTTCTTGGCGAAATCATTTTTACTGTGACATTTTCGCAGAGAATGGCAGTGCTCATATAAGTTCACTGTGCAAATGGGGTCCAAGTCAATTTACCGTGCGAGACCGAAAGCTGCCTAGCGGTCGGCCGGATGAGGAATCTATTACGCTCGTAGAGTCGGATCCAACTTGGGCGGCTGAATACGAGCATTTTAAGCAACTGAGCAAACAAGGAATCAGCAACATTGCTACCGATATTTGGATCAATAACACCCTCCGTGGATTGACTGACGCCCTGCAACGCGGAGATGGGGCAAGGAAATCAATATGACGCTACCAGTTATTGGGTTTGCAGGTATGACTCACCTTGGGCTTGTTTCCGGTGTATCTGCTTCCGAAAAAGGATTCCGGCTCGTCTGTTACGATCCGGATACCGAACGCATCTCTAATCTTAAGCGAGGGAAGTTCCCGGTTTCGGAGCCACAACTGGAAGAACTCGTCACCAAAAATAAAGACCGCCTGACGTTCACAGAAAACGCTGCAGATTTCCAGGGGTGTGATGTAGTGTACGTCGCTACGGATGTGGCGACTGACGATTATGGAAAGAGCGATTTAACGATAATTAATACATTATTGGATCGCGTATTTGCCGCCGTAAGGGCGGATACAGTCGTCGTCGTCTTGTCGCAGGTCCCCCCAGGATTTACGAGAGGAAAGATGAGATCTGATCGAATCCTTTATTATCAAGTGGAGACCCTGATATTTGGCCGTGCCGTGGAACGTGCTCTCTATCCCGAAAGATATATTGTTGGCTGCAAGGATCCGACCCAGCCACTACCGCGAGCCTATGCAATGTTTCTTCAAGCTCACGATTGCCCGATTCTCCCAATGCGATATGAAAGTGCAGAATTAGCGAAAATTTCAATAAACATGTGCCTCGTGGCGTCGGTCGGTGTGGCGAATACAATGGCGGAACTCTGTGAGCAGACGGGAGCAGATTGGTCGGAAATAGTGCCAGCACTAAAGTTGGATCGTCGTATCGGTAAATACAGCTATCTCAGTCCAGGATTAGGGATAGCCGGCGGCAATCTTGAGAGAGATTTGGCAACGGTTCTTGCGATAGCGAAGCGTCATACTACCGACGCAGGAATTGTTGCTGCTTGGGTCGCGAATAGTCGCTATCGGAAAGACTGGACATGGAGAACATTGGAAAAGCTCGTGCTTTCGACAAATCGTGATGCCAAAATCGCCGTGCTTGGGTTGGCATATAAGGAGGATACGCACAGCACCAAAAACTCGCCATCATTGGTACTCCTTTCGCATTTGGACGGCTACTCAGTCGTAGTATACGACCCCATCGTTTCTCCGCAATCGGCAGGAGTTGCGTTTAAGGCGGCATCAAGTTCGCTGGCTGCAGTGGAAGGGGCTGACGTGGTATGTATCATGACACCGTGGGCCGAATTTAAGAAATTGCTTGTGTCCGATATCGCTAAGCGAATGAGTGGTCGTATATTGATTGATCCGTTTCGGGTCATTGACCCGGCGGCAGCGAAACTTGCTGGACTTCAGCATGTCACACTTGGCGTTTCTTCGACCGCATCCTGATTTAAATGCTGAATAATTTATTTCTCTCACCTACGCGCCCTGACCGCGTCGTCATCCTTGGCGCAGGCAGTTTCGTGGGTAAGGCCGCCAAGCGTAAGTTGGTTGAGCGAGGCGTGCCACTGCTAGGCCTAGCGCGCCAAGACCTCGATTTGCTATCAACAGGTGCTTCGGGACAATTAGCGGCCCACCTTAGGGAGGGCGATACGCTTTTGATAATCGCGGCGCAGGCGCCAGTCAAGAACAATGAAATGCTCTTGGCCAATTTACAAATGATGACGGCGGTTTGTGAAGCAATGTCGACTGCTGCGGTTGGTCATGTGATCTATATAAGTTCTGATGCCGTTTATGCAGACTCCGACGATCCAATTACTGAGTCGTCTTGTGCCGAGGCCTCAAGTTTGCACGGCGTGATGCACCTTGCGCGTGAAATTATGCTTGCCAACGTGTGCAAGGTTCCGCTTTGCATTTTGCGACCGACTCTTATATATGGAGCACATGATCCACATAACGGTTATGGACCTAATCGATTTCGCCGTCTCGTCCAACGCGGTGAAACCATAGAACTGTTTGGTGAGGGTGAAGAGAGAAGGGATCATGTTTATATTGATGATGTCGCCGAACTAATTGTTCGCTGCATACTTCATAAGAGCCAAGGGAAGTTGAATATTGCAACAGGTATTGTTACCTCGTTCCGAGAAATCGCGGACCTCATTTCCTCCTCTGCGCCCAAGTCAGTAAGAATCAAAACACTTCCCCGGTCTGGCCCAATGCCGCATTGCGGGTACCGGGCATTCGACCCGTCAGCAACCTTGTCCGCATTCTCCGACTTTCGCTACACCCCCTTGCAACTAGGCTTGAAACTAAGCCACGATATGGAGTTTCTCGATGGCAGAGATTGAGTTGTTGCGTGCCTTGCCAAAAGGCAAGCGCAACGTTAAGGCGCGGGAGAGCGGAAAAACTGAGGAGCACGTAAGGATCTCTCGCGAATATGGCCAAATGTACTTCGATGGCCCGCGGGAATATGGGTATGGTGGCTATCGATATGATGGCCGTTGGCAACCTGTCGCCAAAGATATCGTCGAGCATTTCGGTCTTAAACCAGGCGACCGTGTTCTCGATATAGGGTGTGCGAAGGGCTTTCTGGTTAAAGATCTTCTTGCCTTGGGTATTGACGCTTATGGCGTGGATGTCTCCCATTACGGTTTAATGCATTGCGAACCGGAAGTGGTTGGTCGTCTTCACCTCGGCAGCGCAGATAGCTTGCCATTTCCGGATGGTAGCTTTTCAGCCGTGCTGTCTATTAATTCCATCCACAACCTGACCAGAGATCTTTGCAAAGTTGCGCTGCAGGAGATGGAGCGACTTGCTCCGGGGAAGGGGTTTGTTCAGGTGGACAGCTATCGAACCCCCGAGCAGAAGGAAATCTTTGAAAGTTGGGTGCTGACAGCGCAGTTTTACGACTATCCGGAAGGTTGGGAAACGTTGTTTCGTGAGGCCGGATATACTGGCGATTGGTATTGGACCATCATTGAATAATTAATATCATGACAAATACAAATTCAAGATTTGATATTACGGCGGCTCGCCAGCGTTGTTTAAAGTACCGGCGGCGCATTCTTGACATCTCACAACAGGTATCAGCCTTACACGGGGCCGGGGCATTCTCGGCGCTTGAGCTGGTCGATTGTATCTACCACGGACTGATGCGTGGATTGCCCGGAAAGGATTCGCCCGACACATTCTTGATGTCCAAAGGGCATGGTTGTATGAGTCAGTACGTGGTTCTCGAAGAACTGGGTCTTTTGTCTCCCAGGGACCTTGACCTTTATTGCAAAGTGGGCGGCCGTCTAGGATGTCATCCTGACTATGGCAATCCAGGCATCGAAGCCTCGACGGGATCCCTTGGGCATGGCATGGCCTTGGCAACAGGTATGGCCTACACAGAAAAAGACATTCATAAGAATAATGGGATTGTTTACGTCGTCCTTAGCGATGGCGAACTTCAGGAGGGATCGACGTGGGAAGCCATGATGATGGCCGCTAACCTCAACTTAACGAACCTAGTCGCGATGTTAGACCACAATGGATTTCAGTCGTTTGGGCGGACTTCGGAGACGCATCCAGCGTTCTATCCAATCAGACCCAAGCTTGACGCGTTTGGTTGGGAAGTGGTCGAGGTGAATGGGCACGATGGTTCAGCCATCCATTCGGCGGTCTGTCAGCGCAAGGGGGATAAGCCATTTATCCTGATTGGCAATACGATTAAGGGAAAGGGCGTTTCATTTATGGAGAATATGCCGATCTGGCATTACCGTTCACCAAATCCTGCTGAGTATTTGCAGGCTGTCGCTGAACTCAAGGAGGTAATCGCATGAGAAACGCCTTTGCCGATGTGATCTACGAGATTGGGCAGAAGGATTCTCGAATCTGCGCTTTGGTTGCGGATATTTCTCCGGCCGGTTCGATCGTTAAGTTTCGCGAGCAGTTTCCTGAGCGATTCATTAACACGGGTGTTGCTGAGCAAGCAATGATCGGAATTGCCGCCGGACTCGCATTAAAAGGTATGAGACCTTTCTGTTACACGATAGCAACGTTTAGTCTCTATCGTCCATTTGAAATGATTCGTGTGGATCTTTGCTACCAGAACCTACCCGTTACTGTAATCGGGATGGGAGCCGGAGTGATCTATTCCACTCTGGGAGGTACGCATCACTCGATGGAGGATGTCGCAGTAGCGAGCGCAATTCCTAACATGACTGTACTTGCACCGTGCGATCCAGCAGAAATGCGTCTCATGACCGAATGGTGCGCCACCCAAAGTCAGGGCCCCGTCTATATGCGCCTTGGGAAAGCGGGGGAGCCGGATCTGACAGCAAGCGCCACCGACCCTCTTGAGGTTGGTAAAATCAGATATCTGCAGAGGGGAACGGACATCGCACTCATCTCCTACGGAATTACTATGGGGATGGTAAAGAAAGTTGCCGCTGCCCTAGAGGCTTCTGGAAAGTCTGTTTCAATACTCTCGTGTCATACCATCAAACCACTCGACCGGGCTGGTGTTGAGCAGATACTTAGTTCGCATAATCGGGTCGCTGTGGTTGAAGAACACGTGCCCCATGGTGGCTTAGGTTCGCGAGTGAAGGAAATTGCCTGGGAAACTGGGGCTAAATGTCGACTCGATACATATTCCCTTAAAGATGAGTTTGTCCATTGCTATGGTAGCCATGACGAACTGTTGGCTGCCCATGGATTGAGTGTAGAAGGTTTGCTAAGTAGCTTGCGGTGAAGTCCATTGATCACTTTGTAACCGACCGGGCGCGCCTGCAACCGGGTGACGCGGTTGCCGCAATTATCGTTCTCGATGATGGTCGCTATCTCCTTCAACTACGTGATAACAAGCCCGGCATTTTTTACCCCGGCCACTGGGGTTTGTTTGGCGGGGGTGTTGGTTCGGATGAAACTCCGGTTGAGGCATTGCGAAGAGAACTTGATGAGGAACTTGGGCTGACGGTTGGAGAAGTTCGGTTGCTGAGTCGTTTTGATTTCGATCTGGTGCCCATGGGCTTGGGTAAAATTTACCGCGAGTTCTTTGAAATCCTTTTGCCGGCGACAGCAATTGCGACTCTGCAACTTGGGGAAGGCGAAGATTTCAGTGCTTTTACCCGAGATCAGGCTCTGGCGCTACCGCGGATTACCCCCTATGACGCATTTGCCCTTTGGTTCCATGCCAATGAATTCCGACTCTATGCCTAATTCAAAACTTGCAATCTGCGGTGGGAATCCAGTTCGATCGCAACCGATGCCTGCCCGTATTGCGCTTGGCCCAGCTGAAGAAGCCATGATCGCCGAGTGTTTAGACTATTACCGCAGCAGGGAATTGGACCCCGGTTATCAAGGACATTTTGAAGAGCGTTATTGTCGGGCATTTGAAGATTTTCTCGGTGGCGGCCATGCAGATGCTGTTGCAACCGGTACGGCATCTCTTTATGTCGCAGTGGCGGCTTTAGGTCTTCCAAAGGGATCCGAAATTTTGGTCTCTCCAATTACTGATCCCGGAACTCTAAGCGCAATTATCCTCAATGGAATGATTCCCAAGCTTGTAGATAGTATGCCAGGCAGTTACTGCTGCGGTCCAGATCAAATACTTGCTCGAATTGGGCCCAGAGTCAAAGCGGCGATTGTGGTTCATTCGGTCGGCCAAGCTGCTCCAATCGACACAATTGTTGAGGTAGCTCACGCTCACGATCTCAGGGTGATTGAAGATTGTTCCCAAGCCCACGGCGCGACTTGGAAGGGGCAGAGAGTAGGAACATTTGGAGACATAGCAGCGTTCTCGACTATGTATCGCAAGGCCCACATGACCGGTGCCAGTGGCGGTGTAGTGTATTCTCGTGACGAGAACTTGTTTCGGATGGCATTGGCGCATGCCGACCGCGGGAAACCTCGCTGGCGCTCTGATTTCGATGATCGTGATCCCTCAGGGTATTTGTTTCCGGCGCTAAATCTGCACACCGATGAAATCTCTTGTGCCATTGGATTGGCTTCGCTAGCACGTCTGAATGACAGCATTGATGCTCGACTAGCGTTTGTGCGCGGCGTTCAAGAAGGGCTTGCTTCTTCAGAGGTCTGTAGTCCTTATACGGTAGCCGATGGTGATTCACCATTCATATACCCCGTGGTAGTTGAAGAGGCAAGGCTGTGTTGCAGCAAAATTGATTTCGCAAGAGCGATACTTGCCGAAGGTATCGGTCTTAATCCACATTACAAATATTTGGCAAGAGACTGGAAGTGGTTGCATCCACACTTAGCAGATGACTTCGACACGGTCAATGCACGTCGAGTCCGTAACTCAACCTTTTGTCTATACCTTAATGAAAATTACAAATCAAAAGAACTTGGGGACACTTTAACTGCAATTGCGAAAATTGAAGACGCAATGAAAAATAATTAAAGGAATAAAAATGTATATCCTAGGACTTCATTTTGGACATGACGCCAGTGTGTCGATCATTAAAAATGGCGAGATATTAGTGTGCTTGGAACGCGAGAGAAAAACAAGGCTTCGTCACGCAATAGGTTTAACAAGTGCTGATATATCAGATGCGTTAATAGCAGCCGGATGTGAGTTGAATGAAATTGACTTTTGTTCAGTTACAAGCACTCAAAATATTGAATATATATTCAGTCAACCATCAGATTTGACCTTTGATATTGACCTAAAGTCAAAATATCTAAATAACAATCATTGGGCTAATGGCTTAAAGTTGACAGATATAGAAGATCGCTTTCATAAACGGGTCCTTAATCTTGTGTCCGAGGGGCAAAATCATGCATACGTTAAGAGGCTATCGAGTGATTTGAAAGGATCTGATCCAACAGTCAGTTTGGGCAGCATTGAGGACTTTTATACATCCTCAGCATGGCTACAAGGCGCAAAATTAAACGAAATGACGAGGCTCGTATCTAAAGAGCCAATCACGCGCGAAATGTCGCAGAGTATGCAGCTACCGATTCTATTGAATTTAATGGGTAGACAAATCCCGGGATGGATCATGTCACATCATTTCGCACATGCTGCGTATGCTTTTTACACATCAGGTTATCACCGGGCAGCAATTATCACTCAAGATGGCAGTTTACCACGCGGCGGGTACTGGAACGGAATGTGTTACTTTGGGGCGGGCAATTCAATTTATCCTATCATGCCACATCACCTTAGTGCAGGTAGAATGTATGAGGCTGTATCAGTTCTTCTAGGATTTGGCGTGGAAGAAGGGCCTGGCAAGATGATGGGACTTGCACCTTTTGGGAAACCCGTCTTTTTCGATAAAAAATTTGTAGGAAATATTCACGATATAGCTGATTTAGTCAAATCAAAATCCCGCGCAACCTTTCCGAACTGGTCCCCCGATCGTTTTGATGTGTTTTCTAATGCTTGGATTCGTCATTGTGCTGAAATATCGACCAATTTAGGTTATGATTTTTCTCCCTTGGGGGATACGGATCGTATACTTGAGCCAATTTGTGTAGATATTGCGGCGTCGACACAGTTGTTGCTCGAGGAAATAATGGTTCGAGCTGTCGATGAAATGCAAAAAACGTATAAAACCGTTGGGATCGATCCAGAAGGAAATTTATGTTTATCGGGCGGTACTGCACTTAATTGTCCTTCGAATAGTAAAATTTACAATTCTAAATTGTTTGATAATCTGTTTGTCCCGCCAGCGATTCATGATGGTGGACTCTCCACAGGGTCCGCACTTGCAATATATCACAATACATTAAATAAAGACAGAACTGTCAAGTATGGTTTAACCCCAAAACTAGCATATTTAGGCGTGCAGCATGATATAGAAAAGATTCAACAAGCATTTGATAATTTTAATGCTGTCATCAAAGTATCGCATCCGTCGGACGTGGCCAAGGCAATTGCCCAAAGATTAGCAAAAAATGAGATAGTTGCTGTAATGGTAGGCCGCAGTGAAGTCGGGCCACGAGCTTTAGGACATAGGTCGATCCTTGCCCATGCTGGCTACCAAGAAAATTGGAAAAAAGTCAATGATATAAAAAAGAGAGAATATTGGCGACCGTTTGCTCCAGCAGTTCTCGAAAGTAAAGCGTCTGAGTGGTTCAGCGGCGTCCCTGAGCAATCTCCTTTTATGCTTTTAACTGCCAGGGTACTTAAGACGGATATTCCTGCAGTGACACATGTGGATGGAAGCGCACGAATTCAAACAGTAAATGAGGATGCCCCCGAGTTAATGGCAATATTAATAGAGTTTGAGCGTTTGACGGGAATTCCAATCTTAATGAACACCTCTCTTAATGGGCCTGGTGAGCCAATCATTGAGACAGCTCAGCAAGCACTAAGTTTTTTTGTGAAATCTGATTTGGATGCACTATTTATCGAAGGTTATGAAGTAGTGAGGAAGTGAGTCCCGCAATATATTTCTATAAATAGAATATAATTTCTCAGTGTTTTGATATAAATTTACAGTAGTGTCCCAACGTTTTTCATAGGAGAGAGAGCTGCTGAAGCTCAGATTCAGAAAACTTGTCAGGGTCGTGCGTTGTAAGTAATTGATTTATGGGCATTGTTTCAAACATGGTCAGGCTCAGG
>Ga0214917_10004609_pt1 | contig 15234 bp, 26 predicted proteins | sample LL_1208_BB_MetaG_FD_177983 | JGI IMG/M metagenome (GOLD analysis project Ga0214917, IMG submission 177983) | Freshwater microbial communities from Lake Lanier, Atlanta, Georgia, United States - LL_1208_BB | ecosystem: Environmental > Aquatic > Freshwater > Lake | place: USA: Georgia | collected... | reverse complement strand
ACCCTGCGCTAACCCAACTACCACCTGTTGTTATACCTTTTATATAAATTCGATATTTATAAATGCTGTTCGCAACTGCTGCTATTGTATATGATACTGGTAGTACAACAGCATCTTTATTCGCACTTTTTAATCTAATTGATATTAAAGGTTTAAATGATTGATCGTTTGGTAATCTAACAGGGGTAGCTAAATTATGTCCTATACTTCTTGATATCCCAGTTAAACTATAACCACCTTCACTTATAACAGTACTACAAATTTGATTTAATGTACCAGCTGCTCCTGACGTAGACAATTCATACCGTAAAGGCAAGGTACCTGTTGACATATAAGTTGTAGTATTTCCAGCTTGATTAGCATGATTAAAAGTATGACATATAATGTATTGTCCATTTATTACAAAACCCGTTCTTACACTACCTACACCTAACCATTCAATGTCTATCCAAAATATTTGTGTAAGTGCTGGGTCCAATGTTATACCACTTGACCCTGTACCATTTAATTTGTCGCCGTTCCAAGCACTTTGCGGAATACGATCTTCAACAATTGATCCCGAACTATATGAGCGGATAACCATGTTTAATGTAGTACCGCTAACTTCAAAAAATATACCATTTTGTGATGAAAAATAACCAACTCTTTGAGTAATTCCTGCTGTTGGAGTATTCATAGCAAAGGTATTAAGTGTAAGCAAACTTTTTCCTGGCTGATAGATAAAAGTTTTATATGTTTCACGTATTACACTATCACCTGCTCCTGAAACACTTAACAAAAAAGTACTTGAGTTAGCATTATATGTGGAATTTCCTGACCCTGTTGTGCTTGTAGCAAATAAATCATGGTCAAAATATCTGTTTTGAGTATCAAATAAAGTAAGTGGATTACTTACACGTAATCTTCCAAATGCATCTGTCGCAGTAGGTTGGAAACTTGTAACAATGGAACTATTATCAATTGTTATATTACCCGATATTGGTAATGTATTTCCAGATATATCAACATTGCCTAAACTTGTTACTCCTACATTGCCAACAGTAACATTACCAATACTTACATTAGCATCAGTACGAATATATACATTGCCTGATGTTTCATCTAAGGCAAGTGCTTGGGTAATATTTCTAAGATACCAAGGTGCTACTTCGGTAGGTTCAGGATATGCCATTAAATACTCTCACTAGTAGAGTATTTATACAAAACTACTTTACATCAAGTGGCTTTATTTTAGTAGCTAAAATACAATAATACTTTTCATGAAATTTTTTATTTTCACCATTTTGATCTGGAGCACTCATATCAAATTCTAAATTGTTAAAAATGTCAATATTAAACCCAGTTCTTATTAATAAAGCACCTAATTGTTGTGCTCCTAAAATACTATAATGGTTCAAATTAAATTCATGTTGTCTGTCACAGTCAGGAGCAGGCACTTCAATATATATTTTACCATTTTGTTTTAATACTCTGTTGTACTCCATTAGTGTAAAAATAGGATATGGACTATGTTCCAAAGCATGGCGTAAGAATATGAAATCTACGCTTTCATCATAATACCCTTCACTTTGAGGTAAAAAACTAATATCTAATTTTTTAATTGTATGGCCTTTATCTTCGCAAATTTTTATATCGCCATGACTTAATGTCGTACCAACTAAATTTGTATAACCACGTTCTTTCATACTATCCAAAAAATATCCTGGACCACAACCCAAATCTAAAATTAGGCAATCTTTAGCTAAATTAAGCGGATCAATATACTTTTCAATTACTTGCTTAGTTAGTTCTAAATGAAATTGGCTATCACCTTCGTCATACAAATGATTAGCATACAACCATTCATTATAAAATTTAATTTTTACTAAATCTAAAGTTTTGTTAATATCAATAAAATCTTTCATAATTATCCTTCAATTTGTATTACTTATGATATTTGAAGTATAATTATTTATTTTTTGTAACCTTTGAATGGTTTTACAATACTATCCTTATTAACATTATCATTTTCAATGCTTCTATTATTGGTTAGTTGTTTAACTTCACCTGCTCCTATCATTTTGGCAGCACTATTAATAATTTTCATTTCTACATCAGTATATGTAGCTAACAATGGATCACCCGCAAATGCTCCTGCTGGCTCAGTGGGATAATCAGGAGCCCCTGCCATAGCTATACCAAAACGCCATTGAGCATATGGACTGCCGCCTTGTTTTGTTTGCGATATATCAGGCATGCTTACCGCTCCTTTAATTGCGCTTCTATGTGACTTTGGAAGTTTAGCAGCATTGGCAGGAACATCTTCTGCCGCACCATATTTTGCCTCACTAATAAATTCTTTAGCTCTCATTATTCACATCTTTCATTTGTATAGCATCGAAAGGTTGATGTTTTCTACGATATTTCCATAGTTCTCTATTACTAAGTATTTCAACCCATGTATTACGATTTGGTTTATTTAATTCCCAAAAATTAAATTGTAAACTGCTACTTACTGGACGACAATATAACGTATATTGTTTAGGAACACATAATTGTTGACTTGTGGTACGATACTTATTTTTTTCAGTACTGGTTCTCATTATATTTAATTGATCATTATTAACATTAACCTGACACATTCCGTTAACTAAATCAATTGGTTTTTTAGCATTTTCAACAACTTTTTGTGCCTGTAATAACCTACTTTCACTACTAATTCTATCTAATTTTTCTTCTTTGTTTTTAGTATTTCTTTGAAATCCTGCCCAATCTAAATAAATGCCATGGTTAGTTCTTGCTATACTTTTGTTTTTACCTATTTTCTTTACAACATAATCATATGGTTTAGTTCCATCCTGATCGCTAGCTTCTAGCAAGTACAAATCATCTTTGTTAAAAACAATAGTACAGCCAACTAATTTTCTTTTAACCAATATTTTAACGGCATCTAAAGGATTTTTTTGTAATAAAGCTTCACTTATAAATTTACCGTCTGGACTAGTTTTAGCGATACCCTTTTCAACTTCGCTTTCATCACTTTCAATATCTAAACTTGTATTCAATATACTTACACCGTAACTATTAATACCTTCTTTATAACCAGTAACTTGGTCATGCATCATACAACGTTCCACATCACCTACATCTTCAATTATAAAATCAAGTGTAGGTGTGTATTTTCTGTCACGGTTTTTGGCGCCTGCCCATCCAATATTTGGGAAGTATTTGGCTATTATAATACACATTACTTTTTATAACCTTTGAAAGCATTTATAGGACTTTTAATATGTGTCCCATCTACTTCCCATTTTCCTGTTGTGAATAATTCCTGTGGCTTCATGCCAAGTTTTTTCATAACTTTTTTTAGCTTTTCTCTATCATGCTCAGTATAAGCTGAGTAAACTGGTAAATTACCAAAAAAACTAATTGAATCCACATCGTCTAGGTCATCAGGATCCATTCCAATTAAGCTTGCTATTCTATAAAAGTCATAGTAACGACCAATATACATATCCCCACGTCCCGCAGGACTTACTAAACCAGGGTGTGCTGCTTTAAATTCTTTACTAGGTTCGGCTCTGCCTTTTCCTCTTAACCCTTTACTTTCATTCATAAACTCTTTTGCTCTCATTTTTTATAGCCTTTAAAGGGTTTTATTGGGCTGTTTTTAAGTGTATCATCAAATTCATCACTTCCAGGAGTACTTACTATTTTTTTACCTTTTTTATTAACCTTTTTAAGTGCCTGATCAATTACTTTACCAATATTAGGATCAAAACTGCTGATTGTTAAATTCTCTCCCCATGTTGATTCCGCTCTAAAATCAGGCTTATAAGGATCAATATTTTTTACATCACCCATGTTTCCCCTAACATCTGCTATAGCTACCCCAAATCTATACAATTCATAAAAATCTTGATTTTTAAGCTCTGGTAATGTATAGGTATATGGTAATGATTTAGCAGCAACGTCTAATCCATCATGAACGTCACTGAGTTTTTGTTCTGTTATAAATTCTCTAGCTCTCATTTAATTCTCTGTAACAAGGTCTAGTCCATCTTGGGTCTCCAGTATTGAGTCTACATACCCATCCAATTGTAAATTTAACCCAGGTAATGTGCTACCTTGCCATGTTATTGTACTTGCGATAAAATGAATCATTACGGTATTGGCAATTGGTTTGGCATAAATTACTACATTACCTCCCACTACATCCATATCATAGCGAGTTAATGCATCTCCGTCAAAAGTTGTTCCATATCCAGTCCAACGAACTCCTAATCCACTATTTTTAATTTGTGCTGATATCATTATATTTTGGCTATTAGGACCGTCACTATCACTACTACGTATTTGAAATTCAGCCTGCGTAAACTCAGTAGCGTCTGTTTCAAATATAATTTGATCTCCTAATCCCACTGTATAACTTGTCGTAGTATTCGTTGTCGTAAAAAATAAATTACTAAAATTGTTATTAATTTTACCAAATGCTACACGTAGAGGGTCACCTTGTCCATCGTTAGGAGTGGCCCCAATATTAATATATTCTTGATTACCGTAAGGACCTGCGCTTGTCGTTAAAACTGGAATGTAAGGAGTAGAAACAACTGTTGATAGTGATTGTGTATTTGAGCCTATAAAATTATTGTTATAAACGTTTATTTGTCCAATGTTTAAATTAAAATTGTTACTGGTAGGCTCGTCAGGAAAAGCCTCTAAATTTAGTAAACTTAAATTAGCATTGGCAGTAAATAAATTAGCAAAATTATTGTTTATTTTTTCAAATGCAGTACGTAAAGGATCTCCTGTTCCGTCATTTGGCAAGTCCCCAACATCAATAATTTCTTGTGGCATAATGTTTCCAATTATGATGTATTTATTACAATCCCAGTATATTTCTTGGGGGCGGTGTTACATTTAATATGTTTGATTTACACTTTTCAGCAAGAGCTATAGCCCCTATTTTAGCCCCATTATCAGCATTTTTAGCTATTTCTGTAACTGCTGAAAAGCAAGCTGTTTGTGCTATAGTATTATCTTTACTAATAGACTTTGCTGCTTCATAATATAATTGATCTTTAGTAGCACAACCTGTTAAAAACAAAAATGTTAAAGCTAAGACTATTTTGCTCATTTTTTAATACTTTCATAAATTTTCTTTTGCTCATTGTACCAATCTTGCCAACCATCAACTTTGGTGGAACATTCATAATAAAGTGTATAGTTTGTTACTATTACCTTTAGCATATCTCCAATAGATACTTTATCCCCTTCAATTTGCTTTAAATTTTCACATTTTTTCATTAAATCAGGGGTAGCGTTTGGAAATTTAGGTACTACAGGTACTGGTTGTTTAAACATTGAACAGCTTGATATTACAACTGCTATTAAAATAATAGACAAAAATTTCATTTTTTATCCTTTACCGCATTATTTAATGTAGCAGCAGCATTATGTGCGTCTATAATATCTTGTGGAACAGGGCAATTTTCTATATACTTAATTACTTCTTCTTTTTTTACAACTTCCCTATCTATATACTTAATAACCTCATCACCCTTTTCTTTTAATACTTTTGTCTTAGTAACAATTTTTTCTTGTATTTCTATGTTTTTTTCTGCTGATTGTGTCTCTACTTTAGCTACTTGGGCCTCAACTTCTTTAACTTTAAGTTCCCATTCTTTATTATCAGCTAATCCGCCCTCTAAAAAAGCTCCAAAAACAAGCGTTAGTAGGCCAAGTATTTGTAAAGGTATTCTGTATTTTCCAATGAATGGAATGAAACTTAGTACAAACCCAAATAGGGTTAATAATATACCACCTAAGAATATACAGTGAACAATGAATTCTGATAATATTGTAAATATCCACATCAACTATTTATAAAATTCTTTAACTTTTTCAGCAATATATTCAATTTCATTATCATATAACTCTGGATATATAGGTAATGATAAAACTCCTTTAGCAAGCATGTAACTGGTACTAAAAAAGCTAGGATTTGTATACATTTTATAAGCAGACATTTCACTTAGTGTCTTGTCATAGTGAATTTTCGTTTCAATATTATTTGAAGTTAAAAAAGTCCTAAGTGCGTTTCTTTCATTTGTATAGATTATATATTTTTGAATAGCGTGATTTTCGCTTGTATCACACAACGATTTAATTGGTAAATCTTTAAATTGATCATTCCAATAATTTGCTATAATTTTGCGTTTAATTTGCCATTGATCAATATATTTTGATCTTACTAATACATGGGCACAATCTAACTCGCTCATTTTAGTATTGGTGCCTGGTGTTTTAAACAATGGCTTCCCATCGCTACGGTAGGTTATTATAAAGTTTAAAAAATCTCCGTCGGTGGTTAAAATAGCACCACCGTTACCTGAACTGTTTAAATTTTTAGTTGGATCAAATGAAACTGTTGTTGCGAATCCCAAGTTACTATTTTTAGTTAATGATAGCCAATGTTGGGCTCCGTCAATAACAAAATGAGTTGTTTGTTTCTTAAATTTTATTTTAGGATCTTTACCATATAAACCAACTACAACTATACAATCTATATTAGATGGAATCTTTTCAAAGTTTATAATACCATATTCATTAGTATCTACTAGTTCAAGAGAACATCCATTAAGAATAAATGCGTTCGCTGTGGCAGGATAAGTTAGATTTGGTATAGCAACTGTTCTTATTCCATAAACTTCTCGCAAATAAGTTGCTACAATTTCAAGTGCCTGCGTTCCACTATGACATATAGCAGCATAGGCACCTACTCTTTCGCCTAAATACTTCTCTAATTCTCTGGTATAAAAACCTTCATTAAATTGCCCTGATGCTAAAATTGTATTAGTAACATCAAGGATTTCATCTTTAACAGTATTATACTGTCGGTTCAGACCAAAAAATGGAATTGCGAATCCATTCATAGGTTGTTTTTAAACCTTCATCAATGTTTACCACAGGAGTAAAATCAAAATCTTGTTTAGCTAATCCAATATCAAGACTACCACTAGTTGGACTTTCTATTTTCTTTTCAGCAAGGTTAATTTTACCTGACCCAACTAAAGATATAATTTTATTTGCTACATCCAAAATACTCACGCTAGATCCACTACTAATATTGTAAGTTTTATTGTCAGTATTTTTACTTAATATTGCCTTTAAACAACCTTCAATAAAATCATCGATATAAGTAAAATCTAATTTTTCAGCTTCACCATTTATTATCAATTTTTTATTGTCTTTTGCTGCTATAAAAAATTTAGCAATTAATCTAATATTAGAATCTCTAGGACCATACAGGGTTGTAGGTCTGATTATTGTGAACTTTATTTTATTTTTTGTACAAAAATCTTTTACTAAAAATTCAGCAAGTTGTTTATACATTCCATAAGCATTTGTAGGCTGAGTAGTTGTATCTTCTTTCACCCCATCTACGAAATTACCGTAGACCATACTACTACTAATATAAACAAACTTTTTTACTTTGTAACTTTTACTCATTTCCAATATTCTTAATAATCCTTCCACCATACTTCGTGAGGCATATATTGGATCTTTATCGATAATTTCTTGGCTAGAAGATCCAGCACAATGAACTACAATAGAAGGTTTATAATCTCTAAAAATTAATTGTTGTCGTTGCCCATCCACAATATCCCCATTTAAAAATAAATACCCAGGAAGTAAACTATCCAATCTTTCTTTCATAAGGACATTTAACTGGTGTAAATTCAACGACGGATATCTAACATTGTCAACAATAGTCACTTTGTGTTTCTTTTTTTGTAATTGTCTTACTAAGTTATGTCCTATAAATCCAATACCACCATTAATTAAAATATTCATTCGTACCTCAATTTAAAATATGTGTAATCACTTTCGTTAAAATCTGCAAAAATACAATAAGTAAATCCAAATGAATTGAACTCAACATTACGCTGCCAAAAAGGAGGATTTACAGAATTTTTCATTACCCATTTACCTTTTTCTGTTTGCTGCCATTCATAAATTGGCCAACTAATTAACAAATCAGGATCTTCCACATCACCCGTACTAATTTTATGTACTAAAACCTTAACGGTTTTAGTATCCTTACACTGCCATTTCTGCTCTAATAGGTCCATGTGATGTATAATTTAATAGGTTAATGTCTTTCATGGTAAACATACTAATATCTTTTATTTCTGGATTTAATACCAATACAGGACTGGATAATGGATGCCTTGTCAATTGTTCTTTGACCTGATCCAAATGGTTTTTATAAATATGTGTGTCTCCCATATTAATTATAAGTTCACCTATTCGTAAATCAGTTACTTGAGCAACCATATGGGTGAACAAAGCGTAACTAGCAATGTTAAACGGCAAACCTAAGAACACGTCCACACTACGTTGATACATTTGACAACTTAATTCTTTGTTCTTATTAACGTAAAACTGCGCTAATATATGACAAGGTGGCAGTGCCATTTCATTAAGTTCCCCTGGGTTCCATGCTGTAATAATATGTCTGCGACCATTAGGATCTGATTTTAATCCAGCAATTAAATTATTTAATTGATCTACGTAACCACCATTGAATGGTTTTCGCCAACGGCGCCATTGTACTCCATATATGCGACCAACATCCCCTTCGAACCTAGCTTTCTTCTTCCAGTAAGGTGCTAGACTATTTGGTGTCCATATTGTTACGGTTCCATCTTTAGTTCCATGCGTAAGTTCTGCTAATCGTCTTTCATCTTTGGACCCTTCAATAAACCAAAGAAGTTCGGCAACGACACTTTTCCAAGCAAGTTTCTTAGTGGTAATGGCAGGGAATCCTGTACGCAAATCAAAGCGAAGATTACGACCAAAAACACTAATGGTGCCCACACTAGTTCTATCATCTTTCTCCTCTCCGTTTTCTAAAATATCATGTAATAAATAATGGTATTGTTTCATTTTTTCCGTCTATAAATTTCGTAACTGTGGTCTCCGTGCCCACTTGCCCTAACTATTTTAAATTCATTTTTTAATTTTACAATATCAATATAACAATCACAAGTATATTCGGTAAATGTTTGTGTTAAATGTATCTCATCTAAATAATCCCACGCACTTTTAATTAATTTTGCGCCACCTATTATCCAAGCATCTTTAAAATTACTAATATGATCTATACTAGGTATAGTAAAACAACTTCCAGGGTAAAAGCCTTTATTTGATGTTACAATAAAGTTTATGCGGTTCGGTAAAGGTTTACAACTTAAACTTTCCCAAGTTTTACGGCCCATTACAATAACGCCGCCATTTGTTAATCTCTTAAATCTTGGCAAATCGCCTTCAATTTTATTCCAAGGTAATTTATTTTTGTAACCTATCCCACCGTTCTTATCACAAGCAATAATTAATTTCATAACTTATTTAAAAGTCTATAGTTTCAGGTTGAACTACTCCAGCGATACCTTCTACATTTAATACAAACTCAACACTTATAATTTGATCGTCTAATTCATGTAATTTTTTACTTACTGCTAATTCAACTTGATCGGGGTCTAATCCCTGTGATAGAAACTTTTGTATATTAATTGTTTGTTGTTTTTTACCTTCTAATTTAATGACTAACTTTTTAATAAACTCTATTGGTATTTTTTGTTTTTCAACATCCGCTAAGATGTGTTCCCATTTTTTAATAAAATCAGGTGACATGTTATCAAACTTTAATTTTAGGTTTCCTACCTCGTTTTACTGGAGTTGTGACTGTTTCTGTTACAACCAAATTTGGATCTAAATTTGATGCTTCCTTAAGGAGTCTTTCAACTTCAGCCATTAACCCTTTTGCTTCAAGGCTCATTTTATTTGCTTGCTCACGCAATTGATTAGCTAAATGACTATCACTTAAGGTGTCCCCTGTAGAAATTACAGGCGGTTTCTGCTTTTGATTAGCATTACCGCGAAGACGTTTTGCTACATCTACTGGGTCTTGTAAACCCATACTTGCGTCCATCTCAGCTAGTTTTTTAACTGCCTCTTCTCCTTGTTTCATTTCATCAAGTATTTTATTAAGTTCATTTAACTTTATTTTAACATTTGGAGCAGGGGTCATAACAACCTGTTCGGTGTTGACTTTTTTAAGTTGTGCCTCAGCATGTAATACTTGTAAAATAATTCTACCATCTTTTGTATGTGTTCGATTTAAGGCATCTGCTAAATTCTCACTGTTTTGTCCTATATCACTTTCAATACATTTAATCATAGGATCGTGAACATTTTGATTTAGTAACTCAGTGTATGTTACTAAACACATATGATGTTCACCTGGAATTTCTCTAAATACTACAGCAACTTTTCTATCACCATGTTTGCCAACATGTCTTAAAAAACCCATTGTTTTCTCCTATATACAAAGATATTTACTATGTGAGAAAGACTATGTAATTTTTATTACGACCAAGTTAATGTATAAAGTATTGCTTCTTTTGGGTCTTCAAAAGCAGGAGACATTTCACCTATTTTGTATTCACCATCTAATGGGGGTATTAAACAAAACCTACCTGTTAAGTTTTGTTTTATCCAAATAATTGAATCCTCTTGTACTGGTGTAGTTGTTTTTACAAAATGAGGTGGGCAATAATTTAATTCCCTTTGTTGAAACCAGGTATGTATATTAATGGAATATTTGGACACTTAGAATATTTTTTGGTTTTGAGTTGAGTTTTTGTCGCTATAAATTTTGTTTCCGTTTTCTCTAATCCAATTAACTATAGGCTGCGGATCTCTGGCAAATTCTTTGCGAACTTCATTTTCATTCATACTGGTTGTAAAACTATAAACTTCATAACTACGATGTGTATTTACTCTAGCTCGCATTAAAATAGCCTGTAAAGGAATTGGATTGGGTTTTTTAGGAACAACTTCTTCTTTAAGCTTTTTCCAAATCACATCTTTTTCATAGTCCTCAACAATCTTTAATGCGTCATCAATATTAAAGATGGATTCTAATCCAAGCATATCCCAAACAACAAGAAATCTATTGGTCTTTTTTCTTGAGGGCATATAACATCTCTACTTTTTCTATCGCATCATTTATTGTAGCATCACTATCAGCCATATATACAGCAGGCTTTAATCTTTCCCAACGTTGGTAAATCGCTTGTTCCTTTTGCCATTTTTCATCAACATGAAGTAAGGAACGGGCAGTCTCGCCCTGTTCCCTTTTGTATATAGTAATGCCTTTATCAGGACTTTCATATACAACATCATGCTTTTTCATCATATAAAGCAAATGTCCCAAACGGAGGATTCGGATCCTTGTCACCATGAATGATCCAAGTAGTATCGCAATAGTCAGGATCACCCCAAGAACCACAAGGATATCCATCAGTAAATACAATCAATCGCTTTGGTTCGATTGCTTCACGGCGTAGATACGCAAAGATTACATCAAAGTCAGTACCACCTCCACCTGCGGGTTTATAACTATCAATAGTATCCAAATTCTCAGAATTAAAGTCCGAAGGATTATAAACATCAGTATCAAAGCAAAATACATGAAGTTTATATCCGTCAAAACTATCCATCATACCTGCGATTTCTCCCAAGAATGCCTGTGCCTGCTTATCACTAATTGATCCACTCATATCAATAGCAATAGTAACATCAATTTCCTCGCCTGGGGTCATACCAGGCATAATTGCGTCACTATGCCAACCCCTGCGTGATGGACGAATCCAACTAAAATCCGTACGAATAGCACTTGTCAAATTAGTTTGAATCAGTTCACGCCATGGCATAACTGGATTGGTGTGTTGTTTAATTAAACGCTCAACACCCTTAGGAATACTTCCCGCATCAGCACCCTGTGCGGCATTAAGAATTGCTTGTTTAACTTCTTGCCGAACACGCTCACGCTCCTCAGCACTCATCTTAGGACGCTTACTATTACCTTCACCCTCAGTTTCACCCTCACCTTCGCCATCCATATGATCATCAATCATTTGGTCAATGAGGTCTTCAATATTGATCTTTTGAACATTTTTCATAAGGTCATCATAAATTTCCTCAGCAGCCTTGCCATCATACTTTGCTTCATATAAGCACGGAACGGTTTTAATAAACTCACCTACCTTATGTCGCCTAAGATCGGCGTTTACAGCATAGTCATCAGCAATATTCCAAATTTGCGGATCACGGTTGTTACGACGGCCCATATGATCATACACTACATGTAACACTTCATGCCCAACTAAAAATTCAACCTCTTTAGGCTTAAGCATATTGATAAACCGTGAATTGTAGTAGAATTTAAGTCCGTCAGTTGCGGCAGTACTACACCATTCATCAGCATTAATTAGTTTGAGACGGGTAGCAAGATTGCCGAAAAAACTATGGCGTAGTAACAATCCAATTCTAGCAGTTACTAATCGTTCACGGGCAATATTATCAATCTTAGGATCAGTTGGACCAATTAAATTTTCAAATTTAGCACTGCGACTTTTTTTATTGCGTCCGATTACTTCACTCATAAATTGCTCCTTAACTTTTGCTTAGTATACTGTAAATAGGAATTAATGTAAAGTCCTATTACCACTTACTTCATCATCTACATCCAAATCTACAAAGGCCCTTTCTAGTTTTTCTAAAATTATCTCATCTAAATCGTTTAAATCAATAGGTTCGCTATCATTTACTAATGATCCATCAGCAAACTTTTTGTGAATTTCTTCAACCAATTTGTCTAGTTCCTCTTGGGTACCTTCAAAATCATCAAAGGCATCTGGAAGAAAAATTAATTTGGGTTTAGTCATAATGATAGCTTTCTGTAGCCTTTATCAAAGTAAATCTGTGCATATCCCTCAGTAGGAATCTTAAAAAGATTCATCCCTTGCTCTTTGGTCAAGCCCTTATCACGGGCACTTTGACCAAGCGCATAAAAATATCTTTTGCCTGATACTTGTTTTTTCATTTTAGTTACCTGCCTCTACAATGTATTTACCAAAACGCTTGTGAAACTCATCAAAGTTTTTCAATTGACTTGGTTCGATTGGAAGCTTGTAAGTCTTTAACGCAATCTTTGCGCCCATGACCACCAATTCAGTCTCAAAGTTAGCCATGATGTAAGTAAAGAAATTATTAGCCATGTCATGGAATTTCTTGTTGTCAACTTTTTTGTTGTCCAACGCATCCTTTAACTCATAGCACATACTAATAGTCAAAGAGTACATTGCTGATACTTCCTTAACTTGTAAATCTTTTACCTTACCAGAAAGAATGTCACTTGGCTCAGGCATACGGCTAGCAACTTTACGATGTGCCATAAACTTTACAGCCAATCCATCACCTACACTACCTGCGACTAAGTTGAATAGTGTATCGGGATCACTATCTTCATCATTAAGCAAATCACTGACAAATACCCAGCTACGCGGAGTAGCAAAAGCACGGCTACTTGATTTGTTGTCGAAATCATAGAGGTCTTGTTTGGCGAATGACAAGTAACCAACCACATCCTTATGAATGCCTTTGTTTACAGCCCAACCTTGCCAACTAGCAAAATCAGGACGCATTTCAAGATGGATAAAACGATTAGCTAAGGGCATTGGCATACGATAAGTAACACCTTTGTCACTATCACGATTACCAGCCGCTACTAGAACCACATTATCAGGAAGCACATACTTACCAACACGGCGATTTAGCACAAGTTGATAACCTGCAGCCTGTACTGCTGCAGGAGCACTGTTCATTTCATCAAGAAACAATACAATAAGTGGATACTGACTGGCAAGTTCCTCGTCAGGCAAGTCAATTGGGGGAGCCCAATCCATTTTATTAAGGTCACGATTGAAGAACGGAATACCCCGAATATCAGTAGGCTCCATTTGCGCCATACGCAAATCAATCATAAACCCACCTAGTTCCTCAGTAACCTCAGCAACTACCTCAGACTTACCGATACCTGGCGGCCCCCATAAGAAAATAGGGCGTTTAGCATCAAAAGCTTTTAGCAAAGCTTTTCGGGTCTGTACACTAGTTACAGTGTGGTTATCAGAAACTTTAGTCATAACAACTCCTATTGAAATATTTAAGAAAGTCTATTGTACAAAATATGTGATTTATTGTCAATACTACATTGACCAAAACCGTTCACTAGAAGGATCGCAACACAATGGAGTGTTACTATCAATCACAATATCTTGACCTGTCATAAGGTTTTTCACAGTTTTACGGGTAACAACACGGCGTTCATAGGTCTCACGGTCAGCGTAAGTGTAATATACATCACCTGCGTTACGATTCATGCAGGTAGCACTACGCTTTGCCGAAGCCTTTGAATTGAATACTTTAAGAATTTGTGTGCTTGCTTTATGATAAACTACGAATTCCATCTGTAACTCCTTACTATTCACTATATCCATAGTATACTACCATATCCATTTATTGTCAACTTGGAGCACCAAGAAAATGCCTACCAATCATTGATAATATCACTACGATGGCAAAGTATATTGCCAATGCTACAAAATACTTTTCATACCGATTTCTTATGGCATACCATGGGATGTTGTTAAAAGCAAACACATCCTGTATCCATAGTTGATCATTGGCTATATGATTTTCAAGTGGAGCTAAATAGGCTGAGCCAATTTTAACACGCTTACCTAAAGGTATAGGTACAGGTACTATTTCATCATTACGTATAATAAATGCCATGGTAGTCCTTAAGCACAAAGTTTATGAACTAAACCTGAATGAATCATATCCATTTCAGATTGTTCCACATAAAAATCGGTTCTAGGGTCATAATACAACCCCTCTTTGTTGTCATAATACAACACTCTACCCGAGAAATTAAAAGGTCCTTCTAGACCAACTCTGGGACCATATTTTTGTCGCATGTCGTCCATTTGAAACTTATCAGCAATGACCTTGTATCCCATACAAACTCCTCCAGTAAGTAAACCGTTAGTTTATGTTAGTTTTGATTTATTGTCAAGTATTAAAATGCTTTTAAAATGGTAATTAAAACTACCAAAGCACCTGAACTAGCAACTCCTAACAACAAATCTTTTAAATCCTGCATAACTACCCCGTTTATTTACTATACCCATAGTATATCATAGTGGGTAATTATTGTCAAATTTTGGGTTTATTCGTTGTTCCAATTAAACTCAGGAGCACATTGTCTAGGAATAATTTTTTTGTCTACTGTAATGACCTGCACATACTCACACAATCTTTTTAAAAAGTCTTGCTGGTTTTGCT
>Ga0214917_10004608_pt1 | contig 15240 bp, 16 predicted proteins | sample LL_1208_BB_MetaG_FD_177983 | JGI IMG/M metagenome (GOLD analysis project Ga0214917, IMG submission 177983) | Freshwater microbial communities from Lake Lanier, Atlanta, Georgia, United States - LL_1208_BB | ecosystem: Environmental > Aquatic > Freshwater > Lake | place: USA: Georgia | collected... | reverse complement strand
TGTTTGAGCGGGCGAATCTGCGAAGTCGCGGTGTCATACAGATTCAGCACAATGTCTAAGGCTAGGCGAGTACCGTTATTTCGTCATGTCACGCGCACCCGAGAAGCCGACTCTTGATGGTCTTGAGACCAGATTCGTAAAACAGTGGGAGCAAGACGGCGTTTATCGCTTTGATCGCACTGCAACACGTGAAAATGTTTTCTCGATCGATACACCCCCGCCGACGGTCAGCGGTTCGTTGCACATGGGACATGTTTTTTCGTATACACATACAGACGCCTTGGCGCGTTTTTGGCGAATGCGAGGCAAATCTGTTTTTTATCCAATGGGATGGGATGACAACGGTTTGCCAACCGAGCGCCGAGTGCAAAACTTTTATGGTGTCTCGTGCGACCCGTCGCTGAAATATGTCGCGGGTTTCGAGCCGCCGTTTCGGGGTGACCCTCCGAAAGATGCAAAGCCAGTGCCGGTCTCACGACCGAACTTCATCGAATTGTGCGACGAACTAACCGCACAAGACGAAAAAGTTTTTGAAGATTTGTTTCGTCGACTTGGTCTATCAGTCGATTGGAGTTTGCTCTATACGACGATCAGTGAACATGCACGTCGCACGGCGCAAAGTGCGTTTTTGCGAAATCTCGAACGCGGCGAGGCATACACGCAAGAAGCGCCGACACTTTGGGATGTCGACTTTGGCACGGCAGTTGCACAGGCCGAACTCGAAGATCGCGAGCGACCCGGCGCGTTTCACAAACTTAAATTTCGCGAGGCCACCGACGAGAGCAATGCGATAATCGTCGAAAGCACTCGCCCAGAATTAATCGCCGCGTGCGTCGGTCTTGTTGCCCACCCCGACGATGCTCGTTATAAACATCTTTTTGGCAAAAATGCGATCACACCAATATTCGGTGTTGCCGTGCCGGTTCACCCACACCCACTCGCGCAACCCGACAAGGGTTCGGGTATCGCAATGGTCTGCACGTTCGGCGATCTCACCGATGTGATCTGGTGGCGTGAATTGAATCTTGCAACACGCCCGACGATCGGTCGCGACGGTCGCTTTGTTATGCAGGCGCCAGAAATTATGTCGCCACAAGCACAAACGCAGTATGCGCGGCTCGCGGGCAAGACTGTGAAACAAGCGCAAACTTTGACTGTCGAAATGTTGCGCGAAACCGGTGAACTCACAGAAGAGCCGCGCGCGATAACGCACCCTGTCAAGTTTTATGAAAAAGGCGACCGTCCGCTCGAGATTGTCACAAGTCGACAGTGGTATATCCGTAATGGTGGGCGTGACGAAAAGTTGCGCGACAAGTTGTTGACTCGTGGCGACGAACTGACTTGGCACCCCGACTTCATGCAGCATCGTTATGCGAACTGGGTCGGCGGTTTGAACGGCGACTGGCTCGTCAGCCGCCAGCGATATTTCGGTGTGCCGATACCGCTGTGGTATCGGCTCGATGCAAATGGCGACATTATTTATGACAACCCGCTCGTGCCGACTGTCGATCAATTGCCCGTTGATCCGAGCACCGACGTGCCACAAGGCTTCAGTGCTGATCAACGCGGTGTGGCTGACGGTTTCACTGGTGACCCCGACATCATGGATACTTGGGCGACTTCGTCACTCACCCCGCAACTTGCTGGTCATTGGGTTGATGACAGTGATTTGTTCGAAAGAATATTTCCGATGGATGTTCGACCGCAGGGTCACGACATCATTCGCACATGGTTGTTTTCGACGATGGTGCGCTCGAACTTTGAACACAACTTGGCGCCGTGGAAGAACGCTTGTCTTTCGGGTTGGATTCTCGACCCTGACCGCAAAAAAATGTCGAAGTCAAAAGGCAACGTAGTAACGCCATCAGATTTGTTCGATCAATATGGCAGCGATGCGGTGCGATATTGGGCGGCATGCGCGCGACCAGGTGTCGACACGGCATTCAGCGAAGATCAAATGAAAGTTGGGCGCAAACTTGCGACAAAACTTTTGAATCTGTCAAAGTTCGTACTAGGTGCTGGTTCAAATGAAATGGTCGGCACGGCGAGCGCGGGCACGGGCACTGGTGCAGCGAGCGGCAGCGCGGTCGCCAAGCCAAAAGATTTAGTTGATCAAGCAATGCTCGTGAGGCTCGCAGAGGTCGTAGATGAGTCGACTACTGCGCTCGAACAATTTGATTATGCACGAGCACTTGAACGCACTGAATCGTTTTTCTGGTGGTTCTGCGACGACTATGTCGAACTCGTCAAGACTCGCGCCTACGGCGAAAATCAAGATTCTTCTTCGGCGCGGGTTTCGTTAAATCGTGCATTGAGCATCGTGCAACGTTTGTTCGCCCCGATGTTGCCGTTTGCAACTGAAGAAGTTTGGTCGTGGTGGCAATCGGGTTCGATTCATTGCGCAACCTGGCCAACGACTGCCGAGACGCTCGAGGGTTTTGACGCTTCACCAGATGCGATTGAGGGTCTTGATGCAATTTGCTCGGTGCTTGGTGCCGTGCGACGCACAAAAACTGAGGCAAAAGTTTCGCAGCGAGCCGAGGTGGCAAAACTGGTTGTCACCGCCGATACAAAAATGGCGAAGATACTTCGGGCAAACTTGCACGACTTGCGCAACGCTGGTTCGTTGCAAGAAATTGAATTCATCGAGTCAGATTTGACTGCCGAACCTGCCAAGGTTTCTGCTCAGGTCACACTGGCTTCGCCACTAAACTAAAAACAACATGGCGCGGGCAAGACGAGCAAAAAGTGGCGTTGTCGCGCGGCCGAAACTGCACTATTTGGTGCTCGCATTCAATATTTTCGTGATTCTTGCCCTCGTGACGAGTGCATTGGGTTTGTTTTGGATCAGTGGTCGGCTAAACGATCGTCTGGTCGTCACTCTCGACAAACCCGCCAAGCCAAACGCCAGCGATGACGGGGCGCCACTCGGCACAGACTGGGATCTAAACACTGAAAATCTCGACGCTGAAAACTTCTTGCTCACAGGTTCTGACAACGGTGCGTGCACAAGCCCAGACAGCGCAACGTCGGGCGGTGTCGGTGACCGCACGAGTTTTGGTGAACGCAGCGACACGATCATGATCATTCGCATTGACCCAAGTTCAAAACAAGCCGCGATACTTTCGTTTCCGCGCGACTTGTGGGTCAACATTGCCGGCACGACTCGCCAGAACCGAATCAACTCGGCATTTCAAAGCACCGACCCGAACCGACTAGTCGCGACAATCAAAGAAAATTTTGATATTCCGGTCGATCACTATGTCAATATCAACTTTTGCGCGTTCAAAGAGATAGTCACCGCTGTTGACGGTGTGAAGGTGCCGTTTTTATTCCCGACTCGCGACCGAAAGACCGGCTTCAATGTCGCCACGCCCGGATGCATCAATTTTGACGGCGACACTGCCCTTGCATACGTTCGATCTCGATCTGGTTATCGATATTTTGATCCGACGACACAAGAGTGGCGCGAAGACCCCACTGGCGACCTTGGTCGCATTAAACGCCAACAAGATTTTTTGCGGCGCTCAATGCAACGGGCGCTCGACAAAGGCTCAAAGAGTTTGTCGGTGGCAAACAATTTGCTGAACGCGGCTCTTAAAAACGTGATCACCGACGACGAACTGACCCCGCGTGGCATGCTGACTCTCGCCCAAGCGATGCGCGACTTGAACACACAATCGATTGCGACATACACGATCGATTCTTCTCCGAAACGAATAGGTGACATGTCGGTACTGATTCCGTCGTTGAAGACTGACGCGATGCAAGAAGTATTGGCGATTTTTCAAGGGCGATCACCAGTTGTAGCGCAAGGTGCTTCGTTGCGAGCAAACAACTCATCGAACTTCGCGCTGGCTTCATATCGCATCGGTTCGGTTACGTTGCCGGCGATTGCACGCACGACAGACGGTGTTGTGCCGCCAAACGACCCCGCGTGCCGATAACCAATCGCTGAGTCGCACTCGGTTGCCTCACAACGAATGCCTCGCTGACGCTCAGTTGAAGCACGACTAACATAAGCGAAGGGGTGTGATGCAAATTTTTATCGCAATTGTGCTCGTCGCGGCCGCATATGCACTTGGCACCTTTCCGAGCGCGGCGATAGTTGCCGGCAAAAAAAATCTTGACATCACCAAAGTTGGCTCGGGCAACCCTGGCGCATCAAATGTGATTCGCAATCTGGGTTGGAAGACGGGTCTAGCTGTTTTCTTGCTCGACATGGCCAAGGCGGCAATTGCAGTTGGGCTCGCGTGGATCGTCACCGACGACCGACATGATCCCCTTTCGTATTTGTGTTTGTTTGCGGCGATACTCGGTCACTCATACCCGGTCACGCGCAAGTTCAAAGGTGGAAAGGGTGTCGCGAGCGGCGGCGGCGGAATGTTCGTGTTGTTTCCGCTGACCAGTCTGGTGTTGTTCAGTTCGTGGTTCGTGTTGACGAAAACTACGCACAAAGCTTCGATTGCTTCATTGACGATTTCGATTGCGTTGCCGTTCGGCATCTATTACGAAGGCGCGGAAGGTTGGGAGATTGCCGCGACGCTTGCGCTGGTCGGGTTCATCATCGTCAAACATTTGCCAAATCTTCGCCGTCTGAAAACTCACGAAGAACCCGACATCATCTAACATCGTCGCATGCTGGCGATGGCCTCTGTAAAAAAACTGTCAACGTACTTTGACCGATATCCTAAAAAATATCTTTGGTTAGCAGCAATAATCGTCGGCACCCTCGCCAGAGTTGCTGTCGCATCTCTTGGACATAATGGTGATTTCGATTTTTGGCTTCGACACGCTGAAGTAATTAGGAACGGCGGAAATCTTTATGAGGGCGGAGAGTCCTATGGGTATGGTCCTGTATGGATGTACCTGCTCAGATTTGCAGATCTAATTCAAGGTATTTTCCCTGAAAATCGAAAAATCTTTCGCCTGGTAATCATCCTCGTACTCACATTTGCTGACTTACTGATCGCCGCAATAATTGCCCGCAGATTCTCACACTATGCAGCACTTCTTTTCTTTCTAAACCCAGTCTCAATAATTATCACCGGCTATCACAATCAATTCGACAACATTGCAATCGGTGCTGGTCTATTCGCAATTATTGTCTTGACCAATTGTGACGAAAAAGAAGCCAAGAAAACATACTGGGTTGGATTGATACTTGTTGGTGTAAGTATTGCCATTAAACAAGTGCTCATCTTCTTTCCGATTTGGCTGTTTCTAAGACCAGGCATATTAAAGCAAAAAATTTCTCGACTCGTAACTCCTTATCTGGTCTTTTGCGCTGGATTTATACCGTGGGCGACATCATTCGAAAAAATCGAGGTTCTTGTTGGGGAGATTTTTCCTCGTCGTGGTCGTTCTGGACTTTTAATGACGCTTATTGGCGCCGACTACGAAGGAATCATACGTGGCTCCAATTTTGATGATCTTGCACATCGTGCTATTTCAATAGTTTTTGTTTTACTCGTCGCGTTACTTGGTTGGTTGATGCGACGGCGTTCCCTATTTGACTCACTAATTGTCTATTTGGTGGCGATAGTTGCGTTTGCGCCGGCATATTCGCAACAACAGTTGATTCTGCCGCTTATTGCTCTGTTTGTATACGCCACAATTGAGCTGAAGGTTTTCTATCTGTTGACGTTGCTTTTCATGATCCAAAATTCAGATGAATTGGGGTACGAGTTTCTATTCCCACACTTTTTCAGATTGAACGGCACAATCTACGCCTGGCTCCAAGTGTTGTTGCTTATTTTTGCACTGCGGATCGTGTTTCCGAAACATCCGCAGAATCTTAAATCTCGCCATCTACAAATTGCGCTCAAGTTAGATTAGACAGATGCTGGCGATAATTGATTCGTTTTTTGAGTGGTTGAAAGAGTCGTCGTCGTCGCCGTGGTTTTATCTGGTGATTTTCGTGATCGCGACGCTCGACTCGGTGTTGCCGATCGTGCCGAGCGAAACTTTGGTCATTGTTGGCGGTGTTACCGCTGGCGCAGGTGACTTGTCGATTGCGCTCGTGATTTTGTGTGGTGCCAGCGGTGCATTCGTCGGCGACAACTTGAGTTATTTTCTCGGCCGTGAAGCCAGCGACTGGGTGGTCAAGCGACGCACACGAACCGAAAAAGGCGCGAAGCAACTCGCAAACATCGTCGAACAGATTCATGAGCGCGGGGGTTTGTTGTTAATTACGGCAAGGTTTATCCCAGGCGGTCGAACTCTGTTGACGCTTGCTTGTGGCGTGACTCAACAACCCAGAAAATGGTTTGTCGGTTGGGCAGTTGTCGCGGCAAGCATTTGGGCAACATATGCATCACTGCTTGGCTTCATCGGCGGAAAGTCATTTGCCGACAATCACACCAAGGCATTTTTGATCGCCTTCACCGGAGCGTTTTCGATAACGGTCGTCATAGAACTCGTGCGCGCAGTAGCGCACAGGCGCAAGCGCGACAAGTAATTCGTTTAATTCACGGCTGTAAAGTTAAGGCAGTGACTTTGCAACTCAGTGTTGATTCTGCGGCTTGGGGTCGTCATGTTTCTGAAACTGCGAACAGCCTCGGCGACCTGATACCTGTCGTCAAGGGCAACGGCTATGGTTTTGGTCGCCCGACACTTATCGAGCACGCCAAGAAATTGTCGAGTGACATTGCCGTTGGCACAATTTTTGAGGCTAATGATGTGCCTAGCGACTGTCGTGCCTTTGTGCTCACGCCCGTCGGCAAGGTTCTGCCACCGGCAAAAAACCTCGCCAAAAATAACGTCTTGACAATCGGCGCAATTCATCATGTTGAGAATCTGCGCGACGCCGATTGGCACGGCGATGTCGTCATTAAATTGCGCTCAAGCATGAACCGCTATGGCGCCAACCCGAGCGAACTGGGTGCGCTGATCGCCGCAGTGCACGATGCAGGTCTTACTCAAGTTGGCTGGTCGGTTCACCCCCCGCTTGATGGTTGGGCGCAAAGTCATGGTGCCGAAATCAGCGACATTATTTCGAGCGTCGACTCAAATTTGCCGTGGCTCGTCAGCCATATCGATGCCGAGAACCTCGCCAATCTGCGTAAGACACATGTCGCCAGAGAAATTCGCGTTCGAAGTGGCACGCATCTTTGGCTTGGCGACAAATCAATGTTCGAACTCAACGCAGATGTGCTTGATGCGCGTCCAGTAAAAAGCGGCGACGTTGTTGGTTATCGCAACATCACGCTTCATCAAGATGGCACTCTCGTAATGGTCGGCGCTGGCACAAGCCACGGCGTGCAACTTGTCGGTGCCGAGTTGAGTCCATTTCATTTCAACTCAACGCGTCTTAGCCTCGTCGAGCCGTCACACATGCATACGTCGATGGTGTTTGTGCCTGCTAATCAGGTGGCGCCAAAGCCTGGCGACATGGTTGACGTACAACAACCGCTCACTCGCGTCTACCCCGACATTATTTCTTGGATCTAACAGTGCCGAGTCACGCAAGTGATCGCCAACTTGAGAAGCGCTTCGCCTCGCTCGATGTTGCGCGCACAATCGCCCTCTTTGGCATCATCGTGCTCAACTATCACGGCTACTTGAATTTTCAAAGCACCAGTTCGACGACCGCACCGTCGGTCTTTGAGCGCTGGTGGCACCCGTTTGAAGGTGCATTGGCGAATCCGTTTCCGGTCGGCTTCGTGATGGTCGCTGGCATGGGTGTTGCGTTGTTGTTGCAAGATGTCGCCCGTGCGAACGCGCACCAGGATGCACAAGAAATTGCTCGCGCACGCACAGAGGCTCGATGGCGACTCGCCCGCCGTGGACTTTTTCTATTCACACTTGGTTACGGCATCGAATGGATATGGGCTGGCACGATTTTGCCTTACTACGGCGCATATTTTGTCGTTGCCAGCATCATCGCAACTTGGTCGGCGCGAAAACTTATTGCACTCGCCGTAATTTCGACATTGGCTGCAGCGGTTATTCAATGGTGGCGACTTGAGCAGTCATTCGCCGGCAACCTGACAACTTGGCTTTCGCCGAGCACGCCAAACACACCGCGCAACTTGTTGATTCGCCTATTTATTGATTACACACATCCGTTGTTTCCATGGTTGGCATTTTTTATCGCCGGCATCTTGCTCGGTCGCAACTACCAAGACATCGTCAAAATTCGTCGCAAACTATTAATTGCAGCTGTGGTTAGCGCAGCCTTTGCCTACATTGCAAACGCAATCGTCAACTCACTCGTTGGCAAAGATGCCGACAACGGCATTAGCAGCGCACTCGTCTGGCGTCACTTGGTGTCTACTCAGCCGTTTGATCGCAGCGTGTTGTATGTTTTGGCGTCGCTCGGCGTAGTCGTCACCGTATTTTTAATAATCACAATCTTGTGCGAAAAGTTTCATGACTCAATTAGTCTGCGCGTTGCGCAAACAACTGGTCAACTCACATTGACAATTTATTTGGCACACATTTTCATTTACAACATCGTCGTCACTCAAGCAGGTCTCGTGCAGCCGACTGGCCTTGACACCGCGATGGCGATGAGCATCGTCGTTTATGTCGCCGCAATCATTTGGGCAAATTGGTGGAGCCCGCTTTTTGGTCGCGGCCCGGCCGAGCGTTTATATCGTCGCTTCGGCGGTTAGCAACTCGCGCGCGCGTTGCACGAACGCGTTATACAAATTTTGTTGCAACGAATCTGTCGCAGCCGTGTCTTCTGGGTGCCACTGCATGCCGAGCAACCACTTCGTGCGATGCTCAACTGCTTCGAGAATGCCATCGGGTGCATAGCCAACGGCGACCAGATCGTCGGCGAGTTTTAAAATGCCTTGGTGGTGAAACGATGCACCATTAATTTGTGTCGCGCCAAGCGCTGTCGCCATCTTCGACCCCGCCTCGATATTTACTTGGTGCAGCGCAAACTCTTCGCCAACCGGAAACTGCTTTGGCGCGTGCGCGAGAAGATCGCTCGCGTTGGCAAGTTCTCCAAGATGCTGAACCAGCGAACCACCGAGCACAACATTGGCGAGTTGCATGCCACGACAAACTGCCAGCACAGGTAAGTCGAGTTCTAGCGCCGCGTTCAGTAGTGCCGTTTCAAAAGTGTCTTGCTCAGGCTGCACACCATATATATGTGGCCCCGCGGTTTGGCCGTAAAGCGCAGGGTTGACATCGGCGCCACCCATCAACACGAGACCGTTGAACCGACGCATCATCGCTTGGGCATCTTGAGTTGTCAGCGGTTGCGGAGAAATTACGACGGGTTCGCCACCGGCTCGCAGAATCGCATCAAGATATCGCCGCCCCGCAAACGCAACAGCGTCACGCGAAACCCGGCTCGGCGCGCCATATCTACCAGCGAGTGCTATTAACGGCGACATTTATAAAACTCTACCGACTATCACTTCACAAGGCGCTTTAGGCGGGCAGTGATCTGCTCGATGTCTGGGTTCGTCGACCCGACCCAGTTGACAAATTTAACGACGTCACGATTAGCGATCTTCAACACCGAGACTTCATTAATTTGCAGAAATACCGCAACGCTCAACCAAGCAAGTCGTTTGTTGCCGTCGACCAACGCGTGATTGTTGATAAGCGACTGCAACAAAGCCGCGGCTTTCGAAATTAAATCTGGATAAACATCGGCACCTGAAAGTGTTGTTCGCGGTCGCGCTATCGCCGAACCAAGCAGGCCGAGGTCGCGCACTAACGGCTCGCCATTGACCGCAATTACCGCCAAACTTAGAACGTCTTCAAGTGTTAGATAACTGATCTTGTCGTCAATCACCCAATTGCTCAATGGCTTCTGCGTGAACCTTCATGATCTGCTTGGCCGCATCGATGACACGCGTAGTGTGCTCGCTGTTGTCGAGATATTCACGAATCGCCCGACGGGCAGCATCTTGCATCGAAACACCGTCGCGCTCGGCTCGCTTCTTTAATGCCCGCTGCTCTTTTTCTGAAAGCCTTAACGTCATCGCCATATTCGTAATGGTATCAGTTTGATACCGCGTTGCACCTCTGGGTTCATCGACATTTCGATTCACGCCATAACTGTGTGCAAAGACCTAACGCTCTGGCAGTGCCGTGCGACGGCGAATTTATCTGCTTGTTAGATAGTCAACGTCTAAAAGATCATTCGGTCGCCCAGTAGCACGTTTGTTCTTCAACAAATCATCGCGACCAATGAACGGCACCTTCAACCCTTCAACATCAATTACCCAACGATTCGCCCAAGCATTTTCAAACTCGACACCACTAATTGAGGTGATGAAGTCAATTCGGTATGGCGGATATCCAAGTTGCACTTCCCGATCAGGTGTCGTGAAGTCGTCAGCCGCAAGATTTAGGCTGCCAAATCCAAATTCGGTGAGACACTCAACGATCTTCTCGGCATTTTCAGAATTCGCCCATACCCACGCATCAAAGTCGTCGGTTGCGCGAGGGTAACCGTGTGCTGCGAGTGCGTAACCACCAACAACTAAAAATCGAACGTCGTTAGCGACGAATAATCTCTACTGCGGCAATTCTCTCTGATGGGTCACGACTTAGCCAATATTGAAGCTCAGAATCACCTTCTTGCAAGTTGACTCGGTTCACCACTAACGACATTTGACCGTCGCGGCGAAAAGGTCCTGACATGTCTACATTCTACCGAAGATACGCCGACGTCTAGGCGCAACACAATCTTAGAAACGTCTCCGTTTGTATGCGCGTACTTCCACCAATCGCGCACATGCTGACCAACCATCAATCGACGCAATCGACGCGAGGCAAAGTGCCCCATCACCCCTAAGTATGAATTTATGCGCGGTATAGCCCTAACAATACCCACCCACCCCGACAGGCGTTCTGTCAACTATTGCCAAGCCCAAGCCAGGCTGCCATTGCGCCGAGTTCGTTATTTAGTGCGTCATTAATTGTCGAGCGCTTCACGCCAAGTTCGGTGTGCACACTTTGCACAAGTAACTTTGAATTCTCGCGGTCGGCTTTTAAGTCAACGCGACCCACCATTTCGCCATTCATCATGAACGGCAAGACGTAATAACCAAACTTACGTTTTTCTTTGGGCGTGTAGATCTCGATTCGGTAATGAAAATCAAAGAGCCGCTCGTTGCGGGGTCGACACCACACGAGTGAATCAAACGGCGACAACAACGCGGTTGCAAACAATTGTTTCGGCAACTTCGCATTTCGATGAACATACGCTTTGTCTTGCCAACCGTCGACAGAAACTTCACGCAGTACGCCTTGCTCGACCAATTCGCAAACTAAAGGCTTAACTACGGCTGGTTTTTGGCGGAAATAGTCAGCCAGATCAGGCAATGTCGCCACGCCTTGAGCCCGCATTGCACGCACCAGCAACTCTTTTCGTGCATCGGTTTCACTCAGGGTCGGCATCTGCAAAATTTTTTTCGGCAAGACTCGTTCTGGAATGTCGTAGACCCGAGCAAAGTCGCCGCCACGACCACACGACATCAACTCACCGGTTAGAAACAAATATTCAAGTGCGGTTTTCGCTTCGTCCCAGTCCCACCAAGACGATTTTTTGGTGGTGCGGGTAGAGAGTTCTCGCGCAGAGGTTGATCCATTAACTTCGACATGTCTCAAAATTCGCTTGACAAAGGCTTTATTCTCGTCATAAAAACTTGTCAAACCCCAGTGTTTCAACTTGCCCGACCGTGCCGCGTGCATCTTGAAGCGAAAGACAGGGTGCAGTTCGACAGGCAAATGCGCTGCTTCATGCCCCCAGTATTCAAAGATTTTGCCCTGGCTAGTTGCTTTAGAAATTGCACTGCGGTCGTGGTCGCCAAGTCTCGAAAACAGCGGCAATTCTTGGCTACGCACGAGCACATTGACCGAATCAATTTGAACTACGCCAAGTTTTTTGATGAGCGCTACTGCATCCGCAGTTGTTGATTTGGTTTTCGTGCGCGGTTTGTCGAAGCCTTGTGCCGCAAGTGCGAGTGCTCGGGCATCTGCGATCGACAACGAGTCGGGTCGCGACGACCGAACTTTTGCCAATGTCGTTAGCCGACGGTTTTTGTCGCTAGTCAGCGACTGTGATCGTCACAGACTTAATCACGACGTCTTCGACAGGACGATCGCCTGGGCGCGTGGCGACATTTTGCATCTTGTCGACGACATCGAGACCTTTGACAACCTGACCGAACAGCGAATAAAGCGGTGGCAAAGAGACACCGCTTGGGCCGCTGACGATAAAAAATTGCGAGCCGTTCGTGTTTGGGCCGGCGTTGGCCATAGCCACGCTGCCGATTTGATATTTGCCAGGTTTTGGCAACTCGTCGCCGAATTTGTAGCCAGGGCCACCGCGACCGCTGCCTTCAGGGTCGCCACCTTGACACATGAAGTTTTTAATGATGCGATGAAAAATCACGCCGTCGTAATAATGGTGTGCTGCGAGATACACGAAGTTATTTACAGTCAGTGGCGCGGCGGCCGCGTCAAGAGCAATGACCATCGTGCCGATCGTCGTTTCGAGAGTTGCGCTATAACGCTTGGTTGAATCAATGCCCATTGGCGGCATGCTGGCAAATCTTTTCGTGACCGGTGCTGAACCGTCAAGGGGCGGAAACTTCGATGATTGTTCGTTATTCATAGCCATGAACCCTACACTCGGGTCATGCCAGAAACGACAGCCGACGATGCAGACAACAAGATGATCGAGGCGATTGAGCGCGACCTAAACGATGTAGATGTCGCGATGGATCGTCTTGAGAAAGGCACCTACTTCAACGATGAAGTAACCGGCGCGCCGCTGCGACCAGAGTTTCTTGCCGCCAACCCACTCGCCCGCCGCAACAAATAACTAGAACATCGGGTAGTTGTCGTCAGAGACGTTGCCGCTCGGGCCGTTGTCACGTGAGCCACGTTTGAAAAGACGACTGAAAAAACTTATTAAGGATGAAAAGAATTTCACAGAGATAAGTCTCGCACAAGCAACTTGGCAACCGCCGAGTAGCCAGCATCGGTGAGGTGCACACGGTCGACGAAAAGCCACTCGGGTTTTTGCAGCTCAGGTGCCGTGTTCAGATCTACGAATTTGAGGCCAGTTCTCGCACAAATCGTTTGTAGATCTTGCGTATATTGCCGCTTGCGTTCGGCGAGTTCGCTTAACACGCGCGAAAAACCTTCGGCTTCTTTATCTAACAGTTTAAATAATTCAGTTTCTTGAGTGGTTAACGATTTTTGAACCCAAGGCGCAAACGGCTGTAAGACAAACGACGCTGAAGTTGAATTGTGCTTGGCCAACATCTGAAAATATTCGCAATCTCGCTCAAAAACTGTGAGCATCGCGTTGTATGACTCGGCTTTTGAGTCGCTCGTGTTCGAGACAGGCTGTGAACGCAGTTTTCTGCCTACACCAAAACGCTCACGCAAACCAGCAACCAACTGTCTAGCGAGCGCGCGATTGCCGACTGCTGCGCTTCGCATTTGTGATTCGAACAAACCTTGATGAAAAAACGCACCAAACATTTTTGAAAAACTGCCGCTCATTAGTGAACGAGTCAGATTGTTGGCGCCAGACATCACAACAATCGGGCCGTCGATCTTTTTCGTGTTTGAAAGATGCACCAGAATTGCTTCTTGTGTCGAGTTAAACGCCCGACCACCGAAATTAAGCCAGTTATATTTGGTCGTCGCATTCAACAAACTCGGAATCGTCATCGCATCGCTGGTCGAGCCGATGCCGAACACGCTGCTGCCACCCACCAACAATGCCGTCGGCGCACCTGGTTTAAAGCCGGTTGTATTTCGAAAACCAAACTCATCTGTCGTCACTGATTTGAGTGCAACATTTCGGGGATGAAAATACATCAGGTGTGGAACCCACTCTTGACGCATGCCGAGTTCGTCGTAGTCACGCATTTGCGGAACTATCAGATTGCGGCGCTCGACAGCGGCGCGAGACTTTTTAACGCTGCCGCTCAAAATGATCCTTCGGCAATCGAGACTTTTCTACCCAATAACTTTGCGCACTGCTTTTGTTTGTAAGGCGACCAAGACCAAAAACGCGACGCACGACGCCCGCGATGACGATGCCGCACCACACGATGAAAACGAAACTGCGTTTAATCAAGAGCGAACTCTTTCTGCCAATCTGAGTCGTGTTCGAGCGCTGGTTGTTCAGACTTCGTTAAGAGCATCGAGCCGATGACGAGGTAGTCCATATCGGTGCGCATGAAACATGTGAAGGCCTCTTGCGGCGTGCAAACCGGTGGCTCACCACGAACATTGAACGAAGTGTTGAGCAACACGGCGCAATTGTGGCGTTGTTTGAACACGCTAAGCAGATCATGAAACTCGGGGTTTGTTTCTTTATGCACGGTTTGCACGCGTGCCGAAAAGTCGACGTGCGTAACAGCCGGAATCTCTGATCGCACAACATTGAGTTTGTCGATGCCGAAGAGTTTCGTCATGTCGGCGTGGTCTTTGCTTCGACGATGCTGTGCGACTGGTGCGACAACCAACATATATGGGCTCGAGGTGTCAAGATCGAACCAGTCTGAAACGTCTTCTGCGAGAACAGCCGGCGCAAACGGACGAAAGCCTTCGCGAAATTTAATTTTGAGGTTCATCTTTTTTTGCATGTCGGGGTGGCGTGCGTCGCCCAAGATCGTGCGATTGCCGAGTGCGCGCGGGCCGAACTCCATACGACCTTGAAACCAGCCGACGACAGCACCGTCACTAAGCAAGTCGGCAACGCGTTCGTTTAGCTCTTGGCGCGAAAGTTGTGTGTAGCGAATTTGTTCTGAGTCGAGAAACTTGCTGACCTCAGCATCGGTGAATTTTGGACCAAGATAACTACCGCGCATCGCATCACCAGTTTTTGCAGTGCGAGGTTTGCCGAGATATTTGTGCCACACGCCGAGCGCAGCACCGAGTGCGCCACCGGCATCACCAGCGGCTGGCTGAATAAATATGTTGTCGAATACTTTGTCGCGCACGAGTTTGCCGTTGGCAACGCAATTAAGCGCGACCCCGCCCGCGAGACAGAGGTCTTTCATGCCAGTTGACTGGCGTGCATATCGCGCCAGCCGACCGACAACCAGTTCGGTGACTTCTTGCATCGAGCGCGAAAGATCCATTTCGCGTTGAGTTAGTTCTGACTCGGGGTGTCGCGCTGGGCCGTCAAACAGGTTGGCGAAACGCTGGCTCGTCATGCGGTTGCTGACTGGAAAGTCAAAGTAATCCATGTTCAACCTGAAACTGCCGTCGTCGCAAACTTCGATCAAGTTGTCAAGA